>Ga0187819_10000222_pt1 | contig 27295 bp, 22 predicted proteins | sample NC_wetland_sal_i_15_FD_132411 | JGI IMG/M metagenome (GOLD analysis project Ga0187819, IMG submission 132411) | Wetland sediment microbial communities from Neuse River Estuary, North Carolina, USA - SO4_4 | ecosystem: Environmental > Aquatic > Freshwater > Wetlands > Sediment | place: USA... | reverse complement strand
TGCTACGACTCGCTCGCTGCGATCCTTGACGATGCAAAGGCCACGGGCATCTTCTACGATTCGCCGCCGCAACCTCCTGACGGCTGGGCAATTCTCGTTGGCGCACCGCTCTTTCAAATGATCCTCGAAAATGGGAAGGCGGGTGCCGCTTCGCCGTCGCGCGAGTCTGTCCCTGAATTCATCGAGCTTACCGCCGCAGACTCGCCGGAAATGCTTGCGCTTGCGCAGCTAACCAAACCCGGCCCCTTCGGCCTGCGCACGCGGGAACTCGGCACCTATTTAGGCATCCGCCAGGGCGGGCAGCTGGTGGCCATGGCTGGCGAGCGCCTGCGCGTACCCGGCTTCACCGAAATCAGCGCCGTTTGCACTCATCCCGACCACACCGGGCATGGCTACGCGGCCGCGCTCATGGGCGAACTCGCGCGACGCATTCAGGCTCGCGGCGAGGTCGCTTTTCTGCACGTGCGCGGGGACAACACGCGCGCGATCTCGCTCTACGAGCACCTGGGCTACCGGAAGCGCGTCCTGCTGCATTTCGCCGTTGTCCGCAAGCCCTCCGAAGAGACTGCCGCCTAGCGTTTCAGCGCTCAGATCGCATTCTCCACCTTTGCACATTTCGCGAATCTTTCTTTACACGCCTCTCGGGCCATGCTAACTTTTCTTCCCGTAACCGCCGATCCGATAGCGCCAGGCGGCAGGGCCAATAGCCATAGCCCCTCCACGCGTTTTTGTCTCGAAAAACATCTTCCGAATGATTAATTTGAAGCTTCTTCTGCCGATGAGGCAAGAGAGGCGAACTCTGCGAGGGTCTGCTTGCTAAAATTGCGAAAAGTCGAGTTGCTCGGCTTCAAGTCGTTCTTCGAGAAGACGCCGATCACCTTCAGCGGCAGCGGCATCACGTGCATTGTGGGGCCCAATGGCTGCGGCAAATCCAACGTTGTGGACGCGGTCTCGTGGGTCCTGGGCGAGCAGAGCCACAAGATGCTCCGCGCCGAGCGCATGTCCGATTGCATTTTCAACGGCACCGCGAAGCGCCCGCCACTGGGCCTCGCGGAAGTGACGCTCACACTCGTTGATCCGGACATGACCGAAGCCGTTGCAAATGTCCTGGACGCGCAGCAGCCGTCCGCTGAGGAGCCATTCACGACGCCTCTTGACGCCGAAGCCCCCGGTACCATCATCATGGACCCGCCGGGCGCAGTACAGGACCCCTTGGAAGCATCGCCCGAAGCCACCGGCGCGGCTCCTGCCACAGCGGATGCCGACGCGAGTGCGGACGCTGCGACAGGCCGCAAGCCTTGGCGCAGGCGCGGCGCTGAGAAACCGGCGATCACTCTCAAGCCCGGCGAAGTCGTCGTCGGCCGCCGGCTCTATCGCTCCGGGCAAAGCGAGTATCTGATCAACGGCCGCGTCGCCCGCCTGCGCGACGTGCAGGAAATTTTCATGGGCATGGGACTCGGCCCGGATAGCTACGCCATCATCGAACAGGGCCGCATCGGGCAAATTCTGAATTCGAAGCCGATGGACCGCCGCGCCATCATCGAAGAGGCCGCCGGGATCACCATGTACAAGACCAAGCGCCGGCTGGCGGAAGCCAAGCTCGAGGCTTCGAAAATTAATCTCTCGCGCGTCAACGACATTCTCGTCGAAGTGGAAAAGCAACTGGCCTCGCTGAAGCGCCAAGCGTCCAAGGCCCGCCGCTACGCCGAATTGCGCGATCAAATGCGCGGCCTGCTCCGTACTGTACTGGCCAGTAAGGCCGAGCATCTGGATATCGAAGCCGCGCGACTCGAAAGATTATTGCGCGACATGGACTCCGCCGAAGAGCGCGAGTCGCGCTCGGTCCATGAACTCGAATCCGAGCAGGAGCGGCTCAACGCGCGGACCTACGAGCTCGATGCCGAGCTGCGGCAGACGCAAAATCTTCTCGGCCAAACGGCGCTGGACCTCGATCGCGCGGAAAATCGCATCACCTTCAATCGCGAACAGGTGGCGCAGCTCGATTCTCGCGCCGCGCGCCTCACGTTTGAAATCGAGCAGGCCGCGCAGATGGCTGCCGCGCTCGCGGAGCGCATAGCGGTGCAGCGCGATTCCGTGACCACGCTCCGCGATCAGACCGCGGCCCTCGAAGCCGCTCTGCGCTCGACCGCCGACGAGGCTTCCTCGAGCGCCTCCGAGCAGCAGATTCTCGAAACCCGGATCGAGCAATTGCGCGAACTGGCCGGGCGGCTCGTGGAAGAATCCGCGCGCGGGCAGGCGGAATCTCTTCAGGCGGAAGAAGCTGCCGCGCGCCACACCGCCGCCGAAGAGCAGCGCGCCGCGGCGATGCGAGCCAGCGAATCCGAACGCGCTTCGCTCGCCTCCAAAATGGATGCGGCTGAGCTTCTTTTCCAGCAGTCCGGCGAGCAGGCGCAGCAACTGGGCGCAGCCGTCCGCGCCTCGCAATCGCGCCTGGTGAATCTGCGCCACGAGCACCAAGAGACGGGCCAGCAGCTGAAGCTCACGCGAGAAGCTCTTTCCGCCGAGCGCGCGCGCCACGCTTCCATCGAGCAAATCCTCACCGATCGTGCCTATACGGCCGACGCCGTCCAAAAACTTTTCAACGCCAGCAGCGAAGCTGCATCTCACGGCTTCCGCGCCGTCGGCTTGCTCGCCGATTACGCCGAGGTCCAGGAACAGTACGAAGGGGCCATCGAGCAATTCCTCCGCGAGGAACTCGAATACGTGGTGGTGGAGTCGTTTGATCATGCCCGCGCCGGGATCACTTTGCTGCGCGAAGAAATGGGCGGCCGCGCCACATTCTTCGTTGACTCTCTCAGCAGCCTGAAAATCCAATCGCCTGAAGCGGACGGTTCCCTCCCGCTTCCTGCCGGCGTTCTCGCGCGCCTGGATCGCCTGGTGGATTTCCGCGATCCGCTCGGCCCGGCCGCCAAGCATTTCCTGACCAAGCTGCGCACCGCCTACATCGTCGAAAACGCTGCGGTGTCCGAAAGCATGGCGCGCGAAAATCCCCACAGCTATTACCTGACGCCCGACGGCACCTGCTACCACGGCCGCATGATCACCGGTGGGCGCCAGGGCGATGCGGGGCCGCTGGCGCTCAAGCGCGAGCTGCGCCAGCACGAATCGGAAGGCGCTCGGCTGGAGGTTGTGGCCCGCGATCAGCAGGAGGAATTGACGCGCCTTGAACTTGAAATCGCCGGTGGCGAAGCGGATGTCGCCGTGGCCATTGCCCAGCATGTGGAAGCAGAGAAATCTTTCGTCGGGGCCACCCACCAGCGCGATCAAGTGCGCGCCGATTTTCAGCGCATCGAGCACCAGCTATCCATTGAGCAGGAAGCCATCGCTCTCCTGCACGCCAATGCCGAGGCCGCCCGGGCTCGCGCCGCCGAGGCCCGCCGGGAACACGCCGAAGCGCTGCGGTCTCGCGCCATCACGGAAACGCAAACGGCCGAAGCCACCGAAAAGCTCGCGGAACTTCGCCGCGGCTTCCATTTGCTCCAGGAGCAAGTTGTGGCGCGCCGCGAAGAGCTGGCCGCGATGGCCGAGCGACTCGCGAGCACCGAAGCCGCCGAGCAGCGCCTCTCCGGCGAAATTGCGCAGGCCGATGAGCGCTTCGATTCCTTGCGCCAGCAGCACGCCGCGCTCGCGCAGGAAAAAACGGAGCTCGAATCCTCCTGCGGGCAGCTTTCCTTGCAAGCCGAAGATTTGCGCAAAGAGAAAGTCCGCCTTGAAGACGAAAAAGCCGCGCTTGAAAATGAATGGGCCGAGGCGCGCTCGCGCGCCGGGCAGCTCGAAGAATCGCTCCGCGGCAAGCGTGCTTCGCTCGATGAACTCCGCGCCGACCGCAGCCAGCGCCAAATCGAAAAGGCGCGCAATGACGCCGACCGCGATTATCTCCGCCAAACCTGCGTCGCCGAACTCAATTCCCAGCCCGAAGACCTGATGGCGCAGGAAGCGAATCTTCTCGTCGGCGAGGATTTGGTGGCCGCGGAGACCAGCTACAACGAAATGAAGGCGCGCGTCGAAGCCATGGGGCCCGTGAATATGATGGCCCTCGAGGAATACAAGGAATGCGAGGAGCGCGAAAGCTTCCTTCGCCGCGAACGCGACGATCTCGTCCAGTCCATCGAGAATACGCAGCTCACCATCAACGAGCTCGATCAGGTGTCGCGCCAGAAATTCGAGGAAGCCTTCAACTTCATCAACAAGCATTTCGCCGTCGCCTTCCAATCTCTCTTCGGCGGCGGCCACGGCGAAATGCGGCTGAGCGAGCCCGATAGCTCGGGCGAAGCGGGGATCGACATCGTCGCGCAGCCCCCGGGCAAGCGCCTGCAAAATATTCTCCTGCTCTCGGGCGGCGAAAAGGCGCTCACGGCTCTCGCGCTGCTCATCGCCGTCTTCCGCTATCAGCCGAGCCCCTTCTGCATTCTCGACGAGGTGGACGCCCCGCTCGACGAAGCGAACGTCGGACGATTCAACAAAATGCTGGCGGACATGTGCGGGCAGACGCAGTTCATCGTGGTCACGCACAATCGCAAGACCATGGAAATGGGCTCGGTCCTTTACGGCGTGACGATGCAAGAGCCGGGCGTATCGAAACTCGTCTCCGTCAAGTGGGAAGAAGCCACCGAAGTGAGCAAGCAAAAAACCGCCAGTGCGGCTTGATCAAGCCGGTATTCGAGTAATATCGAGGCCATGACGCACGCCTCCGAACTGGCCCTCCTCGCGCTCCAGTCCTTCCACGTGGCTTTCCTTTTTCTGCACGATTGGATCCCTCTCGGCCGCTTGAATGATGTGACGGCAGTCCGCCGGGAGAATTCGTTGCCAGCGCTGATCATAAACACGCCGATTGTGGGAGGACTTTTCGCCTTTGGGCTGGCCGCGAGTTTTCACTATTACGACCACCCGTACCCCCATTGGCTGCACACGTGGCTCTGGGTCAGCTATGCCCTGCTCTTCCTCGGCGAATTGCGCGCGTGGTGGATTCCTTATCTGATCTACCCAGAACCCGAGCGCGCAGCCCGATATCAATCCCTGTTCGGACGCACCCATTCGTTTCTGCCGATGCGAAATGGAATCGTGCCCAACACGCTGCACACCATTCTTCACGCCGCAACGTTTGGGACGGTCCTACTTCTCTCTCGCGCGCCATAAAAATTATCCACATTCGTAACTTCTTACCGATTGACAACTCGTCTCGCTGCGCTAGAATGGCCGCCTCTCTGCGAGGAAAGATTATCCGTGGCGTCTCCCAAAATGGGTCTCGTAATTTCGCAAACTGATTTTCCCGGCCTGAGGCTCCGTGGCCGCGGGAAGGTGCGTGATATCTATGAGCTCGACGACCGGCTGCTCATCGTGGCCACCGACCGGCTCTCGGCTTTCGATGTGGTGCTGCCCACGCCGATTCCGGACAAGGGACGCGTGCTCACGCAGCTTTCGCTTTTCTGGTTCGAAAAGCTGGCCGATATCGTTCCGCACCATCTGATCTCCACCACAAATTTTACCGGCGAGCTTGCTCCCTACGCGGCCGCGCTCGAAGGCCGCGCCATGCTGGTGCGGCGAACGGAGCCCGTTCCCATTGAGTGCGTGGTTCGCGGCTATCTTTCCGGCTCCGGCTGGAAGGATTATCGGAAGACCGGCGCCGTTTGCGGGATTCCACTCTCCGCCGGGCTGCGCGAATCCGATCGCCTCCCCGAGCCTATTTTCACGCCATCGACGAAGGCCACCAGCGGGCACGACGAAAACATTTCCTTCGACGAAACCATCGCCCGCGTCGGCCGGCCGCTCGCTGAACAGTTGCGCGCCACCAGCCTTACCATCTACCGCCGCGCCGCCGAATACGCCGCCGCCCGCGGCATCATCATCGCCGACACGAAATTCGAGTTCGGCCTCATCGGCGGCGAGCTGATCTGGATTGACGAAGCGCTCACCCCCGATTCCTCGCGCTTCTGGCCCGGCGATCTCTACGCTCCTGGGAAGCCCCAGCCTTCCTTCGACAAGCAATTCGTCCGCGATTATCTCGAGCGGATTGGATGGAACAAGCAGCCCCCCGCGCCGGCATTGCCGTCGGATGTGGTCGCCGGCACGCGCGAAAAGTATCGGGAAGCCTATCAGCGCATCACCGGCCACGCACTCGACTGAGCTTGCGGGAGAAACTTGTTCCCGGAAGCGCGCCTGCGGAGCGTGCAAACGTGAAAGATCAACTCGAATCTCTCGTCGGGATGATGGTCGAGCGCGGCATACCGCTCGAAGAGGCCGTCATCGAATTCGAAAAGAAATTCATCCGCCGCGTGCTCGAACGCTTGAATGGCAACCAGTCTCGCGCCGCCAAAGTCCTGGGCATCCATCGCAACACCCTCAGCCGCAAAGTCGACGTCTATGAACTCGACCATGTCGGCCGCCGGAACCACTCGTAGAGATTCTCGGCGGGCTGGGTCGCACGTTTTACTACTGCCCCCTTTTTCGAACTTTCGGCGCACGCCACGCATTGAATCCATCGCCTACTCTACAAAATAAAAATGGCCGGCCCGTTTCCGGACCGGCCACTTTCACTCGAAGCGATCTTATTGCGGGCGTTATTTCCCGGATTTCTTCGGCGGCACCTTATGCGGCCCGTGCTTTCCCTTCTCCGCCGGGATGTCCTCCGGATTCACCTTGGCTTTGTCCCAGTGCAGCATGAAGGCGGGATCGGGGTCGTAGCTCGAAAGCGTCCCGCTGAACCGCACCGCGTCGTCTTTTTCAATGCGGCTGGCTTCGGGCTGCCCGATCACTTTTACGTCGAGATTGGCCGTGGTGGCCGCTTGAATCTCCTCGGGCGTCGCACCGGTGTAAAGCAGCAGCTCCACATAATCCGCCGCCGGCTTCACTTCAATCACTTTGCCGACGACTTCCGGAAACTCCGAGCCGCACAGCGCCAGCCAGGTCATCTTGGCCTTGTCGCCGCCGGCCTTGAGGTCGGCAAGCACGGTGACGATGGTGCTCGACTGCACGATTTTCTGGAGATCGGCCGTGCTCGGAATCGTGTAGGTTGCCGGGCGGTCCGCGGAGCCTGCGGCGAGCTGGACGATTTCGTTGACCTGCTGATCGACCGAGCTGTCGCACCCGGGTTGTTCGTAAGCGGAGATTCGCTTTCGCAAATAATCCTTGGCCTGCGCCTGCACCGGGCCTTTCAGCGCTGCGGCGCGCGCCAGCGCCCACAATCCATCCATGGTTTGCGCCGGCTCCTCGAGTAGCAAAGCCACGCCCAGCCGGTAGTAACTCACTTCGTCCGCGGGATTTGCAACGATAAGCGCGTGATAAAAATCCGCGGCCGACTTATAATCCTTCAATTGCAGCGCCGCGAAGCCGCCCGCGCCGTTCAGCACGGTGGCAACGGGCTTCTTCACCTGGTCGGCAAATTGCGCATCGGTCATGTTGGCCGGCTTCGGCAGCTGGTCCAGGCGCGTCAAACCCTGCACGGCGACGTCGCGTCCCTTGGTTAGAAAATCCTTTGCGTTCGGATCCTTCGGATTGTAGGCCTGCTCGAGAACCACGGAATGCCAGTAAGCGGCTTGGAGCTGAGTCTGGAGCCGACTTTCAGCGGGCACGTTATCGCCCAGGGCCAGATATTTCTCCGTGTAGGTAATCACCTTCGGATAATTTTTGAGCTGATTGTAAGCGTCCCAATAGGTTTGATAGACGTAAGGCAGAAGCGTCGAGCTGGGCCATTTGGCCACGAAATCATCGAGCAGCTTCACCTTGGCCGCCATGTCCTTCTCGCCCACCGCCGCCTGGAAGGCGTTATATTCCGGGATCGTGTACGTCGTTTTGGTTTGGTCTTGTGGCTGGCCCAATGCGGCAGCCGGTCGCGCCGGCAATCCCAACGTCATGAGAGCAATCAGAAGAATTCCCTTCATGGTTAAACGCTGTCGCATCATCTCTTCCCTGCCTCCTGGAGCTTTTCTCTTCCGGTAAGCCATTGAATGCAGGACCGCGACCCCTGCGGGATTACAGGACAATTAAAATCTCACGGATTATAGGGAATGCGCCGTAAGCGCGCAAGGTTTAATCCGTTTATCGCACCGATTCGCAATCGCTATTGCCGCTCTCTCGATATCCGCAGCTAAATGATAAGATGGTGAATAGAGGCTATTCGTCGCCTCGCCATCTCGCTCCAGGGGCTCGCCTAAGGCAATGGACTCCGCCAAACCAGTCGAAGGAAAAGTCGCACTGATCACTGGCGCGAGCCGCGGCATCGGCTTGGCCATCGCGCGCGCCCTGGGCCGCTTGGGCGCCAAGGTCAGCATCTGTGCGCGCGACCCGCAAAAACTCGAAGCCGCCGCTGCCGGCCTGAAGCGCGAGGGAGCGACCGTCCTGGCCATCTCCGCGGACATCACCCGCTCGAGCGACATCGCCACGCTCGTCGAAAAGACCAGCCTCTCCCTCGGCCCCATCGAAATCCTCGTCAACAATGCCGGAATCGGCTATTTCGGCCCAACGCACTTGGCCGCCGAAACGGACTGGGACTCGGTATTAGACACCAATTTGAAATCAGTGTTCCTGCTGACGAAAGCTGTGGCGCCGGGAATGCTCGAGAGGCAGCGCGGCGACGTGATCAACATTGCCTCGCTCGCCGGCAAGAATGCTTTCGCGGGCGGCGGCATTTACTGCGCTTCGAAATGGGGCCTGATCGGGCTGACGGAATGCATGGCCGAAGATTTGCGCCCGTCCGGCGTGCGGGTGAGCGTGATCTGCCCGGGCACGGTGGCCACCGAATTCTCACTTCATGCCGGGAAAGACCCTCGTAAGATGCTGCAACCAGAGGACATAGCACATGCCGTCGAGGTAATCGTCACCCAGGCACCCCAAAGCTTCATCAGTGAAATCCTTCTGCGCCCCACGCAGAAGCCCTAGCCACCGCGCCAGAATCTTTTTCCGGGTAGGGGCATCCAATCGTTTAAGTTTGAACGATTAGGCGTCTGGCAAACGCGCCCAATCGTTTGAACCTAAATGGTTGGAGGCCTGGCGGGAGCCGCGCGCAGCCTGCGCCCGGAGCATCATGCCGACGCATTACAAAGGATCTCGAGATACCGTGCGGGCGCTCAATGCTTACATTAATCTCGTGCGCGCCTCGGATTCCGTCCTCGGACGGATGAGCGCCCAACTCGAACTCGAGGGCTTGACCATGGGGCAATTCGGCGTGCTCGAGTCGCTCCTGCACCTCGGCCCTATGTGCCAGCACACGCTCGGGCGGAAACTTCTGCGCAGCGGCGGAAACATTACGCTGGTCGTGGACAACCTCGAAAAGCACGGTTGGGTGCGCCGCGAGCGGCTGGAGAGCGACCACCGGATGATGATGATTCATCTGACGCCCGCCGGCCGGGAATTGATCGCCGAGGTCTTCCCGAAACATGCGAAGGCCATCAAGAATGAAATGAGCCGCCTGAATGCCGCGGAGCAGGAAACTTTGCGCCGCCTCACACGAAAACTCGGGCTGGACGGTGAAAAATTGCGCCGGGAACGGCGGAAAAAGGAGAAGGAGCATGATTCAAATTCGACCCAGTGAAGAGCGCGGCCACGCCGAGCACGGATGGCTCGACAGCCGCTTCACGTTTTCATTTGCCGATTATTTCGATCCGGAGCACGTGCAGTTCCGGTCGCTGCGCGTGATCAATGAGGACCATATCGCGCCGGGCCAAGGCTTCGGCATGCATCCGCATCGCGATATGGAGATTCTCACATGGATGCTGGATGGCTCGCTCGAGCATCGCGACAGCATGGGCAGCGGCGCCGTCATCCGTCCGGGCGAGGTGCAGCACATGACAGCCGGCACGGGCGTGATGCACAGCGAATTCAACCCTTCGGGCGCGAAGCAAGCGCACCTGCTGCAAATCTGGATCGTGCCGGAACGGAAGGGACTCAAGCCGGGGTACGAGCAGTTCGAATTCGCCGACGCCGATTTGCGCGGCCAATTCCATCTCGTTGCCGGCCCTAACGCGCCAGTGACCATTCGTCAGGACGCCAGTCTGTATATCGCGCGTCTCGATCAGGGCATGGACGCAAAATACGGCTTGAAACCCGGCCGTCACGCGTGGGTCCAGGTGGCGCGCGGGTCTATCCGCCTGAATGGCCAGAAGCTCAATCAGGGAGATGGCGCGGCTGTATCGAAAGAAACGGAAATCCGCGTGGAAGCGAAGGATCCGGCGGAAGTATTGCTCTTTGATTTGGCGTAAGCAACTTTGTGCAAGGGAGAGATAACATGGCGGATTCCACGCAAAGCATTAAGCCCCTGATCGGCCGTATATTCATGAGCCTGGTGTTCCTGGTGAGCGGTTCGTTCAAAATCATAGGCTATTCGCAGGTGGTTTCCATGTCTGCGACCAAAGGCGTGCCACTTGCGGGAATCGCCATCGCTTGCGCGGCGGCGCTTGAAATTCTCGGTGCACTTGCGATGTTCGCCGGTTTTCAGGTGCGCGTGGTCGCCTGGCTTTGGATTCTTTACCTGATTCCAGTGACTCTGCTCTTCCACAATTTCTGGAAAATGCAGGGCATGGAGCAGCAGGAAAATTTTGGCCACTTCCTTTCGAATCTCGGGCTCATGGGCGGCTTGCTCTTTGTCTCCACGTTCGGCGCGGGCGCCTATTCCGTGGATGCGGCGCGCGCAAAAAAGCTTGAATCTCACATTTGCTCAGGCCCCGGCTTGCCGGGGCCGGGACAACTTCTCAAGGAGGATTTATGACAGCATTGCAGAAGCCAGCCGAGACCAGCGCGGCGATTCACGATTTGATCCGGCATCGCTGGAGCCCGCGCGCATTCGATAGCCGAACGGTGGAACCGGAAAAGCTGCGCAGCCTGTTTGAGGCCGCGCGGTGGGCGGCGTCGTCTTACAATGCCCAGCCCTGGGTTTTCATCGTGGCCACGAAAGACCATCCGGAGAATTACAAGAAAATTCTCGACTGCTTCGTCGAGTTCAACCAGGGCTGGGCGAAAAACGCGCCGGTGCTGGCGCTGAGCGTGGCGCGCATGAAATTCGAAAATAACGGCGCGCCCAATAATCACGCTTTTCACGACGTGGGCCAAGCCAGCGCTTATCTCGCGCTCGAAGCCGCGAATCTTGGCTTACAGATTCACCAGATGGCGGGCATCCTCCCGGAAAAGGCGCGCGAGATTTTCTCGATTCCCGAAGGCTACGAAGCCGTCGCCGGAATCGCCATCGGTTATCCGGGCGATCCGGCCACTTTGCCGGACGAACTGCGCGAGCGGGAGCACGCACCGCGATCGCGCAAACCGCTCGATTCCTTTGTTTTCACGGGAAAATGGGGCGAGGTTTCGCCCATCGCAAAAAAGAGGGCGTGACTTGCCGCGAGTATCGCGTGGCTGGAATTAGTAGGCGATTGCACCCGGCCACGAGCAGGCGGCGAGTATCCTTCCCGGCACATGGTTCGGCGTCCCGATTGAGAATCGTCCCCGGAAACGCTAGGGTATTTCTATGGCGGATATCCTAGCTCCCGGAGAATTGCGCCCGGAACAGCGCCGGCGCAGCAAACGCATAAAGCTTCGCGTCGCCGTGGTGGTGCGTTCGCAGGAGAAGCGAACCCTTTCGGAGAAAACGCACACGCTGATGATCAACGCGCACGGCGCCCTGCTGCTTCTGGCCATGCCCGTATCGGTGGACAAATTCGTGGTGCTCGAAAACCCGGGCATCGGGCAGGAATTATTGTGCCGCGTGACGCATGTAGGCACTCATTTCATGGGAAAGGCGCAGGTGGGTGTGGAATTCATAAAACCAGCGCCTGAATTCTGGGGCATCCATCCGCGCCCCGAGGATTGGGACCCAAGCCGCGCTTCAGGGCGCGGGCAAGCTCGCACAAAGAAGCTTTCCGCCGTACCGGTGCCTCAAGACACAAAATAATTCCCACGCTATCGCGGGCAAGCCGCGCCGTTGTCCGCCCATTGCTTCATCGCGGTCACAAATTCCGCACGGCTCAACGGTGGCAGGGTCCTTCCATCGCCCGGATCCCATGCCCACCCGACCAAATCATCCTTGGACACATGTTCCAGGACCTGCTCGATCGTTCTGCCTCCATTCATCGTGGGATTCTTCAATTGGCGGCAAAACTCTCCGGGAGTTTCTCCCTGGATCACCATCTTCATCCTGGCGGGCGGCAGACTCCACTTGGGATTTCCAGGTGGCATATTCTCGCCGGGAAGATTTGCGTTCTGATGGCACGTGTGGCATTTCATCCCGTAAACACCCTGCCCCGCGGGCCCGCGCTTCACATCCTGAATGTGGACGTGGCTGTCGTCCCCTTGCAGCGGAGCGTCGCCCGCGGGGTGGCAGTTCATGCAACGCGGCGAAACGAACACAGCCCACGCGCGCGTGAATGCCGCCTCGGCCTTTGCGTCGCTGGCGGGGTTCGCTGCGGCAACCCTGGCCGGCGCGCCGCCGTGTGCGTCGTCGCCATCTTTCGCCGCCAGTTGGTCCACAGCAGACCACAAAGCCACGCAGGCTCCGAGCAGCACGAGGCTCCCCGCGGCCAGCCGTACCTTCCAAGTTTTCGCAGTCTTCATTGCGCAGCCCTCACGAATATGTTTCAAGCGGTCCGCAAATCTTCCGCCTTGATCGGAAGCCGCCGCACGCGCTTCCCCGTCGCCGCAAAAATCGCATTCGCCACGGCCGCAGCCACAGGCGGGACGCCAGGCTCGCCGACACCCGTCGGCGGCTCCGTGCTCGGCACGATGTGCACTTCGATTTCGGGCGATTCAAACATCCGCAGCATCGGGTAGTCGTGAAAATTCCGCTGCTGCACGCGTCCCTTACCGAGCGTGATTTCCGTCTTCAACGCGGCCGTCAGCCCGAAGATAATGCCGCCCTCCATCTGCGCCTTCACGATGTCCGGATTGATCGTCCGCCCGCAATCCACAGCGCAGACAACGCGATGGACTCGCACCATGCCATCCTTGCCCACGGACACTTCCGCCACCTGGGCCACATAACTCTCGAAAGAAAAATGTGTGGCGATTCCCCGCCCGATACCTTCCGGCAGGCTCTTGCCCCAGTTCGCTCCCTGCGCGGCGAGATCGAGCACGGCTCTGAGCCGCGGTTGGCTTGCAAGCAGCGCGCGCCGCAATTCGTAGGGATCTTTCCCGCCGGCGGTGGCCACTTCGTCGAAAAACTCTTCCACGGCAAATCCTGTGTGCGAGTGGCCCACCGACCGCCACCACTGCACCGGCACGCCGATTTTCGGGCTGTGCAAATCCACCCGCAAGTTCGGTATTCCGTACAGCAAATCCGCGGCTCCTTCGACCGACGCCCCGTCCACGCCGTTCTTGATTCCGAACCCCTCGAACATCGTCCCTTCAAAAATGGATTGCCCCACAATCGTGTGCGTCCAAGACACCGGATTCCCTGCCACGTCCAGGCCCGCGACCATGCGGTCGCGCCACATCGGCCGGTACCAACCCCCGCGCGTATCGTCTTCGCGCGTCCACATCACTTTCACCGGCACTTTCGCCGCTTTCGCCACTTGCATGGCTTCTTTCACGAAATCGGAGGCAGGATTGGCGCGCCGCCCAAATCCGCCGCCGAGCAAAGTGGTATGAATCTGCACCTGCTCGGGCTTCAACCCCGCCACGGCGGCTGCCGCCGCCCGGTCGCCGGTCTGGAATTGAGTTCCGGTCCAAATTTCAGCGCGATCCTCGCGCAGATCCACCACGCAATTCAGCGGCTCCATTGACGCGTGCGCCAGATACGGGACTTCAAATTCCGCGGTGATCGTCTTCGCCGCACCCGCCAGCGCGGCATCGGGATCGCCGACCTTGCGCGCAATAATTCCCGGTTTCTTCCCCAATTCCGTGTACTGCGCCCGCATTCCCTCGGTCGAGAGGGTTGCATTCGGTCCTTCATCCCACTTGATTTCCAATTTTTCGCGCCCCAGTTTCGCCGGCCAGTATCCTTTCGCAATCACGGCCACGCCCGTCGGCACCTGCACTACATTCACGACCCCCGGCACCGCGATCGCCTTGTCCGCGTTGAAGCTCTCGACTTTCCCGCCGAAGACCGGCGGTCTCGCCACGAGCGCGGTCATCATCCCCGGGATATGCACATCCAATCCAAATTGCGCCGTGCCATTTGTCTTCGACGGTGTGTCCAGGCGCCGCGCCGGCTTTCCCACGAGCGTGAAATTCTTAGGGTCTTTCAACGGCGCATTTTTCGGCGCTTCCAGCTTTGAGGCCGCCTCGGCCAGGCTTCCAAACGATGCCCGCCGCTTGCTCGCGTCGTGAATCACGACTCCGCGCTCGACGCGGCAACTTTGCGCATCCACCTGCCAAGCCTGCGCCGCGGCAGCCACCAACATCGTGCGCGCCACTGCTCCCACTTCGCGGAATCGGTCCCACTCGGAATTCATCGAGGTGCTGCCGCCGGTCATCTGCATTCCAAACTGCGTGTGGTTGTAAACCGCGGCCACCGGCGCCGACTCCACGCGAATTTTGCTCCAATCGGCTTCCAGCTCTTCATTCAGGAGCATCGGGAGCGACGTGTAGACCCCCTGCCCCATCTCGGAATGGTTCGCGATGATCGTCACAGTTTCGTCGGTGCCGATTCGCACGAACGCGTTCAGCTCAAAAGTCCCGGACCCGGCCGCTGCCGCGCTCGCGCCGCGCCCCAGCTCGGGAATATATAGGCCAATCAGCAGCCCGCCGCCGAGCGCCGCGCCCGTCTTCAGAAAATCCCGCCGCTTCATTTCCATGGCTGCACTCATTTCGTCCCCCGCTCGGCTCTCAACTCCGCGGCACGATGAATCGCGCGCCGGATTCTCGGATAGGTTCCGCACCGGCAGATATTGCCGGACATGGCTTCATCAATATCGGTGTCGGTCGGCGCCGGATTCTGCGCCAGCAAAATCGCCGCGCTCATAATCTGACCCGATTGGCAGTAGCCGCATTGCGGGACGTCAATTTCTATCCACGCGCGCTGGAGCGGATGCGTCCAATCGCTCGACAGCCCTTCGATGGTTTCGACCTGTTTCCCCTCGGCACGAGAAACCGGCGTCACACACGAGCGCACTGCTTGCCCTTCCAGATGAACCGTGCAGGCGCCGCACAGCGCCATTCCGCAGCCATACTTCGTGCCCGTCAGTTGCAAGTCTTCCCGCAAGACCCACAGCAAGGGCGTGGACGGCACTGCGTCAACCTCAACTTTTTTCCCGTTCACCGTGAATCGGATCATGGCGCATCTCCCTTCCCCGGTTCGTCGCGCTGGAATCCAGTCCGACGAACCGCACTTATCCTCCTCCACCTTGAAATAAATCTCAAGCGGCAGGCTTTTGGCCCTAGACATCTCCTGATCACGCCGAGACGTGTAGAATGCGCAACTGGGAAGACCCGGAAGGCTCGAGAGGGGGGCTCATGAAAAATCGGGGATTGATGCTTGTGGGAATTTGGCTCGCGTGCGCGCCACTGGCGCTCGCCCAGGAGACGCCGCCACAAGTCACGGCCATAAAAGCCGGGCGCCTGGTGGACGTGGATGCCGGCACGGTTCTCTCCAATCAACTGATTCTGATTCGCGAGAATCGCATTGTGGCCATCGGCCCGTCGCTCGCGATTCCCGCCGGCGCGAACATGATTGACCTCTCGAATATGACCGTGCTGCCCGGCCTGATTGATTGCCACACGCACCTGGCCGACGGCGCCCGCGACGGCGACCCTATATCGCAGCTCAAGAAAACGGCCGCGCAAGTCGCGCTTGAATCCGTTCCCAACGCCCGGGTGACGCTCGAATCCGGATTCACTACCGTTCGCGACGTGGGCGTCTACCGGGCGCTGAATGATATTGCGCTCCGCGACGCCATCGCCCGTGGCGATATCATCGGCCCGCGCATGTACGTAGCGGGCGCCTACATCACCATCACCGGCGGCGCCGGCGCCATGACCGGCTTCGCGCCCGATATCCAGCTCCCCTGGGATTTGCATTACGGCGAGGCCAATTCGCCCTGGGAAGTGCGGCAGAAAGTCCGCTTGCTCGCGCATGACGGTGTGGACCACATCAAGATCCTATCCACCGGCGCAGTGCTCACGCATGGCAGCAACCCGGGCTCGGTCGAATTTACGCCCGAAGAATTGCAGGCCGCCGTGGATGAGGCAAGTCACTTCGGCTTGCGCGTGGAGGCTCATGCGCACGCCGCCGCCGGAATCAAAAATGCCATTCGCGCGGGCGTCGCGTCAGTCGAGCACGCCACCATGATTGATGACGAGGGCATTGCCCTCGCCAAAGAGCGCGGCACTTACCTCGATATGGATATTTACGACGAGGAATGCATTCAGGAAGACGGGCGGAAGGGCCTGACTCCCAAGGATTTTTTGCAGCATGATGCCGAGCTCGGCCAAATTCAGCGCGACAATTTTCGCAAGGCTGTCCAGGCCGGTGTGAAGATGAGTTTCGGCACCGATGCGGGCGTATGCCCTTACGGAATCAGCGCCCGCCAATTTGCCTTCATGGTGCAATACGGCATGACGCCGATGCAGGCGATTCAATCCGCGACCAGCGCCGCAGCTGACTTGCTCGGACACAGCGACGTGCTCGGTTCGATCAAGCCGGGAAAGTATGCGGACATCATCGCCGTCGCCGGAGATCTACTGCGCGACGTGCGCGTCCTTGAAGACGTGAAATTCGTGATGAAGGACGGAATCGTTTACAAATCGAAGTGATGCCTGGCTAGTGCGTTTCCTGCGGCGGCTGCCCTTCCAGCGTCCGAAGCAGCCACGGAATAATCACCTGCCGCAAAATCACCGGATCCGGCCACACACCTTTTTGCCTCCCCAAATGCCCGCCCATGGGATTGATCCAGGCGTCCTTTGGAACATCGCCGGATTTGAGGAGCAGAAAAGCATCGGATACCGGGACTTGAGTATCGAGGGCGCCCGCGATGATAAGCGTTTGCGTGGTCGGCTTGCCGAGAAGGCCTTGATTGACGAGAGACATCTTGGGGAATATTTCAGCCAAATCCTCAGCCGTCTTCACTCCCTCGAAAATATTCGTGAACGCCGGGATCAGCCCGAACAAATATTCGCGGTTTCCCAGAATCGAGGTCTCCAGAAATTCCTTTTGAAAGCACGCATCCACCGGCGGAGTTTGCAGCACCACTCCTCGCAGACGCGCCCGCTCCACAATCGAGAGCTTCGTCGCCCAATAGGCGCCGAAGCTCTGCCCGTCGGCGGCCAGCCGCGTCTGATCCACTTCCGGCCGCGTCAGTAGGTAATCAATCACCGGCGAAAACATTCGCTCGGCATTGAGGCTCGCCTTGATCGGAGCCTGGCCCGTGCCCGGAGAATCCACGGCGATGAAGCCGATGCTATAGCCCAAGATCTGCCCAAAATTTTCGGACAGCTCTTCCTTGCGGCTGTCGAGCCCGCTGATGGCGAGCACCACCGGCACCTTTCCCTTTGCGTTCTTCGGCAATCGCATGTAAGCGATGATCTCGGATCCTTCGAAGGGAATGCGGACCACCTCGAGCGGAGGGTCCATCAGCCGCCCGTGCGCGAGAAACGCTTCGATGTCTTTCGCATACGCCGCTTTTTTCCCGGGAGACAAGGGCACGGGCCACTTCCCGAACGAATACAGCCGCCAGGCCCTCACATACGCGGCGTTCGCTTTCGCCGGGTCCGTCGCTTCGAGCGATTTCCCCTGCGCCATGTATTTGTCCGCGACGCCGCTGAATCCCGCCGCCCATTCGTCAGGATCCTTGGTGTGAATCGAGGCAAATGCTTCGCGCACGTCCGCCGGGTCGAGCCCAATCAGGGGGTACATCCCATTTTCCGCGCGCGTCAGCGCTTCCGCCTTGATTTCCTCGATCGTCCGCTCCTGCCGCTCCTGCCCGGAGGAAACCCGCGGGGAGACAAAATTCATTACCAGGAGAAAAATGCCGGCGAAGAGAGAAACGGCTCGAAAATGAATTATCACTTTGGCCTCCGATGATGACGGGATTCAGGGCCGCGCTGCCGCGCAGGGATTGCTCCCGGCGCGGCACGCGTTTCCGAGGACATGCAAGCAACAGCTAGAAGATAATCTTCAAGCCAAACTGAATCGCCCGGCTGCCACCTGATCCGATGACGGGATTTGAAGCTGCCGAGTCAGGCGTGGCACAGCCGCACCCGAACGTGCTGGGAGACGACGGATCGTTGTGGCCATATCCGTTCTGACCGCCGAATGGATTGGCAAAGTTCGGATGATTGAGAATGTTGAAGAATTCCGCGCGGAACTGCGTGGTAAGCCGCTCTCCGAATTTAAAGTTCTTCGTTACCGAGAAATCCCAATCGCGAAAGCCGGAATCACGGAAAAGGTTGCGGCCCATGGTTCCGAACGTTCCCATAACAGGCGGAATCATGGCCGAATTTTTTTTCGCGTAGCAGCCAAACGCGAGAAGCGAGGTTGTCAAGGCCGGTGTACTGGCGGCTTTTGAACAAAGCGGATTGTTTATGGCAAACGCAGGATCAGTGGGACCCAATGGATCGGTCGGCGGCGGGGTGCCAGGTTGAAAGAAAGGTATCGGGGTTGGACCCGACTTGAAATCACCCGGGTTCCCAAAGAAATCCCAGCGCTCGATGCCCGTGGCAGCCGCCGCGGATTCACCGGTCCCGCTGACGTCCGTGCTCGTGTCCATCGGGCCCCACGGTTGCGGGGTATTCAAAGTCACGATGGAATTGAGTTCCCAACCTTCGAGAAGTTGCGCGAATGACTCTTTCCCGGGAATTTTATAGTTCATTGAGAGCGTAAAGCGCTGGCGTATGTCGAAATCACTGCTGGCATATTCCCGCTGCGGATGCATGGAATCCTGGGGCAGCCCAAGCCCTGCTCCGAAATCCCAGTTGGCGCCCACATCGTCGAGCGCGTGTGCATACGTGTAGCCTGCAATGAAGGTCATTCGATGGAAATTCCGGGCAGTCAGAGTTGCCTGCAGGGCGTTGTAATTCGATTTATAGAGATTGTCGAGCTCGTATATGGCGCCCAGAGAATTGGGGAAGAATGGGCGATTTGCCTGCTCGCAGGTGCTGTCGCCGGGCGCGCACAAGCCTGGTGCGGGCTGGTTGATATCGCGCACATTGGTCAGTTTCGATCCGTGGTTTCCGACATAGCCGACTTCGAACGATAGGGTATTCGTAAAGGCGTGCTCGACGTTCAAGTTCCAGTAAAAGACACGCGGTGTTTGCAGATCGGGGTTGATGCCGAAAATCGTGCAAGGAAACGTGCTGTTGCAAGTCAATGAGCTCGGAAAGAGCGGCCCGGTATTCCACGCGGCAATGCCAGCAGCGGGGTTCGCAAAGTAAGCGGCATTGGTTACACCGCTAGTTAGCGTTCCGGTGCCGGGTGGGACTCCTGTGCTGGCGGCAGTGGGGTTGTTGGCGATCCCCAAGGTGTTGTTGAAGGCTAGAAAAGCCTCCCAGTTGATCAGTTCATAGATGATGCCAGCGCCTGCACGAACCACGGTCTTTCCGTTACCGCTCGGATCCCAGGCGACGCCGAGCCGGGGCGCGAAATTCGTGCCGTTGCTCTGGTAGGGTCTGCTGATGCCATGGCCGACCTGAACGACGCCGACGGTTGGAACAAAATTGGTCATGCGGTCTTGAGAATCGTTCACCACGGTGCTGAACTCGTAGCGCAAGCCGAGATTGAGTGTCACCCGGGAAGTGATGCGCCAGTCGTCTTGAAAGAAGACCGCGGAAGACCAATTGTCGATTTTCCGGTCTGCGTTTCCGATGAGCACCTGCGTTTTGGCTGGCGCCCCAGCGAAGAAATCCTCCAAGTCTGTGGACGTCCCCGAGGCGAAAGCTTGGCCTCCCAAAAATTTGACTTGGCCTCGACCCCGAGCAAAGGCTGCCCCGGTGAATCCATCCCGATGAATCTCGCCCCCGAATTTGAAGGCGTGCTTTCCCCAAGTGTAGGAAACGTGGTCAACAAACTGGAACCGTGTGTCGGGCCCCTGAATCTTGGGCCAGACAAACCCGCCCAGTGTATTGGGCGCGATGAATTGCGGGAGGGTGATCAGCGGCAATCCGCCAAATAGCGGATTCGTGACGCCGGTGTTGAGTCCGTAGGAGGACGCCGGCACGTTGTGATCCGCGGTGAAGGTGGGCTGGTACAGCCGGTTGTATCCGAAACGGGTTTCATTGACCCAGTGAGAAGTTGGGATGTAAGCCCAATTCACGCCGAATACCTGCGCGCGAGTGTGAATCAGGGTCAACCAAAACGGCTGCACTTCCTGCGCGTCGTCCACGGTACCGTTGTTGTTGCCGAAGAAGTATCTGCCGCTGATGGTGTTACGGTCGTTCAGGTGATAGTCGATCTTTCCCACCGCATTGTCACTGTTGACGACGTTCGGGAATCCGGTCGTCAGCAGGCCAGGGGCAGCCGTCTGATTGTTCAGCGGAAAGCCTTTACCATTGCACGTCGTTGTCGCCGGCGGCGTAAATTGACACCCCGCCACTTGCAGGCTGACGGGACTAACATCCGGTGACATGCCGGCCAGAAAAGCCGCATGAACATCGGCGATTGCGTCAGGGATGCTGTTCGCGCAGTCGCCAACAGCGATAAACGAGCAGTTCGTGGTCGGATTATTAGGAATCGAGACAGTGTTTGGTTCCCCTTCGACAAAGGAATTGCCCACTTTGTAGCGCTGGCCTTCATAACCGCCGAAGAAAAAGAGTTTGTCTTTGATTATGGGCCCGCCCACCGTGGTCCCGAATTGCTTCAAGTTCCTTGGCGTCTCTGGCGTACCCACCGTGTTGAAGAAGTTGCGCGCATCGAAGATCGTATCGCGGTAAAAGCCATAGCCGGTCCCGTGAAGGGTATTCGTGCCCGATTTCAGCGCCACATTGACGATGGCCCCGGGCTTCCAGCCGTATTCCGCCGGTGGATCCTCCTGCACGTTAAATTCTTGAATCGAATCGATGGGCAGGATCGTCGCTGAGTCTCCCGCGATGCCCGCGCCGTTGATGATGCTCTGGCCGGAGAAGGGTTCGCTGTTGAAGAAGCCATCAATGATGTATGCATTGTCTTCGGCCCGCAGACCGTTGGTGCTCGTAGTCGAGAATCCGCCGCCGGGATAACGGATGACACCGGGCCGGAGCTGCAGCAAATTCTCGTAGTTTCGGCCGTTCAAGGGCAGGTCGTTGATCTCTTCATTGCTGAGCGTTCCACCAAGCGTGGACGATGTCAAATTCAGCAGCGGAACCTCTTCGGTGACGATGATCGTCTCCGTCGCTTCGCCGGGCTGCATCACGAAATCCACGCGCGCGTCCGAGGCAACTTCCAAAACAATATTCGGCCGTTCCACCGTCTTGAATCCTTTGGCCTCGACTCGAACCTTGTAGGTCCCGGGAAGCAGGTCGGGGGCAACGTATTCTCCGGCATTATCCGTCACAAGCGATCGCGTTAAGTTTCTCTGCACGTCCGTGATGGAAACTTTCGCTCCCACCATCGCGGCGTCGGATTTATCGTGGACGTTGCCCAAAATGCGCCCCGTGTAAGACTGTGAGAAAAGGGGCAGCGCCAGGACTAGCAGTATTAGGCTGACACAAACAGCCCGCATGTCCCCTAATATATTGATGCGCACTCCAGAATCACACCCAAGCGTTCGGGAATTCATGCAGCCCCCCAGTTAAAATGTAAATGCGGGATGCCCAGTAAGAACGCACCTCTGGTCAGGCAGCTGTACCACCATACGGCAAAAAATGTCAAGGCTAGTTTTATCGGTTCAATTCAAATATGACATGATGGACTTGCCGAATACTTGTCGACCTACCCGCGTTGCCGCTAATTTCGCCACAAATTGCCAACCGAAGATCAATTGAGCAAGGCTCTCGCTCCGCCGCTTCAGCTGGATGAATACATTGCGTCGGGCTTTATCGCTGTGGTAGCTTGGTCCGACCGCTCGACCATCTTGACCGGCTTTTTGACCAAGGATGCCCTGCATCCGAATCGGCAGCCGGGCGCAGCGGTGCGACGGCAGACAGGAACGCCGCCGAAATGTAGTGGAGAGCTGAAATGTACAAGATAGTCCGAACATCGCGCCTCTACGAACAAATCATCGAGCAAATCGAAGGTTCCATCCTCGCGGGAGAACTCAAGCCAGGGGATCAATTGCCCGCAGAACGCGAACTGGCCCAGCGATTCGGAGTCAGCCGCACAGCGGTGCGTGAGGCAGTAAAGGCACTGCGAGAGAAAGGGCTGGTGGAAGCCTATTCCGGCCGCGGCACCTTCATCACGAATGGAACTTCCCAAGCCATCCGTCAGTCGCTCGACCTGATGATAAAAATCGGCCAGCCCGATGGATGCACGCACCTGGCTGAAGTCCGCCTGATCCTGGAACCCGAAATCGCAGCGCTGGCTGCAACTCGCGTCGAGGACCAGCACCTGGCGGCCATGCGCGAGGCAATCGCAGTGATGGATGCGGCCCGCCAGGACCCGGATGCATTCATCGAGGCGGACCTGGATTTTCATCTCGCGCTGGCGGAAGCGGCGGCGAATCCGCTGATATTGTCCTTGCTCGATTCGATCGTCGGCCTGTTGCGGGAACAGCGGCTGCGGATTTTTAACGTCGAAGGTGGCCCGGATCGCGGCCAGTTTCACCATAAACGGATCCTCGTGGCCATCGAGAGCCGTGACCCCGAAAAAGCGCGCGAGGCGATGCGCAGTCACCTGCAACAAGTCCGGCAAGACTCGCAGGTTTCTTCCGCGGCGCAAACTCGTCCGCTATCGAAACCCGCATCGCAGGCGGGGGGCTGAGCGAAATGGCGAATATCGGATTCGTCGGACTGGGCGTGATGGGCAGCCAGATGGTGAACCGGCTGCTCGATAAGGGCCACGCGGTGACCGGCTACAACCGCACGCGCGCCAAAGCGCAGTGGCTGATCGATCGCGGAATGAAATGGGCTCAGACGCCGCGCGCTGTTGCCGCCGCAGCCGACGTCACATTCGCAATGGTCACCAATAGCGCGGCTCTGGCGGCCGTTGCCAACGGCCCCGACGGCATTCTCGCCGGCCTGAGCGCGGGCAAAATATTCGTGGACATGAGCACGGTCAGCCCGGAAGTCAGCTGCGCGCTCGCCGCCAAGGTGCGCGAAAAAGGCGCGGACATGGTGGACTCGCCTGTTTCCGGAAGCGTGATCACGCTGCAAGAGGGAAAATTATCGGTGATGGTCGGCGGCCGCCGCGAAACATTCGAGCGCGTGAAACCGCTGTTGCTGGATATCGGCCCCAAAGTCACGCACGTGGGAGACAACGGGCTGGCGCTCTCCATGAAAATTGCCACGAACCTGAGCCTCGCCGTGCAGATGATGGCATTCTGCGAAGGGGTGTTGCTCGCGGAAAAAAGCGGAATCACGCGCGAGACGGCAGTGGACGTCCTGACGCACAGCGCCGTGGCTTCGCCGATGGTGCAATATCGCGGCCCATTCGTTTTGAAAATGCCCGAAGAGGCCTGGTTCGACGTCAACATGATGCAGAAAGATATGCTCCTCGCGCTGGAGATGGGGCGAAAGCTCGACGTCCCGCTGCCGACGACCGCCGTGAGCAATGAATTTTTGACCGCTGCGCGCGCCATGGGCTGGGAGAAAAAAGATTTTGCTGTCGTGTTTGACGTGCTCGCGCGAATGTCCGGAGTTCCCAAATGACCACGGCCACCAAGCAGCCTGCCGCACAGTCCACGATCGAAGTCGAGAAATGGATGCGCATGTACCGGCAGATGCTGAGCATTCGATTGTTCGAAGAGCAAGTGAACGAGCTTTACACGCGCGCGCTCATGCCGGGGCTTGCGCATTTGTACGTCGGCGAGGAAGCCGTGGCCGTGGGAATCTGCGAGGCGCTGCGGCCGGATGATTACATCACCAGCACGCACCGCGGGCACGGTCACTGCCTGGCCAAGGGCGCGTCGCCGGACCGCATGTTCGCCGAGCTGCTCGGCAAGGAAGCCGGCTACTGCCGCGGCAAAGGCGGCTCGATGCACATTGCCGACCCCGATACTGGCAACCTCGGAGCGAACGCGATTGTCGCGGGCAGCGCGGGAATCGCCACCGGCGCGGCTTTTTCCGCAAAGCGCCTGGGAACGGGCCAGGTAACGGTCTGTTTCTTTGGCGAGGGAGCGCTGGGGCAAGGAGTCGTCTACGAAGTGATGAACCTCGCGCAGCTTTGGAAATTGCCCGTGATCTACGCGTGCGAAAACAATCTTTACACGGAATACACGCACTACTCGGAAACCACGGCGGGCGATATCCTGTCGCGCGCGAAAGCTTTCGGTTTGCAGGCCGAAAGCGTGGATGGGCAGGATGTGCGGGCCGTGCACGCGACGGCCACGAAGCTGATCGATCGCGCCCGGAATAGCCAGGGCCCCGGATTCATTCTTTGCAATACCTACCGCTATCGCGGCCATCACGTGGGCGATATCAATCGGGAATATTACCGGACGAAAAAAGAAGAACAGCAATGGGTCGCCGAGCGCGACCCGATCAAGAACCTGGGAGATTGGCTGCTGAAACAAAATCACGCCGACGCCGCTCTTCTCGCGCGCATCCACTCCGAAATCGAATCGGAAATGAAAAAAGCCGTCGAATTTGCCATCGCCGCTCCCTACCCGAAATTGGACGAAGTCGATCAGGACATCTATGCCTGAAGCAGCGGCACGCGAAATCACTTTCGCGGAAGCAATCCGGGAAGCGCTCGCCGAAGAGATGCGCCGCGATTCGCGCGTGTGCATTCTCGGCGAGGACGTGGCCGAGGCCGGCACGCCGTTCAAGGTGCTTTCGGGGCTCGTCGAGGAATTCGGAACCGAGCGCGTGCTGGACACTCCGATTTCGGAAGCGGGCTTTACGGGTCTCGCCGTGGGCGCCGCCATGACCGGGCTTCGCCCCGTGGTGGATATCATGTTCGGCGATTTCATCACGCTCACGATGGATCAGATGGTCAACCAGGCCGCCAAAGTCCATTACATGTCTGGTGGAAAATGGAAAGTCCCCATGGTGATGCGCACGACGCTGGGAGCCGCGCGCCGCTCCGCCGCCCAGCACTCCCAATCGCTGCATGCCTGGTTCAGTCACGTCCCGGGATTGAAAGTTGTGCTGCCCTCGACCCCCTATGATGCGAAGGGGCTGCTGAAAACCGCCATCCGCGACGAAAATCCCGTGGTCTTTTTCGAAGACAAGATGATGTTTAAGATGAAGGGGCCCGTCCCAGACGGCGAATACACGATTCCTCTCGGCGTGGCTGATGTGAAGCGCGAAGGACGCGACATCACAATTGTCGGGACCAGCAGCATGGTGCAGGTGGCGCTGGGTGCCGCGAAAATGCTCGAGGAAATCGGTGTGAGCGCGGAGGTGATCGATCCGCGCACCACCTGGCCTCTCGACGAGAAAACGTTGATCGAATCTGCGAAAAAAACCTCGCGCGCGATTGTCGTGGACGAAGGGTATGGCCGGTACGGCGTAACGGCGGAGATCGCCGCTGTTATCGCCGAAGGCGCTTTCTATAATCTCGATGCTCCGGTGAAGCGCATGGGAGCGATGCACGTTCCCATTCCCTTCTCTCCTCCGCTCGAAGACGCCACTGTACCCACGGAGCAATCCGTCTTCGAGGCCGCGCGGGGGCTCTGCGGCAGATCCTAGAATTCAAGAACGGGAGGCATGCGATGGCTTTACCAACTCACGGCCCGATGGCGGTTGACTGGGAGCAGCGCATCGATTTCGACCGGCTGCGCAAGGAACGCCTGGCGCGGATCAAGAACCTGCTCGCGAAATCCGAAATGGGCGCGCTGCTCTGTTTCGACATGAATAACGTCCGGTACATCACCTCCACGAATATCGGCTCGTGGGCCCAGGACAAGGCCAACCGCTTCACCCTGCTGCCGCAAAATGACGAGTCGATCCTTTGGGACTTCGGCTCCGCGGCCCGCCACCACCAGCTCCACTGCCCCTGGCTCGGTGAGCGCTCGCGTGCCGGAATTTCGATGCTGCGCGGCGCCATGTCCCCCGAGATGGGGCGGGCCGAAGATGTCGCGCGAAAAATCCGCATCGAGATCGAAAAGCGCGGCCTTCACAAGGAGCCGCTTGGAATCGACATCATCGAGCCCCCTGTCCTTTTTGCGTTGCAGCGCGAAGGAATCACTGTTGTGGATGGCCAAGCGCTCATGTCGGACGCGCGCGAAATCAAGACGCAAGATGAAATCGCGCTGCTGAATCATTCGGCCATGATGGTGGACGCCGCCTACGATGAGCTGTACCGCGCCATGAAGCCAGGCATGAGCGAAAATCAGGCGGTCGGCCTCGTCAGCAAGGTGCTCTATGACCTCGGCTCGGAATATGTCGAAGCCGTGAATGCCATCTCCGGCGAGCGCTGCAATCCGCACCCGCACATTTTTTCCGATCGCGTGCTGCGCCCGGGCGATCCTGTTTATTACGACATTCTCCACTCCTACATGGGCTATCGCACCTGCTACTACCGTTGCTTCACGATCGGCTACGCTTCGCACGCCATGATTGACGCTTACAAACGCTGCCGTGAATATCTCGACGCCGCCATTTCGCTCGTCCGCCCCGGACGCACCACCGCCGAGATCGCCGCCGTGTGGCCCAAGGCGCAGGAGTTTGGTTTCCAGAACGAGGAAGCGTGCTTTGCGCTGCAATACGGGCACGGCGTCGGCCTGGCCATCTGGGAAAAACCGGTGATCAGCCGGCTCGTGTCGTTCGAGCATCCGCACGAAATCAAGCCGGGCATGGTTTTCGCGCTCGAGACTTTTTGGCCGTCCACCGACGGCTGGAGCGCCGCGCGCATCGAAGAGGAAATTGTCGTCACTCCCACCGGCCACGAAATCATCACGCGATTCCCCGCCGAACAGCTCCTCGTCGCCGGCGCGCACTACTTCACCGTCAACGGTCCTCTGCCCACCACGCGCGAGCATGAAGCCCCGCCGAGCAAGCGAGTCGTCGAAATGGTGGAAGCCAGCGCCAAGACGGAGCGCGTGGGAGTGACGGACTGACGGCCGCCCCCTCGCCGCGTTCAACGAACCATGGCTATCAGCGTTGTAATGCCCGCCCTCGAACTGACGCAGGAGACCGGCAAGCTCGTCGCCTGGCGAAAAAAAGAAGGCGATCGCGTAGCCAAGGGCGAGCCGCTTCTGGAAGTGGAGACGGATAAAGCCGTCGTCGAAATCGAGGCCCCCGCCGATGGAATTCTGGCGGGCATCCAGGCGCGCGAGGGCGCCGTGATACCCGTGGGTGAAACGATCGCCTGGATCGTTATGCCAGGCGAGGCCGCTCCCGCTAGCAGCGC
>Ga0187819_10000221_pt1 | contig 27304 bp, 24 predicted proteins | sample NC_wetland_sal_i_15_FD_132411 | JGI IMG/M metagenome (GOLD analysis project Ga0187819, IMG submission 132411) | Wetland sediment microbial communities from Neuse River Estuary, North Carolina, USA - SO4_4 | ecosystem: Environmental > Aquatic > Freshwater > Wetlands > Sediment | place: USA... | reverse complement strand
CCTGCCGCCCAACGCAGTAAAGCAGCGTGTGTCCCTGAATTCTTTTTCCGCTCTCGAGTTCTGCAAAAACGCGGTCTCGATGGGCATCGAAGTAGATGCGCGTGACCTTTTCACCGAGGCGGAAAGTGGCGCCCATTTGGCGCAGGTGGTAGGCGAGGGCGTCGACGATTTCGCGGTCGACGAAATCGAGGATGGCAGGCCGCTGGTCAATCAGAGTGACTTCTGAACCGAGAGCAGCAAAGAACGAGGCGTACTCGAGTCCCACCACGCCTGCGCCGATGACGATGAGTTCCTTAGGCACACCATCTATCCCGGAAATCTCGTCGGTGTCGAGAATGCGCTTGCCGTCGAAGGGAATATCCGGATTATGTGCCGGGCGCGTGCCGCAAGCTATGAGAACGTGGTCGGCATGCAGAACGGCTTTTCGATCATCATTGGCGATTTCAATCGCGTGGGGATCGACAAAGTGAGCAAGACCCTGGAAAATCGCCACGCCGTTCCGCTTGAGCTGGGCATGAATGACTTCGGTTTCCCGGGCGATGATGGTTCTAACGCGCAGGGCAAGATCCTGGATGGAAATATCACCGTTGCCGCGATAACCGTAGAACGATTTGACGGCCGCGCCAGTCAACTGAAAAATGGCCTCCCGAACCGTTTTGCTCGGGATGGTTCCCGTATGAACGCATACGCCGCCCATCATCAAGGTACGATCGACGACGGCGACACGTTTGCGCAATTTTGCGGCGCAGATGGCGCCTTTCTGGCCCGCGGGACCACTGCCGATGACCACGAGGTCAAATCGCTGTTCGCTCATGTTGTGAGTACTCTCCCCGCGTCAGCGGAAGCTAATTAGGCATAGACAATTTGCCGCAAGCGACGCAGCTCCCGCTCTGTCCTAAGGTTGGCGCTCGAAGCTTAGAGTTGTAATACGCCGGCTCTAGAATCCTCCCCTACGCGAGTGCGATAAGGTCAATTTCGACGCGGACGTCTCGCGGAAGGCGCGCGACTTCAACGGTAGAGCGCGCCGGCGGCTGGTGCGCGAAGTAGCGACCATAGACTTCGTTCATTGCTGTGAAATCGTTCATATCCTTCAAGAAGACGGTAGTCCTTACGGCTTTGTCGAGAGATGATCCCGCAGCTTCGAGGATGGCTTTCAGGTTATCGAGCACACGCGCTGTTTGCCCGGCAATATCACCCGCAACCAGTTGTCCTGTGGCGGGATCGAATGCAACCTGCCCGGATATGAAAACGAAGCCATTGGCGCGAATGGCTTGCGAGTACGGGCCGATGGCCTTGGGTCCTTTTTCGGTGGAGATAACGTCTTTCAAGTACCCTCCTGAGGTGGACAAGGTAAAGGTCAGTCGATTAGAGGTTAGAGATTCAAAGCCGGAGTTACAAGAGGGAGCCTCACTTGTCAGCGCTTTGACGCTGGTCGTAGCGTCCGCGAAAGTTCGCCGGCAGACCCTTGCTGTAAAGCCAACTGCGAAAGAACTCGCCCAGATCTTTGCCGCACGTCTGCTCGATAGCAGCACGCATATCGTCGAAGCCGACCTGCTGACCGCGCAGAAGAATTACGAGGCCCTTTAGCCCATTGCGAACAGGAGTCTCACCGCAAGTGTCCTCGAGAGCGACATACATCAAGGGAGCTTTTGCAAGAGCGATAGCGCGCTGTTGGGGACTGTCGGTCAGCACAGTGACGCCGAGGGGTTTTTCTTGCGCTTGTTTGGCGGCATCGTCGTAGAGGCGCAAATAACCAAGGATGCGGAGCTGTCGCGCCTGTGAACCGCCAGTCGACTCGTCGATCACAATCGTTGCATATTCGGGAATCCCTTCGCGCATGGCCAGAGCTGCTGCGCCGGTCGGATACATTTGATCGCTGAACCAATTGTGCGCCAAGGCGTGCGAGACGCGTCGCACGAACTCGTCGCTTTCAAGTCCGAGAGCGAGCGTGTCTTCGTTCACCAAAGCCCCGCCAGGGAATGAGGCTACTGCTGGAACAGATTCGCCGAGAATGCGAGAGCGCAAACTCGGGGATTCAACGACGTGCAACGCGTGGCCTCGAACATCGAGAGGGCCAAAAACGGTCTGCAGGGTCGCCCAAGCGGCAGCGATCCTCTCGGGCCCGGGCCCAGGATTCCCGCGTAGAGGATGGAGGGTCCAGAAGATCACGGTTCCTGCGGTTACGCGAAAGGGAGTTTCGATGTAGTGTCCGGCCACGGCAAAGGGGGCAAGGTCCGTCCTGCGCAACTGAAACAGGAATTCCGTTTCGTCACCTTGGCGCTTCTTGGAAACCAACTTGCCGCGTGCGAGGACCACAAAACCTGATGGGACGCGCACGGAATAAGTCGTTTTGTCGGGACGTCTGGGATAAGGCGCGAGCAAATGGTTCGGCGGCTGAGGAAGCGCAGTCCAGCCCTGGGGGCCGAGATGAAATGCCTCGGCCGACATGGTTATGCGCGAGCCGGAATCCTCAGGCGAACTCAGCAAGTAATTGAAGGCGAGTTGATGTGTCTGTCCGCGGGCCCATGTTGAATCGAAGGCGATACGAAGAGTGTTCGGATGGTCCGGGCGATACTCCTCGGGGAGTTCTTCGAGTTTGACTTCACGGCCGTCCAATTGGGCGCGCAAGTTTTTTCTGCCGAACGCGTGTTCCTCGGGGAAATCAATATCGATGAACGAGAGAGGCGTCGTGCCGGAATTTTGTACCGTGAAGCTGAGGTGAATTTCGAGCCGAGCAGGAGAATCGGGGACGAATTCGATATTGCGAGTCTCTTTCGTGATCTTGTAGCCGGGAGCGAGGGGCACGGCGCATGCCGAGTTGAACAGCACGGCAAGAAGTAAACAGAGTTGGGCGAACTCTGGACGTAAGCGAGCGAGGTTCAAGGCAGAAGGATTTTACTCGCGGAGAGGCTTGAACCGAAAACATAAACAGGCGAGAGACGACAGGCGTGCTGCTTTCGCGACAACGCCGCCGCGAAAACAAAAAGTGGCGCTTGGGTAGTGTAGACTTCCGGCGGAATGGCCCCTGATCCCCGAATCTCCGAGTTCATCGAACGCGCGAGAGCGAGCGGCGTGTCGGAGCAGTCCCTCGTGGGGCTCTTGACCGTACGCGGCTGGCCCGAAAAAGAAATATATGAAGTCCTGGCGCGTCACTACGAACGGCTGACTGGCATCGAGATTCCCAGCCGAGCAGGAACGGGAACTGCTGCGAAGGACGCTTTCTTCTATTTGCTGATATTCTCGACACTCGCGACGTGGACCATCGGCCTGGGATCTCTCGCTTTCACTCTGATCGACCAGTGGCTGGCGGATACGCTTTTTTCCGGCGGGTACACTCAGGCCTACGATACTTTCGCCATTGCCGCAGCAATGGCCTCGATGATTGTCGCCTTCCCGATCTTTCTTTTCGTGTCCGGCGCGGCGATACGCGACGGGCGAAAGCATCCTGAAAAATTGAATTCGCCAGTGCGGAAATGGCTGACGTACATGGCTCTGGTCATCGCGGCCGGCGTGTTCATCGGCGACCTGATCACCGTGCTGACTTATCTTTTGCGCGGCGAGATTACCTCAAGGTTCATCGCCAAGGCCGCAGTTGTGCTGGTGCTTTCCGGCGGCGTGTTCTATTACTACTTCTTCGGATTGAAGAAGCCGGAAGAAACCGAAGTTCGCGGCAGATGGAGCAGGGACAGGTGGATGGCGGTGGCGAGTGCGATCGCGGTCGTGGTGATGGTGATTCTGGGATTCGCGAACATCGGCGCGCCAAGCACACAGCGAATGTTGCGGGCAGACCAAAAACGAGTGCAAGACCTGTATCAACTCAGCGCGATGATCGCGAATCGCTGGAAAGCAAATGGCCGACTCCCGCAGCATCTCGACGAGATTTCAGGTGCGGCATCAGCCGATCCCCTCACGCGCACTGCGTACGGTTATCATGCGAAGGAAGGCAGCCAGTACGAGCTGTGCGCGACATTTTCGGCCGCCAGCAGGGAAGATAGCACGGCCACAGCTTCGAAGATTTGGACACATCCCGCAGGGAGCCACTGCTTTCAGCTCGACGCTGCGCAGCCCGCAGAGAATCCTTTCATCTACCTTCCGCAATAGTTTTGATTCTTGCGCGCACGAGAGACGGAGCTAGGAGTGCGCGAAACGGCGGAGAATTTGCGCGTCACTTGCGCCGTGCCGCCGGAAGGACAGGATGGCGTTCGCCTCCGCATCGGGAATGCCACGACGCGCGAGCTCAAGCAAGGTCGAGCTACGCAGGCCAGTGTTCTTCAGTCCAGCCAGCGAGGCACCAGACAGCACGGGCTTGCCCTCGGCTCGATGCCGGGCGACCTCCAAAACAATCGCGTCGGAAAGGCCCGCGAGGTGCATCGCTTCAAGTTCGCCAGAAGGAGGTCCCAACTGATCGAGATTGGCGAGGACGAGAATGGTTTCATCGCTCATGCCGGCTTGAATCAGCCCACCCACCGTATCTCCGGACCTGAAAGCCTGCGAGCGGGCATGGAAAATACGGATCAACCGAATACAGTCCTCATCCGACAATCCTGCATCATGCATCTTGAGAATTTCGGTGACCTCGCTTTTGCTGATATTCAATGCATCCAGTTGCTTTACGCTGTCGTACGCCATGCCGGAGCGGTCGAGGGGTTGAGTATCGGCAGAAGGCGCGTGGATACACGCTGCGAGCACAAACGCTAGCAGCGCCGCAGAGGTGGTCAGAGCTGCGCGTAGCATACGAGAACCCGATGATTGCGAAGGGGGTGAATCGTTGGATGCTCCCTCAGCAAGTATTGTACGGGGAGGCGCGAGTTGGGGCCGGGCGATATGAGACGCTGGCGACGCAAAGATCAAGGGGGAGGGCCAAGCAATCCAGCGGGGCGATCGCAGTCGAGAACCAAGAACAACAGCGACGGAAATCAAGATTGGCAAAAGAGGATTGAAGGGTGCGACAGAGTTTGAACGCAAGCGCTTAGACGTTGTACACGCGCTCGATGTCGAACACGCCGGGAATCCGCTTGATACCGCCGAGTATGCGCTCGAGCTGCTTGCGATCGGCGACGTCGAGGGCCACTTCGATGCGGGCGCGAAGATCGGTTCCTCCGCTTTCGAAGGTGCGGATGTTGGCCTTTTCGTCGCTGATCACGGCAGTGATGTCAGCCAGCATGCCGGGGCGATCTTCGGTGAAAATCCGCAGGCGAACAGGGAAGGTCGCCTGCGGGGCTGGAGCCCATTCGACGGAAATGCGGCGTTCGGCTTCGTAGAGAAGGCTCTCGACATTGGGGCAAGTCTTGCTGTGAACGGCGATACCGCGGCCGCGGGTGACGTAGCCGATAATGTCATCGCCCGGAATCGGATTGCAGCACTTCGAGCGATAGACCATAAGGTCGTCGTGACCGCGCACGACGATGGTGGCGTCGTGCATCCCCAGCATGCGCTTGACGGTGGAAACAATCTTCGGCTGAGCCTCTTCCGAGGGCTCCGCCAACGCCTGGCCGGTAGCCTTGGCCAGCACCTGGCGCGCCGACCATTTTCCGTATCCAAGCTCAGCGAAGAGATCGTCCGCCCGAGCGCAGCCGTATTCGGAAGCCACGCGCTGCCAGTCTTCCCCGGAGATTTTCTTCAAACTGACGCCGGCGTGACGCGCTTCCTTCTCAAGCAAGCGCCTTCCGACATCGGTGGCCTGTTCGCGCTCGTGAAGATTGATCCACTGGCGAATCTTGCTGCGAGCGCGCGAGGTGTGCACGAACGAGAGCCAGTCACGCGAAGGTTCATGGCCTTTCTGGGTGACAATCTCGACGACATCGCCATTCGAGAGGGTATGTCGCAAGGGGACCATCGATCCGTTCGCCTTGGCCCCAACGCATTGGTGACCAACCTCGGTGTGGATGGCGTAAGCGAAGTCGACCGGAGTGGCGCCGCGGGGCAGGACCACGACTCGGCCTTTGGGCGTGAAGGTGTAAACCTCTTCCGGGTAAAGGTCGACGCGAAGTGTCGAAAGAAACTCGCTCGGCTCCTGCATCTCCTGCACCCACTCGATCAACTGGCGCATCCAGACGATGCGCTGGTCGTCGGCGGAACTCGCGGCCCTACCGTCTTTATACTTCCAGTGCGCCGCGACTCCCTGCTCGGCAATGCGGTGCATTTCTTGCGTGCGGATTTGCACCTCGAACGGCTGACCTGCGTGAATGACGGTGGTGTGCAGGGACTGATAGAGGTTTGGTCGCGGCATGGCGATGTAGTCTTTGAAACGGCCAGGGACGGGACGCCAGATCTGATGAATGACACCAAGCGCCGCGTAGCAATTCTTGATGGTGTCCGTGACCACGCGGACAGCCAGAAGGTCGTAAACCTGATCGATGGTGCGCTGCTGCTTTTGAATTTTCACATGCAGAGAATAAAAACGTTTGACGCGTCCTTGAACTTCGGCGGGGATTCCGCTTTCCACCATCTTGTCGCGTATCGCGTCCTGCACTTCCTGCAAGAAACGGTCGAAGAACTTCTGCTTCGATGCGAGTTTCTTCTGTAGTTCAAAGAATGAGTCTGGTTCGAGGTAACGAAATGACAAATCTTCAAGCTCGCCGCGGATCAGGCCCATGCCGAGCCGATTGGCCACGGGAGCATAAATGTCGAGTGTTTCGCGGGAGATGCGTTGTTGTCGCTCGTGGTCGAGATATTCGAGAGTGCGCATGTTGTGAAGACGGTCCGCAAGCTTGACCATCACAACGCGGACGTCATTCACCATGGCCAAAAGCATCTTACGGACGTTTTCGGCCTGCCTCGCTTCGGGCGCAAGCAAATCGAGTCGACTGATTTTCGTGGCGCCCTCGACGAGTTGCGCGACATCCGGCCCAAATTGCTTGGCGATTTCGTCGAGCGGGATTTTCGTATCCTCGACCACATCGTGAAGGAGAGCAGCGCACAAGGAGGTCACGTCCAGTTTCATGTCCGCGAGCAGGTGCGCGACTTCGACCGGATGAGAAAGGAAAGGCTCACCGGAGCGACGGGTTTGAGTTTTATGCTGCTCGGCGGCGAAATCGTAGGCGCGGCGCAGCAAATCAAGATCGTCGCCAGGGCGATTACGATGCACTTTATCGAGGAGCTCAATGAAGCGCAGATCGACAGTGCGGCGCGCTTCAGGCCGAATGGGGACAGCAGGATTGGTCCCAGAACCCATTGCGATTGGGCTATTTTACGCCGGAGAGCGCATTAAAGCGAAAAGCAATAACGCCTAAAGTCACTTACCTCTGGCAATGGGGTAACCAGGCTGGATCCAGTCGGACGCAAGATCTTTGGGGATCAGTAACACGCGAAGGTGAGTGAAACCCATCTCGCGAAGAGCGGCAAAGCCAGGCCGGAGGTTAGGGCAATGCGATAACGGGCAGCAACCGCAGTAAACAACGATGTTAGCGGAACGGGGCAGCGGCTCGGCCCAATTCTTCAGGTCCGCCAGCCCTTCCTGATTCCAGGCGGGACCGTGAAACGAAGCGCCGGGAATGTGGGCGCCCTCATACAGGGTGCGAAAGCCAACACAGACGATTGTGGGGCGAGGCGAGGGAGGAGAATCGGCTAGTTCTTTGGCGAAGACGGCTGGAGCCACAGTTTGAGCCGCGGTCCAGGGATCAGAACTTTGACTGGATTTCGCTTGTTGGCCGGAGGCTGCAGTGTTGTTGGCTTCCGAGTCCAGCAACAATCCTGCAAAGCAAACGACGGAGAGGAAAGCCGCAAGGGCTGCCACTCTTCGCGCTTGAACACGTGCGAACTGGGCTACTGATGGCAATTGCATCCTAAGTTCCAGAGGTCGAATTGCGGATGAACGCCACCCACAACTCCCCTTCTGAACCAGAAGCGCGTGTTTTACCCGGTTGGAGCCGAACTCGGATTCGCCATCCGCTGCTGCTTAATGATTTGCACCTTGTGGACGAGATCGTCGGCCTGCTTATTATCCGCTTCCTGGGCTTGCGGCGAGGATTCCGTGTCAGCCTTGCGACGATACAGAAGGCTCAGGTAGGCCATAGCGTCGTCGTATTCCTGCTTGCGGTCCATGGCTTTCTTGGCGTAATCCATGCCCTCGTCAATCAAGGCTCCATTCTTCTGGGAGTACTGCGCGGCGAGTTTGGGAGGCATAGGATCGGTTTCTCGAATGGTCTTTTTCGCAGTTTTGTTGTAGTCGTCGCGCATTTCGTTGTTGTGGCGGAAAGCGATGGCCCAATCAATGACGGCGATCCAGTAGTACGGTTCGGCGTCATCGGGTTTGATCTGAATATGCCTGAGCTGGTACTGCTTAGCTTCGTCGAGCAGCTTTTCATTGAATGGAGTAGTACCGCCCATGCTGTACAAGATCGAACCGATACCATCGATGGCGGAAAGATTATTGGGGTCCTTCTTCAGAACATCTTGGAATTCGGCAATCGCCTGCTTGCCCATGTTGACGTTCTCGTCCGAAGGCGCGCCGGGAATGTATTGGCTCGCGTAAGCAGTGGCGAGATAGGTTCCCGCATTGGCGAGGTTCGGGTCCAGGTCCTTGGCCTGTTTGAAGTCCTCGATGGCGACATCGAACTGACCAGCCTTGTAAGCCTGCACGCCCTTATTAAGTTTGTCGCGCGCCTTTAACTTGTCACACCCAGCGGAAGCCACAACGAGTGCGAAGGTGGCGGCAAGCACGCCCCAATTGCGTAAATTGCGCCGCATGCAATGCTCTCCTTGATTCTTATGAAGACAGCGAGACCGCACGCCCCGTGCAGCGATGTGCGAACCACGGGGTGCCACTCATCCTATAACTTCGAGACCGAGTCACTACTGTCCTGCTTCGACCTTGTTCGTGATCAGGCCAACGTGGTCGATGCCCGCTTCCCGCATGATCGAGATGGCTCTGGCCACATCGGAGAACTCAGTGGCGTCATCACCCTTCACGAAAGCGACCTTCTCGGCTCGTTCCGCAAAGATTTTGCTTAGAGTCGGGCCGAGTTGGTCCCAGGAGCTCTTGTCCTGGTTGATCATGACGTCGCCGCCGGCACCCACGACAACAACGATCGTCTTGTTCAACATCTCCTGACTTTCTTTTTGGTTCGGAGGTGAAGGCTGCGGAACGATCGTGTTGAGACCCATTGAGATGGTGGGCGTGATCACCATAAAGATGATGATGAGCACGAGAAGTACGTCGATCAGCGGAACAATGTTGGGCTCCGCCATGACTCCCTTACCAGTGCCAACTGCCATTCCCATGGTAAAACTCCTTTATTCCCGTGGCTCAGGCCGAGAGCATATCACGTACCCGCCTAATCCGAGCCTCCGGTTGAGCCAGGCGGCGGTGCTCCCTTCCTTTGAACGCGTTCTGTAAGCAGGCCAATGTTGTCAACGCCGGCCGCGCGAACTTCGTCCACAGCAGATTTGACTTGGCCGAACTTTGCGCGCGCATCGGCACGAACAAAAACGGTCTTATCGAGACGATTTGCAATAGCATCCTTCACGTGGTTCTGCAAATCCTCGAGACCCACCTTGTTGTTCCCAAGATAAATACTCCCGTCGCGGGTGATGGCGACGAGGATTGCGTCATCTTTATCGGCATTGGGCATGTCTTCCGGGTTTGGCACGCGGGCCATGTCCACGGACACGCCTTTCTGCAGCATGGGTGTAACAACCATAAAAATAATAAGCAACACCAGCATGATGTCCGCCATGGGAATAACGTTTGGGGCGGACATCACCGGCGGTGCTTTGGGCTTAAACGGCATGGCCTACTTCTTTCCGCCTCGGCGGGTGATGAAGTAGTTGATCAACTCCATCGAGGAGTTATCCATCTCCACGTCGAAGGCTTCCACCTTGTTCGTAAAGTAATTGAAAGTCCACACAGCCGGAACGGCGACGAGCAAACCGAGTGCGGTAGTGACGAGCGCCTCGGCAATACCGCCGGCGACTGCCGAAAGTCCGGTCGCCTTCTGTGCGGAAATACCTTTAAACGCGTTAATGATACCCATCACGGTGCCGAAGAGTCCGACGAAAGGGGCTGTCGACCCGATCGTAGCCAGACCGGAAAGGCCGCGCTTCATTTCGGCGTGCACGATTGCAACGGAACGTTCGAGGCCGCGCTTGGCCGCTTCGATTACTTCTTCATCGCCAACTTGCGCGGATGCCGCCTGGAATTCGGAGAGGCCCGTCGCCACAACCTTGGCGATATGGCTTTTCTTGTTACGCTCGGCAATGGAAATGGCTTCGTCCAGCTTGTTGTCCTTGAGAGCTCCAGCCACCTGTTGGACAAACACGCGGGACTGCTTCCGGGCCGCGCTATACATGAGCGCACGGTCAATCATGATGCCGACCGACCAAGCGGACATGATGAAGAGAATACCGACAACTGTCTTCGCCGGGATGCCCATGTTGTGCCACATGGTGACCAAATCCCAGCCGACCTCAGCGTTCCCACCGCCGCCCTGCTGTAATACCAACATACCGGCCCAAAGTAAGTTCGCAAGCATTGAATTTGTTCCTCCTCCATTCCTTAAAAGAAACGACTGCGGCAGCGAGATGTCTGCCGGTCGGAAAACCTGCCACTGCTTAGCCCCCTAGAGAAAATACAACTGAGATCGTCGTATCCACCTGGACGGGTTCGCCGTTAAGCAACGTCGGCCTATAACGCCATTGGCGAACGGCGTCCATCGCGGCTCGCATGAGCAAAGGCGGTCCGGAGACAAATTGTAGCTCGACGACCGAGCCGTCTTTGTCGATGATCGCGTGAAGAATTACGGTGCCCGAAATGTGGGCCGTCTTCGCGATCTGCGGGTACTGGGGCAGAACCTGGTGGACAAGCGAAGCCTGCTGGACTTGGCCGCCCACACGAATCCGCGATGGTGCCGCTTTCGGCGGTGGCGGCGGACCGCCGCCCGTGCCGCCAATAATTCCGCCCAGAACGCCGCCAGCGGACCCCCCAGGCATGCCGCCCGGCACGCCACCTACGACGCCGACCGCGCCCACATCAGGCGGCATCTCCTCTTCCTTGATAATGTTCACCTTTTTGGGAATGACGGTAGGTGCCGTCAACTTGCCGGCCTGGATCAGCCGCGCCACCGGCTTTACAATTTTGACCGCAGGCGCGGGCGGTGGCGGAGGTGGAGGAGGGGCGGGGGCGGCGATCCACGTCGCCATCATCTGCTTCGGCAACGCCTCGGTCACCAACAGAGGAATCAAAATCATCACGCCCACGATGCAAGCTTGAATGATCGCGGAAACTGCGACCGCCCAAGGCTTGTGCGTCTTGGTCGGATGGGCACTGGAGATTACTAGATCATCAAACATCTTACCTCCTTGCCGCTGCTACAGCGCGTTTTTCAGCAGCGGACCCGGCGCGAATAGTGGCTCCCCTACTGCTTTGGTCTCCTCGATTGCTCTGGTACTTATTCCAGACTACTACGATGGGTGCGGCGATACCAAAACTGGAGTACGTTCCTACCACAACTCCCACGACCATAGCAAAAGAGAACGCGCGGAGCACCTCGCCACCCATGATATAAAGTACCAGTACCGTAAGGAGGGTGAGCCCGCTCGTAAGAATCGTACGAGAAAGAGTTTGATTGATCGACTTATTAACGATATCCGGGAAAGCCTCGCGGCGCATGAGCCTCAAGTTCTCGCGGACGCGATCGAAGATCACGATCGTGTCATTCATCGAATAACCGACGAGAGTGAGCAACGCAGCGATAACCGTAAGCGAGATCTCATAATGCCGAAGGGAGAAGAAACCTAGCGTGATAAGCACGTCGTGAAAGCAGGCGATGACGGCCGCAGCGCCGAAAATGATGGTGTCGATCCAACGACGCACAAAGGCTCCGAAGCCGACGCCACCACCACCTCCGCGCAGGAACAGCTCACCGCCTGAAAAACGGATGGCAACGTAGACCAGCATCCCGCCTAAGGCGTACATGGTGGCCCAAAATGCTTGGTTCCTGAGCTGCGCTCCCACCTTGGGCCCAACGCTCTCGGTGTCACGAATCGCAAAGTTCCCAAGCTCAAAACCATTCTGTAGGGAACTAATCACTGCGGGGGTAGCGCCCTCAACCGTTTTCAATTGATCAAAGTTGGTTATGATTCCGAGGCTGTCGCGCGCACCGACGAGGCGTGCAGCTAGCTGATTGTACCGGTCACCCGCGGCTGTGCCGAGGTTCAACGGATCCTTCTGCGTGAGGTAAGTAGCCACTGCGGTAGAAGTTGCGGAGTTCAAGTCCGGCTTTCCGCTCTTAACACCAAACGTCTTGTGGAGCGCATCGAGGACGGCTTGACGGTCAGCGTCGAGAGCTTGATCACTCTGGCCCGTTTGCTCAAGGCTTATTTGTATGTCGTTGCGGGACTTTGGATCAGAAATGTCGGTAATAGGGGTGATCGGGCTGTTGTGGAGCCCGGCTTCCTGAAGCCCCTTGCGAATCTGATCGACCGGGGGCAGGCTGGCGAAGCGGACAACTACGAGTGTGCCGCCGCGAAAGTCGATGCCGTAACGCAACCCTTGGCGCCAGACAGAAATCCAGCCGACGGCCAGAAGGACGAGCGAAAGCGTTACGAAGTATTTCGCCTTCCCCATCCAGTCGATGTTGACGCTGTGAAAAAATTCCATGCCGAGTCCTATCCAGCGTTATTTGACACCGGTGTTCCGGATTTGTGCCCGGTCCGGTGAGTATCGCTTCTAAAGCTTCAGCCGGCGTCGATCGTTCAACCGCCGGCGGACTAAACTAAATGCTCAGTGCCTCCTGGCGCTGCATGCGCGACAGATGGAAATCGAAAATGGCCCGCGAAACGTAAATTGAAGTAAACAAGTTGGCCAGCAACCCGATAACGAGAGTGATGGCAAAGCCTTTCACAGGGCCGGTGCCGAAGAGGAAAAGGAAAGCAGCGGAGACGAGCGTAGTGATATGCGTATCGATGATGGTCAGGAACGCGCGATCGAAGCCCACATGCACCGCCGAGGCAGGGGCCTTGCCGTTACGCAATTCTTCCCGAATACGTTCAAAAACAAGGACATTCGAGTCCACGCCCATACCAATGGTCAGAACTACTCCGGCAATGCCTGGAAGCGTGAGGACCGCTCCCGAATAGGCCATAAAGGCGATCAGTATGACCAGGTTGAGAACCAAGGCCACAACAGCATTGACACCGCTTAGCCGGTAATAGATTACGAGAAAGATCATCACTACGATCAGACTGCCGACTGAGGCGCGCACACCCTCGCGAATGGAGTCGATTCCGAGAGATGGACCGACTGTTCGCTCCTCGAGGTAACGTATGGATGCGGGCAGCGCCCCGGCGCGCAGAACGAGGGCCAAATCCTGGGCGCTTTCCTGCGTAAAATTGCCTTCGATCACGCCCTGGTCCTCGATGCGGTTATTGATTACCGGCGCGCTGTATACCTTGTGGTCGAGGACGATCGCCATCCTGTGCCCGATATTCGCTTCCGTGAACGGCCCGAAGCGCGTAGCCGCCGTTGTGGAAAGCGTGAAGTCGACCTGGTACTGACCCGGATATTTTGTGCTCGGATTCGCGTTTGCACTGCGAAGGTCGGCACCCGTGATGATCGGAGCGCGATCGAGAATGTAGTAGACCTGTTGCTGTGGTTGACCCGGACCGGCCTCCGATTGACCAGGAACAATCTCCGTGCCCGGCGGCAAAATGCCTCCGTGCGCCGCCCGTGCAGCAGCCTCGGAGGGATAGGTTTGATCATCAGCGAGACGGTTCAATTCAAGTTGCCCGCCAGCCTGAATCACTTCTTTCGCCCGAGTCGGATCACCTTCGCCGGGAAGTTCAACAAGGATTTCGTTGGCGCCGCGGCCTGTGGGTCGCACATCTGGATCGGTGAGTCCGAGGGCGTCGATGCGCCGCTTGATTGTTTCCAAGGACTGGTCCATGGTCGTGCGCTGAAGATCAGCCACAACGGCAGGCTTCATGGTGAGCAGGTAGCCGTTCGGCTGGCCCGCGGCAGGAGCCATCGCCCAGTCCGGGAATTGCGTGGTGACAATGTCGCGAAAAGTCCCGGAAGTTGCCGGATCGACGTTGGTCACCAGGATTTGCGTATCGCTCACGCGCTGAATGTCGCCGACGTTCACGCTCTTCTCGTGGAATTGTTTCCTGAGGTCGTCAACGGCCAGATCGCACCGCTGACCAATGGCTTCGTTGACCTGCACTTGCAAAACCAGGTGGCTTCCACCCTTGAGGTCGAGGCCAAGACGGAGACGATCCTCGAAATTCTGTTTGGCCTGCGCCCATGAAGTCGGGAAGCCGATCATGCCAAACAGGCAAACCAGAAGAACGGTCAGAATAAAAATGAATTTCCATCTCAACTGCGAGTTCATGCGGACTTGCCACTCTCCTTCTGCTGCGGTTCTGCCTGGAGCCCGGCGATGGCGCTGCGGGAGACCTTAACCTTGACCTGTTCGGCGATGCGCAACTGAACAGCTTCATCTTCAAGGCCGACAATCGTCCCGTAGATCCCGCCGTTGGTGATGATCTTGTCGCCGGTCTTCAGATTCTTGAGCATTTCGTTGACCTTTTTCTGGCGCCGCTGGGCGGGCAGAATCATCAGAAAATAGAAGATTACCATGATGAGGATGAGAGGAAGAAATAGCCCAATCGAACTCGGTTGGGCAGCGGATTGTAGCAAGAGAGCGGTGCCCGCTGGGATCAGGAACGTCGACATGTCTGTGTTGCGCCTTTTCCTTTACGTGGGGCACGCCTGGAACGAGCCCAAGCGCTAAAGCGGATGTCCGAAGATGCCGCCCGCCTCTCAGGCGCTCCAAGCCTGCTCAGATTTGCCGATTGAGGCGTTCCTGAAGTTCAGAGCGGGATCTTCCAAGCCGTCCAAAACCGATAGCGTCGCGAATTTTGCGCATGATGTCAAGGTAAAAGTAAATGTTGTGGTGGGTGTTAAGGATGGCGGCGAGAAATTCGCCGGAAGAATAAAGATGCCGTAAATATGCACGCGAATACCGCTGGCAGACAGCGCAGCCGCAGGATTCGTCGATGGGGCGGTTGTCCTTCGCAAATTGAGAATTGCGAATCAGCAGGCGGCCCTGCGAAGTGAAGAGGCAACCGTGGCGGGCGCTGCGAGTCGGGAGGACGCAATCCATCATGTCGATACCGAGGGCGACGTAATCGAGAATCTGTTCGGGTTTGCCTACGCCCATGAGATACCGCGGCCGGTCTTGGGGAAGGTGCGCGGCGACAACAGCGGTCATCTCACAAGTCGCGGCGTGTGATTCGCCGACCGCGAGACCGCCAATTGCGTATCCGGGGAAATCCAAGCTGACGAGAGCCTCCGCGTGTTCATGGCGCAGGCTGGCATAAGTTCCACCTTGCACGATTCCGAACAGCATTTGAGTTTCGCGGTTGCCGTGCTGCCCGAAATAGTCGCGCGAACGCCGAGCCCACTGGAGAGTTCGCGCGGCCGCTTCTCGTGCCCGAGGTTCCTCCGCGGGTGCTTCAATGCACTCGTCGAGGACCATGATGAGATCGGCGCCAAGAGCCATCTCAATTTCGAGCGCTTTCTCGGGCGAGAGGAAATGTTCGGAGCCGTCAATATGCGAGCGGAAGGTGACGCCTTCGTCGCAAACCTTGCGCAGGTCACTCAGGCTGAATATCTGGTATCCGCCAGAATCGGTGAGGATGGCGTGGAGCCAAGACATGAATTTGTGCAGGCCGCCCATTTGGCGGACCAGTTCATGTCCCGGGCGAAGATATAAGTGATAGGTGTTGGCGAGAATGATCTGCGCACCTAGGGTCTCCAGATCTTGCTGCGTTTGCGCCTTGACTGTGGCTGCAGTGCCAACGGGCATGAATGCCGGGGTGTCGATTACGCCGAGTGGAGTTGTGAGGCGACCCAGGCGCGCGCCGGTAGGATCGGTGGCGAGGATCTCGAATTGAAACGCCATCCGAGGCAGTCTATCAGGAGAAAGCGGCGGCAAATCCTACCTTGATTAGAACATAGACGGCCCAGACAGCGAGGACGGACGCAAGGGCTTTTCCGAATGAGATCTTTTTCGGGTTCGTGGCGCTGTAGCCGACCGCCTGGAGGATGAGGACCCAAAACGTGAACAGGTCGAGGGAAGTGAGCAACGAAACGAGCCATCTCGGCGAACCCTCTGAAAGTAGCGCGCCGGGATTCGAAGCAACGAGGTTTTGCACGTCAACTGTCGAGGGATCTTTGATGAATAAGATCAGGACCCCGAGAAGCCCTGCCAAAACGAAAGGCATCCAGGAGTGCGCCACAATTCCCAGAGACGTCGAGAACCCCACCTTGGTTCCGCTTACAAGATTGAACACGGCCAGGAACAGCGCTGCCACAATAACCATGCCGAGTACCGTCCCAACAAACACCGAGATGTAGCTGACCACGGCAGCGAATTTCACCTGCGTATTGATCATCTTCTCCCGTTGATCCGCCGGCATCTGCTCCATTTGCCTCTGCGCTCGCGGACTGCTCGCAATTTGTTTCTCGATGACACTCTGCCAGCCCACGCGCTGGCCGATTAATGCCACAGTCGCAAGCGAAATCGCCATGACAATCAAGATCGGGAGCACCCATGTCGGGCGCTGTGCGATCGATTCGAAAGTCGGCTTAGGGTTGAAAAACACGCCGAAGATTCGGCCGAAGGAGCTTACGGGAGCTGGCGCCTGCTGGGACGGAGCTGTTGCGCTTGCCATATCCGAATCCTCCACTCTAAGACAGGGGTATGCCTCGATCTGTTCTCCGAATACGCGTCGGGAGGGGAAAGTTACACCGCGGCGCGAAGTATCGCAAGAGCATTCGTCCGGCGGTCGCGGAAAGAATGGTTGCGAAACGCTCTGCCGGCAAACCGTGGTGGGAGAAATCGAAAAGGCAGCGGGAGCCAGTCCAGGGTTCGGTGCAACCTCAGGAATCATTTTCGGCAACCAGCGAGGAGTACAGGTTCTAGGGGTCCCGGACAAGAACTCTCTCCCGTTTTTCTTGTGGCTGGGTTCAATCTTAGTGTCATCATTATTTTTTCGCAGAGCATCAAGGAATCCTGGCGTCGTATGAAAGATCACGAAGCAGCTCAAACGGGCAAGACCGGCTGGCGCCACTCGCTTGCGGTCTATAGCGAGCCGCGGGTGCTGGTTATGCTGCCGCTGTATTTCGCCAGCGGCCTGCCGTTCTTGCTGACCTACTCGACTCTTTCGGCCTGGCTGGCCACAGTCGGAATCAGACGCGCGGCGATAGGCGCTTTCGCTCTGGTCGGCACACCCTACGCGCTCAAGTTTGTGTGGTCGCCGCTGATGGATCGCTTGCCGCCGCCGTTGCCGCTGGGGCGAAGGCGCGGCTGGGGAATCACTATCCAGCTTGCACTGATCGCCGCCGTACTTGCCCTGGGTTCGTCTGATCCAAAGCACCACCTTTTGCCGATGGCAGGGATGGCGCTGCTCGTGGCCTTCCTGTCGGCGAGTCAGGACATCGTCATCGACGCCTGGCGTGTGGAGATTCTTCCGCTCGAGCTTCAAGGACCGGGAGCCGGGATGCTGCAGACGGGCTATCGGGTGGCGATGTTGTGCTCCGGCGCAGGGGCGTTAGTCATTGCCCAGCACGCTGGGTGGTTCGCAGCCTATGCAACGATGGCGGGGATGCTGGTGGTAGGGCTTCTCGTGTTCCTTTTCGGTCCGGAACCGGCGGCCAGCGCAGCGGAAAAAAGGCTTGCCGCTCAAAGTACGAAAGAAACGGGTGGATGGGCTGGGGTCAAGCAATGGCTTTCGACTGCGGTAGTCGGACCGTTTGCGGATTTCACGCGGCGTCCGATTTGGCCCGCTATCCTCATTCTTGTGTTCGCGTACAAGATGGGGGAAGGAATGGCCGCAGTGATGTCGACACCTCTGTACATCTCGCTAGGTTTCTCGCTCACTGAAATCGCTGCCATGTCGAAGCTGGTTGGATTCTTTGCGATAGTCGCAGGATCGCTCATCGGCGGGGTAGTGACGGCGCGGCTGGGTCTCCTGCGCTCCCTGCTAATCTGCGGGATACTGCAGTCGGCGGGCAATTTGTTCTATGTATTGCAAGCTGTAGGCGGCCATCGGCTCGGTTACCTGGCACTCTGTGTGACCGCCGAAAACGTGACAGGGGCAATGGCGGGAGTGGCGTTGGTAGGCTATCTCTCAAGCTTGTGCTCGCCGGCGTTTACTGCGACTCAATTCGCATTGCTCTCTTCGCTTGCATCCCTCGGGCGCACGCTGGTGGGTTCTTCCAGCGGTTTGCTTGCCGAAAAACTTGGATGGGTGACGTTCTTCCTGCTGACCAGTCTAGCCACGGTTCCGGCGCTGTTGCTGCTCGTGTGGATCGGCCGGCGGGACGCCGCACAATCCAACCAATCGCCGTCCCTCGTGTTGACAAAAGGCTGACGATTCATCAACCTCGCCTTCCGCCAGTGATGGCCGGGACGACCGAAATTTCGGCTCCATCAAAAACCGGAGTGGCCAACCCTTGCGCGAACCGCACGCATTCATTGCCGATAAACAAATTGATGTGTTCCCGAACTTCACCCTGGTCGGTGAGAATGCGGTGACGGAGGCCGGGGTAACTGGCACAAAGAGCGGACAAGGCCTCGCGCATGGTGGAGAAAGAGCCCTCAACTACGACACGGTCGCTGCCGTTCGTAAACGAACGCAACGGCCCCGGAATAAAGAAGACGACGGACATTGGATCCCCAATCGCGGCTTCAGGAGTTTCCCGCAGGATCATCCGGGACGCAGACAACGCGAAAACTCCTGAAGAAAAAGAGACGCTTACAGCGGTCCCGCGATGCGGGACCCGCACTTCGACCGGAAACTGAGTTCTTCAGCGGCCTGCGAATCATTACCGACTTTTTCTCCGGGCCTTTCTGGCGCTGCCCGGCTTCTTGCGCCGGCCAGGCTGGCGGGGCCTCGAACACACGCTTGAGCGTTGCTGGCCGTCGGACAAACCATAGAACGCCGCCTTTACGCATGCGATCGGCGGCAGACCTTCAACAATCAGCTCCCATTTCTTTCCGGCGTCGCGCGAGCCGTAAAGCCTGCCGCTGCGCGTCCCAAAGTAAATTCCCGCCGGATCGAACGAATCGGCGGTGATGCCGTCGCGCAAGACGGTTTCGTAGGCGTTGCGTTGCGGCAAGCCGGACGAAAGCGGCTCCCACGTGCGGCCCGCATTTCGCGATCTGTAAACGCGCAGTTGACCCTCAGGAGTGCAGCGGAATTCGTCGGACTCGACCGGAACAACGTAGACGCAGTCTGGATCGTGCGGGTGAAGAAGCACGGGAAAACCGAAATCGGACGGAAGGCCGTGCGCAATGTCTTCCCAAGTATCGCCGACATTGTCACTGCGATACACGCCCCAATGATTCTGAAGGAAGAGCCGCTCGGGACGCGCAGGATGGAATACGAACTTGTGCACACACTGGCCAAACTCCGGATATTTCTCCGGCGAGAATGTGACGCGAATCCCCTTGTTGCGCGCCTGCCAAGTTTTTCCCGCGTCATCCGTCCGGTAGACGCCGCCTGCAGAAATACCTGCATACATCCGGCTGGAGTTCGAAGGATCGAGGAGAATGGTGTGCAAAATGAGGCCGCCATTCCCAGGCACCCAGCGCGGGCGGTGCGGGTGATCGAACAGGCCGCGTACCAAGCTCCAGGATTCTCCGGCATCGTGTGACTCGAACAGGGCTGCCGGATCCGTGCCGCAATAGGGCGTATCCGGGCGATCGTCGGGGCCCAGGGTAATTTGCCAGATGTTCTTCAGAGACAGGCCGGAGCCGACCGGAAAACGAATGGGCGCTTCTTCGGGGGTGCGCCAAGTTTTGCCGAAGTCGTCACTCGAACGGAGGACAGTGCCCCACAGCACGCTTTGCGTTGAGGCCCAGAGACGATGCCGGCCATCACGGCCGTCGAACGTGATGGCATAAACCGCATCGCCGTGAAAATAAGGCCCACCCACCTCCCAATGTGAACGCGATGGGGAGGAGCGCAGCAAGAAGGCTCCCTTTGTGGTGCCGACGAGAAGAAGAGCTTCTCGGGGCTTGACCCGAATATGGTGCAGACTGCGCAGCACAGTGGGACGCGGCGACTGGCCGCCTGACGTTTCGGGAGCGACAATGGCCGCTGATTGGATCGCTTCGAGGGCCGCTCTGAGTTCGCTGGCCCGCTGATAACGAAGAGCAGGATCTTTGGCGAGGCAGCGCTGAATGATGGCGGTCAGCCCGGCGGGAATACTCTTGGGCAGCGGCGGAGGAGGATCGTTAAGAACGGCGGCGCTCAATGCAAAAGGCGTGGGGCCGTGGAATGGGACATTTCCAGCCGCCGCTTCGTACAACATCACGCCGAACGCCCAGATATCGACGCGATGATCCGTTGGCTCACCGCGGAATTGTTCGGGCGACATGTAGGCAAGAGTTCCAGTCAGCCCGCTGCTGCCCGAACCGATCGATTGCGTGATGCTGTTGACGTCATTCTTTTCGGTTACGCGAGCCAAGCCGAAATCGAGGATTTTGACGCGCCCTTCAGCAGTGAGTGCGACATTCGAACTTTTCAGATCGCGGTGGACAATGCCGCGATCATGCGCGTGGGCAAGCGCGTCGGCAATTTGCACTCCATAGCGAGTCAGCGTCTCCGTCGACATTCCCGCCGGTGCAATGATTTCACTGAAGGGCTTGCCTTCTACGAATTCCATCACGATGAAGAAACTGCCGTTCTGCTCGCCAACTTCGTGGATGATGCAGATGTTCGGATGATTGAGGGCGCTGGCGGCTCGGGCCTCGTGAAGGAGATGATCGCGGCTGATGGTACCGGCGAGTGGACTTTCACTCAGAACCTTGATGGCAATCTCGCGATTGAGAAGCGGATCGCGAGCACGATAGACCACACCCATGCCGCCTCGCCCAATCTCAGCAGTAATGGTGTAGCGGCCTAGAGTCTTCCCGATCATCGCAGTTTGGTGCATTGCATTTTAGCAGGAGATGCGGCCGGTGACAGGCGCTGGAAGATGTGGCGCTTGATGGCGTGCTCTGCGACACTTTGGCCGGCGGAAATGGAGATGACTCATGAAAGCTGCAGTCATTGGCGCGGGGTTCGTGGGGCGCGCGCACATCGAGGCGCTGCGGCGGCTTGGAATCGAGATCGGCGGATTGCTGGGAAGTTCGCCGGAACGCACGCAACAACAATGCTCCGGGCTCGGCATCGCGAGAGGCTACAGCTCGATGGAGGAGCTTGCAGGCGACGCGAGTGTTGGGGCTGTGCACGTTTGCACGCCGAATCATTTGCATTTTGCGGAAGCAAGGGCAGCGCTGAAGGGGAACAAGCACGTGCTCTGCGAGAAACCGCTGGCGATGGACTCACGAGAGACGGGAGCGTTGGTCGAGTTAGCGGGCAGCCAACAGCGTGCGGGAGCCGTGGCCCACAATCTGCGCTACTACCCGATGTGCCAGGAATCGCGCGCGCTGGTGCGGCGTGGGGCAATCGGCGAACCAAAGATGATTCACGGCTCCTACCTGCAGGATTGGCTTTTGTATCTGTCGGATTGGAACTGGCGGCTCGACAGGCAGGTTAGCGGCTCGATGCGGACAGTAGCAGATATTGGCACGCACTGGCTCGACATGGCTATGTGGATCACCCGGCGTCGAGTGACGGAATTGTGCGCGGATCTTGCGACTATAGTGCCTGTGCGCGAACGGCCGCGCGGTGCGGTCGAAACATTTCAGGAGCGCAAAGGCACGGATTTCGAGCGCGTGCAGATTGAAACCGAAGATTACGCGTCGGTATTGCTGCGGTTTGAAGGCGATCTGCGCGGGGCGATGACAGTCTCGCAAGTAAGCGCCGGGCGAAAAAACCGGTTCTGGTATGAGATTGACGGCAGCGAGGGCTCGATCGCCTGGGACGGCGAACGGCCGAACGTGTTGTGGATTGGCAAGCGGCGCGAACCGAATCGCGAGTTGATCAAGGATCCGGCACTGATGAGCCCGGAGGCGCGAGGTTTCGCGGCATACCCGGCGGGGCATGCCGAAGGATATCCCGATACCTTCGTACAGTTGTTTAAGGAATTTTATGCGTATGTCGAACGCGGAGACATGAACGCGCCGCGGCCGTTTCCCACATTCGACGATGGACACACGGGCGTGATCCTGTGCGAGGTGATTGCAACGAGCGCACGAGAGCGGAGGTGGGTGAAACTCTGAGTGCACGTCTGACGCGCAATCCCGCCAAGAGAAAAATGGGTGTATGCTCTCGGCGTTCGGAGGGAAGCATCATGCGCATGCGCACCATTTCGTTGTTTGCACTCTGTTGCAGCTTCGCTGTCGCGATCGGGCTTACGGCCGGGGAAAAGGCAAGCCATGAGGCGCGTCCGGCAGAACAAACGCCAACCCGGCCGGCAATTATCGGCGTCTCGCATATCGGCCTGAAAACGGACGATCTCGCGGCGGCTCGAAATTTCTACTCAAGAATCCTGGGCTTGAGTGAGGCTTTCAGCCTCGATCACCCGCCGGGGAAATTGATGCTGACGTACTTCAAAGTCAACGATCATCAGTTCATCGAAGTTTTCCCTGAGGCGAAAGATCCGAAGCAGGGTGAACTGTCGCACATCGCTTTCGAAACCACGGACGCTGAGCAATTGCGCGCGTACCTGGCGAGCCGAGGGCTGGATGTTCCCGCAAAGCTCGCCCCGATGCTCGATGGCAATCGCGGTTTTGAAGTCAAAGATCCCGATGAACACACCGTCGAATTCGTGCAGTTGATGCCAGGGTCTTTACACACGCGCGATTTCGGCAAGCATCTTCCGGACACGCGGATTTCGCAGCACATCATCCACGTGGGAGTGACGGTGCGCGACCGGGCTGCCGCGGATAAGTTCTATAGAGACATCCTCGGATTCAAGCAGACATGGCAAGGCGGAATGAAGGATACAGAAACAGACTGGGTGGACATGCGCGTTCCCGAGGGGACCGATTGGCTCGAGTACATGTTGAATGTTGGCGATCATCCATCACCCAGACTGCTGGGCGTCGTGAATCATCTCGCGCTAGGAGTACCTAGCTGTAACGATGCGTATAAGCAATTGCTCGAGCGCGATCCGAAGCTTACGGAAAAACCGCAAATCGGGCGGGACGGGAAGTGGCAACTGAATCTGTATGATCCGAATTTGACGCGCGCGGAGTTGATGGAACCGAAACCGGTGCGGAAGCCCTGCTGTTCGCCGATGCTGCAATAAGGAGGAATGGAGATGCCAAGGACAAGAATGTCACGCCGTGAGTTTATGAAGAATAGCGCCGGCGCCGCGGGAGCTTACGCCGTCGCGCGCACTGTGTTGCTCGAACCGGAAGGCCCGGAGTGGGCACGGGCAGCGCGTGCGGTGCCGGCGAGCGACCGGGTGCGATTCGGAATAATCGGCGTTGGAATGCAGGGCTCCGGCTTACTGTCGAATTCAATCCAATTGCCAGGAGTGGAATGCGCGATGGCCTGCGATCTTTACGACGCCAGGCATACGTTGGCGAAGGAAATTGCGGGGCCAAGCATCCCGACCACGCGGCGCTACCACGAACTGCTCGAGAACAAGGAAATCGACTGCGTGATCGCCGCGGTTCCCGATCATTGGCACAGGCAAATCGTGGTCGATGCCGTGAGCGCCGGCAAAGACGTGTACTGCGAAAAGCCGATGTCGCATTCGCCAGCCGACGGAGTTGCGATGGTGAACGCAACGCAGAAGTCGGGGCGCATCGTACAGGCAGGCTCGCAACGCGTGAGCGGAATCATCGCGGGCAAAGCGAAGGAATTGCTCGCGCAAGGGACACTCGGCGATCTTTGCCTCATCGAGGGTTCCAATGGCCGCAACTCACCCTGCGGCGCATGGGAGTACCCGCTGCCGCCCGATCTGTCGCCGCAAACTCTCGATTGGGATACGTGGCAAGGGCCGGCGCCGAAACGCGCGTTCGATCCGAAGCTTTTTGCCCGCTGGCGCTGCTGGAAGGAATACGGGACGGGAGTTGCCGGAGATTTGTTGGTCCACCTGGTGAGCGGGATGCTGGCCATGCTGGGGACGAACGAAGCACCACGGCGGTGCATGGCTATGGGCGGAATTTTGCGTTGGAAAGATGGGCGGAATATGCCGGATGTTCATGCCTCCATCTTCCAGTATGCAAAGCTTGGCAGCGTGCCCGTTTATCTGCGCTTAAATCTCGGAACCGAAACGCCCGAAGGCTACCGATTCATGGGCTCGAAAGGGATTCTTGAAGTGAACAGCGAAAGCGTCAGTTATATGCCGCAATCGGGCGAGGACGATGGGCCGTGCTATTACGCAAACAGTTTTCCCCGAGCGATGCACGACGAATATGTGAAGAAGTGGCGAGCGGACCATGACATGCTCGGCAAGGAACAAGTTGTCGAGGGCGTGCGCTTCACCGGGCCTTCCTGGGATGACGTCAAACCGCATCTCTGGAATTTCTTCCAGGCGGTGAAGAGCCGCCAACCGGTAGTTGAAGACGTGGTGTTTGGCCACCATGCGGCACTGGCATGTCACATGGCCAACGAGTCTTATTTCGCGGAAAGCGGAGTGCGCTGGGATCCCGCTTCGCAGACGATTAAGAGTTGAGCGCCGCAAAGACATCATTCCGGCCGACCTGCCAACGGACCTGATGGCGGCTTCGGATGTGGGGCGCAGGTGGGAATTTGTCCTATACTCAGCAATCGAGGACCGCAGCGCCATTCACACGATCACTCTTCAGATCATTCAGCGCACGATTTGCTTCACGGAGCGGATAGGTCTGCACTTGCGTGCGGACGGGAATTTCCGCAGCGACCCGGAGAAAATCCTCGCCGTCTTTTCGCGTGTTGTTGGCCACACTTTTGATTAGCCGTTCCTGATAAAGCAGGTTATATGAGAATGACGGAATCGGGCTCATGTGAATTCCGCCGAGAATCAGCGCGCCGCCTTTCTTGAGCGCTTTCAACGCAGGAGGGACGAGTTCACCCGCCGGAGCAAAGATAATCGCCGCGTCGAGTTTCACAGGCGGATCGGCTGCAGCTTCGCCGACCCACACGGCACCGAGTTCTGATGCGAGCTGCTGATGCTTCTTGCCGCGCGTCGCAGCGTACACTTCAACGCCCCAGTGGCGAGCGACTTGAATCGCCACATGCGCTGCGGCGCCAAAACCGTAGAAGGCCAGCCGGCTGCCTGATTTCACGCCTGAAAGCCGCAGGCAGCGAAAGCCGATGATTCCGGCGCATAGAAGCGGCGCGGCTTGCTCGTCGGACAGAGGTTCGGGAAGCGAGTAGACGAAATCCTCCGGCGCAACTGCGTATTCAGCGTAGCCGCCGTCGACTGTATATCCCGTGAACGTCGGATGGTCACAGAGATTTTCCATGCTCGCCCGGCAATACTCGCAAGTCTGATCGGTCTGATGCAGCCATGGAATCCCCACGCGCGTGCCGATGCGATGGCGAACGGCTCCAGCGCCGAGCTTCTCGATTTTGCCAACGACCTGATGGCCGGGAATGACAGGCGATTTGCGCGGCGGCAGTTCGCCTTCTACAACGTGCAGATCGGTGCGACACACGCCACACGTGCTGACGCGAATGAGAATTTCCTTGGAGCCCGGCTCGGGAACAGGTGCATCGGCGAAATCGAGCGGGTTTGTCTCAATAGGGGCAGGCAAATGAAGCAGGCAAGCTTTCACGGCGCGGCCTCTGCGCGGATTCCCGCGTTTTCGTCAACGTCGAGTGCAATGGCGGACCAATCGAGGTTCTCGCGCCCTTTGGCGATGCCCGTCAGCCACCGGTCGTGCAGCAGGCTGGCGAGCGGCATGGGCGTCACGCTAGAGGCCGCCGTGTCCATGATCAGGTTGACATCCTTCATCCCCAGGGCCAGGCGGAAGCCCGCCGGCTCAAACCGGCCTTCGGCCATCAGGTTGGCATAGCCGGCATGAAGCGGCGAAAACTTCCCGATCATTTCCGCCACCGCCTTTTTGCTCACGCCGTTTTTCTCGGCCAAAGTCAGAAGTTCGGCAAGAGCCTCGATCGAGGCCGCAACCAGAAAATTCCCGCACAGCTTTACGACGTTCGCCGCCCCCGCATCTGCGCCAAAGTCGAAGACGCCTTGGCTAATCGCCGCCTGGATGGGTTGGGCCCTTTTCTTCGCTTCGGCTGGTCCGGACGTGCAGACGAACAGTTTCTTTGTCGCCGCCGCTTCCGGGCGTCCGAAAACGGGCGAGGCAACGTATTCAACGTTATGCTCCTCGTGATGCTTGGCAAGTTTGCGGGCGGTAGCGGGCGAGATCGTGCTCAGCGACAGGTGGACTCCTCCGCTTCCGAGGCGATCGACGAATGAGGGTTGCGCGTAACAAATTTCTTCGAGTGTGCGGTCATCGGCCAGCATGGTGAGCACGATACCGCCGGGCTCGGCCACGTCGGCCGGATGGTCGACGACAGAGGCGCCTTCTCTGGCGAGCCGCGCCGTCTTGGATTTTGTGCGGTTGTAGACGCGCTGGCGGTAGCCGGCGTGGAGAAGGTTTGCGGCGATGGGCTCGCCCATATTTCCAAGGCCGATGAAACCAATTGTTTCGTGCATGTGCGATTAGCTCCGGGACTTGAACTGGCGTGCTTGAGTCATCTTGCTATGGGATGCGTGGGCGAGACACGGAGACTCGCTAACTGTCGAGCTCGCGCGGAAGGCGATGCCCCCGATGCTGACGGAATTCGCCGGCGAGACGCTGGGGCGACAAACCCTTATTTCTTTTCAGGCTCCGTCGCGGCTGCGGCTTCCGCCTCTTCGAGGATGGCCGCGGCCGCGGCGATGCGGTCGCCCTCTTCGAGACGCAACAGCCGGACGCCCTGGGTCGAGCGGCCGGCCTCGCGGATTTCGCCGGCGTGAACGCGGATGACCTTGCCCTGGTTCGTAATGATCATGACGTCGGAGTCTTCGTGAACCTGAACCGCAGCGACGACGGGCCCATTGCGGTCCGTCGATTTCAAGTTGATGACGCCCTTTCCGCCGCGCGAGGTGACACGATACTCGGCGAGCGGAGTGCGCTTGCCATATCCTTTCTCGGAGACCGTCAGCATCAGGGAAGTGAGGGATTCGCGAATGTGGTCGCTCTCGAGTTCCTCGAGATTCTGCGTCTCTACCTTGAACTCCTTGGCGACGATGCCGAAGTCGGGCTGCGCAGCTTCCATGCTGACGACGTAATCGCCTTTGGCCAGGTCCATACCGTTCACCCCGCCCGCAGCGCGGCCCCTGGAACGAACCTCGGTCTCGCGGAAAAGAATGGCCTGGCCTTCATGGCTGGCCAGGAAAATCATCTGCTTGCCATCGGTG
>Ga0187819_10000220_pt1 | contig 27432 bp, 29 predicted proteins | sample NC_wetland_sal_i_15_FD_132411 | JGI IMG/M metagenome (GOLD analysis project Ga0187819, IMG submission 132411) | Wetland sediment microbial communities from Neuse River Estuary, North Carolina, USA - SO4_4 | ecosystem: Environmental > Aquatic > Freshwater > Wetlands > Sediment | place: USA... | reverse complement strand
ACTGAGATTGGAAAATGACGGCGACCCCGCTCCATACGGACTTCCGAGGCTCTGTTCGAGAAGCCGCCAGGAGATGTATAAGAGACGCATGAGTCCCGACCTGGATTGTGCGGCCATGCTTCGCGTAGCGCTCGCCGAGGCCCGCAAAGGGCTGGCGGAAGGCGGAATCCCGATCGGCGCAGCGGTCTTCGATCAGAATGGAAAACTAATCGGCTCGGGCCACAACCGGCGGGTGCAGCAGGGGGACCCCTCGATGCACGCCGAGACGGATGCGTTTCGCCAAGCGGGCCGCCATCGCAGCTATCGCAATTTGATCATGGTTACGACACTGGCGCCGTGCTGGTATTGCAGCGGACTCGTCCGGCAGTTCGGGTTCGGCACCGTGGTCGTCGGCGAAAGCCGCAACTTTCAGGGCGGCCTCGAATGGCTGCGCACGCTCGGTGTAAACGTGATCGACCTCGATTCGGCGGAGTGCGCCGCGATGCTCGCCGAATACATCCGCACGAATCCCGCCGTATGGAATGAGGATATCGGGCAGGAATAGACGCAAGCCCGCCGCCGCTTCCTTTCAGCGCTCAAATTAAAACAGCACGCGCAACGACATCTGAATCTGCCGTGGGCTGCCGATGGTCTTGTTCGTATTGCCCAGCCCACTGATCGAGGGGCAGGAATAAAAGTTATTTCCCCCGCAAGGAACCGGAAGCGTGCCCTGAATCGGGAAGTCGTTGTAATTCACGTTCTGAGTTATGGCGTCCACCGGAATGTCGAAGCTCGGAGTGTTCGTCACATTGAAGATGTCGAGCGAATATTTCAAGGAGACTCGCTCGGTGATGTATGTGTTCTTCACAAAGGAAATGTCCGCGCGCCTTTGCCAGGTTTGGCGGAAGATGTTGCGCTGGCCGGCGTTAATGAAGTTCGTTTCGTAAAGATCGTTGCTGGGAATCGCCCCGTTCAAGGCGCCCGGCTGGAGCAAAGGCAAAGTAAAGCAATTGGGGTTGAGCGCAAGGATGTGGTTGTAGGCTCCCGAGTGGCCCGTCTTCGCGTTCTGCGGCGTACAACCGGGAGCCAGCGGGACGACGGGGTTTGTGATGCCGTCGGAAGTGCCGTAAAAGATGCTGCCGACCGCGCCTGAATAGTCAACCACGCTGTAGGGCTGGCCGCTTTGGAGGATGGTGACGCCTTCCACCGCCCAACCATTGGTCAGCCTTCCTTTCACAGTTGAATCGGCGGCGAATTTCGGGAGTTGGTACAGGTAGCTGAAGTTGATGACGTGCGTGCGATCAAAATCCGAGTTGCCGTATGCCGAACGCAGATGGAGCGGGTTGTTGCCATTGTAGAAGAGCCCGAGCGCACTCTGTTCATCAAGCGCATGAGAATAGGTGTAGGAAAAGCCTATCTGGAGTCCATGGTTCATGCGCTTTTCCACGTGGGCCTGGAGCGCGTTGTAATTGGAAACACCGGCCGCCGTGTAGGACTCCGACTCCGCCGAGTAGCCAATGTAGGGGACGCGAAGGTCGATGTTACCGCCTTCGAAAGTTGCCAGATAAGGCTGGTTGGGTGGTTTGCCGGGCAGATTGGGCAGGTTAATTGGCGGACCGTTTGTCATACTCAGAATCGTGTATCCATAGGTGAAATCCTGTTCGAACGGGGTGCCGGGGCGGATCGGATTAGTTGGAGAGGCAATTTGCGCCTGGTTGAATGGAATGGGAATGACCTCGTGACGGCCGAGGTTGCCGACGTAGCCGATGTCGATCGCCAAGTCATTCCGTGGCTGCCACTGAACATCGAGCGTCTGGTTGAGCGTGTAGGGCAGCTTGTTCTTCCGGTTATAGACGGCGAAGGAGAAAAGCTGCGCCCCCTCGGAGATTGCCGTAGCATTCGGCAGATTGAGGTCGGCGGGATTATTCGTCGGGGGAGGTCCGGGAAAAGCGCCCCAGGGATTCGCGAAGTCACCGCCGTTCGGGTTCGTCATGGGGTCAACCGGAGCGGCACAAGTGGCAACAAATCCCTGGTAAAAACCCCCGATGTTGGTGCAAGTCGTCGCGCTCACGTAGGGCGGAGACTGGTTGACGCCGAAAGGCCCTCCTGCAATCACGCCGGCGGCAAAGCCGGGAGAAAGGTACGTAAAGAGTTCGCCGCGGTCGTAGTACATGCCCCAGCCGGCGCGGATGACGACCTTGTTGTTGAATTTCTTAGGGCTCCACGCCACACCCAGGCGAGGGGCCAAGCCCCATTGCCGGCCGGTGAGCGTCGAATCGCTGACGCCGTTCTTGCCGGCAACGATGAAACCGTTGTTGATGATGTCACCAGTCGTCGCATCGTATTGGTATCGCGAGGGGTCAAAGTTATAGATGCGCCCATCCTTCTCCGTGAATCCGCCATGGTCGTCGAAGCGCAAGCCGAACGTGAGACTGAGGTTCGAGAAAATCTGGAATTTGTCCTGAGCATACAGGCCCGTCTCATTGCTGCGATAGTAGCGGTTGGCGTCGCCCTGCAAGAACGTAGTGGTAATGAACCCATCGGAGCTGTAGGGGGTAACCATGCCCTCGACGAATTGTGAGAAATCGTTGAATCCGATTGTGCCCTGATTCGTTCTTCGGTCACGAGTGTTGAGCTGGGTGTAGGAGAAGCTGCCGCCAAAAGTGAGGGTGTGCTTGCCCTTCGTCCAGGTAACGTTTGCCGAGGGCATAATCCGGTTCTGAAATACCCCCGTGAACGCTCCCTGAGAGGCCGCGCCCTGGCCAATGCTCAAAGGCACGGGGAGGCCGACCGTATTGTCCGCGGAATCGACCCCGAGCGTGTCATTAATGGTGATGCCCGGAAAAACGTTCGAGCCAAACTCGTTGATGCCGAACTGCTGAGGCCCGAAGGGTTGTGCGATGGTGCTGTAAACCTTCTCATGAATAAATCCCAGGACCTCCACAACACTGAGGGCGGGAGTGAGCGATTGCGTATTCGTGATCGAGGCCACCTGGCTGCCCGCATCCAGATGTTGCGTGAAGCCCGCCACGCCCGAATAGGCGTAGGGAGCGATACTTGGATCGTGCTGGTAATAGTATTTCAGCGCGACCGTGTCCTTGGAATTCACGATCCAGTCGAGATTCGAAACGGCCTGGTCGGCATTGAAATAAGCGGCGCCCGGTATGATCGCGTCCTCCGGGTAGTTTACCGAGGGCATGGCATTGGGATTGGCGAAAGGAATCATGTACTGCCCGTTGGCTAATTTTTGTTGAAGCATGGCGACAGCGATCGAATTCACCTGGGCCGTCGTGATCAGAGGGGGCGGAGGGACAACGAAGCTCTGCTGCGGTATGACGAAATCATTGTTGACGATATTTACCAGGCAGTTTTCCAGTTGCGCCGTCGGGCGTGTGGCGCCGCAATTGGCAGCAGCAAACTCGCGGGGAACGGTCACCCGGGATTGTCCAATCTCCTGATCGGAATCGTGCAGATGTTGGTAGGAAACGAAGAAAAAGAGTTTGTTCTTGATGATGGGCGCGCCCACTGTGCCGCCGGCAACGGAGCGGTGCAAATCCGGCACTTTCTCGTTCGATGGAATATTAGGATCCCCATTGAAAAAGAAGGGCGCGGCGTTGAGCCAACTGGTTCCGCGATGCAGGTAGGCTTGACCGTGAATGGCATTCGTTCCGGACGCGGTGCTGATGTCGATGTGCGCCCCGCTGGTCGAGCCTTGCTGCGCGTCGTACATCGACGTGTTCACGCGCACCTCCTGGATCGTTTCCGGAGCGGGAGTGGGCAGCGATTGGCCGACGGCCAAATAAGGCGAGGCCGTGCTCTGAATCGGCGCCGCCGAATTGCTGGCTGCGCCGCTGACTCCGGTGTTATTCACCACGCGTGCGGAAGCCACTTGGCTCGTACTCTTGCCATTGAACAAGTTGCTGGCATCCACGCCGTTCAGCAGAAATGTGTTGCTGGTGTCGCGCTGGCCATTGGCCCAAATAGGCTGATTCCCCAAGCCCGCATTGACGCCGGTCCCGCTCGAGAGCTCCGCGTTGACGCCGGGAGAAAGAATCGCCAGGCCTGTAAAGCTGCCTGTGGGCAGAGGAATCGCATCAAGTTGTCCCTTGTCCAGCACGTACCCGTTGGTCGTGTCCACGGCATTCAGCAGCGGATTCTCGACGACGGTGACACTCTGGCTCACCTGGCCGACCCTGAGTGAGGCGTTCACAGTGACCGTGCGATTGGCTTGCACTGGGATCGACGGCACGTTCTCCGTCTCAAACCCCGCGTGGGAAAAGGTCAGGGTGTAGGTGCCAATCGGCAGGTTCACGAAATTGTAGGTGCCCGCATCGGTCGTTTTCTGAGTGCGTGTCAACTGGGTCTGGTCCCCGACGAGCGTCACTGTAGTGTCCGGCAACACTCCGCCGGAATTGTCCTCGACCCTGCCGGTGATGCCGCCGAGAGTCTGCTGCGCGTGCACACATGGCGTGAAGGCGAACATTGCCCAGACGAACGCGGCGTACAAAATAAATGAGAGCCGAATTCTCTTCATCATGGGTTTGAGCCTCCTAATATTGTCGAGATACACCTGCCTGAAGCGGTGATTCCCGTGCCGGCCGATCGCTGTTATGTTCTCGCTCGATGCGCGCAGCGCCCCTTCCCCCGTACACACTGCTACACAAAAAGTTGACGGAACGTAAATCAACTTCGTGCCGAAACCTCATTGAATCTTTTTTTGCATCAAATCAATTTCTTGGATGGCCGAAAAATCCCCGATTTCGCGCACATATTCGACAAAGGGGCCTGTGGAAAACAACTAAAATTTTGCAGCTCGAACCAAATTTTTAAGTAGATGTGCAGGCATTGTGCGCGGCCTGAATTGAAGTCGGCGCCAGCGGCCCCGGCGCCGGAAGTGGAAGAACAACCCTACCCTTCTTTCACCGCACCGCTCTTGTTGCGCCCAGTCAGCAAGAACCACAGGAAGCCTGCGGTCAAGTACACGAGATAAATGTAAGGGAGCTTGCCGTAAGGTCCTTCCGGCACCGGATACAGATTGCCGGCGAGCGCCAGAAGCATTGCCAGGCATGCGAGCCAGGAGACGATCCGCACCGCGGGGTGCAGCACGCCATGGTCGCGCAAATACCGCGGCAGCGCGATGCAAACCAGCGCATAGGCCACGATGAACCCGTAAGTCGCGAGCGAGCCCATCCACCCGTACACATCCAGCCCGCTCGACTCGCGGGCTGCGAGCACAACCACAGGGAGCACAGCAGCGATTCCCGTGACGATGATGGCCCGCCCCGGCGTTTCATTGCGCGCGTGTGTGGCGGTCAACGAATTGTGCGCGATGCCGTTGTGGGCCATCAACAGCAGCACGCGCGCCGCCGCGGTGATACACGCCAGCGTTCCGGCAAACAAGCTTACGAGCGCGCCGATATCAATCAGCGGTCCCAGTATAGGCACGCCGCCAACACTCGCCAGCACGTGCATCGGAGCGGAGCTCGATCCCAAGTCTTGCCCCACGGAGCGGAATCCCAGCACTTCCGCATAGGCGCACACGGTGAAGAGCGCCCCCGCCAGAAGCGAGCTCTGGATCACAGCGCGCGGGATCGTCTTCAATGGATTGCGCGCTTCTGCGCCAAGCGTCGTGGCGCTCTCGAAACCGACAAAGCTGAAGAGCGCCAGCACCAGGCCGAGACGCAGGCCGCTGCCGCTCACGCCGCGCAGGTGCAGTTGAGTCCTGTCCAAATGCAGCCCGTTGCGGATGAGCACAAGCACCACCACGATGAGGATTACAAGCAGAGATGTCGCTTCGATCCACAGCATCAGTCGCGCGGAAATTTTTACGTCGCGCCACGCGATCCACACCGAGGCGCCGGTAACCGCTACGGCCAGCAGCACTGTGGATGTCCCGTGGCCCGTCGCATCGTGCAGCAACAGGTTTGCGTAATGGTAGAAGCCGCCGATGACGCTCGATCCCGTGGCCACATACGCCAGCAGCAGACTCCACGCGGTGATCGCGCCCAGCCACGGCGGCAGGATCATCGAAGCATAGGTGTAGAGCGAGCCCGGCGAGGCCGAGTAGCGCGCGAAGCGGCCCACGCACCACGCCACCAGCAATACCGCCACCGTTGCCAGCACGTAGACAAACCACGTGCCATTGCCGGCCAGCGCGCAGACCAGCGGAATCGTGGCCACCGGCGTGGTAGTCGGCGCGATCGTGGAGACGGATTGCGCCAAAGTCTCCATCGGGGAGAGAACCTCGCGTCGCAAACCATAGCTTCCGCCCTGGGAATGTTCCTGTGGCCTCGGGTCCATAATGGACCGCTCCTCGCTTCTTACAAATCTTGCGTCCAGCGACCGCTGACAATACCGGCCCCGCCTCCCCGGCGCAAGAGACACTTGCCTCTTCTCTCCGCCAAGAAGTCTTCCCGTTTCTTCCAAGCGCCATCGACGCGCCAGAAGGAAAGCTGGAAAGATATCCATAGCGCCCTAGCCGTGGTACCTAACTGCTCCTCCGGGTGCTGCAGGTCTTTGCGTCCACAGCGGCGAACAGAGGATGCGGCTTTTGACTCTGTCGCGCGTGCCCCCCGACATCCAGAATGCCCACCTAAGGAGGGTTCCAATCTCTTTGTCGGGCCCCCTCCCCATCCGGGCTGACCTAGGGCCCCACCGGCGCCTCGGCCCTCAGTTTCTGAACGCCGGGCTCGGGTTCTGCGGCGCTCGCTTGCCGTGTGACATCCGCGCACTTTGGCGACTGGCAGACCGGATTGGAATCAATTTCGAAATCCTCAAAGAAGTCGAGCGCATCAATCAGCAGCGTGTCGATCGCTTTCTGGCAAAGATGCAACGGGCTCTGTGGGCGATCAAGGATAAGCGCTTCGGCTTTCTGGGGCTCGCGGCCAAGCCGGGAAACGGCAACATCCGCTCTTCATCCGCCATCGAACTGCTTCAACGACTCATGGCAGAGGGAACACGGGTGCGCGCCTACGACCCGCAGGCGCTGGCCGGAGCGCAAACCGAGTGCCGGAAACTCACCAGCGCCACGAGCCCGTACGAAGCAGCCGAAGGCGCTGATGCTATCTCCTAGTCTGGAAGAATGATGACGGGGAAGTCAAAGAGGCCGTCCGGGTAATTAGTATCGTTCCCCCGCCCTACCCTCCTACAGCCGATTCGATAGAAGTCAAACGCACGGACGGAAGCGTCTCGCATATTCGCGCTATCAAGTGGCCTCTTCCGAGGAATGGCGGGCATGCGATTTTGCTGGCTCTTGCCCCCACTGCTGTTCCCTTCGGCGCGCTTTACGGACGGGAGCCAGGAGGACAGTACACTAGGAGCGTTCAGAGATGCGGCTGGCGGTGCCGAAGGCGCACCGGGCTGAGGTACGCTTCGGAAGGTGGTGCGCTTGTGCTGCGCAGTCGTGGAGGTTGGTTTCGGGCGCTAGAAATGGAGTACGGCACGACACGTTCGGAACGCCCGGAATTCTGGTATCCCTGCGTGTTCACATCGCCCGCTGATGCAATTGCCGCTGGCCTCGCGGGATAATCCGACAGCCACCTCTGCGGGAAGCGGCGGCATTCAAACATGAAAGCCCCAATTCCCGATCTGATCGTTCTCCAATCTGAGAGTTCCTTTTGACATGTTCCCGGATTCTTAGATCGCGAACGCTTCCTGAAGCACCTCGTGCGTTGATTTTGAGAGGTGTCCCATTTCGCACAGATTGTTACACCCGTCTTTTGGTTGAATTGGCTTGGAATCTGAGAGTTCATGAAGTTCGCAGAAGGAATGCTGGGCACTCTGGTGCAGTTTAGGATTGAAATGAGCGGGAAAAACTTTCGAGTCGTACAGGCTGGCCAACGGACCAATGTCGAGGGAAAACCAGTAAGCAACAAAGTACTACTGGCAACGCCCGATAACGAGTATGAATCGATGCGCGCTGACTTGAGGTATATCGACCTCCCGCACCATCTTAGCCTTCATGAGCCGACGCAAAAAATCGAGTTTGTCTATTTCCCAAATCGAGGGATGGTTTCTCAAGTGGTTGTGACCAAAGACGGCCGAACTGTGGAAGTGGGCGTAGTGGGTAACGAGGGCTACGTTGGGGCAGGATTGGCAGCCGGATTGAGCAGAAGTTCCGTGCGTGAAATAATCCAAATCGCTGGGGATGGCTTCCGAATGATGGGCAATGCGCTTGAACGCATTCTGAAGTCGGCTCCACAATTACAGGTGATTTTGAACAGGCATACGGGGCTTCAAGGGATGCAAGTCGCGCAGACCGCGGCGTGCAATCGGCTGCACGATATACAGCAGCGGCTCTCGCGGTGGCTGCTGATGACCCAGGATAGGGTGGACTCCGGGGTACTTCCGATCACCCATGATTTTATCGCGACCATGATGGGTACCGATCGATCCACGGTGAGCTTGGCAGCGTCCGTCCTGCAAAAAAAAGGAATCATAGATTATGTGCGGGGTGCGGTGAAGATTGTGAACCGCAGGAAGCTCGAAAAATCCTCCTGTGAGTGCTACGGCGTCATTCATCAATTTGAAGATGACCTCGGATTGAGATAGCAATTCTTTTTAGTGTTGGATACCCCACAGACAGCAACCTCCTTCTATCGTTAATGTTCAGCGCTTGTGTGCTCACTTCGGTTTGGATGATTGTTCAAAATGTTTTGGTTTGGGCGGAACCTCGCCCAGTTCAACGGGCAGAGCGGCTTTATCGCCGCAGTGCTGTCAAAGACCAATGTTCCATCGGCTTTCAGAAAATCACAAGCAGAGCAAATCACGAGGTGTGTCATAGAGTCGGCGCGTCGCAAACTGGTGTGGGTCGAAAGACAGAATTTTCAGGGCTGGGCTTGCTCCGAATGTGCGTGGGCGTTCAACCCCTTAGGGCCGCCCTTGGGCAGGTCGATGGACGAGATGAAGGAGCACTTCGAACAGCAGCGCGACATGGAGTTCAAATCCCATGTTTGTACCGAGTACGCGAGAGCCCCCAAAAATCCCCGTTAGCCAAAGTACTCGCGGGTTAAACGCTATGCGATTCTCAGGGTCAAGCGTACCAACTGCGCCTCAAACCAGGACCTTGAAGCGGCATGCAAAGATTGTCCAATAGTCGGAACACAAATGAACCGATGGCAGACCTAGAGGATCCCGAAAAAGCATCGAGACTTGGCCTATTGAGTTTGCTCTGTTTGCTGCTAAGAGGAGCCCCCGTGGAACCCCTCTTCGATATTTTGAAGAAGACAGACGCCGTGAATTTCGAATGGCTTGAAGTCATTCGAGACTTGCGATCCGCCGAGGCCAGAATCCAAGAACTACAAGTTCGTTCGCCCGGCGAATACGTCGTCTTCAGCCGGAGCAACCAACAGATTGTTGCCAGGTTCAACTCGCTGATGGCGGACGCGTCTGAGACTTGAAACGGGGGATGCGCAGGATTTATTTGCTAAAACTGGTACATAGAATCTTATCCTTCCGAGTGTGCGGTATAGGACATCTTTGCCCCTCGGCCAGGTACAGAGTGCAGGCGACCGTGATTCCCAAATCGATAGTCCAGAATTCATGATCAGGAGGGAAACCGTTCATGCACCGTGCTGATCGCAATTCTAAGTGCGCCGTTTTTGACCGCTGCGCTTGCCGCAAGGTAAGAGCGTGAAACGCCCCGCTGGTGTGATAATCATCGCGGTTCTGACGTTCTTCGCCTCGGCGGGTCTGGCTCTGGGCTCCGCCGCTTTTTTTCTCATTGCCGTCATGGGAATGACCGGCGGAGATGAGGCAGAGCCGGTCTCCGTGGCAATCGCCGGAATGGGAGTTGCGGGCGGATTTTCGCTGCTGGTTCTCGCAGGTGTTGGCGTCAGCCTGGCAATTGGCGTATTGAAATTGCGCGGATGGGCGTGGTTCGTATCCGTCACATCCATTGTCGCGGGCATTGGATGTACGATTCTCAGCCTCTTCGCTTTTAGAGGGTATCTGATGATTCCGGATGTCCCGTCGATCCTTTGCCATCTGCTGGTGATGGCGACGGCCGTCTGGATGCTGGCGTACCTCCAACATCCTCGCGTCCGGCAGGCCTTTGGCAGACTGACCGCCGCACCCGCTCACTGAATGAACCTGGCAGCAGCAGTCCAACCCCGGGCAAGTGGGCATAATCGCATTCGCACCAAATGATTATCTGTGGCGCCGGTCGCCACTGTGTTCCGAATGGCCGTTGGCGTCGAGCCAGGTAAGAAGAGCGCGGATGCTGCCGTGCGCCAATGCAATACTAGAATCGGCTGCGCCGTAATAGAGATTGATGGTGTCCCCATCCGCTCCGACGGTGTAGCCGCAGGGAAACACGACATCCTGAACGTCTCCCTGACGCTCGTACTCCGCCTCGGGAGCAAACATCCAGGAATCGCCACGGATCAGGCATTTTTCAGGCTGTTCCCGGTCAAAGAGGGCCAGACCGAGGCGATAAATGGAGCTTGAGGGCGTCCTTCGTACGCCGTGATAGATCATGAGCCAGCCTCTGGGAGTTTCAATCGGGGGCGGCGACATCCCGATCTTGTTTGCATCCCACCAGGCGCCACGGCGGGCTTCGAGCATGAGCTTGTGGCTTCCCCAATGGCGCAAATCGGGAGAGTAAGAGATCCAGACGTGGGCTCCGAGAGGCGTCATCGGCCGATGAATCAGCGCCCAGAATCCATTAATCCTGTGGGGCAGCAATGCGGCGTCTTTGTCGTCGGGGGGCATGACGACGCCAAATCGTTCGAAGCACCGAAAATCATCTGTCAAAGCCAAAGAGACTCCGGGACCACCGCGTGAATAAGAGGTGTAAGCCACGGCGTATTTTTTGAGTTCGGGCACGTAGGTAATGCGTGGATCTTCGATGCCCCAGATTTCCTCGGGGTATCGGTCAGAATCAGGCATCAAAGTTGGCTTGGCATCGATCTTCCAGGCGTCTACCCCGTTCACGGAACGAGCGGCGCACAAGTGGGAGAGCCCGCGACGATCTTCGACGCGGCAGAGCAGAAGAGTCGTCCCATCTGGCAGGAGCGTTGCGCCGGCATTAAAAACGCTGTTCATTGAGTACGGCCAGTCTTTCCCCGTCAGGATGGGATTGGCAGAGTGCCGGAGAAATAGAGTTTCATATTTTGTCATGGTGGCCTTTATGCGGCACTTGACAGCTGTGATGGAAGGGATTTCCCAAAATTCACTTCGGCGAAAGAGAAACAGTTATGCTCCTCAGAGCTTTTTCTCTGTGCCGTCGCCTTCGTCCAAGTGGCGCATTTCGAGGAGCGCCATCAAAAAGGACAAAGTTGACTCCGCCCCCTGATTTTCATTCGCCCGGTCGGGATGCAACCCGTCTCGACAACCGCCGGTAGCCGGATCGTAGAGTGCGATCTGAAGGTCATTGTCTCCCAAGAACCAATTGAAAGCGGACCAGGCCTCTTTGCGCCAGCGGCTTTTTCGGGTTGCGCGGTAAGCCTGCAGACATGCCGAAACGACCGCACAGGCTTCCACCGGTTGCTGATCGAAGCGGGCTTTCTCGGTTATCTTGGAATAAAAGCCCTGCGATCCGATAGGCACGAAATGACCCTTTAGCTCACAATGCTGAATGGTGACCAGCCAATTCAGCGCTTCGAGTCCCGCCGAAATCATCTCTTCATTCGCGGCGCGCACGCCCGCTCGAATGAGAGCCTGCGGCATTCGGGCATTTGAGTAGGCTAGTCCATTCTCAAGCCACTTCCAGTCATCGGAGCGATGGGAACGGTATGAATTCAACAGCCGATTCGCCAGCGCGTCGGAGGCACCCAGCGCAGCCCGATCCCCGGGGAACGAGTCGAGATATTCCTGGAGTCCCAGCAATGCGAATGCGCAGGCGCGCGGGCTCTTAAATTCGACGGCCGTGGGAACGGCGAGTTCAAACAGGCGTGCCGCAGCCCCCCGCAGTCCCCCGTTTTTGGACCTGCCGAGAATCGTCCCCAGCCCCCAAATGGCCCTGCCATGACTGTCTTCCGAGCCTTCCGGCTCCTGCCATTGGCGTTCATAGCTGAGGCAGTTTCTGAATCGTTTGGTGACGGGATCGAAAGCATGCCAAAGAAAGGCCAGGTACCGAGGGGCAAGGTCGGATGAGCCCGGTGCAGAGTGGAGTCCAATCTCCTCCAGAAGTGTGGTTACGATCAATGCGCGGGCGTTGTCGTCGGTGGTGTAGCCCTCCGGATAGTTGGGGACCACGAAAACGGCGTGCTCCAAGATTCCGGTATCATCCGTCATTCGATACAGGTGATCGAGCTTGATGGCGGGAAGTTTGCCGAGAGACTTTTCTGTGTTCTGGGCTGAGAAAGTGGCCCGCGGATTTCGTAGGCGTTCATTGTAGATGCATTCGAAGCTTTGCATGTACTTCTGCGCCACTCGATTCCAGACCATGTCGCGCGCGTACAAATAGGCGCGTTTCCGCGTGGCGTGCCTTCCGGTTTCGTCGTCCAGAAGTGCAACCGTTTTTTCGGCTATCGCCTCAGGATCATCAAAGGGCACCAGCGCGCCGCGCTCGCCGTTCAGCAGCTCGATGGCATGCAAATAGGGTGTCGAGATGATCGCTTTGCCGGCGCTCAAGGCGTACGCCAGCGTGCCAGAAACGACCTGCTCTTTGTGCTTATATGGCGTGATGTAAATATCTGCCGCGCCTATAAGCTCCACCAGTTCCTGCGGACTCTCAAAACGGTCGCGGAAGATTACATTGGATTCGACGCCTAGGTCCTTCGCCAGATTCTGCAAGTAGACGCGGTATTTCTCGCCTTCGTGCCGCAGGACATGCGGGTGAGTGACGCCAGAAACCATGTAAACGACATTGCTGTGACGTGAAAGTATTTCAGGCAGGGCCTTAATGACGTTTTCTATGCCCTTGTTTGGCGAAAGCAGCCCAAAGGTGAGCAAAACATCCTTTCCCTCGGTTCCGAAGCCATCCTTGTAGAAATTGGGATCCGTGAACGCCATATCGGGGATGCCATGCGGAATCAGATCGATCTTGTCGGCCGGAACATGGAAGACATCCTGCAGGATGTCACGGGAGTTCTGGCTCATGACGATCAAGCGATCAGAGAGTGTGGCGATTTCCTCCATCACCGCGCGCTGGTCAGGAGTCGGATCGCGAAGAACCGTGTGCAAGGTGGTGATGAGAGGCATCTGCAAGCGTCGAAGGAGCTCCAGGACGTGTCCGCCGGCGCGGCCACCAAAAATTCCATACTCGTGCTGAAGGCAGACCAGATCGACATTGCTGAAATTTAAAAAGTCCGCAGCTTGTCGGTAGGAAGCCATGTCATTTTCGGACAGCTCAAACCGCACCCTTGCGGGATACTTGTAACCCTCTTCGGTATCGTTGACCGGAAGTGCCAGCAGCTCCGTCGCGCCGTATTCCGCATGTAATGCGTCGCACAAGTCCGTTGTGAACGTCGCGATTCCACAGCGCCTGGGAAGATAATTCCCCACGACCGCGATTCGAGTGGGGAGCGCGGCGCGCAGCGGTACAGGGGTCAGAGCTACAGGAGTCTCTTCCAATGCGAGCGACTGTACTTCAAAGAGCGCTAGGGTTTCCGTGAGAGGCGCTATTTTCGGCAGCGACATTCGATTTCCCGTGAATCAGTGAGTTGCGGAAGGATCACCGCATGACTTCCCAAGAACCACCCGCCTTGGATGGATGCTTATCAACTGGCTTTATTGACGAATCCTGGATTGCATCCGAGTTGTCGGAGAGGATTGTGTTGTTCTACTCGTGCAAGACAACCGTCAACAGGGACTTATTGACTTTGATTTTGCCGTTGTATTCGATGAAGCCCAGTTTTTTGAACTTGTTCATGAAGAAATTCACGCGCGAACGCGTGGTTCCAATCATGCTTGCGAGTGTTTCCTGAGAGACTTTCGGTAATATGCGGTCCGGTTGCTCCTGTTTCCCGTAGCGCGCGAGCAGCAGGAGAGTGCGTGCCAAGCGCTTTTCACTCGAGTTGAAAAGCTGATCGATCAGGTCCTCTTCGACCCGGATGTTGCGCGCGAGCATGAAGGCGATGAAATGATCGGACAATTCATGCTCCGCATGGAGCACGCGCAACAGCTCCTTTTTCTTGATCATCAGTATCGTGGTCGGAGTAATCGCCGTAGTGGTGCCCATCCGGATTGGCTGGCCGGCCATGCATCCCTCGCCAAAAAAGTCGCTCGGACCAAACATCGCCACGACGGCTTCTTTTCCGGATCCGTTCACCACAGAATATTTCACGCCGCCCTTCTGGACATACATGACAGTATCGGCGGCATCCCCCTGCGAGAAGATTGATTCACCTCTCCGAAAATCAGTAACCTTTCTGGCCACCCCAGCAGTGTCGAGAAAGACCTGGGGATCGAAACAGGTGCCTTTCCCATTCTTCTTGAATTTGTGAGGTTTCATGTTTAGCTCGAGCTTCCGGCTCGGTCCTGCCGTTCACAGACCACACTCACCCTACCAAGAAGGCCCCCCACAAAACTGTGCGAAAGAGCACAGTGGGCATCCTAGAGAGCCTCGATGATCTGGCGCTGGACAGCGCAAAAAAAGCGACGTCCGCCGGGTTTAGGGCTTTTTCTCTGGGCTAGGCTCACTCTTACGCGCCGGTTCGGCCTTTGGTGCGCTTTCGGGCCTCGCCGCAGCCTGATGTTGCGCGGCAGGTTTCGGCGCTGTTTCAGCGCGGGGAGCCGCCTGGTGTGACGGTTGTGAGCTCGTGTTCGTGCGAGCCGGTTTGGGCTCCGGTCGCGCCGCCACGGGCTTTACCTTTGCAGGAGCGGGTTTTTCCGCTTTCTCTAGGGCTGCCTTATTTTCAGTCGCGTGAGTTGTCGCTGCTTTATTTGCGGCCGTTTTGTTCTCACTCGTGCGACTTGCTGCTGCCTTGTTCTCGGTGGCCTTGTTCTTGGTGGCCTTATTCTCAGCCGCCCTATTCTCGGCTGCCTTGCTCTCGGCTGCCTTGTTTTCCGTGGCCTTGGTTTCAGCGGCCTTATTCTCGGTGGCCCTATTTTCCGTGGCCTTGCTCTCGGCCGCCTTGTTTTCCGTGGCCTTGGTTTCAGCCGCCGTGTTCTCGGTGGCCTTGATCTCGGAAGCAGCACCCTTGGCTGCGACTACGCCCTTGCCGGTAAACTCTCCAGGTTTCGATGTTGCAGCGATCGTCGGCTTGCCATGATTCACAGACGCCAATAGTTCGTGGTTCTGGCTGGCGGCCCGTTGATGCCCCGATTGTGCGCCCGTTGCCGGAGTATGGCGCTCATGTGCCGCAGTCTCTTCTGCAGGGGTCGCTCGAGCATTTGTTCCGCCGGTTCCGCCGTTGTAGCTGACGCTGTTTCCCGCCCTCTCGTTGCTCACGGATTTTTCGTAGGTGTTGTGAAAGTTCCTCTCATCTACGTTGTTCACCGATCGGTTGTAGTAGTACTCGTTGTTTCTCCAATATCCGCCTTCGTAGCCGGAACCCCCGTAGCCGTAGCCATAGTTAACGCCGCCATAGAAGCCGACCGTCCGGCCCCAGTAACCCTTGTTCCAGCCGTATCCACCATCACGCCAACCCCAGTAACCAGGAGTCCACAGCACACCAACCTCGGGCGGCTCGACCCATGTGCCAGGTACCCAAAAATATCCTTCATCGCCGTAAGCCCAGTAACCGGGGGTCCACAGATAACCTTCCTGCGGACAAATAGGTTGCGAGTACGCAACCAACTCGGGCGGAGCGACCGTGATAGACACGCCGAACTGTGCGAATAACGTTGCTGGTATGGCCAACATCACAAAAAGAATTAACAGAAAACGAGCTGTGCGATGAATACGCATCTTCCTTACCTCGCCGGATCATCCTTCGCTTGCCCGATATTGCTGCGCTTCGGCGGGTTGCGCGGATGGAAGGGCTACGCGACGGAATTAAAATCGCACACACGCACTTCTAAAACTGTACGAAATGACACACGTCCTAAAATTCTCAGAAAGAACGTGCGCGTGGAAGGAGTCACAAAATAGGCACGAAGAGAGTCAGGTCCCAACAGAATCGTTATCGCACAGGGTCTTTCTGTCGCGTCGCTTTTGCGCCGGTCAGAATTCCGAATCCCAAAAGTAGGGCCGCGCCCGCGACAATCCAGTGCGCGGGCATATGCAGCAAGTACGCGGCATAGATCAGTCCGCAGATGACAATCGGGAATCCAATCGAGTAAAGGCCGAATGACATAGCATCTCCTTGGCGCAAGCAAAAGCAATTTCATCGAACATAATTATCGCCCACTCTCACATTTCACTCTTTCACGCACCGATCCAAATGCCCCCGCCCCCCAAGAATCCAAACGAATGTAGGACCGATGGAGTCACGCCTCTTATGGACGCGCCGGCTCTGACTCGCGGACCAGCTCCTCAAAAAGCGTCCGGTAGTGAATCATGGCCTGGCGCAAGTCTTCGGTGCTGGCCTTCCCCTGCGTTTGACGAACTGCGCTTTGATGTGCCGCCCGGTAATTTTCGAGAACCAGCGGATGATCCACGGAGATATCCGCCGCACGCTGCTCGAAGTCGCTCACGGGATAGCCGCGCGTGGACATCACATCGCCCAGCAGTTGGTCGGCATCCGTCACTGCAACACCGGGACCGTCAACGAACCGCGCCTGGACTCTTCCCCAAGTCTCGACAAACCGTGCACGATCACCCGGCGCGAGCGGGCGGATGTGCAGACCCTCCACCCGTTCTGCGCGTTCATCGAGCGCCGCTTCCGCTTTCCGCCGGCTACCGCCTGCTTGTACGGCGCGGGTATATTCGGCGCCGCCAAATTGAGTGCGCAATCTTTCCGTTCGGCGTTTGCGAGTAAAAAGCCAAGTCGCGATACCCGCGGCCACGATCACGACGATGGCGATGACCATAACTATCTGTGTTGTGCTAATTGCTGATAGGTTCATGGCTTGCCTCCACTTTTTTGTCCATTCTTCCTGCCCAATCTTTGATTTGTCGTAGTTCGGTGGCGAGGTGTGGTACCAGGCTTAGGACTTTTCGAAGGCTTTTTCCACCTGGCCAATTTTATTTTGGATTTTCCCGGCTATTTTTTCGCCAATGCCTTCGCCTTCCAAGTCGGGGTCGTTCGTCAGTTCTCCCACTTTTTCCTTGACCGAGCCCTTCACTTCGTGAGCCTTGCCTGCAATCTGATTCTCGGTGCTTGGCTCAATCATCGTGAACCTCCTGATTGCTTCGAAAGAAGTTTTCTAATTCCCGCCATCGGTTAATAGCCTGCTTATAAAATTAGAACCACTTGCCGAGGCAGATGCCACCGCGTATGACCGAACCCGCTTCACGACTTCATACAGGCCCGTTGCACTGAGCAGGCAGATGATAAAAAAAACAAAAAAAGCGAAGTACCCAATAAGAAAGATCACAAAAGCGGCGAATACTTGCAGCGCGGCGTAATATGAAAGAACAAAAGCCATTGGCGACCTCTTCGGCGGCTGATTTCTTGGATCTCAGCAAGAGCGCGAATGAGCCCGCCTCTAACCTGCACGCGTCTTTTGCTGCAACTGCTCGCCGATGCTTCCTCGGTTCGACAACCCGGCGCAATTCCCCATGAATTTCGCATCGGCACAACGGCTCTCGGCGGGTCTGGATTTTGCCGGCGTCTTAGATTCTTGCTGGGCTGCCTCTCACGAAATGCAGCACAAGCAATATCAGCCCCACGACCAAGGCAACATGAATGAACGCGGTGGTTACGTGAAATGCGAAGAACCCAAGCAACCAAAGAACGATCAGAACTGCGGCGATTATCCCAAGCATTTGTTCATCTCCTCGCTGTAGAACGCGTGAACATCGGCAATCTCGCCCTCCCGGTCTGTGGCGATGCCCGATCGTGTGCGGGAGAACGACGGACAGGCTGCACTTTAGTCACATGGAAGACGGGCGGCTGTCCCATTGTGCACACTTTCATTTCTCTAATTCACGCGCGGTCTTTCAGGTGATCCCGGCGGCCTGAAAGAAATTATGGCGAGGGCTAAGAGCATCTCGTTGCCCGATTCGTCTGGCATGACCGGTTGCGGAAGGGCTTGGCCGCAAGATGCATGCTTCTTGGGTAAGGCGTCCCGGACTGCAAAGCCAATGGGCGTGAGGTTGAGCACACTGCTTGGCGGGATATGACCGGGGAGAGGATCGATGGCAGCGGGTTCATCCATTTCGGGGGGAAATGGAGGGGATGAACCCGCTGCCGGGGTGGTAAAAGTCTGGTCTACGGATCGATCCAGCCAGCAGCTATTCGGGATCCTATCTTGCTGTCGGCAGTTCTCTGGGCCGGCGGGCCATGAAACCGACCGCAGCCAGGCCGAGCAACAAGAGCGACAATGATCCGGGTTCAGCTACGGCAACGGATGCAACGTTTTTCTTGTCTACTACAATGTTGGTCTCATGCAATCTGTGTTCTTCTCCCTCTCCACGCCAGTCCATTCCATCATGCCAAGGGAAGGAAACGTGCTCGAGGGAGTCGCGGTCAGCTGGACTAGTAAAATGAATGTCCATGGCCTGTGGAATTGACAAATCCGTGAGCATTCCGCCCAGCGTGGGCTCTGTTAGAAGTCCCTCGTTTACGGGCGTGCTTGATTGCAGCCCGGACTTGCCGAACTCATGCACGGAGATTTCGGTGTTGCGGGGATCATTCGCGGACGCGTGGTAAGAGGTTCTATCGGCCCACATCGGCGCCGCGGCAATCAGCACAATTCCCCCAAGTAGTAAGGTTGGCCCAAAGTTCATATGGTTTCTCCCAAGATCGAATCGATAGTATTTCGATGAAGTCGAATGCTAAATGCCCTAGGCAAGAGAGTCTGTTCAATTTTGCACACGTCCATCGATTCGCTTTTCGTTCGTGGCCGAATTCCAAGATCTGAACAACGGTGGACATCATCCCGGGAGCTTCCCAAAAATATTTGCACCGGTGTGCAAAATTGAACAGCCTCGAATTTGGGCCACGATTAGGATGCCCCCGCGAATGGCGAGGTAAGGGCAACTAGAACTCGCATCCAGGGCTGGGGAGAGTAATGTTCGCCCGCCTCGCCGTTCTAAAACTTGAATATCCTCGAAATTCGTTTCGAGCCTTCAGTGAATTCAGACAGAAACACCCAAGCAAAATCGTCTCTCGCTCGGCAAAGTTTTGCGGGATCGATATCGAAGATACTGGCATTCTGCGTGCTTCTTGGATTCTGAAACTATTTGTCCGCGATAGACTCTCTTCTCTGGCTCTTCATCGAATAAAGCGCCTTGTCCGCGGCATATAGCAGTGGCCCTATCGTCTCGGCGTCCTTGGGGTAACTGGCGATACCGATGCTGACCGTAAGTTTTGGTTCTTCACCATCATCCTCAAATAGTTCGCAGATTCGCCGCGCAACCAGCATTGCTGGCCCTGCCGCCGTCTCCGGCAGGACGAGCGCAAACTCATCTCCGCCATAGCGCGCCGCGGTATCGATCGAGCGGCAACAGAGACGCAGCACGTTGGCCAGCCGGCACAGGGCACGGCTTCCTGTCTGGTGACCGTAGCGGTCATTGATCAACTTTAGCCCGTCCAGATCAAGGAATAGCAGAGTGAATTCTCGTCTCGTCCGCTTAGACCGCATGATTTCGTTGTCCAGCACATCCACGAGCTGCCGATAATTGGCCAAACCAGTTAGCCCGTCACTGGCCGCTCGTTTCCGAAGTTCCTCCTCAATTGCACGTTGGTCAGTGACGTCTTCGACGATGATTCCATAACCGTCCAACGCTCCCTTTTCGCCACGAACCTTGCGTCCGCTGAGTCGGACTCTCAACGTCGTCCCGTTTTTCCGCTTCCAGTCTGTTTCAAAAGGATCGATTTGCCCGGTTTGAACAGAGGGGCCCAGCAATTGGGCTCGCTTGATTGGATCCTGAATGACGTCGCTCGCGAGATTCGCAGCCTTGAGTTCCTCTTTTGATTTGTATCCCAGCATGTTCACAAGAACCTGGTTGACGTCAAGGAAGGTGCCATCCTTGCCGCAGCGGCACATACCGTAGGCCGAGTTCTCAACCAATGCGCGGTAGTCGGCTTTCGAATGCCGCAACTCTTTCTCGGCTCGATCGCGTTCTTCACGCAAATTCTTTTCATCCAGTACCCGGCGAACTGCCATGGGAAGTCGAGCGATGCGATCCATTTCGATGCAATCGAGGACGCCATCTTGCGCGAACTCCCTCGCAGTTTCTCTCCGCAGGGCGTCTGTTACGAAGATAAGCGGTGTTTCCTTCTTCGTCTGGCGCAGCAATTCAAGCGTCTGCGTCCCCTGGCGGTCATTCCCCGGATACTCAGCGATAATTAGGTCATGGTGCTGCGAGATCACACACCTGGCCAAGTCCTCGAAATTTCGGGCCACGTCCGATATGACATTGAATTGCACGCTATTCAATTCATCCAGGCAGCGCTCTACAGCCGCTAAATCACTGTGAACGAACAAGATTTGAGTGGGTTGTCGGCGGCGGCTCGATTTGCACCGCGCAGCGGCCCCCTGCTGATCAAAACTTGTCCCCGTGTGTGCTGAAGGTGTCATGTAAGACAAAACCGAATTCCGTGCGGCCGAACGCCAGTATCCCTGGGCGACGTGCAGATTTCGTAGAGGTCCTCTCCCAAAAAAATGTACTGGATTGCGGCGGGGGTGGCTGTTCAATTTGGAACAGTTTCTTACTGGGTCATTTGGTTCAATTTGGCGTGTGGCATTGTTGAGAAAATTCCTGAAGGCAGACAGTCCGGAATGGACCTAGGTCAACAATTCTGCACCTAATTCCAAACGGAGACGACGGCGATTGGAGTCAGAAATCTCCGAGTTGTTCAGGAGGAGAACTGCCGTGCCGGTTTTATGCCCGCATTGTCAGAGCAAAGCCATTCGCCGATCGAGGCGAAGGGGAATATTCGAATCATCCATACTGAGCCTGACACCTGTGCGTCCATTTCGCTGCAAGGAATGCGATCACCGTTTCTACGGCCTGCGATCTCGTATCAATTCGATCCCATCCAAGAGTGCGACATCGCATTAGCCCAGAGGATGTGGCAGCGCTTCCACTTCTCGTCGCCCGGTACACAATACATCCGGGCAACGGGGCAAAATTCACAAGGGCGTTGACCCTGCCACGAAGAGTCACATTTTTTTGCAACTGAGCCCGCGCCGCGCTTCAAATAGCCTCGAATCAGACATGCGCCACTGCGTTGGGTCCCATGGCTGCCGTAACCAGTGAGATATGGACGCTTTCCTTCGTGGCCAAACCATCGAGTCAGCGATAGTCAGACCTCTCCCCCAACCAGCAACGCACCGCCGATACCACGCTCGGAGCGGCTCCATCGATCGCTTTAACCGCCGGCGCAGAGTCTTTGTCCTTTGCGTCCGAGCCAGTGCAATGGCGGTGGACAAAACACGATCTCTCCACCTCGCGCTCCTATGAACTAGAAAAACGCGCACGGCAACAATCTTGTTCAAACTCAAGCGGAGATAAACTGACTTGCTCGCGTCAAGTGTGGGTGGAGAGTGCGACGGCTTGTGCGCATCGGGCAGGCGGTTGTGGTTTGAGGGCAAGACCACGAACCTTCCTTTCGGTTCGACAACTTGAAGGAGGCGAGGCAGTGGATCCGGCGTTGGTTTGATCTCCAATCTAGAACCGAATTGATTTCTGAGATCAGTAAAGAATTCGGTCAATTCTGAGGGTCGATTCTCTTCGGTTTGTGTTTGCTCAAGTGCAACCGGCACCGTGGCCTGAATGCCCAGGGGGCCAACCGTCCCAGCATTTCCCTCATGGTCCAGAACGTGTTCACAATCCCAGGCCGCGACGGCAAATTCTTTGACAGGACTGTGCATATTTTCCCCGCTGACAAACGAGGCTGAAGAAGGTGAAGCCATAGGCTCTAGTTGTTCCTTCCAAGGTGGCTCGGCCGCTGCGGGCATAGAAACCGGTCCGGTCTTGAATACCGATTGCGCAGCCTTCCAATTGCAGTCCAGGGTGTCTCCGGAGTTTATCGCCGTGGCCGCCGGCTTGATATCGTCAAGCTGAAATTCACGCGCAACCTCCGCCACAATGGGCGCGGGCACCGGTTGGACATGGTCCACATAGGCGTTGATAAGCGCATGCTCGCAGAGCAGGTTCATGACGCGCGGGATCCCCCGCGAATAGAAATAGACCGCGTCCATTGCCTCGGACGCAAACACCGGTTTGCCGTTGGCGCCGGCGATGTGCAAGCGCGCCCGAATATAATCGTGAGTCTGCTCGAGACTGAGCGCGGCGGTTTTGCATCGAAGCGCAATCCGCTGCTTCATCTGGCGCAGCTCAGGCCGCTCGAGCCGCTCTTCCAACTCTGGCTGGCCGGCCAGCACAATCTGCAAAAGCTTTTCACTAGGCGTCTCCAGATTCAGCAGCATTCGAATTTCTTCGAGCACATGGTCTGGCAAGCCCTGGGCTTCATCCACGATTATCATTGGCGTCTCGCCGGCGCGATAGCGTTCAAACAACCACTGATTCAGGCGCATCAGTGCGTTTCCTTTCAATCTCGCATCGAACGGCAATCCAAAATCCGCCATTATGAAATCAAACAGATGGCCAATTTCTAGATGCGAATTGAAAATGAACGCGGCGGGCGTCTGTTGTTCGTGCAGCCAGTCGAGCAAGCGGTTGAGCAGGGTCGTCTTGCCCGTCCCCACTTCGCCCGTGAGCAGGATTAGACCCTTGCGGGCCTGGATCCCGTAGGTCAGATCGTCCAACGCCTCGCTAGTCTGCGGGGTCAGGAACAGGTATCGGGGATCCGGATTGACGTTGAAGGGATTTTCGCGCAGTCCGAAAAAATGTTTGTACATGTTCGCCTGGTCAGACAAGCCATGATGCTTCCTGCCGGCCAATTCTGAACAGCCACGCGCGGCAAATATCAATTGATGAATGGCCGCGGTTCGAGCGTGCCGTCCATCGCGTCTCTCGATCGCCTGGAAGCTCTCTCGAAATCTTCACGATCGTCGTGGCGTTGCAGCGCGATTGCCGCCAGGTGGACCACTCGCTCGATCAACCGGTATTCATCCCCTGTAGGCAGTCGCGGATCGCAGCCGTAAATCTCCAGCGTTCCCAACAGAGTCTCGTCACGCCCAAAAATGTCTACGGAATCAAAAACATGCAGGCCCACTTGCATGGCCGTCTGGGCGACCGAACCAAGGCGATTCGCCTCCCCATCGGGCGGTAGGATAAGCGAGACCACGTCGCCGATCTGAACATCGAGCGCCGTGCACAGTTTGTTTAGGATTCCCGGGAGCGGCGCGCCCAGAGATATCAACTCAAGGATGTGTCTCTCCCCCGCCAACGGGCCCCGCCTTTTGTCGGCGCCTTGGCGATATGGCCAGGATTCCCCCAGTGCCCCCCTCGTTCTTGAGCCGTGGTCGGCCATGCTGCTCACCTCTTCTCTCTGTCATTCCCGGGCATTCGTCTGCTAGTTATAGGATCCGATGCGCCTTTTCAATTCCTCGCGCCGAAGCTTCATTTCCTCCGCCGCGATGGCGCGGAAAGATTCGCTCATGAACTGAGTCCATTGCCCTTTGAGCTTTTCCAGGGACTGCTCTGAGTCACTGTGAGCTTGACTCAGCCGAACAATTTCTTCCTCGTCGCCGGATTCTTCTGCGATGCCCGGCGTAAGCCCTCTCTCCCAGTTAACGAGTAGCGAAATGAACGCTGCCCTAACTCTTCCCATTCTCCATCCCTCGCGTCTGGTGGCAGCATCCTAAGAGCAGTCAAGACCCGCAGCTGTTCAATTTTGCACAGTCGCGAGATGAAGACTCTCCCGGCGAACCAGCCACAGGCGCTCTGCCTGGTCAAGCGGTAAGGGAGAAAACCTTTGGCATGCCGTGAGTCGCCGGTTCCATCACGTCCCTGCCCGCCGGCATCACCCGCAAATTGGATGAATTTCCACTTTGCGGACGGCGGCGCGGGCTAATCGTGCAGCACAACGCTCAAGAGCGAAGAGTTGATCTGAAGACCGCCGTTGTACTTAATGAAACCAAGCTTCCTGAATTTGTTCATGAAAAAGTTGACTCGCGAGCGCGTCGTGCCGATCATCTCCGCCAGCATTTCTTGCGATACTTTCGGCAATACCCCGTGAGGTTTGTCTTCTTTACCGTAACGGGCGAGCAATAGCAGTGTGCGTGCAAGGCGCTTCTCGCTCGAGTTGAAAAGCTGGTCGACCAGGTCCTCCTCGATTCGAATGTTCCGCGCCAGCATGAAAGTGATGAACCGGTCGGAGAAGGCATGCTGCTCGTGTAGGGCCTTGAACATTTTACTCTTTTCGATCACGAGCACAGTGCTGGACGTAATCGTGGTGGCCGTCCCCATGCGAATAGGTTGACCCGCCAGACAGCCTTCGCCAAAGAAATTGCCGGGGCCTAGAATGCCGACGACCGCCTCTTTACCCCCTTCACTAACCACCGAGAGCTTCACTCCGCCATCTTGCAAATACATCACGCTCTCAGCGGCATCACCTTGCGAGTAGACAATCTCCGCTCTCTTAAACGCCTTCACCCTTCTCGCCACGCCGGCCGAATCGAGAAAAACTTGCGCGTCGAATTCAGCCTTGTTGACGGACTTGGTTTTGGATGGCTTATCGTTCGAAATGGCAGCTCCCTCCATAAAACCACTCCACAAGACCCAGCCCAGTAAACCAATCCGAGATTTCTTGAAGAAGGGGCACTGTCCTTGTTGGGTGTTGATACTTTCTTGAAAGCCCAACTCCGGACCGGCCCGATTCCCTAATTTCGCCCATTCAATCGAATATCCACCTCGTCCCTGATCGTTCCTGCTCCCCCAAGAAGGTTTTCCTCCACTGTTCTTTTCTTGGTTCCTTGGTCCAGTTCGATTGCTGTTTCCCGCGTTATTTGTTCATCGACAATTTTTCTGACTACCTCCAAGGGAACTTGTTCGTAATGCGTTTTCGGCTTCAACATGAGAACTCCTTCGGATCAACTAGACGCTAGCAGGCGGGAAGTCATACGGGTCATATCTTTTGTAAATCGGACTATTGCGTTAGTCGGGGCCATGCGGCTCGGTAAGCCGAGGCGCGGGGGATAACCTTCCGGGCGGGGCAAACCCTGCTCTTTTGCGCCTCGAAGTTTTTACTTGCAGGGCTTGCTACGATAAGATACGATAACGTCAGGTTTGTTTACTGTCACCGCCTGGGGAGGACACCATGGGACGCGCTCAGTTGAAAGCCGCACCAATGCACTTCAAGACCATGATGCAATTGGATGTGCCGCAAGGCCGGCATGGAAAACACAAAGAAATTGTCACCACCATCCTCAGGGACCTCGACAATTTGAAGCCCGGTTCCGCGCTCAAGGTCCCACTAGCGGATCTCGCCGAATCAAAAGAAAAAGTCCGTTCCGCGCTGAATCGTGCGACGCGGCAAGCGGGACGTAACGTCGCGACCGCCAGCGATGCCACTTTCTTGTACGTATGGAACGCGACCGATTAGCTGAACCACCCGGACTTTCCGTGCATTCGCGTGTCCCAGCAGAGTCAACTGTCCCAGATGAGCCAGGTTACCGGACGAGTTGGCGAGTGGGATTACTAAAAGAGCCGGTTTGGGGTCAGATGGTCATTCCCTGGTCTTGGAAGCGCTAAGGAGGGTCACACTGGTCCAAGTGCTGTGCCCCATTCTGTGCCCACTCTGCATCAAAAACCATCGCACCTGGTATCAATCGGGCGGGAAGCAAGCCAAGCGAATTGGGCACGGATTGCATGTTGTACAAGGGTGCCGTTATCCCCCGCTTCGTATGAAACCGACGCGTATTTTCGCGCCTGGCAGCAAATCCTTTCCGCTGATCCGAATAATTCTTTGTCTGCTTTCATGCAACGCGCTGGTGGCAAAAGTCCCTGATGTTCGAGCGGCACTGGCAGCCTCCGGGCAGACCCCGATTGAACCCTTGCATGTGCCGGAACTCGAGGCCGGCTTTCACCTTCTGTACGAATCGAAGCCTAAGGAAGCTCGCAATCAGTTTGAGACTTGGCAGAAATTGCATCCGGAAGATCCTCTTGGGAGCGCCTCGGAAGCAGCGAGCTATCTGTTTGAGGAGTGCTACCGACAAGGCGTCTTGACCTCCGAGTTTTTCTTGGACGACAAGCGTTTTCTGGGCAAGATTCCTCTGAAACCGGACCCGGAGCTGCGCGCGGCATTCTTTGCCGCGGATCAACAGGCGCAGGACCTGGCGCAGCTGAAATTGAAGACTAACCCGGAAGATCCGAACGCCCTTTTCGCCATGACCCTGAGCTTGGGCATGCAGGCCAACTATGCCAGCCTCATCGACAAGCGTCAGCTGGACAGCCTGAAAAAAATCCGCGAAGCTGATATGTACGCCAAGAAACTGTTGGCGGTCGCCCCGGACGCTGCTGATGCCTATCTTGGCTTGGGCATGGCGAATTATTTCATCGGGAGTTTGCCAGGCGCGAAGAAGTTTTTCCTCAGCCTCGCTGGAATTCACGGCGACAAAAAGGCGGGGATCCAGCAGCTCGAGGTTGCCGCGGATCATGGCCACTACCTGCGGCCGTTTGCGAAGATTTTGCTGGCACTGGCAGCCCTGCGCGAGAAAAAGACAGATGTAGCCCGCGTTCAGCTTCAAGAACTGGTCGTGGAATTCCCCGAAAACCCGCTTTTCGTGAGTGAGCTGGCCAAGCTCAAGGTTACTCCTCCCGCGACCATTTCCCATCAGTAGCGAGCTCTTACTGAGCAGATTGCGCCCACGTGTCAGTGCCCGATAAGCCCTGACTGCGTCTTCGACGCGTCGCAAGTGTCCCCGGCTGCGCACCGTTGGCATGCTCAACTGGCCCGCGCTAGCGCATGCAAATGTGCGTTAGCGTCCCCACGCTACGTCAGCTCTCACATGACGCTGGCCTTCGTGTACACGCCATTCGTGCCACTTGCGTAGGTGCGGAGCATCCCTTGCGTGCGGCACGTAAGCTCTAGCGGAACTGGATCACGCTGGAGTTGAGCATGCTGGCGGGCGGCATAGTTGTAATGATCAGACTGGTGCCGATGGCCACGTCTGATGCCGGTCATTGCCCTTAGGAGTTCGCACCCGTCAATTTCACCGGCGAGCGAGCGCGCCTGCGATTCCGCCCGATCTATTTTGCTAGCTCTCCGAACGTAAGGCGCAGCCCGGTCGTAAAAATTATGTCGTTCTTCTTGATGCCCGGTGGCGGGTCGCTCACATAGAGATCCTCGAAAGCCATTTCCCAGCCGAGCCATTTGTTCAACTTTGTCACGGCGTGCGCATCGAGGGTAAAGCGATATTCGCCCGTGTTAGAAACATTCGGAAACACTTCGAACCGCTCGCTGAACGTTGTGCGCTCCGAAATCGAATGCGACAACGACTCCCCGGCCATACCCTGGCTAGGTTTTGACCGAGTACAGCCAAACAGATGGTTCTCCCGCCGGAGTCATTCTCGAATCAATGCACTGGATGGTGTTGCATCGACCGGTT
>Ga0187819_10000218_pt1 | contig 27698 bp, 21 predicted proteins | sample NC_wetland_sal_i_15_FD_132411 | JGI IMG/M metagenome (GOLD analysis project Ga0187819, IMG submission 132411) | Wetland sediment microbial communities from Neuse River Estuary, North Carolina, USA - SO4_4 | ecosystem: Environmental > Aquatic > Freshwater > Wetlands > Sediment | place: USA... | reverse complement strand
CTGGCTCACAAATTCCGTAGATTCCACTCATTTGTTGTCTTCAGGCCGCGAAGGTCTCCTGCCACTTTCGAAACATCAGGATAGACCATAGGTGTGCGGATCGATCGTAGTAACCGCGTTGATGTTGCTCCCAAATCTTTTTCAGGAATCTTGCGTCAAAAATTCCGTCTTTCGGTCCAAAGAGAGATTCATAGGCCAGGTCACGCAGTTCATTTCGGAACCATAGGTTGAGCGGCACTGCAAAGCCCTGTTTTTTCCTGTGCAACGTCTCGTCGGAAAGCACCGTACTCATCGCCTTCTTCAGTATGTACTTGCCCGTTGTCCCCCTAAGCTTCATAGAGGAAGGCATCGCCGCTGCGTGCTCCATCAGGTGGTGATCAAGCAGTGGAGCGCGCACCTCCAGGGATACCGCCATACTGGCCCGGTCCACCTTGGCAAGAATGTCGTCCGGCAAATAAGTCTTAATATCCACAAACTGAATCTTTGATAGAAGATCGTCGGTGCCAGCGCGATTGTAGTAGTGCTCGAAAACACCCATTGAGTCATAGTTCCCCAGCGAGGATTGAAAGTCTCCGTTGAACAGCCGAGCCTTGTCGTCTGGCCGAAAGATCGAAAGGGAATTGAAGTAACCTTCAAGAGGCGAACGTGCAAGACTTTGGAAGGTAGCCTTGCCACGGAACACTCGAGGCGCCCACGCAAGCGCGGGGTACCATTTTCCCAGCGGCCCAAATACAGTCCGGCGCGCCCACGACGGAACGTATCGACGAAGTCGATTTTCGAACTGGTCGAACACATACCGGCGATAGCCGGCAAAATTCTCGTCGCCCCCATCACCCCCCAGAGCGACGGTGACGTGTTGCCGAGCGACTTTCGACACATAATAAGTCGGGACAGCGGATGAATCCGCAAACGGCTCATCAAAATGCCAGGCCAACTTGTTCACGATTTCCACAGCTTTGGGCTGAATAATCGATTCGTGATGATCGGTCGCGAACTGCTTGGCTATCTGCCGTGCAAATACGCTCTCATCGTATTCCTGAACGTCGAACCCGACCGAACATGTAGTGACTGGCCGGTTCATGATCTTGCTCATTGCTGCCACGATGGAGGATGAATCGATTCCGCCACTAAGAAAAGCCCCCAGCGGGACGTCGCTCATGAGCCGAACCTTCGTCGCTTCAAATAAGTCGTTCCTAAGAAGCTCGCTCCATTCCCCCTCACTCCGGGTCTCAACCTTTTCAAACGAGAAGTCCCAATAACAGGTCTCCTGGACTCCGGAACTGGATGCCACCAGATAGTGACCCGGCAAAACTTTTCGAACGGAGCGGTAGATGGTTTTCGGCGCCGGTATGTATCCGAAAGAGCAGTAATCGCTCACCGCTTGGGGATCGACATCACGCAGGACACTGCCCGATGCCAACAACGCCTTGAGTTCTGAACCGAACAGTATTCGTTTCTTGTCGCTTGCGTAGAAGAGCGGTTTCTTGCCAACTCGGTCCCGACCAAGAAGCAATTTCCGGTTTCGCGAATCCCAAATAACGATCGCAAACATCCCCCTGAGTTTGGCAAAACATCCCTCTCCGAATTCTTCGTAGAGATGAACGATGCTCTCCGTATCGGAAGACGTAGCAAATTTATGTCCACGGGCTTCCAAAAGCTGCCGCAATTCAAGATAGTTGTAGATTTCTCCGTTGAGCATCACCCACATTGAGCCGTCTTCATTCGAGATGGGCTGATGTCCCCCCGCAAGATCAATGATGCTGAGCCGCCGAAAACCAAGGCCGATTCCCGGCCCAGTGAAAATCCCTTCGTCATCAGGTCCTCGATGCAGGATTGTCTCATTCATCGCGTGGACAAGATCGGACGAAACTGTTTCGTACTTTTCGAATTCAAAAATGCCTGTAAGCCCACACATGAGTCTTGGCTAACTCCTCGTGCTCACGCCACGTCGTTCCAAGTTCGCAGTATAAAGTCTTGTGTAACGCTCCATCATGCGCTCCAAGCTGAATTGCGTCAGCGCGCGTTTCCGCGCAGCCAAACCAAATTGTTTGCGAAGCTCGGGGAGTTGGATTAGCGCCGTCAGTGCTTCAATGAGCCCGGTGACGTCCCTGGGATCAAACAAATAGCCCCACCCTCCGTTCGTAATGAGTTCTGGGTTTCCGCCAACGTCGGTCGCGAGACAAGGTAAGCCCGAAGCCATCGCCTCCAAGATCGTGTTCGACATGCCTTCATAGATGGAAGGGAGAACAAATATGTCCATGGCTTGAAACATCTCCGCCACGTCCAACGAGCGGCCTGCAAAGGTGACGCGCCGGCAAAGCTGGTCAGTCCCTTCTGCATATTTGCGCAGATTGTCCAGCTCATGGCCTGTTCCCACTAAAAGCACGCGCACGTCCAGTCCTCGAGCAAGTAGTTGCTCGGCAGCCTTGAGGATGATGATTTGATTCTTAATAGCAACCACTCGGCCGACTGTCCCGATCACAATGCTTCCTGGAGAATACCCGAGTCTCTCTCTAACTTGTTTGCGGACCTCAAAAGAGGGCGCGAACAGATTAGTATCAACGCCGTTCGGAACTACTTGGATTCGTTTCTCAGAAACCCACCCCTGACGGCCATGGTATTCACGCAGATTGTTGCTCACGGTAAATACGGTATCGCACATGCGATAAACCGCACCTCGCACCAAGCGCTGCCGCAAGGGAAGCCCGGCAAGCATCTCCAGTTCATAGCCATGCTCACTATGGATCACCACTGGAACCCGGGCCAGTCTCCCAGCCGGTATAGCTTCGATCGCGCCCCAGTTTCGCGAATGGACGATATGTGGCCGGTAGGAACGCAACAAATGGGTCAGTCGGAATACAAGGAACTGCGAAGAGGAATTCTCAATTCCAACCTGCAAGACTTTCCCCTCAAGCTGGAAACTGCTGATGACTTCCGGATCGGCTCCGCGAATGGCGCAAATCCCTTGCTCAAACCGGGCTGGATCTAAGCCAGCCATCAATTTCAAGATGCCTCGCTCAGTTCCGCCAACTCCGAGAGAGTTGATTACGTGCAATATTCTCAATCTCTTCTCATCGACCTTCGCAGAACGGCTAGGAGTTAGTTCGGCTGAATCCTTATTGCAGCTTATCTGTCGCGAATTTCCAATCGCTTCTTCCATCGCGAGTCTCAGCAGAATGTTGTTATTGGCCTCGCGCGCCGCACTCATTTTCGTTTCTCCCGAATCACAATTTCACCATGCAAATTTGAAACAATATGGCCGGCCTGGCGACATCATCGTTCATAAATTCGGAACGTCCGTCTTGCATTTCCAGCGGGACGGCAAAGAGCCCATCGACCGCCGGATGGCTGCTAGGGAAACCACCGAACGACTCGTGGGCCAATCCAATTCGCCAAACTCTCTGGCACCCGCTTCCAGATACGGGTCGCTAGATCGAATTTGGGATTGATTGGGGAGAAGTTCGGAATGTCTTTTCGCTTAATCAAATAGACCTGGTAATCGAGTACATGGACATCCATGTTCCATTGAGATTTGAAATTGTAGGCCCCCGTTCCGAGCTTGCTCCTTCCAAAGTCGAATTTCCGGCATCCGTGCTCGACCGCGTATTTCATCAGTTCCCAGTACATAAAATTGTTGGCCGCCAGGCTGTTGGCGTTTTGTGTAGCGCCGGCATAGTACGGAAATATCGTGTCGCGATAGAAAAGGGAAAAGACACCAGCCACCGGGTCGGTCCCCAGGTACACGATATAGAGGTCAACCGCTGGATCAAACTCTTCAATCAAATTCTTGAACAGCGAAAGTGGAAAGACAGGTGTTCCTAATCGCTTCATGCTTTGGCAAAAAAGACGATAAAACGCATCCAACTGATCGATCCCATGCTGTCCCCGGAGGGGCGACTTGGCGGCCTTCCGGATCATGTACCTGGTGTCCTTCGGCAATCTCTTCAAGTTGGCTTCGGAATCAGAGGAAAGCTCGGCTGTGAAGGTTGCGTAGCGCGAGACGGGTGAGAAGCCCTCCCGCGGCGTGTGTTTCTTGTAACGCAGTTCCAGATACTCCACGCTCTGAGATTCTCCAAGGCGCTGCAAATGCTGCACGAGCACATTCTCTGATTCCGCGTCGTCCGAACAAACTCCGCCATAAACCGCGAAGGGAGTCGACAGTAAGCATTGGCCCGTGATCCAGTTCGACACGGAAAAGACTGGAACTACCGCCGTAATTTTCCCATCGCGTTCCACATAGAAGTACTGGGATTTGTATCCATACGTCTCTTCAATGCAACGTTTCCACGCGGTGAGGTGAAACGGAGTTCCACCGGGATTGTTCCTTACAAACTCATCCCAGCGCGGCGCGATGTCGTCAATGTAAGTACGCACCGTCAGGAGTGCCCTGGAGGAATCCAGCTCGACGGGCGTAGCTTCTTCCGATGCTCTACGAGGACTCACGGCCCGCATCTTCCGTGTCCGCCGGGCGTTCGATAAAGACCTCCGTCCGTGCTTGATTCTCATACCTTTCAAAAAGCCACGTTTCATCCAAGTTCAGATAATTCGCTAACATGCGCCGTTGTGACAGTGATGGCTCGCGGTACCCACGGATGATTTTGCTTAGGTTCGCCTCGTTGATTCCAAGAATCTTGGAGACCTGGTTTTGTTGCATTCCCTTTTTAAAAATTGCTAGTTTCAAGTTCGGGTACATAAACGAATTCTCACCACATTAGTAATTTGAGGGACCCTAATCTCGAGTCGTGCCTTTACCTTGAAAGGCTCTCTTCCGCGATCCTCTTCCTGCGGACTCGGAAGCTTCTCACGTCACGAAAAGAGTGCGGTAACCTTAGCCAGAAGTAGCCCTATAGCCGTTGAGCAAACAACAGTAAGCAGTACGGCTCCGAATGCGAAAAGGAGCTTTCGGCGCTCTTCTTGTTCGGACAAAACCTCCGGAATTCCGGCCAGTACTGGCTTGCCGACGATTCTGCTCGCTTCGGCCTCGCTACGTACGGATTCGTCGCTCATTTCGATCACGGCGGCGAGTCCGATCCCGCTTAGTAGCCCGCCGAACAGGCCTGCAAGGCAAATTAGAGGTCGGCGCGGGGAGAAGGGCTTCCCTGGCGGCACGGCAGGATCCAACACGACAAATCGCTCGGCCTTCTGGCGGCTCTCCAGAGCATTTGCCATATCTGCAGACAGCTTTTTGTCCAGAAGGCTGGTATAGTGTGCGCGCAGCGTGTCATAGTCACGCATCAATCCCACAATCTTCTGCTCAAAAACTGGAATTTGCTCTAATTTCGCAGCATGGAAGTCGATTTGCTGCTGCAATTGCGCCTGTAACTTCGTTTGTTCATCAATCTCTTGCTTGAGTTTGTTAAGCTGCGACTTTAGAACTGGATTCTGGCGCGCGCTTGCCGCGATCGCTTCGGGCGGAATCTGGGCCTCGGGAGGCGCTTTCGCTTTGTCGGTTTCATCCTTCTTGCGCAATTCGTCGAGGTCACTCTGGACGCGTCGAACATCCGGGTGCAACGGGCCGTATCGCGCCTGCAAGTCTGCCAGTTTGGATTCCAGCTTTTGAATTTCTCCTTGCCTGGGCGAAACATTGGGGCCGGATGCTCCACTATCCAAATCAATCGTCGGATGAGAATTCACCATCATGGACTGCAGGTAAACTCTCTCCTGCTCTGTCCGGTTGACACGATCTTGGCTGGCCTGTAGTTGCCCTCTCAGGTTTCCGAGAATCTCCATGTGGTACTGCTTTGAATCTGGGAGGTCCATGGCATTTTTTGTCTTCATCTCCTGGACTTCCCTTTCCTTTTCCTCGAGTTCCTTCTTGGTCTCCTCGAGTTGACGCTCCAGAAAGCTGGCAGTCCCCTCCGACTGCTCCTCACGCACTTTCAGGTTCTCCTCGATAAAAACGGCCGCTAATTGGTTGGCGACCTGCGCTGCCTCCTCGGGATTCTTCGCTGAAAAGGCAATCTTGAAAGTACTCAATCGCGCGTTGCCCGTGTTGAGCTCCACGGATATGGAACTCTGCATCATTCGAATGATGTCTTCTTGGCTGGCCCGCGCCTTCAATTTAGTATACAAACCCATCGAATCAATGAGCTTCTGCAATCGGGAAGGCGACAAAACTTGTTGCTGAATTGTGGAGAGCCGGTCAGCGATGGTGCTGCTGACAGTAGAGGCGACGTAGTTTGACGGGATCTGCTGCGGATCGACCATAACCACTGTCTCGGCACGATAAATGTTCGGAAGGCGAACCGCCACCACTGTCGATGCGGCAAAAACTCCGATCGTCGCAAGAATGATGGTCCATTTTCGCCGCTTCGCTGCATTGAGGTATTCGCGAAATGGCAGAGTTTCCTCTGATCCAAAGCCAAGGTCCATAGTTCCGTCTTCCTGATTCACCATAGGTAAGCCAGTATGATCCCAGCGTCACCCGGAAGAAATTTGTAGTCAACTCTTTCTGAGCAATCTGGCGGCCAACCACTTAACCCATCTGAAACTTGCTAGATTCGCAATCCTCTGATAACAAAAGACTTAAAACCTGATAAACCCTTTATATCTCTTCTAACGTTGATTTCTATGTCCGAACAGTGGAATCTCTTTTCCTAACTACCCATGCCAACCTTGCGCACGAATCGAGGCTGGCTTTCTTCGATGAACTGGACCTGTCTTGGTTTTCCTTTACCGCAGGGGCTTGGCATCCCAGCGGATGCCTGCAAGGTAGTAGTCTACGGTTCCCACAAGCAGGTTTTGAAGACTGCCGGATTGAACCTTATGAGCATAGCTCACGTAACAGCTGATTTGTGAAGCGAGTCGATGGCTAAGTTCGCCACTGATGAACTTTCCGGAAATATTAGGAGTGTTCGTCGACAGTGTATCCTCGTAGCCGCCTTGAACCGTCAGATACCATCGCTCGGAAAGGTTGAAGTTATAGTTCACATCGACCATCTGTGAGTATCCCTGCGACAGAACTTCAGAAAAGAGAGGCACTCCTCGGTAGTATTCAATCGAGCCCCTGGAGCGACCGAATGTTCTGGCGGCTTGGGCCGATCCCGAAAACGACCATTGAGTCCCTCCGGGAAATCCTGCGCTTAGTATTCCCGCAGAAATACTGACAATGGTCGAAGGTCCAATCTGCTGAGAGACTCCGCCATTGACAGTCTGATAGGAAATGCCCTCGCCCAGCGGTCCAATCACCTGATCGAAGTAGTTGATCTGCACACTTCGAGTACGCGCTACTTGCTTTTGCCAGGACGCGTGTCCTCCATACTGATACACATCACCCCCCTGGGGCGACGTCGTTATCGCTCCACTGGTATGCCCATAAGAAAACAAAGGTCCAAAGGATATCGAGGACGTCGGGCTCAACGCATAAGTCAAAGTATCATCAGTAGTAACGTTGAGCCAGCTCCCGGCACCATCCAGAAAAGAACTGGGGACTGCGGCCCCCGTTACGGAAGGCACGCCTATGAAGTAATCCCCATAAAGAGATCGAACTGATTCGTAGCTTGCAGTGTTTGAAATGCCCAGCGTCCAGCGCGGACTGAGCGCTTCTACCCATTGGACACTCAAGGTCTGATTCAAAAAATCGCTGCTAACATGGCCATTGATCACTGTCAACCGCGGCGCGAATTCCAGCACAAGCCTACTTTGTTTCAATTGTTTGTCGTAAACGATGTCCGTGCGCAGAATTGTCGCTAGAAAGTCGCCCTGATTGAAAATACCCTGATTACCACCCGCCACATTGCTAAGTTGTTCGTAGCTTTGCAGCAATTCTACAGAACGAAGGTAGATCGGCCCCCACCGCAAGAATGATTCGTAGGAAGGCAGGGGCGTGGAGCTACCGATCGCCTTTATTTCCGGGACTTCCGATGTGAGCAGCGGCGTTTTTATAGGATTATCGTCAGATTGAGAGGAATCATCACCCGTGGTCTTTGTATCCGTCTTCTGCGCTTGACCTTGCGTGCTGGAGGGACCTTCCTGAGCCTGGACAGGCATAGTCACAGCCATGATTGCCATGAAACCTAGCAAATTATTTGTATATAAGCGCAGGCTCATTCACAACCTCCACCCCTCTAGGGCACGACCAGGACATCGCCGGGGAATAGTTCAAGGTTCTCAGCGGGATTTATGCCTTTGAGCGCGTTCTTGTAATTGAAATGTATCCTCGTTTGCTTGTTATTTATCCTTCTCACGACGTAGATAGAACCCTTCTTGGCAAATGGCGAAAGACCCCCCGCGTCCGCGAGCAACTCCAAGACTGTCAAGGAGCCGCCGATTGGGTAAGCTCCGGGCTTCATCACGGAGCCGTAAACAAATACCTTTCGACTTTTGATGCTTCGGACAATTACAGTGACATGCGGGTCATTGACGTAGGGCTTGAGTTTCTCGGTGAGCAGGGTCTGTAATTCGCTGGGCCGCAGTCCGATCACCTTAAGGTCATTCAAGAGCGGCAAGGTGATTATGCCGTCCGGCCGCACAACCACAGTGGTTGAGAAGTCGGGTTCTTTCCAGACCGAAATTTGCAATTCGTCTTCTGCACCAATCTCGTATCCGTTGGGAACCGCGGCGTTCTTGACTTCTTGCTTAGTCACGTCCGGGCTGTTTTGCGTTGCTGACGAGTAGCTATCCGTGTCCTTTCCTACAGATGACTCACTGGCCTTCGCCTTCTCTTGCTGGGCTTCAACGCGGAACTCCGCCAGAGCGCTCAGGGCGAGCACAACGAAAGCAGAAAGCAGGAGAGCGCCGCAACGACATGCCTGTTTCGACATACTTCCTCGAATCTCCGCGGGTTAGGTACCCTCGGCTGGAGCAATTTAGATACCAACGTAACGCCTGTGCTGCGGCACAATCACTTAACAACACAGGACTTACGCATTCCTGGGGATGCGGGCCAAGTCTATCATGCCGAACCTAGCTTCTGTTCTTGAGAAATAATTTTCTTCCTCGGCGATTTGCGGGGCCTTCGCATGCCTGACTGCCGAGGATTTTATCTGGATTGAACTTTGGTCTGCTCCTCTCAGTCTTCAGGAGCAGCATCTGAGGGACAAAGGCGAGTAGCATGGCTAAGACAACGCGTCGCGAAGCCACGGATGATCGGGGTTCAGAGAAACTAGGGTTCGGTAGGAGTCGAACCGCGGAAAACGACCCAAAAAAACATCCTTGGGTATCAAGAGAAGACCCAATAGGCCTGCACTTCTTGCTTCGACTGGGCCCCCTGCTTGCGGCACAAGTTGGTCCAAGCCAACCACTCGGAGTGTACTAATCTCTTACGACCCTTGGAATTTGAAGGCGGAAAACAGATGTTACTTCGGTCGTAGTTCACTGCGCCGTTAGGCGCAGCGTGTATGCATTCAAGGTGATGTCATTCACAACTATGAACACACCGCTCGTGGGAGAGTATTGGAACCGCCCATAGGTGCCGGTTGCCTGAATCGTTGTCGGGCCCCCCGGATACGTCGCGGCCGTACATGAATCTGTGTCGGGGTTGTAGATGTAAGCCGTATTTCCACCTGCCCAGCCCACCATCAGTTTTTGTACCGGGTCGTAGGTGAATCCAGGAGCAGCTGTGCCTACCAGATTCGAGCAGCCTGTCCCATTCAACGTCGAACTCGTATAGGGCGCATTCAGACTGATCGACTGGAAATTGCCGTTGCCGACACAGAAATAAAGGCGCCGACCAGGGTCTATCGCAGTGGTCATATTGAGCGGATTGCATGCATTGGTATTTGCAAGGTTATTCCATGAGCTCGAGCCTGGGGTATAGCTCCAGAAAACGCCGCCGTTCGATTCCGCTTCGTAGAGATTCCCGGTGACAGGGTCGTACGCCGTGTAAGGCATGCTGCCATTGCTCGGCGGATTCGGCTGTGAGCCGGTTATGTTTTGCTGTGCCCAAGTGTTATTACTCGCGTCGTAGAGGAAAATGCTCGCCGCCAAGTAGCCGCAGGGAGCCTTTGCGCCGCCATAAATAAAATACTTATCCTGGTTTGGCAGATACCATTCTCCATCGTAGGTATGACGTGAATCTGGCGTACCGTCGGAGTATGCGTCTGGGCAAGAACTGAGATTCGCAATTGCCGAGCCGTGAGCTGCGTCATGCACAAGCACAGCCGCGATGGGGTTGGCGTTAAGGTCAATCGCATATATTTCGTTGCCGTAATAGGCGTTATGGCCGCCGCCGAAGATAATCAGGCGGTTGCGCTTCGTGTCGAACATTCCCCCACTCCAACTCGCCACCACGGCTGCACAGCCCTGCAGACCTTGAATCTCAGGGTATGGTGGGCACAAAGGCTGAAGGGTTGTATTGGGTATCTGATACCAGCCCAGCGCGGGTGGAATGCCTCCCCCACCTCCTCCCGAGGAGGCTGGAGTGGTTGCCGAGGCTGAGGCCGACTGCGCCGACGTGTTTCCGGCCGTGTCATAGGCAGCAACGGTATAGCTGTAGGTTGTCGAAGCGGCGAGTCCGGAATCTTGATAAGCGGTGTTCGGGCTTGTGCCGATCTGCGATCCGCCACGGTACACCTTGTATCCCGCCAAGGTGCCAGAACTGTCGGTCGAGGCGTTCCAGGTCAAGTTGATTTGTGAGGAAGACGCTGCCGTTGCCGTAAGCCCTGTCGGAACGCTGGGCGGCGTAGTGGCCGCATTCACTGTGAGCGTGGCGAGATTACTGGTTATACTGCCCGCGCTGTTGGTTACCACCACATCAAACGTCGATCCGCTGTCCGAGGTCGTCGTGGCTGGAGTCGTGTAGCTGCTGGAAGTCGCCCCCGCGATGTTCGCACCGCTCTTCTGCCACTGATAGCTCAGAGGCGCGGTACCTGCGGCTGTCACCGTGAACCTGGCTGTCTGTCCCGCTGTCACCGTCTGGTTCGCTGGCTGCGTGGTGATCGAAGGAGCCACCGCACCCGCACTCACAGTGAGCGTGGCGGGATTGCTGGTTATACTGCCCGCGCTGTTGGTTACGACCACATCAAACGTCGATCCGCTGTCCGAGGTCGTCGTGGCTGGAGTCGTGTAGCTGCTGGAAGTCGCCCCCGCGATATTCGCACCGCTCTTCTGCCACTGGTAGCTCAGAGGCGCGGTTCCCCCCGCTACGACGGTGAATGTCGCTGTCTGTCCTGCCGTCACCGTCTGGTTCGTTGGCTGCGTCGTAATCGTAGGAGCCACCGGCCCTGCGGTCACGGTGAGCGTGGCCGGACTGCTGGTAACGCTCCCCGTCGCATTGCTCACCATTACCGAGAACTGCGCCCCGTTGTCAGAGCTGGTCGTGGCAGGCGTCGTGTAGCTAGAAGAAGTCGCCCCGGAAATAGCTGCACCAGATTTCATCCAGCGATAATTCAGCGGAGCGGTCCCGGTTGCTGCTACCGCGAACGTGGCCGTTTGTCCCGCGGTCACTGTCTGGTTTGCTGGCTGCGCGGTGATCGAAGGAGCTCCCGCAGTCGGAATCGTGTCGCTGCCGGAAGACACTAACGCCGAGCATCCTGTCAGACTCATGCTACTGACGCTAGACAAAAACAGAAGAACAAGGTTCAGGCAGTTGACCATCGGATGCGCTATGTAACGTATCGTCCGCGACATTCGTTTCTTACCCCTCGGGATCGGCGGCCTGCACCCAAATAGCTGCCGAACACATTTCCACGCGCATGTAGGCTACTGGACAATACCTTCTGGGTGTAACTGGACGGTAGGCGTAAAATGGGGCAGTGTTGTGGGGTAGGTTTCTACTGTTCCCAAGGACAGTCCGCGGGCGACAGAATTCTGACGGCTTACTCAGCGATCCCCTAAGTGCTCTTTTATCAGCCAGATAAATGCGCTCAGACGGAGATGGGAACACGCCCAGAACACCTATATTCCTTTCGCCACCTCCTGCGCAACCTAGGCCGATATGGCAGAAGTGGGCAATGCAGAGGACTTTCCTCAATGGCGAAGAGTCGGGTTTCCGACGATTCTGAGAAATGCTAACTACAGAGGGTCTTGGATCCTGTCGTGTGAAATGACCAATTCGTCGTACCAGACATAGCCTGTGGGATGATTCTGCTTTTCGTCTTTGCCCGTGTTGTACGGAAGCAGCCATATTTTCCCAAATCTCTTAACTTCGGAGGAAGCGCCAGCCGTCAGGTTGTACGGCCCCCATGATATGACAGGTTCCGACCGTTGTCCCTCTCGAGCAATCCACAGTTCGACATAGCTATTCGCGAACTCGTCATTCACCCGAGGGCCAGTCTTAATGTGCACCTGAAAGGTCATCCATTCATTCGCAAAGTAGCCAAAGCAATTCCCTTTGGGAGGGAAAAATGTCGGCGGGGCCGATTTGCCTTGAGAGTAGAGGCAGTAGGGACTTGGTCTAGCATTTTGCAGCTTGAAATCGTACGGCCCATAGCGCTCTTGAAAACCATCATAGGGACCATGAGAGCTTGACCCAGAGCATGAGTTGTATATTGTCGGAAAACCGCGTTGATAGCCGTTCTGAATGACAATTTCAAGGTCGCTGCACGATGTGTACAAATGGCCGGGACGGTCACCAGTCCCAATGATTGCCTGTTTCCATCCTTCGCCATTACGGTATTGGGTGGTCAAAAACTCCGTCGAAAAGCGCTGCCGCCATTGAATGTAGAAATCTGATTTTTCGCCAAACTGTTGGGAGAGATCGGCGGAATAATTTGTAAAGTAAGAACCGGAGCTGTTTGCCCCGGAGACCGGTGGAACCGTGAATCTCAGCGACCCTCGTCCCGATGCCTTGACCTCAGTATCGATTGATGGCATGGCCGCGCCGGGCAATATGCCTGAATTCATGCCGTAGTTGCCTGAGATTTCAGTTGTCGAGTCAAACCCAACACAGCGGAGAACTCCAGGAGACTTGCACCGCGTGTCAAAATTCGCAAAACCGGAGCCGCCTGCATCCTTGCCGTCCTCGCCAGCTTTATCTCGTTGGCCGACAACTCCTAAACCCTCGCTCAGCGGGACGACCTGGGTGCGACCAGGATAATATCCAGAGCCTTGTAGCGCGTGTCTCTCGCTTGCATCCAAGGTGTCTAGCCAACTGGCCCGGAGTCCAAAGAGTGATGAAAAAATCAGAACCGCTAGAGCCAATGCGAAGATCGACAGAGGGCATTTGATTCTCTCAGCTGAACTTTGTAGGCCACTTCTTGCGTCTTCAGTCATTTCCGCCTCGTGGGTTTCTCGTGGCTTTGTCTCGGCGGGATGAATCCGGGTTCCTATCCGCATCCTCTGGGAGAATACTCTATTCAGCCTTTGTTAGATTCGGAACCCTTGGCATGCGATCGCGGTGAAAGAATCGCTTCGAACCCCTGCACTACACAGAACATCCAGACGATCAGCGCATAGGAGTAAATCCAGACTGCCCTTAGTGCTATGTCTTTGAATTTGCGAAATCTAGAGCGATTCATACAAAAATATTTGTACGACCTATTTGTATTCGATTATTTCGCGCCGCGTCCAGTAATCAATACTTTTACCGTTTCAAACATGATAACGAGATCGAGTAGAATCGACATGTGTTTGATGTAAAAGAGGTCGTATTCCAGCTTCGTTCTGGATTCTTCAACGCTGGATCCATACTGGTATTTGATCTGAGCCCAGCCCGTGAGTCCTGGTCGCACCGATTGTCGCTGGACGTAGAACGGAATCTCCTGTTCCAGCAATTCACAGAATACCGGCCTTTCGGGCCTCGGTCCAACCAGGCTCATTTCTCCCCGAAGGACGTTGATGAACTGTGGCAGTTCATCAAAGCGCAGTTTCCGGATAAGGCGCCCCACCCGGGTTGTCCGATCATCTTTCTCTTTCGCCCATGCTGGCCCGTTTTGCTCGGCATTCTGTTTCATCGAGCGGAACTTCAAAATCTCGAAGGGGCGCCCATTCATGCCGGTCCTCTCCTGACGGAAGAGAATCGGTGAGCCGGTTTCAATCCATATGGTCAGCGCCGTCAGGATCATGATTGGCATCGAGAGGATGGTCCCAATCGCCGCCACCACAAAATCGGTGGCGCGCTTCACGGCTATCAAAATCTTGGGTTTACGGAAGCCCTGTGAAAGAATAAGCCAACTGGGTGATAGACGCTCTATGGGGATCCGGCCGGAGATTTGCTCCCAAACGCTGTGAGCATCTTCCACGCTAGTTCCCGCGAACTTTAAGTCTAGTAATTGCCGCACTGGCATATTTCCCCGGCGTTCGGCGAGGGATAAGACAACGCGATCCACCTTTTCGCGGCTTGCCACTGCCTCGAGCTCCGCCACTCCCCCAATAATCCGGGGATTGACCAGAGATTCGCCAATGTGTTCGCCTTTCTCATCGAGGAATCCCACAACTTTCAAATTGAGCTCCGGGCGTCTTATGATCTCACGCACCAAAGAAATGCCATCCCGCCCCGTCCCAACCACCAAGATTCGTTGCGGAGCCAGAAGGAATAGACCCAGGTGATCTGTTGTCAGTCGCCAGGTTAACAGGAGCAGGAGGACTAGCGGGGCGGTGATTACAAAGATGCCGCGGCCAAGACTGTGGTCCGGGTCCGTGAAATAAAGAATGGCTAGGCCCAGGCAGGCCGTTCCAATAGCCTGGAAAAGTCGCACGAAAAGTTCCGACCGATCCCGCACGACTTGAATGTCATACAAATCATGGTAATACAGAGCAAGCTCACAGACTCCGACAACCAGTAGAATTCGATAGGCCACTCCAGGCTGGCTTAAATGCGCGCTGATTGCCTTCCAATGCACGAAGCGGATGGATGTCGCCAGTAATAAGGAGAGGAGGATAAGAATTACATCGGACAGCACTAGCAAAACAGTCCGATACGTAACTGTCTGCCCGCCAATCTTGAACATTGTCTCTTATCGTTCTCCGGGTTCAGGTTCGGCGCAGTTGCTACACGACGGGACGCGCGGGGGCCTCTCGACGCCAACTGGAGAAATCTTGGTAGGCGGAGCAGGATTTGAACCTGCGCCCTCCTTCGTGTAGCGAAGGCACTCTACCGGTCTGAGCTATCCGCCTGTCACTTCCACCTCTCCTGCTCGCAAATACGACACCAAATTCCGTAAGACCCCGAAAACTTTGATCTTCTAACTAACTCCTTTATTGTTAGTGCATTACGAGATTCCCCCAGCTCCCCGCGAACGATCCGCGATTTTGTTCATATTTTTCGTTGGGGACTTTTGGGAAAATCGTTGCTCAGGGACACAGCGAACCTCTTGTGCGATCTTAAGCCCAATGAACAATCTTCAGTTATTAATCCGATTCAATAGGAAGGAGATGCAACGACTCTCAGGGCTGAGAAACACTTTTCCATGCCTGGCACGCGTCAACCTTAGCTTAGCTCTCAGCGAGACTCCAAACATATCGCTATCTTATTTATTTTTATTAACTTACAAGAACATCTCAGTCTCCAACCGATCTCTCCTGACGCCGAGTCTGGCAGTTTGGTTGCTTGTAACTTCATCGAACATAAGCGCGAGCGCCGTTGCACGTTCTTACCGTTAGGAAACGAATAGTTCATGACCTTAAGCATTCGACGCGGAGAGTTGCCGCGAGACCGCTCCGCCATCATCAAGTTTCTTCATGAATACCTGTCCCCGAGGTGCGATTCCACCCGGTTTGATTGGCTGTATTCTGAGAATCCTTACGGAGCTGCGAGGATCGTTGTCGCGGAAAACGGCTCCAGCGGAGAGATGATTGGCGTGGCCGCGGCTTTTCCCCGAACGTTTTCTTTTCAAGGAAGCTGCCACCCCGGCTTTGTCCTGGGGGATTTTTGTCTGAATCCTCGCTATCGAAGCCTAGGACCAGCCGTGCAATTACAACGCGCCTGCTTTGAAGATGCGAATTCCGGCTCTGGATCCGTTTTATACGATTTTCCGAGCGAGGGCATGCTTGCGGTCTATCGGAGACTAGGCCTCAATTCTCAACACAGCATGATCCGGTTTGCAAAGCCTTTGGGCGTTCGCCGGAAGGTAGCCGAAACTGTGAAATTTGACAGTATCGCGCGCGGAATCAGCGCTGTCGGAGACAACCTTCTTGCATGGAGGGATCGTCGTTTGGACTCGCAATTTTCTTCCGATATTGCCTTTCACGAAGGTCCCTGCGGCGAAGAGTTCTCACGTCTGGCATCAAGAAATCCATTTAAGAGCGCACTCGGGGTATCTCGGAGTGCTTCCTATCTCAACTGGCGTTTTCTCCGTCACCCCTTTCTTCGATATGAAATTCTGACAGCCTGCCAACGAGATGAGCTAGTCGGTTACTTGGTCTTTACGCAGAACGGTGAAGACGCGTGCATTGCAGACTTAATTTGGATGGACGATACTGAAACCTTGAGAGCTTTGGTTTCGCGAGTCGTGCAACTGTTGCGAACGAGGGGCGTCATGACAGTCAGTCTTTCCATGGTGGCTTCCCCTACCCTCGCGCGTCTTTTTGAGTCAATGGGATTCCACAAGCGGGATTCCTGCCCTGCCCTACTCTGGCCACCGGCGCGCGACCACGATCAAACCGTTATTGAAGAAAATCAATGGTTCCTGATGGACGGCGATCGCGAGAGCTAAGGAGAGTCAATGAGTCAAGTGCGAACCACTAACACTCAGTTGCGGGAGTTCATCCTCCAGAAATTCCCCCTGGCTCGCAAGCGCGGAGTAAAAGACGGTGATCTGTTGCTTGAGAACGGAATTCTGGACTCCATGGGAGTGTTGGAATTGGTGCATTTCATCGAACAAGAATATGGAATTCTGGTCTCCGACGAGGAACTGGAACCCGACAATTTTCAAAGTATAGATAAGCTCGCGGCTTTCATCCAGACCAAGACGGGCCGCGGTGAGCAACCCTCCGTATGAGCATTTTTGTTCGACCAGCCGATCTCTCGTCGGAGCGGCGGGACTTGCTTGATGTCTTGAAGGTGAATCTACCGTTCTTGGACCACGAAAAGCGGTTCGATTGGCTGTACCGTGCCAACCCTGACGGTCCAGCGCGCTCCTGGTTTGCTTGCCAGGATACCCGAGACCGCATCGTTGGGGTGGTTTCGGTATTCCCGCGTTCCATGTGGGTCGGCCGGGACTTGAAGAATTGCGGCCAGGTGGGTGATTTCGCAACTGCCGTGAGCCATCGCAGCTTGGGACCCTCTCTTCTTATGCAACGTGCCACCTTTGAACCGGTGAACGCGGGAATCTGGGCCTTTTGTTACGATTGCCCACCACATGACGCGGGCATGTCCACCTTTCGCCGCCTCGGCATGGAAGCGAATTCCAGCATGGCACGTTACGCACTCCCTCTTCGTGTAGATCGCCTTTTGGAATCACGCTTGGGCCGAAACTGGTCGTTTCTTTCGGCTGTCGGTAATTTTATTCTCAAACTTTATGTGGCACCCCCAACAAGAATTCAGGATGTCGAAATAAAGCAACATACTGGGCCATTTGGCGAAGAGTTTTCTGCACTGGATGAATCAATAAAAGACGAGCATGCAATACGAGGCGCACGAAGCGCGGCCCACCTCAACTGGCGATACCTCCAGGATCCTTTGCAGCAATACGAAGTCTTGACTGCACGCCGGGATGGCGAATTGCTTGCCTACCTCGTACTCTGCATCGCCGATGGCACGGCAACGGTTGTTGATCTATTCGGCAAGGAAATCTCAACAGTAGGAGCTTCGCTGATCTCCGCCGTCGTCCGCCGCTGCAGGCCCTCCTGTCAGATTCTGCAGACCTTTCTCGCGGAGTCGAGCGAATTAACTACTCTGTACACAGAGGCGCATTTTCGCCAGCGGTCTATCTCCGCAAGAATCGTTGCTTATACGAAGCCGGACAGCGACATGTCCGCTTTTTTGCGGAACGGTGCACGGTGGGCATTTGCCCAGGCTGAGGTCCGGGCCTAAAAATGTGGCACTCAATTAGAGCATTGGTGTGATTGTTTTTCAGTTAAATGATTGAATAAAGCGAGGTCATGCAGGATGGATTACTTGGTGTACCACTTGTTGCGCTCGAGCGCGCAGCGTTTGCCGTCGAAAGAAGCGATTGTCCATGGTGACGAACGCCTCACTTATGCGGAGGTAATTCGCCGGGTTGATGGACTGGCAGACGGTCTTCGTGCATCTGGTTTGTCCAGGGGCGATCGTGTGGGCATTTATCTGGATGCCTCCGTCCCTCAGGTAATCTCCATCTTCGGAGTGTCGCGCGCCGAAGGCGTCTTCGTTCCCATAAATTTGCTGCTCCACCCTGAGCAAGTGCAGCACATAGCAAACGACTGTTCCATGAAGGCACTCATTACCACGCGCGCGAAGCTTGCTTTACTTGCTGATGTGCTCCACAACGTTGCTTCTCTCGAATTTCTGGTCGTCCTCGGTGAGGGCGATCTGCCCGCAACCTCTCTTCCCGTTCATTCCTATGCGGAATTTTGCGATCACACGCTCCCATCAAGCTGGCGAGAAGTTGGCATAGAAAAAGACCTCGCCGCCATTCTCTATACCTCCGGTTCCACCGGCAAACCGAAGGGCGTCATGCTCAGCCACGCCAACATTGTCGCGGGTAGTCGCATCGTCTCCACCTATTTGGGCATTACCGAAAGCGAGCGGATCCTCGCGGTCCTTCCTTTTAGCTTTGATGCCGGCATGAACCAGCTCATGACCGCCTTCGAAAAGGGCGGAACATGCGTTCTCATCAATTTTGTCTTCGCCCGCGAAATTGTTCAGGCACTCCTCAAGGAAAAAATCACTGGCCTTGCGGGTGTTCCCACTCTTTGGAGCCTTCTCGCTCAGCCAAACTCGACCTTGGCAAAACAACCCGTGCCCCTTCGCTATATCACCAACACAGGCGGCGCTATGCCCCAGGCTGTTCTTAAAGTCTTGCGGGAGATCCTGCCTAGCACGAAGATCTTTCTGATGTATGGCTTGACCGAGGCATTTCGTTCGACCTATCTGCCACCAGAAGAACTCGACCGCCGGCCCACCTCAATGGGTAAGGCCATCCCGGACACAGAGATTCTCGTCCTGAATGACCAAGGACAGCTTTGCAAGCCGGGAGAGCCTGGCGAATTGGTCCATCGAGGACCCACTGTTTCCATGGGATATTGGAATCGTCCCGAGGATACCGCGCGGGCGCTGCGCCCAAATCCGCTTCTGCCTCCCGAACTCGGCGACTGCGAAAAGGTATGCTATTCGGGGGACCTTGTTAAGATGGACGAGGACGGTTTCCTCTACTTCATAGGCCGGCGTGACACGATGATCAAATCCAGCGGGTTCCGGATCAGCCCGACGGAGGTAGAAGAGATCCTTTTTCAAAGCGGCAAGCTGCGTGGGGCCGCGGTCATCGGCGTTCCGGATGAGGTTCTTGGACAAAATATCAAGGCCTTTATCGTCCCTCGAGACGGCCAAGCCCTGGACACCGAGGCTCTTACCGGGTATTGCGCGGAGAAGATGCCTCGCTACATGGTCCCCAAGACCTTTGAAGTCTTGAGCGAGCTGCCAAAAACTTCCAGCGGAAAAGTGGATTACCCGGCGCTCCGTCGCCGCGAAGGGCTTTGATGGCCGATCTAGCAGCATCGATAGCCGCTAAGTATTTCCCGCTTTCGCGGGATATCCTCTCTGTGGGCGGTGTTCCCGTCACTCGCCTTGCGGAGAAGTATGGCACGCCATTTTTTGTGTACGATGCAGGCGTCCTCGATCAGAAATTCGACGCGCTTCGATCCGCTTTGCCTTCGCGCTTTTCGATCTTCTATTCGGTAAAGGCCAATCCCAGCCCTCCCTTGGTGCGGCATTTCCTGAATCGCGGGTGCGGGTTGGAAATCGCTTCCGCGGGGGAATTTCGCTGTGCGCTGGCTTCGGGTTGCCCTCCTGCGCGTATTGTCTTTGCGGGGCCAGGCAAGTCGGCAGCAGAGTTGGACCTCGTTCTCTCACATGGCCTCGGTGAGATCCACGTCGAATCACTGCTCGAAGCCAGGCGCATCGCCTCCATCTGCCGGCACCTTGGTCGCAGTGCTCGCATTGCAATTCGCATCAATCCGGTCGGCGAAGCCGAGGGAGGGGCCATGCGTATGGGCGGGCGCCCTGCGCCGTTCGGCATTGATGAAGAGCTCTTGAACGAAACGATGGACGCCGTTCTCTCCATGCCGGAACTCGAGCTTTGCGGTATCCATCTTTTTACTGGAACGCAAATTCTGGACGCCGAAATTCTCTTGGGCCAATATCGTCACGGATTGGGACTCGCTCGTCGCGTCGCTGGCCGTCTTGGCCGGCCACTGCACACGCTGGATTTCGGCGGTGGACTGGGCATTCCCTACTTTTCTCACGAGCATGAGCTCGATCTCTTGGCCCTGCGGCAAGGTTTGGAAACTATCTGCGAGGAAGTGGACAGGGACCCTGCCTTCGACGGGACGCAATTCCTCGTTGAGCCAGGCCGTTTTCTGGCAGGGGAAGCTGGTATTTATGTCACACGAGTGTCTGACGTGAAAGTCTCGCGCGGGAAGAAATTCCTCATTGTCGACGGCGGAATGAATCATCACCTCGCTGCTTCTGGCAACCTCGGGCAGACCATTAAGCGAAACTACCCCATTGCCGTGCTCAATAGGCTGAATGGGCCTGCTGGCGCCGCCGTCGATATCGTCGGACCTTTGTGTACGCCTCTCGATACTTTGGGCCGGTCCGTCCAGCTGCCTGAAGTGGTAGTCGGCGATCTCGTGGGCATCTTCCAGTCAGGTGCTTACGGGCTCAGCGCAAGCCCTGTGGCCTTCCTTAGCCACGCTATTCCTCCAGAAATATGGGTTCAGGCGGGTCAAGATTCCCTCATTCGTTCACGTGGAGCGTATGCGGATTTCGCGGCGGACACGTCTTCGAGATCAGTGACAATTGCTACCTCCTTCGTTGTCTAGGGCGAATATGAAAACTGTTCTCATCGTCGCCTTTCATTTCCCGCCCTACGGAGCTGGAAGCGGGATTCTGCGGATCTTGAAATTCTGCCGTTTCTTGCCTGCTGGCGGGTGGAAACCAATTATTCTGACGGCAGACAGCCGTGCCTATGAGCGCGTCGATCCAACTCTCTCGTCGCAAATTCCAGACGGAACGGAGGTAGTGCGGGCGTTCGCTTTGGACACTCAGAAGCATTTGGCAGTGAGAGGCCGCTATTTTCGTTTTCTGGCGCTCCCGGACCGTTGGGTCACTTGGACTCTTGCCGCAGTGGCCCGCGGAATCCGCCTCGTAAGAAAACGCGATGTTGACGTTATCCTCTCAACGTATCCCATAGCCAGCGCCATTTTGACAGGCTGGCTTCTTCACGCCCTCACTCGAAAACCTTGGGTCGTTGATTTTCGAGATTCCATGACCGAGGACGAATATCCGGTTGATCCGCTGACACGAAAGGTCTATCGCTGGATCGAGCGGAAGGCTGTCAAATACGCGTCTCGGCTGATTTTCACTTCACGATCCGCGTTGAATATGTATCAAAGCAGATATCCTTGGGTCGCCTCGCACAAGTTCGTGCTGATCCCCAACGGTTATGACGAGGAGGACTTTTCCTGGATTACGGACCGAGGCCAAGTCCTGGCCGTTCAGAATCGCCCGATTCGATTGCTCCATCTCGGGCTGATCTACCCCTCCGAGCGGGACCCCCGCCCTTTTTTCAAAGCCGTCTCTCGTCTGAAGAAGGTTGGCAGGGTTACCGCCAGCGATCTTCGGATTGACTTGCGGGCTTCCGGTAGCGAGAGTTTCTACGCTGAGATCCTGCGAGAGTTGGACATCGAAGACCTGGTGTTTCTGCTTCCCGCTATTCCGTACCCAGAGGCTCTCCGCGAAGCCGCTTTGAGCGATGCGCTTCTTCTGTTCCAGGCAGCCAATTGTGATCACCAGATCCCGGCCAAGGCTTACGAGTATCTTCGCTTGGGTCGTCCCATCTTAGCCTTGACTTCTCACACCGGGGATACGGCGGCTCTCTTGCACGAGGCCGCTGGAGCCAAGATCGTGGATCTGGCTGACGAGCAAGCCATCTTCGACGCGCTTCCGGAGTTCTTGGCCGGCATACGCAACGGCGACGTACCTGTTGCTACTCTGGAGCGGGTGCAGAAGTACGACCGCAAAAACCAATCCCTGGCTCTCACAGAGATTCTTTCCGAGATAGTCTCGGCGGCGCGCGGCACTCTTCATAATCAGCCTGAGCCGATGGCGGGATTGAAGTCGCAATGAGGCATCTCCCGAGTTGGCGCTGAAGCGGAGGCATGGATGTGTGGCATCTACGGAATACTTAACTTAGACCAAGAACCCGCGCCAGACCCGGCCTTGCTGCACCGTATGGGCCACGTCGTTGAACATCGGGGTCCGGACGATGAAGGTGTCTACTTCGGCCGGGGCGTAGCATTGGGAATGCGCCGCTTGAGCATTATTGACTTGTCTGGAGGACACCAGCCCATCGCCAATGAAAACGAATCCATCTGGGTTGTGTGCAACGGCGAAATTTATAATTTTCAAGAATTGCGCGACCGTCTGCTCGCCCAGGGCCACATCTTTCGTACCAAGAGTGACACGGAGGTCCTCCTCCACCTCTACGAACAGGAAGGTCTGGATTTTGTAAAGCGCCTCCGCGGCATGTTTGCCCTGGCTCTTTGGGACGCTTCGCTTGCACGGCTCGTGGTCGCCCGCGATCGGCTGGGCAAGAAGCCGCTCTATATTTGGCGCGGTTCGAATCACTTCGTATTCAGCTCTGAAATCAAGTCCATTCTGGAAGTGCCTGGAGTTCCCCGACGGCTCAATTCGGCGGCGCTTCCGGAATATCTCGCTCTCGGTTATGTCCCTGCCCCCATGACGCTCTTTGAAGGAATCGAAAAGGTGTTCCCCGGTCACATGTTGGTCTGTGAGCATGGCGACATTCGGGATGTTGAGTATTGGGACGTGAGTTTCGAAAAAACTGAGACCCGTTCCGAAGCGGAGTGGATCGAGCAAGTTCGTGAACAATTTCTGGAAGCCGTCAAGCTGCGTCTGATCAGTGACGTTCCCCTTGGTGCTTTCCTGAGCGGTGGTATTGATTCGAGCGCCGTGGTCGCGGCGATGACGCGTCTGACGAACCGGCCCGTAAAGACCTACTCGATCGGATTTGAAGGTGATGACCAATTCTACAACGAGCTTCCCTATGCTCGCATCGTCGCTGATACTTTCAAGACCGAGCATCACGAGATCATTGTCCGCCCCGAGGTCAGCGAGCTGTTGCCAAAGCTGATCTGGCATATGGACGAGCCGCTGGCCGATTCTGCCTTTATCACCACGTATCTTGTTTCGCGCCTCGCCCGTGAAAGCGTCACCGTGATCTTGTCGGGCGTCGGCGGCGACGAACTGTTCGGCGGTTATCGCCGCTACTTGGGCGAGAATCTGATGCGCTATTACGGCAAGTTGCCTGCCGTGGTTCGCAAAACCTGGTTGCCTTTGGCCTTTTCTCTCCTCCCGCAGGATCGCCACTCCGGATGGAAAAACAATATCCGTTACGCTGCCGCGTTCGCCAAAGCCGCTGAGAAAGATGAAGTCTCGCGCTACGCCAGCTACGTTGGTGTCTTCTCTCCCGAATTGCAAGCCCAACTTCTGCGAACCGATTCTGCTTCCCATGCCTCCCAAACACTGGGGCGTTACTTTTCTCTCTGCTCTTGCGCCGACAATCTGAACAAGTTGACCTATGTGGATCTGAAAACCTCCTTACCTGACGATCTACTGCTCCTCACGGACAAAATGAGTATGGCCGCCTCCATTGAATGCCGGGCCCCTTTTATGGATGCGGAACTCGTGGAACTCACCAGTCGCATGCCTTCAGACCTGAAAATTAACGGGTTTTCCATGAAGTATTTGTTCAAGAAAGCCGTGGAGCCCTGGCTGCCTCCTGCCATTCTCCAGCGTAAAAAGCGTGGCTTTGGCGCTCCCGTCGGGTCCTGGCTACGCAAGGATCTCGATTTTCTGGTGCAAGAAACCTTGTCGGATTCGCAGGTCCGCCAAAGAGGTCTCTTTGATCCCGGTGTTGTCCGCGAGACCATCGATGCCCATCGTTCCCAGCGAAGCGATCACACCGATCACTTGCTGGCACTGATCAACCTGGAATTGTGGAGCCGCATCTTCTTGGACGGCTCGGACTGGCGGCACGTCCAGGCAGCTCCGGAAGTGGCTCTCGAGCACCGATGAGAATCCTTTTTGTTTGTCACAGGCTGCCCTTTCCTCCTAACCGCGGGGGGAAAATTCGCCCTTTTCATATGATTCAGCATCTGGGCCGCAAGCATTCTGTAACCGTCGCCACTCTTGCTCACACGGAAGCAGAACGCCGCGAGGGCCAGCCGCTCGCAGATCACTGTGAGAGTGTAATCTGCGAGGTCCTGCCAAACCATATCCGATGGCTCCAAGCCTGCGGGGCCTTGCTTTCATCAACACCATCCTCGGTGGCTTACTTTTGGTCCAACCGGCTTTTCGCCCGGATCCGGGAAGCCTGGCAAGCTAGGCCCTTCGATATCATTGTTGTTCACTGTGCCTTCGTCGCTCAATATGTCCGCGACTTGGCGTGTTCCCTGCGCTTGCTCGATTACGGCGATGTCGATTCTGGAAAGTGGTTCGATTATGCGCGCTCCAGGTCTTTCCCTCTCTCCATCGGTTACCGAATCGAAGCCGAAAAACTGATTCGCTATGAAAAAAAACTCGCCGCCGAGTTTGACATTTGCACCGCCACGACCCTGGGTGAATTGGAAGCTGTCCGCAAACTCAATCCTGCGGTTAAATCTGCTGTCATTCCTAACGGTGTGGACCTTGGTTACTTTCATCATCGCACTTCAGACCCGGCTGGCTCGTCTGTTCTCGTTTTCCTTGGCCGCATGGATTATTTCCCGAACATTGATGGGGCCATGTATTTCGCCAGAGACGTATTTCCGCTTATCCGGGAAGAGATTCCTCAGGCACAGTTTCTCATTGTCGGTTCAGCTCCCAGCCGCTCGATTCAAAATTTGAGCAGGCTCTCTGGCATAACCGTCACTGGCCATGTGCCGGATGTCCGTCCTTACTTGGAACGTGCTGCCGTGGCTGTTGCGCCATTGCGGATTGCTCGAGGCACACAAAACAAGATTCTTCAGTTTCTAGCTATGGGCGTTCCGGTCGTGACCACCCCGGAAGCCGCTAAGGGGGTTGACGCCGAAGTCTCCAAACACTTCGTCGTTGCCGAAGGGTCCGAGTCGTTCGCAAGTCGAGTGATTAACCTGCTGCAGGACCGGGAGCTACGCACTTCCCTCTCGTTATCGGGCCGCCAATCGTTGGCCACTGCCCACTCTTGGCCGGCCTCAATGCAGATTCTGGATAATTTATTGGAGCAAAGGACTGCTGGTGCTAGCCACGCGGCGGTTCCTGAATTCACCGAAAGGCAGATCTAACTTTAGTGGTGGCTGCCAGCCACACCTGGTTCGCCTTAATACTGCGCCCAGGTTGCGACTACTCTTTCAAGCCCAAGACCATCGTACCGGAAGTACAAAAGTGCGCCAGTAGACGCAACGGTGGCAGTGCACGAATAGCTCCCACAAGAACCTTCGCCAATATCCCTTTTTTCGCTGTATCCACAAGGTCGAAGCGATCTCTCCAGATGAAACCCCGGCTCGCCAATTCAGCACCCAAGCTGTAAGGATCGAACCAGTTAACCGCGGGATATTTGGCATGGTTCGCCAATTCGGGACGCGTGGTGACAGCGAGATTTTCGAAGTGGCGCTTCAATCGTGCCGGATACCAGGAATAGGCGGGCAAGTTGAATTCAGACTGCCGGGGACAAAGAGTGTTTGTTGTAGTTAACAGCAGCGCCCCTCCGGGACGCAGAATCCGGTTAAACTCGTTGATGCAACGTTGCCAATCTCGAACATGCTCGAGGAGCTCCATGGCGATGCACACGTCCATGGACCGGTCAGGCCAGGGTAGCTCAGTCGCCGTTCCCAACCGGTAATCGATGTTGTGACCCGCCTCCTTCGCGCGTCTTTTTGCGACCTCCAGGAGTGGCTCATTGATGTCCAATCCGTGTACACGATGGCCTTCTTCGGCCCATGCCGCACACTGCCCGCCGGCGTTGCACCCTATGTCCACCATGTCATACTTGTGTTCGTCCTTGTTTCTTTCTCTGAGGATTCGCAGGATCGCCTGTCGCACTGATCGGAAATGCTGTAGCTGTTCGGGTCGTAAACTCTTTTCAGCGTAGTACGCGACGAATTGTTCGTGGCTGGAGTGGTCCCAGGAAGCGGACGTGAACCTTTCCTTTTCCGCAGCCTTCTGTTGCTCATCTTGAATCAATGTAACATCCTGGAGGGCCTCGTCACTTTTGCAATCCAGAGGTTTGCTTCGCATGCTCATGTCTGCGGAGGCAGGTTTGGATTCGCTTCAGCCGCGCGACTCTTCGAATCCCTTCCCTCCCTTTGGGGAAGGCGGGCTTCTCTCATCTTATAAATCAACGCTCGATAGCTAATTTTCAATACCTCAGCCGCCCGCCGCCGGTTCCACTGGTTGGCCTGAAGGACCTTCAGGATCATATCTCGTTCCAATTGTCGCGCTGCATCTTTTGCAATCCGTTTTAGCGGTATGGTACCTTCCCCGTTGGACCTCCGAACAACCACCGATCGGGGCCGTTGGGCGAGTTCCGCAGCTAGAGATTCTTCCGGTCCCAACAAAACATATCGAGCCACCCAATTTTCCAGTTCTCGAATGTTCCCTCTCCACTCGTGCGTCTGCAGAAAGCGGACCACTTCGGGTACAAACTCCGGCGCTGGTCGCTCGAACTTCTCGCTGAGTCTGGTTCGATAGTAATTCGCGAGCTGGAGCACGTCCTCACGCCGCTCCGCTAGCCGCGGCATGCAGATCACGATGACGTTGATGCGGTAGTAGAGGTCCGCCCGAAACAGCTTCTGCTCCACTTGCGGTCGCAAATCTCTTTTCGTGGAACACACGATCCGAGCGTCCACCTGACGCTCCTCCGCATCCCCTATCCGCGCAAATTTGCCGTCCTGTAAAAAGTGCAGCAGTTTCGCCTGCAACCCAAGACTCAACTCAGCGATTTCATCAAGAAACAACGTGCCATTGTTCGCCTGTTCCACGAGTCCAGGCTTGGCATGATGTGCACCCGTGAAAGCTCCCTTCTCATATCCAAATAGCTCGCTCTCCAACAGGCTGCCGGGGATTGCCGAGCAGTTGACCTTCACAAACTTCCCGCTGCTACAAGAAGATCGTGAATGAATGCAGCGGGCCATAACTTCTTTTCCCGTTCCGCTCTCCCCAAGTAGAAGCACCGGAATATTGGTATGGCACACTTGTAGAACCCGCTGTCGCACCGAACGCATCCCGGCGGACTGCCCAAAAATAATCTCCTCCTGCGGAATCAACTCCGCTCCGTTAGTCGCAGGCTTGGATCGATTGACCATAGGCCATGGCGAAGGGGACATAACAAACACAAATCGCCGGGGATATCTCCAAGGTTTGCATTCCATCCTCCAAAGCCCGGGCCACACTGTGAACATGCTTGCCCGACGTGGCTGTATCTTATAGATTCTAAAGTCTATATCATTAGATCGATCCTTCCCGCTTTTCACTTCCGGTTCTCACCTGCCTCGACTGAGCAGCAGACCTTCGATAGGAGAAAAAGATTGCATCAAAAAGGAAGCCTTGTGGGTACTGCGCGTCGGCTCGGGCTCTTCTCCGAGCACACCCCTAGTGCCTTATTGGCGAACCACTCGAAGCACACTATCGTTGTGGGAAAATG
>Ga0187819_10000217_pt1 | contig 27982 bp, 19 predicted proteins | sample NC_wetland_sal_i_15_FD_132411 | JGI IMG/M metagenome (GOLD analysis project Ga0187819, IMG submission 132411) | Wetland sediment microbial communities from Neuse River Estuary, North Carolina, USA - SO4_4 | ecosystem: Environmental > Aquatic > Freshwater > Wetlands > Sediment | place: USA... | reverse complement strand
CCCGCACGCGTCCCACCACCAATGCGCCCTCGTGCCCGGCGTTCTGAGCAATCTGACGCATGGGCTCTTCCAGGGCGCGCGTCACGATATTCACGCCAATGGCCTCGTCCCCCTCGAGCTTGAGCTTTTCGAGCACGGGAATGCAGCGAACCAGCACCACACCTCCGCCGGCCACGATGCCTTCCTCGACGGCTGCGCGTGTGGCGTGCATGGCGTCCTCGACGCGAGCCTTCTTCTCCTTCAATTCAGTCTCGGTGGCCGCGCCTACCTTGATCACCGCGACGCCGCCCACAAGCTTCGCCAGCCGCTCTTGTAGCTTCTCGCGGTCGTAGTCCGAAGTAGAGTCCTCCACCTGCGTGCGGAGCTGCTTGATCCGGCCTTCGATGTCGCTCTTCTTGCCTGCGCCCTGGATGATTGTGGTGTTGTCCTTGTCGATGGTGATCTTTTTCGCGCGGCCCAGATCCTCCATTTTTACGTTTTCGAGGTTGATTCCCAGGTCTTCGGTGATGGCTTTGCCTCCGGTCAGGATGGCAATGTCCTCCAGCATGGCTTTGCGGCGGTCGCCAAAGCCCGGCGCCTTGACCGCGGCGCACTGAAGTGTGCCGCGCAGCTTGTTCACCACCAGTGTCGCCAGAGCCTCGCCCTCCACGTCCTCGGCGATGATCAGCAGCGGCTGCTTTGTGCTGGCGTTGCGCTCGAGTATGGGGAGCAGGTCCTTCATGGAACTGATCTTTTTCTCGTAAATCAGGATCTGGACGTCCTCAAGCACGCACTCCATGCGCGCCGGGTCGGTAACGAAATAAGCAGAAAGGTAGCCGCGGTCGAACTGCATCCCCTCGACCACTTCGAGCGTGGTCTCCATGGTGCGGGATTCCTCGACCGTGATGACGCCGTCCTTGCCGACCTTCTTCATGGCCTCGGCAATCAGGCTGCCCACCTGCTTGTCGGTGTTGGCGCTGATGCTGCCCACCTGGGCGATCATGTCGCCCTTCACCTCGCGGGAATACTTCTTGATCTCCGCCACGGCGACTTCGACGGCATGATCGATGCCGCGCTTCAGTGCCATGGGGTTGGCGCCGGCAGCCACGGTCCGCACGCCCTCCCGGAAGATGGCCTGCGCCAGAACTGTGGCCGTCGTGGTGCCGTCGCCGGCCACGTCAGACGTCTTCGACGCGACCTCGCGCACCATCTGCGCGCCCATGTTCTCCAGCGGATCATGGAGCACGATTTCTTTCGCCACGGTCACGCCGTCCTTGGTGATCACCGGCGCGCCGAACTTCTTTTCGATCACCGCATTGCGGCCCTTGGGGCCGAGCGTGATCTTCACCGTGTCGGCCAGAATATTTACACCGCGCAAAATCGCTTGCCGTGAATCCTCACCCGTTACAATTTGTTTTGCCATTGGAGTTCACCCTCCCGGGTGAATAAATTTCCCTGCTCGTCGAAAACTTTGAAATCTGGTACGGCTACTTCCTGCCGGAAGCCGCCTTGGCTGCCCCGCTGAGCTTGGCGAGGATTTCCTCCTCGCGGAGGATCAGGTAGTCCTGGTCGTCGATCCGGATGTCGCTGCCCGTGTACTTGCCGAACAGAATGCGGTCTCCCACCTTCACATCCACGGGGATGCGCTGGCCTTTTTCGAGCTTGCCGGCTCCCACCGCCATCACTTCGCCCTCTTGGGGCTTCTCCTTGGCGGTGTCGGGGATGATGATCCCTCCCCGGATGGACTCTTTCTCTTCCCATCGCCTCACCAGAACGCGGTCATGAAGCGGCGTGATTTGTAGTGTCATCTTCGTATCCTCCGTCCGATCTTTCAGTTCATTTTTCGACGCTTCCAGTTCGCGGTTGCGCCCTGCCGGCGTCATGGGTGAAACGTCTTCAAGTTCTTTACGCGCGACGCTTCCAGGTCATCAGCTTCCTTTTTCACCCGGTCGGCTTCTCGTTGCGGAGCGCCTTGCTGCTCGAGCTGGAAAGCGGCGCGGGTCGCGGCCTCGGCTTCGGCATCCACCTCTTTTGTGAACATGACCAACCCAAAGGCGCTGGAGAAGGAGGACCGGAAAAGATTGACCGAGTATCGCGAGTCCTCCCAGCGATCCATGACCTTCTCCGTCGTGGGGTAGCCGTCCGTGGGAATTCCGATTCTGACCTCCGGTGTGGTCGGGGTTCCGTATTGTGCGGAGATGGCGCGCGCCATATCTTCGGGCGACATGCCCTGCGTGGCGGTGTCATCGTAAGTCACGAAAATCTTGTAGAGCTTGCCATCGTAGAAGGAGAACAGCACCTCGCGAATCGCCTCCGGCTGGGACCGGTATCCGGAAAGCCGCGGCCACCACGTCAATTCCTGAATCAGCGCGGGGCGTTGATGGATCACCTTGACGTCGGCCGGACTGGCGTCAATCTGCTTGGAAAGATCGGCCAAACTCATTCCCAGCGTAAAGCTGCGGTATTTGGAAAGGTCCTGCCCGTGGAGCAACGGGACGGAAAGCAGGAGCATGACGAGAGAGGTGATTGCAGTGCGCATGATTTTCATTTGTAAATCTCCTTCAAACATCCAAAGATTGCGGATTCAGGCTGTCGCACTGGCCGCCTGATCATTTGTGTCTGACTCTGTTCCTTGGCCCTGACGCGCCCTTTCCTTTGGTTCCGGAGGTAGCCAATTTTGTTCGGTGCCGCCCGGATGGCCTATGGCCCCGAACCGCACCGGGCTCTGCTGGATGTGTCGTGATTGTGCGGAGACAGTTAGATAGCCAACTCCCAGGTAACGCCTCGACGACTCTGCGGCCACTCGCACAATTGCCAGCGAATTGCATGCTCCGGATTTGCGCTCCGCCAGGATTCGCTCGATGGCCCTGCGGACCATCTTCTCTTTGTCGAGACCGAAGACAGTCGCATTCATTTCGCCGGCTTGGCAGAAGAAGGTCCATCCTGCCTCGCGGATTTTTCGATCCAATCCGTACCCATCCAGATGCTTCACTAATCTCCAGCCCGGCACACAGGACTCAGTGTCAAACTGCAGGGTTCCCGGCATGGGCGTGCCTTCCCTGATCAATACCGCGCCTGCTTGAATCGATTCCTGCATTTGAACTCTCCTCGGCAATTACCATGGCGCGCTGTTGGGCAGCCAGAAGAGCCAGGATGGCGCCCCCGCAAACCCAAAAATACGGCAGCATTTGGTAGTTCCCGGAGGGGCGCCATGAAATCACCAGGACCAGCGCTGTAAGGGAAAACCACTTTGCAATCCTGGTGCCCATGGCCAACCCCGTTTCTTCGTTTAGTTTCCCCTGCGCGGGAAGAGTGAGGGGCGTTCGTCGCCCGCCCCTCACCCAACCAAAGCAACTCCCCGCCCTAGGCGGTTACTGCCACTGCGATCTTGTGGAAGGTCGAATTGGCAACCTCGTAGGTTTCCACTTGAGGAGTTCCATCAACCACTCTCGACAGGATCTTGGTCACTTCGGGATAGCAGCCGCGGTTGTAGGCTTCCGCGTTCTCTACCTTGTCCCACAAACTGATTCCGAACGCTTCTTTTCCGCCCGGAGCTACGAACGAGATTTCGTCCTGAAACCCCTTCTGTTTTCGAAGCAGGGGAATGATTTCCTTCTCCAGCCTCTGGGTGAATTCGGCTGTGGTATTCGGCTTCAAATGCATGGAGACTCTGCGTGCAAACATGTCAACCTCCTTGGTTGTCATGGCCAAGGGCGGATTGAAGATAACCCGCATTAGTTTAGATTACCGTGCTACTCCCTCAGTCCGTTAACCACATTAGGTGAATTAACTTGACGTGTCAAGTGGAATCTGAGACCATTTCCTAGGTTAATCCGCCGAGTTAAGTAGCCTGGAGGGGCCTTGTGGACGTTTGCCTGGTGATTAAACGCCGACTGGAAGAATTGGGTCTTGGGCAGAAAGACCTAGCGACCGCAGCCCAGGTTACGGAGTCCTATATTTCCCAGCTTTTGACTCGCAAGAAACTGCCCCCAGCGCCCGAGCGCACGGATATTTACGAGAAAATGGCCAAGTTCTTGAAGCTTCCGAGCGATCGGCTTGCGAGGCTGGCGGAGCTGCAACGTAAGGAAGAATTGAAGATAGATTTGGGGGGCCCGCCCGCTCCCATGTTTGCAGAAGTTCGCGAGTTGATTCTCCGCAAGTGCGCGCCCGACAGAGAAAAACAGGTTCAAGCAATTTTTGAGAAGCAGCCTTTCGGCGAGCTCGAACGCCTGGTCACGCAAAAGCTCCTGGACGTGATCAAGAAGGTGGCCAAAGACGAATTGAACAGTGAAAACTGGCTCCGCTTGGTGGCTCGACTCGCCGGCCGAAGCTATGAACAAATGCGGGTCACCCTCCTGGAGTTCCTGGACACGGATGTCTTTAGTTTGTCGCCTGAAAACTGTGTCTCCTTCCTGGATCCACTGATTGAATCCTGGGACATCGATCTAACCACTTTTGGCATGGAAATTGTTTTGAACCGAAGAGTCGCGCCGGGGGAACCTAAGAGATTTGAGTTCGTTGAAAGGGGAGCTGACCAACCAGATGTAGAACCGGGGTTCAAAGAATTCCTGAACGATCGTTCCCTCAGCGGCACTGCTACCTCGGAAGAAATGGAGTTGCTTAGGAATCTAAGGTTCAACGGAAAACGCCCTACTTCACTTTATTATTACCGGGAACTGCAAAGCCTCAGAGACCCGCTCCATTTTCGTGCGGATAACTGGCCATCGCTGCAGAATGCGGGACGAACTGAGCGTTAACCACGGGCCACTCACACTCGCCATTGCCATTCTCCTGACCTCATACGCTACATCACGCGCGCCAACAAGCGCTTCAAGACGCGCGCGCCTCTATCATCTGATCGTCGAGCTGCTCCACGCCCGGGCCACGCAGCAGACAGCCGTCGCCCAGGCCTCCCAGCCCGCGCGCCACTCGTGACAATGTGGCACAGGCCCGACAGGGCGGGCCTGTGATCTCAATGAGCCAGCAAACTCGAGCCGGCATCTCGGCGTTCGCGCGGAGCGATTCCAGTCTTGCAGCAACCTTTGACGATCGCGGGGAGTCCCGCGCTACTCCGGATGCGCCGCCACTGGGGCGCCCCAAGCCTTTGCATCCATCACCAGTTCCGACGCCGCCGGGGCGATAAAACCATGAATGATCCCGTAAAGGATGAGTTCCAGACGGTCGGAAACGCCAAACGTGTCGTAAATGACTGCGATGTATTCGTTCAATGTCCGCTCGCTGAGGGACAATTTCTTTGCGATTTCGCGATTTCGATACCCTTGCGATACCAGTCGGATGATTTTCCTCTCGAGGTCGTTATCCAGGGCCTGGCTGGGCTCTGTTTCCATCACAATCCTCCCCCTCGCCGGATTTGTGGCGATTGTGCGCTTCTAGCAAACTCCTTCCAATCTTGGGAAGCGGGCAAATCCCCTAACTCGGCGCAGGTAAATCCCTGAGCGATGGGCGGGCTAGGCCAATGCCGCTCCTTGGACCCTCAACGCATTCACCGGCATGGACGCGTTCAGGAATTCCAGTCCCACGGCGAATTCCTCGCTTGGCAGGGCCTCGCAGTAGACCACACGAGCGGCTGACCGGAAATTCCATCGGGCGCTTTCGACTTGCAGCCTCTCGCCTGGTGACCACCTTCGCCGCGTGACGATCCGTGCGCCATGAGCGCTCATATTCTCCGTGAACGCCGGTTCCGCGAGCACTTGACGAGCATCGGCGGTCAGGTACAGGGAGACGATGGCCGGATTCCGGCCTTCCAGCCTTGCGTGCCGCAAGATCCGCGGATTTCCCATCGCTCTTCCTCGCGCTTCTACGGAAGCCGAACTGAGCGGGCTGGAGGGGTGGCGCTCAGACTCGGCGGATTTGAGCTAAATATCGCTCGAACACGCTCCTTCACTTCTACGCGGCGTCGGGCGCTGCCAATGTCGGGCGCCCGCCAGCGGTCCCATTCCACGGTTGCTTGAACTCGTCGAACTCTTGGTCGACGCGGGCTATGATGCCCGCAAATGTGTCCGCCGCGAGCGGATGGATGCGCGCCAATCGCCCGTTGAACACCAGCGGGTGCTCATCGGCGTGAGCGCCGGCTATGTCCAACTGGTATTGAATCCGGGTCCTCAGCATCAGTTCGTCCAGTCCTTCTCCGTCCACGGCCAGAACCCAGAATTCATCCGCGCCCCATCGGCAAAGCACGTCCGACCTGCGGAACGTTTTCGTCAAGATCCTGGCGGCTGCCATCAGGGCGAGATCCGCTTTCCCGCTTCGAGAACCATCGCACCTCGCTTCCAAACCTGCGAGTTCCAGGCACACAAACACCATTTCTCGTTCCGCCCGCCGTGAAGCTCTCCATTCCTGTTCCGCCAGGGCGATGAATCCATGCTGGTTGCACAGTCCAGTCAGCTTGTCGGTCAACACCAGCCGCCAGAGCTCGCTATCCACGCGGTGCGCGCTGGGGCGGGAGGCATGCACCGGGGAAGTCACATCGCTCTCGGATGGCCGGTTGCCCGGATTGACAGTGGAAGACACCACGGTACCGGAACGCAAGCCAAAGGAATACCGGCCCTTCTGGTTGTTCGCCAGGTTCGTCTGCCGGTACATCTCATATCGATTCATGGTTGTAACTCCTGCGGGATAGCTGGAGCGGTGATCCCGTTCGTTTGGATCCGTCACCCACCGCTTTCCCCGGATCACGCTCCTCACTGGCAACAGGCTTGCCCCCCTCACCGGAGGCTTCGAGCGGCCCCGCATCCCGGTCCGGGGTGGTCCGCCTGCCGAGATGCGGGGAATTGTCAGCCGTGCCTGCTACTGTACCGACGCGCCGGAACCTGCCAATCCGGTGAACACTGGAAAGGAGCTCGGTGTTTCCCTGAAGAAGCCGGGGGAAGATCACCCGGACAGGTGGCATCCCGGGCTAAGCCAACTCGCGGCGCATGGCGTCGCCCGCCGGCCCGGCTCTGCCCTTGTAGCTCGGGTCCCGTTCCCGTCCTCGGGAACTGACCCGAGGCCCGTTCCGTCCCAGTAGAACAGGCAATCCTGCCTGTTCCCATCGCCCCGCGGGCCCTGCCTGCACCTGTAGCTCGGGTCCCGTTCCCGCCGTTTGGGAACTGACCCGAGGCTAGTTCCGCTTCCCGCCCTTCTCTTTAGGGTGTCGGAGCTTCAGCTCCGAATAATCGGCCAAGGTTAATCTAATCTCCCCCTCCGAAATTTCTCGTCCCGCCCTTTGTTCGGCGCTCTCCGTTATAATTCCCCCTTCGCCCGCCGCGGCTGCTGCGCAAGCTTCGCGCAGACGAGAAACACCATGAGCCTCGCGACCAAGATGCTGCATCAGTGCCGAAAGCCGGCAGGCTGGCTCGGCAGACGAATCCTGGGAAATATGAACCGTCGCCATTCCGCAGTCACGGACTGGGGATTGCAGCATATCTCCGTCGGGAACCACGACACGATTCTCGATGTGGGCTGCGGCGGAGGCAGAACGATTCACAAGCTGGCCGCAATCGCCAAGGAGGGCAGGATCTTCGGGATCGATCATTCGGAAGACAGCGTCGCCACAGCAAATAGAACCAACAGGCAGTGGATCGAGATGGGCCGCGTCGAAATCCGGCAGGGTTCCGTGTCCCACTTGCCCTTCTCCGACCGCATGTTTGATCTCGTCACCGCTGTGGAAACTCACTACTACTGGCCGGACTTGCCCGCGGATATGCGCGAGGTCCTGCGCGTCCTGAAACCCGGCGGAGCGCTGATCATCATCGCGGAAGCCTACAAAGGCGGAAAATACGATAAGCTGCTGCAAAAGCTTGTAGAAGTGAGCAAGACCATGACCTATGCCCACCTGACCGTCCAGGAGCATTCCGAACTCTTTTCCAGCGCCGGCTATACCGACGTTCAAGTGTTCGAGGAATACGACAAAGGCTGGATCTGCGGAGTAGGCAGAAAGCCCAGGTAATCCCGCGCCGGACAAAAGAGCCCCCATTTTTCACTTGAATACGTGCCCGTCCTGTGATATAAAACCGTCCGGATTTTCGATGGACGCTGCCAGAGCATTTCGTGAGTGTCAGTCGCACTTCTCTTCTAAGTCCCGCAGATCCACCGCATTACGCGCCCCCTCCCGCCGCCAGGAATTCCATGCCCCCATAACTCTTTCCTTTTCAGTTCCTTGCAGACCCCGCATCCGCCCCGTTTCGCCCCAAGGCCATCCTCTAAGTAGTTTATTTTCAATTGTTTGTGCAAGTACCCCTCAACCATCCCCTGTGTTTTCATGCGCTTGTGCAATTAAAGGGGGAGGGGGTACCCCAGTTCTCCACAAGGCGGCTGCTACCCCCTCAACTTCCGGCAAGGATGTCGCCCCTAGCTGCCCTGAGGCTTATCGCCGAAGGGCGAAAGCGGAGCCGCTCGACGGCCTCTCGTCCCTCATCAGCCGTCCCTCTTCACTCGCCCCTCATCACTCATCACTCGCCACTCGGCCCCGCATGCGGTATCCTCGCGCTCTCCAGGGGGAACCAAGATGAGAGCTCATCGAACTTTGCCCGTGTGCGCCATAATTCTTCTTTGCATGATGGCAGTTGCCATCGCCGTTTCTGCCCAGCAACAGCAATACGACCCGAACCTGTTTTCCGAAATGCGCTGGCGGTGCATCGGGCCGTTCCGCGGAGGCCGCACCGTGGCCATCGCCGGCATTCCGGACCAGCCCAACGTCTTCTACATCGCCGCAGTGAACGGCGGCGTGTGGAAGACCACGGACACGGGCCGCACCTGGACTCCCATCTTCGATAGCCAGTCGACCGGCTCCGTGGGCGCGCTGGCTGTGGCGCCGTCGGATCCAAACGTCATCTACGCGGGCAGCGGAGAGGGTTTGCAGCGTCCGGACCTTTCCGTGGGCAACGGCATGTACAAATCCACGGACGGCGGAGCTACTTGGAAACATCTGGGACTGGAAGACGCGCAGCAGATTGCCAATATCCTAGTGGACCCGCACGATGCGAACCGCGTCTACGTGGCCGTGGTGGGCCATCCCTACGGTCCCAACGCGGTGCGCGGCGTCTTCCGTTCGACCGACGGCGGCGAGACGTGGCAGAAAGTCCTTTACCGCGACGAGAACACCGGCGCGGCCGACCTCGCCTTTGATCCCTCGGATGCACGCACCATTTACGCAGTGCTCTGGGCTGCGCGGAAGTCGCCCTGGGAGATCCGTGCCGGCGGATCGTTCATCATCGCGGGCAGCGGGCTTTATAAATCCGCTGATGGCGGCGACACCTGGCATCAGCTCGGCCGCGGTCTCCCGGGCGCGGACGAACACCTGGGGCGCATGGGCATCGCCGTGGCGCCCAGCCAGCCGCAGCGGCTCTATGCCTCGGTGGAGGCCGACAAAAACCCCGGGGTGTACCGCTCCGACGACGCCGGCGAGACCTGGACGCAGGTGAACGGCGACCGCCGCATCGGTGGGCGCGGCCCGGGAGCCATGGGCATCGCCGTGGCGCCGGACAATCCCGACATCGTCTATGTGGCGAACACTTCCACGTACCGCTCGACCGACGGCGGGCACACGTTTACGGCCATCAAAGGCGCGCCCGGCGGCGACGATTACCAGCGCATCTGGATCAACCCGCGCAATGCGCAGATTGTCGCGCTCACCAGCGACCAGGGCGCCACGCTCAGCGTGAATGGCGGCGCCACCTGGAGTTCCTGGTACAACCAGCCGACCGCGCAGTTCTATCACGTCACCACGGACACGCGCTTCCCCTACTGGGTCTACGGCGCGCAGCAGGAGAGCGGCTCGGCGGCCAGCGCCAGCCGCGGCGAGGACGGCGAAATCACCTTCCGCGACTGGCATGCGCTCGGCGTTGAGGAGTACGGCTACATCGCCGTGGACCCGCTCGATCCCGACATCCTGTACGGCGGCAAAGTAACGCGCACGAACCAACGCACCAAAGAAGTGGCCGACGTCGCGCCCGACGCGGCGCGCAGCGGGAAATACCGGTATGTCCGGACTTTGCCAGTTGTATTCTCCCCGCTCGAGCCGCACACGCTCTACTTCGGGGCCAACGTGCTCTTCAAAACCACCAACGGAGGGCGGAGCTGGGAAGTGATCAGCCCGGATCTGACGCGCGAATCCTACGAGGTGCCGGCGACCCTCGGCGCGTTTGCCGCCGCCGACCCGGAAAAGGGAAAACACCGCGGCGTGATCTACACCGTGGCGCCGTCGCCGAAAAACATCGGATTGATCTGGGCAGGCACGGACGACGGGCTGATCCAAGTGACCCACGACGCCGGTAAAACGTGGAAGAACGTCACGCCTCCGTCGCTCACGCCGTGGAGCAAAGTCTCGATCATCGAGGCCTCGCATTTCGACGCCGGCGAAGCCTACGCGGCCATCAACCGCATTCGCCTGGACGATTTGCATCCGCACGTGCTGCGCACGCGCGACGCCGGGAAGAACTGGCAGGAAATCACCAGCGGACTGCCGGAAACGGAGCCGGTGAACGTGGTGCGGGAAGACCCGACGCGCCGCGGCCTGCTGTTTGCCGGGACGGAAGGGTCCGTCTTCGTTTCGTTCGATGATGGCGACCACTGGCAGCCGCTCCAGCTCAATTTGCCGCACACCTCCATGCGCGACCTGACGATTCATGGCGGCGACCTGATCGTGGGGACCCATGGGCGGTCCTTCTGGATCCTGGACGACCTCACGCCGCTGCGGCAATTGACGGCGCAGGTGGCGAGCGCCGATGTGTTCCTGTTTCGTCCGGAGACTGCCTGGCGCATCCGCCGCGACCGCAATACGGATACGCCGCTGCCCCCGGAAGTGCCTGCCGGGAAAAACCCGCCCGACGGCGCGATCATCGATTATTCGTTGAAGGCGGCGGCTGCTGGGCCCGTGACACTCGAAATCCTGGACGCGCGCGGCCAACTCGTGCGGCGCTACGCCTCCACGGATGCGCCGCTGGACATGGCCGCCATCGAGAAAGAAAATCCGATTCCGATGTACTGGGTCCAGCATCCGCAGATTCTCTCCGGCGCCACCGGAATGCACCGTTTCGTCTGGGATCTGCACGGCACGCCGCCGGATACGCCCCAGCACGGCTATCCGATTTCCGCGATCCCGCACGACACGCCGCGGGAACCCAGGGGCGCCCGAGCATTGCCGGGCCAGTACACCGTGAAGCTCACGGCCGCCGGCAAGACGGAAACGCAGCCGCTCACCCTGAAAATGGACCCGCGGATCAAAGCCGCGCCGGAAGGAATGGCCCGGCAACTCGCCGTCGAGTCGGATGCGGTCAAGGGGATGAACGAAACCGCGGCCGCGCTCCGGCAGGTGCGGGCGGTGCGCGCGCAACTGAAAGATCGCGCGGAGAAGGCCGGCAAGGGCGCGCTGGCCGATTCCCTCGCCGCCCTCGACAAAAAACTCGAAGCACTCGAAGGCGCCAGGCTGCAGGGCTTCTTCGGCGTGCCGCCCACGGGCAAACAGAAAGAAAGCTTCGCGACGCTCAACCAGCACTTCGGCGGGCTGCTGCGCATCGCGGATAGCTGCGACTGCGCGCCCACCACTCAGGCCATGGCGTACCACCGGGAACTCGAGACCGCCCTCCAGTCGCTGCGCGCGGATTGGAAGCAGATCGAGTCCCGCGACGTGCCCGCGCTCAACGACAACCTGCAAAAGGCCGGCCTGGCCACGGTCTCTGTGAAGCAAGGTCAGCAATCCGGGAATCACGAGGAATCCGAAGAGGAGGAGTGATGAAAACAGCATGGTTTGTTCTCTTGGTGGGAGTCGCAGCCGTGGCATTCGCGGGCAGTGCGCGGGCTCCGCAACACGCCCCGCACAAGCAAGTGATCCAGGCGAAGGGCGTCCCGCCGTCGCCGGCGCCCTTCTCTCCCGCGCTGCTCGTCGGCGACACGCTCTACCTTTCCGGCAGCATCGGGGCGAATCCTGCCACCGGCCAACTGGTGGAAGGCGGCTTCGAGCCCGAATTGCGGCAGATTTTCGCGAACGCGCAGGGCTTGCTGGCTGCGGCGGGGATGCAGCTCTCCGACGTCGTTTCCGTGACCGTGTATCTCGGCGACATGAAAGACTACGCGCAGCTCAATCAGGTCTACCGGGAATACTTCAAGACGGAACCGCTGCCCACTCGTTCGACCGTGGCCGTGAAGGAATTGGCGCGCGGCGCGCACTTGGAGATCACCATGACCGCCGTTCGTACGAACCAGTAAACACCGCGAACGCCCGGGAATGGATTCCGGGGGAGTCCCGCGAATAAGATGGGGGGAGCGAGGAGGTTCCCGTTGAGAAATCCCAGCACCGTGCCTCTCGGGATTGCCCTGCTCGCGGGGCTGGTGCTCGCGGCCGTTTGGCCGGTTAGCTCTCAAGCGCCGCCTGCGCAGCAGTCCCAGCAGAATCCGGATTCGCCCGCGGACGCAGCCGCGAAATCGAAGGATGCCAAGAGCACCACCGCGGCAAAAAAAGTGTATACGAACGACGATCTGGGAGGCGCGCAGAACGGCGAAGTATCCGTGGTGGGGAAAAGCAGAGCGGACGCTAAGACGGGAAAAAGCACCACGACGAGCAACGACCCGAAGAACGAGCAGTACTGGCGCGGGCGGGCGCAAAGACTCCGCGCCCAGATGGCCGAAGTGGACCGCCAGATTGCCCAGGTGACGGCAGCGAATCAAACGAACGGCAGCGGCACGAGCGGCTCCAATTCTTCCACGCCTGCCCCGCTGAGCGCCTATTCCAACGGCCCGCATGCGCGCGCCGGGAGCCAACTGCGGAAGCTCGAGGAGCAGAAGGCTGAGCTGCAAGCACAGATGGATCAATTGGAGGAACAGGCGCGCAGGGCCGGCGTCCCGCCGGGCTGGCTGCGCTGAAGAGCTGACCGGAGGTGTCTATGCGGAATTCCATGGCAGCAAGTCTGGGAACGACGATCTTCGCCACCGCGATTTTCGCTCTGGCGGCCCTGGCGCAGCCGCAATCGCAGAGCCAGAATCCGCCGCAGGAGCAGCCGCAGGCCCAGCCGGCCGCCGATTCCGTGGCGGACGCGGCGCGCAAAGCCAAAGCCGATAAGCCGAAAACCACTCCGAAAAAGGTATACACGGAAGACGACATGCATTCCCTGAAGAGCGGCGGACTTTCCGTTGTGGGAGAAAAGGATTCCGACTCGACGGCTGATTCCGACAAACCCGATGCGAACCCCGCCGGCGCGGGGGCGAAAAAGGATGAAGCCTACTGGCGCGGCCGGGCGCAGAAGATCCGCGACCAGATGGCCGCCGTGGACCAGGAGATCGCCAAGGTGCAGGACGAGATCAAGAAGGGCGGCGCCGCGGGCTTCGACGCGCAGACCGGACGGAACCAGAATGTGGTCTTTTTTGAAGACCGGAATACACAGCTAAAAAATCTCCAAAAAAAGAAAGAAGATCTCCAGAAACAAATGGACGCGCTCGAGGATGAAGCTCGCCAGGCGGACGTCCCCGTCGGCTGGCTGCGTTGAAATACCGGCCGTGCCTCACGGAGCGGGCTTCGAAACTGGCGGGGTTTCGGAAATAAGCTGGTGGGGCGCGGGGATTTGCGAGGCGTCCCAGCCGCCACCCAACGCTTCGATCAGCAAAACGCTGGTGGTCATCTGCGACGTGCGCAGGTTCACCGCGGCCACTTCGTTCCCCAGGAGCAGCGTCTGCGCCGTGATCACGTTCAGGTAGGGATCGATTCCCAATCTGTAGCGGTCGGTGGCGATGGTCAGGTTCCGCTTGGCCGCCACCACCGCGGTGTCCTGCTGCTGGATCTCCACGGAAAGAATGCGCAGACCCGATAGATTGTCTTCCACCTGCTGGAAGGCGGTGAGCACCGTCTGCCGGTAATTCGCCACACTCTGATCGTATTGCGCCCGGAATTGCTGCACGGTGGCCCTTCGCAGGCCCCCTTCGAAAATGGTTTCCGCCAGTGCCGGGCCGACGGAAAAGAAGCGGCTGGGCCAGGTGAGCCATTGGGCGATGTGCGTGCTCTCGAAACCCGCGGCAGCGTTGAGCGACACGGTCGGGTAGTAGGCCGTTTGCGCGATTCCGATCTGCGCGTTGGCCTGGGCCACCAGGCGCTCGGATGCGGCGATGTCGGGTCGCCGCTCGAGAAGCTGCGAAGGCACACCGAAGGGGATGCCCGGAGGATTAGGGTGCAGCGGTTCCCGCCGAATGGAAAAGGTGGAGGCCGACTCTCCGACGAGCGTGGCGATGGCGTGCTCGAATTGCGCGCGGGAAATCTCGACGGCGGTGTCCTGGGCTTTCGTGGTTTCCAATTGGGTCTCCGCCTGGGCCACGGCTTCGTCCGAGCTGATGCCTGTTTCGTAGAGCACCTTCGTCAGGTCCAGCGACTGCTGGTAGGCGACGACCGTATCATCGAGAAGCTTCTTCAGGGCGTCCTGACCGCGCAGGGAGAAATAATCCGAGGCCACCTCCGCCTGGATCGTCAGCCGTACGTTTTCCAGGTCCGCGGCGCTGGCTTGCGCCCCCGCAACGCTCGAACGCACCGTGTTCCGGACGCGCCCGAAAAGATCAGGCTGCCAGGTGGCATCAAACGGGAGCATGTAGTCGGTGATGTTGCCCGAGGAGGGTGAGCTGTTGACGGTGCCGGAGGACCGCTGGGCCGTAATGGAGGGGCTGGTGGTGACCGTTGGAAAATACTGCGACCGCGCCTGTCGCACCAGGGCACGCGCGGCGAAGAAGCTGGAGGCCGCTGCCGCCACGTTTTGGTTCGAGACGTTCACCTTTTCTTCCAGCGCATTAAGGTCCGGGTCGTTGAAGATTTCCCACCATTTGCCGCGCAGCGCATCGTCCTTCGGCTGCGCTGTCTTCCAGCCTTCGGTCTGGCTGAAATCCTTCGGCGTCAGTTCCTTGTAAGTCTCAGGAGTTTGGGCGGTCGGAGTGTGATACTTCGGGCCGACCGTGCAGGCTCCGAGCATTATGAGGCTCAGGAGTGCCGCTAGCGTCGAGCGAGAGTTCCTGTTCATGGATCGCGTGGCGCGTGCTGCGCGAAGCGTCCCAAGACCTAAGGAGAACTCCGCGGCGCTTGCAGATCGAGATCCTCTATTCCTGCCTCTCATCATGTCCATCCCGGCCAGTTCCATTCTCCTCCCCGCTTCCCTTTCCTCAATCGCCCGGCATGTGATGCGGCGCGGGGGTCGGGGCGCCGTGGCGGAAATGTTCCCACCACAAGCTCAGACGGTCCAGATAGAGGTAGACCACGGGCGTGGTGTAGAGCGTCAGCATCTGGCTGAAGATCAGCCCGCCGACAATGGTGATCCCCAGCGGCCGGCGCAGTTCCGATCCGGTTCCGGTACCCAGGGCCAGCGGCAGAGCGCCCAGCAAGGCCGCCATGGTTGTCATGATGATGGGGCGGAAGCGCAGAAGGCAGGCCTCATAAATCGCATCCCTGGAGTTCTTGCCTTCGTTCCGCTCGGCGGCGATGGCGAAGTCAATCATCAGGATCGCGTTCTTTTTCACGATGCCGATGAGCAGAATGATGCCGATGATGGCGATCACGCTCAAGTCCATGTGAAAGGCCCTCAGGGCCAAGGCAGCACCAACACCCGCGGAGAAAATCGTAGACAGGATGGTGATCGGGTGGATGTAACTCTCATAGAGGATCCCGAGCACGATGTACACGGCCAAGAAAGCGGTGATGAGCAGGAGCGGCATGGTAGCCAGAGAGTCCTGGAAGGCCAGCAATGTTCCGGAAAACATCCCGTGGATGGTCTCCGGAAAACCCAAGCCCTGTTGCAACTTCGTGATGCTGGTTGCTGCATCGCTGAGCGCCACACCGGGAGAGAGATTGAAGGAGACCGTGGCTGAAGGAAACTGTCCCTGATGGTTGACGGCGAGCGGAGCAGTAGTGGTCTCGAAATGAGTGATGGCGCTAATCGGGACCTCACCCCCAGTAACCGGGTGCACGTAGATGTTGTCCAGACCCTTGGGGCTTTGCCAGAATTGCGGAGCCACTTCCATCACGACGTGGTATTGATTCAGCGCGGTGTACATGGTGGAAACCTGGGCCTGTCCGAAAGCGAGGTACAGAGTGTTGTCAATGCTCTGCGGGGTGATGCCCATGCGGGCGGCGGTCTGGCGGTCGTAGACGAGCGAGGCCTGAAGCCCGCTGTTCTGCTGGTCGCTGTTCACGTCGGTCAGTCCCGGGAGTTTCCTCATCTCGCTGAGCAGAATGGGACCCCAGTGAACCAGGTCGTCCAGGTTTTCACTCTGAATCGTGTATTGGAATTGCGCGCTGCTGCCACGGCCACCGAAGCGCAAATCCTGTCCGGCCTGCAGAAACACCATCGCGCCGGGGATGCTGGACAGTGGGCCGCGCAGATCGTTGATTACCTGGCCGGCGTTCCTGGAGCGCTGGTTCAAAGGCTTCAGGCCCACGTAGATGAAGCCGCCGTTGGTGGCGCCGCCGCCGCCGGTGAAGGCCATGACGTTGGCGACGGCGGGATGAGCCTTGATGATTTGGACGAAGCGCTTGGTGTCCGCCTGCATGGCCTGAAAGGAAATGTCCTGCGCGCCCAGAAGTCCCCCGTAAACCGTCCCATTGTCCTGCTGGGGAAAAAAGCCTTTGGGCACGACGACCAGCAGGTAGATATTGAGAACGATGGTGAGGAGCAGAACGATTAGCGTAAAGAGGGAATGCTTGAGGGCCCAAGAAAGCGTGCGCTCGTAGGTCCCCAGGACCCAGGTGAAGGCTCTCTCGTTGGCCTTGTAGATCGGGCCATGATCCTGCGGGCGCTGGTGCTTGAGCATCCGCGAACACATCATCGGCGTTGTGGTGAGCGAAATCATCAGGGAGATCAGGATGGCGACGGAGAGGACGACCGCGAATTCGCGGAACAACCGCCCCACAATACCTCCCATCAGCAGGATGGGAATGAATACGGCGACCAGAGACAGGCTCATGGACAGCACGGTGAAACCGATTTCTTTCGCCCCCGTGAGCGCGGCTTCCATGGGGCGCATGCCCTGCTCCAGGTAGCGCGACACGTTCTCGATCACCACGATGGCGTCATCCACGACGAAGCCGGTGGAAATGGTCAGCGCCATGAGCGAGAGGTTGTCAATGCTGTAGCGGCACACGTACATCACGGCGAAGGTGCCGATGAGGGAAACCGGAACGGCCACGCTGGGGATGATCGTGGCGCGCACGTTGCGCAGGAAGACGAACACCACCAGGATCACCAGGATGATGGAAACCAGCAGGGTGCGCTCCACATCGTGCACCGAAGCCCGGACGTTCTGGGACCGGTCCAGGGTAACGGTGAGGTCAATCGCCGAAGGGATGGAAGCCTTCAGAGCGGGGAGGGCAGCCAGGATCCGGTCCACCGTGTCAATGATGTTCGCGCCAGGCTGCCGGAAAATAATGAGCAGCACCGAGGGCAGGCCATTGACGAAGCCGGAGGCGCGGATGTTCTCGGTTGAATCCTGCACTTCGGCGATGTCCGAGAGTTTGATGGCCGCGCCATTGTGGTAGCCGACCACGAGAGATTTGTAATTGTCGGCCTTGAGCAATTGGTCGTTGGCCAGTATGTCGCGGGTAGTAGTGTCGTCGGAAATCTGTCCTTTGGGGACGTTGGCGTTCTGCCGATTCAGGAGCGTGCTCACGTCCTGAAGGCCCAGGCCAAAGTTTTGCAACTGCGTGGGGTTCAGGTCCACGCGCACGGCCGGCAGCGAACTGCCTCCCACGGTCACCTGGCCGACACCCTGAATCTGCGACAGCCGCTGGGCCACGACCGTGGACGCGGCATCGTAGAGCTTGCCGCGGTCGTAGATGGGAGAGGTGAGCGCCAGAATCATAATGGGGGCATCGGCCGGGTTCACTTTCCGGTAGGTAGGGTTGGAGGGAAGATTGATGGGCAGATAGCTGCGGGCGGCATTGATGGAGGCCTGTACGTCGCGAGCCGCCCCGTCAATATTGCGGTTCAAGTCGAACTGGAGAGTGACGCCGGTGGTGCCTAGATAGCTGGCGGAGGTCATCTCCGTGACGCCCGCGATGCGGCCGAACTGGCGTTCCAGCGGAGTGGCGACGGAAGAGGCCATGATCTCCGGGCTGGCGCCGGGCAGCCCCGCACCTATTGCGATCGTCGGGAAATCAACTTGCGGGAGTGCCGCGACCGGAAGGAAATTGAAGGCCACAAGGCCAGCGAGCGCGATCGCGCCGGTGAGCAGAGTGGTGGCCACGGGCCGGCGGATGAAAGGAGTGGAAAGACTCATCGCTAATCCGCCGGGACGGGAGCCACGGTCCCAGTCCCCTCACCGGCCTGCGCCCCCGCGCGGCGCCGGGCCAGCCGGTCGAAGAAGACGTAAATCACGGGAGTGGTGTAAAGGGTCAGGACCTGGCTCAGGATCAGCCCACCCACCATCGAGATTCCCAAGGGCCGGCGCAGCTCGGAGCCGATGCCCGTGCCGAGCGCCAGGGGCAGGCCAGCCAAGAGCGCGGCCATGGTGGTCATCATAATGGGCCGGAAGCGCAGCAGGCAGGCCTGGTAAATGGCTTCCTCCGGGCTCTTCCCGTCTTTCCGCTCGGCCTCCAACGCAAAGTCAATCATCATGATGCCGTTCTTTTTCACGATGCCGATGAGCAGGATAATTCCGATGAGCGCGACGACGCTGAGTTCCTCATGGCAAATCAACAGCGCCAGGCAGGCACCCACCCCGGCCGAGGGGAGTGTGGAGAGAATCGTGATGGGGTGGATGTAGCTCTCGTAAAGAACGCCGAGCACGATGTAGACGGTGATGAGCGCGGCGAGAATGAGCAGGGGCTCGTTGCTGAGCGAAGCCTGGAACGATGCCGCCGTTCCCTGGAAGGCGGCCTGGACGCTCAGCGGGAGTTGGAGCTCCTTCTCCAGCTTCTGGATGGCCTGGGTGGCGTCTCCCAGGGAATAGCCGGGCGCCAGGTTGAAGGAGAAAGTGACCACGGGAAATTGACCCTGGTGGTTCACGGCCAGCGGCGCCGTCCTCTCTTCGAAATGAGCAAAGGTGCCGAGGGGAACCGCACCGCCGCTGGCCCCGGAGACGGGGGGAGGATTCGCGGCTCCCGAGGTGGCGTTTGCCGCGGGGCCCGAGGGGCTGGCATTGGAAGAAGCGGACCCGCCGGAGCTGGCGGTGATGATGGGGTTGGTGGTGGTGACCGCGGGCGTGGCGGTGGCGGAGCGCAGGTAAATGTCGTTCAACTTTGCCGGGTCCTTCTGAAATTCTGGGTCCGTCTCCAGTACCACGTGATACTGATTCAACTGCGTGTACATGGTGGAGATTTCGCGCTGGCCGAAGGCATCGTAGAGAGTCTGGTCAATCACCTGGGGAGTGATGCCCATGCGCGAGGCGGTGGGGCGGTCAATGACCAGAGTGGCAGCGAGTCCGTTGGTTTGCTGGTCGGTGGCCACGTCGTTGAGCTCCGGCAGCTTTTTCATTCCGGCCAGCATCTGCCGGGTAACACGGTTCAACTCGCTGGAATCAGGGTCCTCGAGCGTGTACTGAAACTGCGTACGGCTGACGCGGTCTTCCACGGTCAAGTCCTGCACGGGCTGCATGAACAGCGTGATGCCGTCCACCTTTTCGACCTCCGGCTGGAGGCGGCGGATGACCTCCGAGGCGGTGACGCGGCGCTCCTCAAGCGGCTTCAGGTTGATCAGAAGGCGCCCGCTGTTGAGCGTGGTATTGGTTCCGTCAATTCCGATGAAGGAGGAAAGACTGTCCACAGCCTTATCTTGCAAGATGACCCGGGCCAGGGCCTGCTGGCGCTCCGCCATGGCGGTGAAGGAGATCGTCTGCGGCGCGTCTGAAATGCCCTGGATGATGCCGGTATCCTGAACGGGGAAAAAGCCCTTGGGCACCATGATGTAGAGGAGCACGGTGAGGACGAGAGTAGCGGCAGCGACGAGGAGGGTGGAGGTCTGATGCTTGAGCACCCAGCGGAGAGTCCGCGCGTAGAACTCGATGATGGCTTCCCAGCCGCGCTCGGTGATCTGGTAGAAACGCCCTTCTTTGGCTTCCGATTTGTGATGCAGCAGCCGCGCGCACATCATGGGAGTGAGCGTGAGAGAAACCACGGCGGAGACGAGGATGGTGACGCTGAGGGTGACGGCGAACTCGCGGAACAGGCGCCCCACAATGTCGCCCATGAAGAGGAGCGGGATAAGCACGGCGATCAGGGAGATGGTGAGCGAAACGATGGTGAATCCGATTTGTTCGGAACCTTTGAGAGCCGCCTCCAGCGGATGGTCGCCTTCCTCGAGAAACCGGTGGATGTTTTCGATCATCACGATGGCGTCGTCGACGACGAAGCCGGTGGAAATCGTGAGGGCCATGAGGGTGAGGTTGTTCAAGCTGTAGCCGGCGAGATACATGACGCCGAAGGTACCGACGAGGGAGAGGGGCACGGCCACGCTGGGGATGATGGTGGCGGAAAGATTCCGCAGGAACAGGAAGATGACCATGACCACGAGGACCACGGTAAGCATCAGCTCGAATTCCACATCGGCGACGGAGGCGCGGATGGTGGTGGTGCGATCCGTCAGGACGGTGACCTCGACGGAGGCGGGCAGGCTGGTCTTGAGAAGCGGAAGGCGCTTCATGATGCGGTCCACGACCTGGATGATGTTGGCGCCCGGCTGGCGCTGAATGTTCACGATGACCGCCGGCTGCATTTCGGTCTTGCCGTCCTTCACCTGGCCCCACCAGGCCGCCTGCCTCATGTTTTCCGGCGCATCAATGACCTTGGCGACGTCGGACAGGAGGATGGGGGCGTTGTTGCGGTAGGAAATGACGACGGACTTGAAGGAGTCGCTGGAGAGGAGCTGATCGTTGGCTTGGATCTGGTAGTCCTGATTGGGGCCGTCGAAATTTCCTTTGGCGAGGTCAATGCTAGTCTGCTGGAGGGCGGTGCGCACGTCTTCCAGGTTGATGCCGTAATGGGAGAGCGCCGTGGGATTGACTTGGACGCGCACGGAGGGCTTCTGCCCGCCGCTGATGCTGACCAGCCCAACGCCGGGCAATTGGGAGATCTTCTGGACCAGCCGCGTATCGGCCAGATCTTCGACCTGCGTCAACGGAAGGGTGTTGGAGGTCAGCGCCAGGGTGAGGATGGGGGCGTCAGCCGGGTTCGTTTTACTGTAAATCGGAGGGGTGGGGAGATCGGGCGGGAGGTAGGTTTGCGCCGCGTTGATCGCCTCCTGCACTTCTTGCTCGGCCACGTCAATGCTCAGGTCGAGCGAGAACTGCAACACGATCACGGAACTTCCGTCCGAACTCGTGGAGGTCATCTGGTTGAGTCCGGGGACCTGGCCGAATTGACGCTCGAGGGGCGCCGTGACGGAGGAGGCCATTACGTCCGGGCTGGCGCCCGGATAGAACGTGACCACCTGAATGGTGGGGTAGTCCACTTGCGGAAGAGCGGAGACGGGCAATTGCAGGTAGGCCACGAAGCCGGAGAGCAGGATCGCGGCCATCAGGAGGGAGGTCGCGACTGGGCGAAGGATGAACGGGCGGGAGGGACTCACTTCGAAGAAGCCTCCTTGGCAGGGCTTTTCGTCTCCGCCGCGGCGGCCTGCGCTTTGCCGGAGCCGGTGCGGATGTGAACTTTGGCGCCATCCTGAAGCTTGTCGAACCCGTCGGTGGCCACAATCTCCCCGGCCTTCACGCCCTCGACCTCAGTCACGGAGCCGTCCGTGGTGCGGTCTTTGATCGGACGGATGGAGGCTTTCATGTCTTGGCTGATGGTATACAGATAGGCGCCCTGCGCGTTGCGCTGAACGGCGGCGGAAGGAACCAGGATCACGCCATGAAGCATGTCCACCTGTAGCCGGGCGTTCACGAACTGGTTCGGGAAGAGCGTGAAGCCGGCGTTCGAAAAGATGGCCCGCAGCTTGACGGTTCCGGTGGTGGGGTCAATCTGATTGTCCACGGTGAGCAGGGTGCCGCTGGCCAGTTTGGTCTGCAGGGAGCGGTCGAACACGTCCACGCTCAACGTTTTCCCGCGGAGCAACTGTGCCTGGATCGCGGTCAGGTAGTCTTCGGCAATGCTGAAAATTACGGTAATGGGCTGGAGCTGGGTGACCACGACCAGCGGCGTAGTGCTGTTGGCCTGCACGATGTTGCCGGGGTCCACCAGCCGGAGGCCCACGCGGCCGTCAATTGGCGAGGTGATATGGCAATAGATCAGGTTGACCTTGGCATTCTCGACCATGCCCTCGTCGTTTTTGACCGTGCCCTCATCCTGGTGGACGACCTGCTCCTGGTCGGCGACCTGCTGTTGGGCGATGGCGTTGCGGGCGTAGGCGGCCTGATAGCGGTCGGAATCAATGCGTGCTTCTTTGAGGACCGCCTGGTCGTGGGCCAACTGGCCTTCGGTCTGCGTGAGCGCGGCCTGGTAGGGGCGGGGGTCAATCTCCAGCAGGGGGTCGCCCTTGTGGACCGTCTGCCCCTCGCGGTAGTGCACCTCCATGATCTGGCCTTGCACGCGGCTGGTGACCGTGACCGTGTAGACCGGAATCACGGAACCCAGCCCAACCACGTAGACCCCGATATCGCCCTCCCGGGCGGTGGCGGCGAGGATGGGCACGTCGCCGACGAACGTCCTCCCCCTACCCGCGGGCGGATTTTGTGCCTGCGAATTCGCGGCGGAGCGCCCAAAAAATTTCCAGCCCGCGTAGGCCGCCAAGGCAAGGACGAGCAGCCACAGCCACCACTTCGAGCTGCGGGAAGCTCGCGCTCCGTCCGGTTTTCCGGCGGCCTGGGGAGAACTTCCCGCTGAGGGGGGCGAAGACATGCACACGCTCCTTATGAATTCCTTCCGTGGCGGAAGCCGCGGCAATGCACGAATTGTGAGAATCTCCGGAGTGCGGCGGCGCACACAAAGCGGGCGCGCCCGCCGAACCGGAAATGCGCTCCATGATGCTGTTAGGACGCCATCAAGGCCCTACGCGTTTCCCCCTCCAGCCACCGTCTACCCGGACAGGCTAATGATAGCCGTTTTTCAGCTGTCCCGCGCCGCAGCATCCAGAAGCAAGCGAACGAAACCGAAAAAACCAAGTTCTTCCCCAGCCCAACCTCCCGAAGGCACCCGTGCACACCAGTCTAACGCCGAGCTAAGGGGCAACGGGAGTTCCAGCAGGTTTGTTCGCGATCACGTTGCGCAGGGCCGCGCTGTCCCAGCCGCCACCCAGGGCTTTAATCAAGAGGACGCAGGCAGTCATGCGGCGACCTTGGATTTGCACGGCCGCGCGTTCGTCCGTGAGCGCCGTGCTCTGGGCCGTGGTCACTTCGAGATACGAGGTCACGCCACCGCGATAGCGGGTATTCGAGAGGACGAGGGAATGTTCGGCTGCTTCCACGGCACCCTGCTGGGTGGCGGCTTCCAGTTCGAGGATGCGCAGCGCGGCGAGATTGTCTTCGACTTCCTGGAAAGCCGTGAGCGCCGTCTGGCGGTAGAAGGCAACCGTCTGATCGTAGGCCGCCCGCGCCTGCTCGGAGACGGCGCGGCGCTGGCCTCCTTCAAACAGAGTCTCCACGGCGGCCGCACCTACCGACCAGAAACTGCTGGGTCCCTGAATGAGCGTAGTGATCAAGGCGCTGTTGAAGCCGCCCGTAACTCCCAGGTCGATCGACGGGAAGTAGGCGGAGCGCGCGATCCCGATATTGGCGTTGGCGGCAGCCATGCGGCGCTCCGCACCGGCGACGTCCGGCCGCCGTTCGAGCAATTGGGAAGGCAGGCCGAGAGGGATCGCGGGGGGCCGCGCGCCGAGAGCCACAACGGGGAGCGTGAATTCGGATGCCGGCTTGCCGATGAGGGCGGCGATGGCATGTTCGAGCTGGGCGCGGGCGACGAGCAAATCAATGGCTTGGGCGCGGGTGGTTTCAAGCTGCGTTTTCGCTTGCGCCACATCCACCTGGGAAGCCACGCCGCCCTTGTAGCGGCTCTCCGTCAACTCCAGGGCCTTGGTGTAGGACGTCACGGTGGAATTGAGAAGCTGAATCTCGGCGTCGAGACTGTGCGCCTGGAAGTAATCGAGGGCCAGCTCCGCGTGCAGGCTCAGGCTGACCGTTTCGACGTCCGCGGCACTGGCCTGGGCTCCGGCGCGGGCCGCCTCGACGGTGCGGCGCACGCGTCCCCAGACATCCGCCTCGTAGGAGGCGTCGAAAGGAATCATGTAATCATTCGCGGTGACCCCCGCGGTAAAGGGGCCACTGAACGGCTGGTTCCCCGATTCGCGCGCCCGAGAGGCGGACGGAGTGACGGTGAGGACCGGGAAGTATCCTGCTCGGGAGAATCGCACGGCCGCGCGCGCCTGGAGGAACTGTGCCTGGGCCGCCAAAAGAGTCTGGTTGGAAACGGTGACCTGCTCCTCGAGGGCATTGAGCGACTGGTCGCCGAAGATCTCCCACCAGTTTCCGCGGAGCGTGGAATCTCTGGGCTGGGCCGCGGGCCAGTTGGCGTTTTCCTTGTAGGCCGCGGGCACCGGGGCGGCGGGGCGCTTGTAGTCCGGGCCCACAATGCAACCGGCGGCCCAGAGGCCGCTCGCCACAAGCAGCGCGGCGAATACTTGCCGCCGCCGAAGCCGCCGGGGATTTGTGGCTGGGAGCATCAAGGATTCTTCTGCGGGTGTTCCGGAGCGGCGATGGTCACTGCTTCGCCGTCCACGACAGAGTCGGGAGGATCGGTGATGATCACCTCGTCGCCCTTCAATCCCGCAATCACTTCCACCTGGTTTCCGAAGTCGCGTCCCAGGGTGATGGGAATCAGCACCGCTTTGCTCCCCGGGCCCACGGCCACCACGCGCAACCCCTCCGAGCGGAACAAGAGCGTATTCACGGGCAGGAGAAACGCCGGGGTGCCGGCGCTCAGCTTCATGTGCAACTCCGCATAGGCGCCCGGCAGCAGTTCTCCGGTGGGATTATTGGCTTCAAACTGGGCCAGCAGGGTGCGCGTGCCCGGGTCAATGGCATTGGCCGTGTTGATCAGCTTGCAAGAGAAACGCCGGCCGTGATACTCGGGCAGAACCAGGTCGGCGGCCATGCCCACTTGCGCGGACTGGGAGTTGGGCTGGGGCACGTTGACGTAGACGCGCATCTTCCAGATGGCCGCCATGTGGAAGAGCTCGCGCGCCGGCGCCATGCCCCCGCTGCTCCCGGCGTCAATCAGGGAGCCGACGTCAATATTGCGCGCGGTGACCACGCCGTCGAACGGGGCGTAGATTTTCTCGAACGATTGCAGTTCTTCCAGCCGCCGGACGTTGGCGTGGGCGGACTGCACGATGGCGCGCTTCGCCGCGTAGTCTCCTTCCGCGTTGTCCACATCCTGCTTGGAGACGGATTCCGTCTTCAGCAGGTCGTGGTAACGAGCGGCGGTGATGGAAGCCAGTTTTTCGTTGGCCTCCGCCGTCACCAGGTCAGCGCGCGCTTGCCCCAGTTGCTGGTCCACCTCCGGCGTGTCAATCTCCGCCAGCAACTGGCCGGTGCGCACGCGCGCCCCGATGTCGAAATACCAGCGCTTCATGTAGCCATTGGTGCGTGCGTAAATCGGGGCGTCCGTCCAAGGCAACAGAGTGGCCGGCAGCACCAGTTCCTCGGTGGCCTGGGCAAGCTGCGGGCGCACGACGGCGACCACCGGAGTGGCCATTTCCCTGGTTTCCGAGAGCAGCGCCGCGCGCGCTTTCTTGCGCGGGAGGATGCCCGCGACCACCACAATCACGACGACCAGGAAAAACACGCCGAGCCAAAGCGCCACCCGACCCGTGGCGATAGAACCGCGTGCCGCCGGACCCGACGGGGAGCTCCCTGCGGCCCCGCCTTCCCGATGCGTCGGTTCCATTGCCATCAAAACTCTCCGATCTCCGCGGAGGCCCTGGCTTGGCCTGGCGGACCAACCTCAGGATACAGCGTGGCGACGCTGTCGCCAGCCATGAATCCAACTGAACAGCACCGGAACAAAAAACAAAGTCGAAACCGTGGCAAAGACGAGCCCGCCAATCACGGCGCGGCCGAGCGGCGCATTCTGCTCACCGCCCTCGCCCATGCCGACGGCCATGGGAAACATACCGATAATCATGGCCAGTGCGGTCATGATGACCGGGCGGAAGCGCGTGTAGCCGGACTGCAGCGCGGCATCGCCCGCCTCCAGTCCCGCCCGCAACTGCTCCTTCGCAAAACTGATCACCAGGATACTGTTCGACGTGGCCACGCCCATACACATAATCGAGCCGGTGAGCGCGGGAACACTGATCGTGGTATGGGCGATAAACAAAATCCACACGATACCCGCCAATGCGGCCGGCAGGGCGGAAATGATGATGAACGGGTCCAGCCAGGACTGGAAATTGATGACGATGAGCAGGTACACCAGGACAATCGAAAATACCAGGCCGCCCAGCAGCCCGAGGAACGATGACCACATGGTTTGAATCTGACCGCGGACGATCAAGCGTGTGCCGCGCGGCAGTTCCTTTTGGAAGTCATCCACAATGCGGGTGATCTCCCTTGAAACGCCACCCAGGTCGCGCCCCTGTACCGAGCCGAAAATATCTATCACCGGTGCAATATCATAATGGGATACGACTGCCATTTCCTGTCCCCGGCGAATGGAAGCCAGGCTGGCGAGGATTTCCGGACGGCTGCGGCCGGCAGCGGCCAGCGGGATGTTACTCAAGTCCTGGAGCGATTCGACGCGGTATTGAGGTGTTTGTGCGGTGATGCTGTAGCTCACACCGTTTTTCGGATCGAGCCAGAAGGTGGGCGAGGTCTGGAAGCTGCCGCTCAAGGAAATCAGAAGGTTATCGGCAGCGTCCCGCTGCGTGTACCCCGTGCTGCTGGCCAGCGTGCGGTCCACGTTGACATCGAGTTTGGGGGCGTTGAAGGCCTGGTGCACCCGCAGATCCACCGTCCCGGGCACTTGTTTGACGCGGTCCAGCAACCGGTCGGCGAGGACGCGATTCGCATCCAGATTAAAACCCACCACCTGGATGTCTATGGGCGCGGGCAGCCCGAAATTCAGGATCTGGCTCACGATATCAGCCGGCAGGAACGCAAAGGTGACGCCGGGAAAGCGCTCGTTCAACCGCAGGCGCAGATCATGAACGTATTCGTCCGTGGGCCGATGGCCGGGCTTGAGGCTCACTAGAATGTCCGCATCGGCCGGCCCGATGGGCGCGGAATTCGAATAGGAGAGATTGATGCTGCTGTAGGGCAGGCCGATATTGTCGATGACGCTTTCGATTTCCCCCCCTGGAATCATCTGCCGGATGGCCGCTTCCACGCGGTCGCACAGGTTGGCGGTTTCCTCGATGCGCGTTCCGGTATGCGCGCGGAGATGCAATTTGAATTGCCCGCTGTCGACGGCCGGGAAAAAATCTTCGCCCAAAAATGGGAGCAGCGCAAACGAGGCCAGGCAGAATCCCAGGAAGCCCAGAGCGAAGACGCGCTGCGAACCGATGGCCGCCGCCAGGAGCCGGTGATAGCCCTCGCGCATCCGCTCGAACAGGATCTCGAAACGAATCTGCTGGCGCGAAAACCAATTCTTCGCTGCGGCCAGATCCAAATGCCCCATGTGGGCGTGCCCGCGGAGCAGGAACTTCGCCATGGTGGGCACGAGCGTTCGCGAAAGCAGATAGGAGGCCAGCATGGCAAACACCACAGCCTCCGCCAGCGGCACGAAAAGGTAGCGCGCGACCCCAGTGAGGAAAAACATGGGGACGAACACAATGCAAATGCTCAGAGTCGAGACGAAGGCGGGGACGGCGATCTGCTGCGCGCCGTCCAGGATGCCCTGCTCCGTTTCTTTCCCGAGCGCCAGGTTGCGGTTGATGTTTTCGATTTCCACGGTGGCATCGTCCACCAGGATACCCACGGCGAGCGCCAGACCGCCCAAGGTCATGATATTGATGGTTTCCCCCAGCGCACTGATGACGATGATGGAGGTCAGAATGGAAAGGGGAATGGAAATCGCGATAATGATTGTGCTCCGCCAGCTCCCCAGGAACACCAGAATCAT
>Ga0187819_10000216_pt1 | contig 28012 bp, 25 predicted proteins | sample NC_wetland_sal_i_15_FD_132411 | JGI IMG/M metagenome (GOLD analysis project Ga0187819, IMG submission 132411) | Wetland sediment microbial communities from Neuse River Estuary, North Carolina, USA - SO4_4 | ecosystem: Environmental > Aquatic > Freshwater > Wetlands > Sediment | place: USA... | reverse complement strand
TCCACGCTTCTTTCAGACCTTACCTCGCGGCTCGGCCCTTGCGCTTCGCTATCACTTCACCTCCATCTGGTTGTGAAGAGGACTTGCACCTCCAAGCTGTCGATCATGCTCGGCACACCAAAAGCAAAACGGCTCTCCGGCGGACCGGAGAGCCGTTTTATTTAGCGTTGTAGCAAGACTGCACTACTGGGAAGGCTTCTTGGTCGGGCGCTTGGCTGGCTTCTTGCCCTTTTCCTTTTCCTTCGGAATGTCCTCTTCGTTGACCTTCGCTTTATCCCAATGCAGCATGAACGCAGGATCGGGATCGTAAGACGCCAGGGTCCCGGTGAAACGCACCGGATTGTCTTTCTCGAGCTTCGCCGCGTCCGGCTGCCCAACCACCTTGACGTCCATGTCCGGCGTAGTCTTGGAATCAAACTCCGCGTCGCTGGTTACGAAGGCGACCTTCAATCCAATCGTGTCGCCCGGTGTCACTTCGATCAGCTTGCCCGGCACGTCGGGAAATTCCAGCCCGCAGGACGCGAGCCAAGTGACCTTGGCCTTGTCGCCCCCAGCCTTCAGGTCCGCAATCACCGAAGCGATGGTCATGTCCTTGCGCGCGGCATCCAAATCCGCGGAGCTGGGCAGCGTGTAGCTCGCCGGGCGGTCCGCCGAGCTGCCTGCCAACTGCAAAAGCTCGCTGAGCTCCGCATCCGTCAGGTTGTCGCAGGCGGCTTGCTGATAGTTCACGATGAGCTTGCGCAGGTACGTTTTCACCTGAGTCGATTGCTGCTGGTTGGCGCCCTTTGCAGTGACCGCCCGCGCAAAGGCCCAAAACGCATCGATCTGCTGCGGCGGGGTCATGGCCATGTAGGCTTGGCCGATGCGATAGCTGGTAATCGCGTCATCGGGCGTCAACGCCAGGACCGCCTTATAGGATGCGATGGCGGCTGGATAATCCTTCAGGGTCATCGACGCGTTGGCCCCCGTGTAGCTGAACAAAATGGCTGGCGCCTTTTTTTGCTTGTCAAAGTCGTCTTGGCTCATGTTGTCGGGCTTCTTGAGCGCGTTCAGGGTACTCAGGCCATCCTGCGCGGCCTGGCGCGCCTTTTTCGCCTGGTCTGGATCGGCCGGAGGAGGATTTATGTTGCTGTACGCAAACGCGCGGGCGTAGTAGGCCTGATAGCGGATTGGGGCCTCGACCTTGTCGCCGAGGGCAAGCAACTTGTCGGCGTTCTCGATCACCTTAGGAAAATTCTTCAACTGGCTGTAAGCGTTGTAGTAGAGGGGATAGACGTAAACCAGCAGCGCGGAATTCGGATACTTCGCCACAAAGTCGTCGAGCTGCTTCACTTGCTGCGCAGGATCCTTGGTCGACTGCGCCGCAGTGTAAGCGTTGTACTCCGCCATCGTGTACTGAGGCTTTGCGCCGGCGTCCTGTCCTTGCGCCAGTGCTACCGCGTTTGGGGCGCCGCCCATCATCAGGCAAAGGGCCGCAACGATCGCGAGGCCCGCCAGTATACGTATTCCGTTCATTCCCATTCTCCTCGCTCAAACTCCAAGCCTGTCGTATTTGTTCCAGTACACCCGGCTACTGCCGGGAAGCGCCTCTATTTGGAAAACTTCGGGATTATAGGAAAAGCCGGGTGCCATCCGCAAGGCAGTATCCTACCGGGAACTATGTACCTACGGGTATTTGTCCATCGACCTGTCAGCAGTGTGCCCACGCAACCACGTCCAGGGCTCGAACTCCGGTTCACGACACAGCGGCCGCCCCGAAAGTTGTTAACATGAGTGTCGCACAAATTAGCTGCTTCGACGAGGAAGAAATCAAATCGCTCGAATAAGCGAGACAAGTTATGGACCAACGTGACAATGCCCCGCTGTCCGGCGCGGTAGCCCTGGTCACCGGCGGCAGCCGTGGAATTGGCCGGGCCATCGCTCTGCGCCTGGCGGCGCTCGGCTCGAGCGTCGCCGTTTGCGGCCGCGATGCCAAAGCTCTTCAAGGCGTCTCCGTGGAGCTGCAGCGGCGAACTGCGCATGTTTTCTCCTGCACCGCCGATGTCACCCAGTCCACCGACGTAACCGGCTTGATCGAAAAAACCGAGGCGGCGCTGGGTCCTATCTCCATCCTGGTCAACAATGCCGGCATCGGGCTATTCGGGCCCGCCCATGAGAGGTCGGAAGCGGAATGGGATCGCGTTCTCAGCACCAATCTCAAGAGCGTTTTTCTGGTCTCCCGCGCCGTGGCACCCTCGATGATTCGCCGAGGCTCCGGGGACATCATCAATATCAGTTCGCTGGCGGGGCGCAACGCGTTCGCCGGCGGCGGCCTGTATTGCGCGTCCAAATGGGGCGTGCAAGGCCTATCCGCGTGCATGGCGGAAGACCTGCGTGAGCACGGAATCCGCGTCAGCGTGGTCTGCCCGGGCAGCGTGGCCACAGAATTCTCGGGGCGCGGGCCAAAGGATCCCACAAAAGTGCTGACCGCGGACGACGTCGCGCACGCCGTCGCCATGATCGCGACGCAGGGGCCGCAGAGCTTCGTGAGCGAGGTACAGCTGCGGCCGCTGCGGAAGGCCTGAGCGCCGGCCATTGTTTCCTCTTGACAATCATCGTTACAACGACTATTGTACCCTCATGAGTTCATCCACCCGTTCCGCGCGCACCTCCCTCCCCCTCGAGGACCGCGCGTTCATCGGCTTGCAGAAAACCGCGGATGCCTTGGGCCAGCAGGCCGAACAACTCCTCAAAGTCAACGGCCTGACCGGCGCGCAGTACAACGTTCTTCGCATCCTGCGCGGCGCCGAGCCGGACGGATTGGCCTGCAGCGACGTCGCCGACCGCATGATCTCTCACGATCCCGATATGACGCGCCTTTTGGACCGCATGGAAAAACGCAGTTTGATCACGCGCCAGCGTCAAAAGGATGACCGGCGCGTCGTGAAAACCCGCATCACTTCCGCGGGCCTCGATCTTCTCAGACGGCTGGACCAGCCCGTTCGTAAGCTTCACAAGCGCCAGTTCCGACACATCCCGGCGGCGCGCTTGAACGCCCTGGCCGAAATGCTCGATCAAATCCTTGCCCGTGGAGCCGAATAAACAGTTTATAGAAACACGGATACTCTCGAAACAAACACCAAAAAACTCAAAGGAGACCTAAGTCATGGGCCATTCTCTAGCTCGAATCGCAGTAACCGCCGGACTGGCAGCCCTCTGCTCGCTGCCCGCGCCCGCGGCAACTTCCAGCTGGCAAATCGACCCGGCACACTCGGCCGCGCAATTCTCCATCCGCCACATGGCAATTTCGACGGTGCGTGGCGGATTCAGCAGTGTAAAAGGCACGGTCAACTTCGACGACGCCGACGTCAGCAAATCCAACGTGGACGTTACCATCGATGTGTCCACGGTTGACACGCGTCAACCCGACCGCGACAAAGATCTCAAGAGCGACAGGTTCTTCGATGTCATTCACTATCCCGCCATGACCTTCAAGTCCAAGAAGGTGGAACAGGCCGGCGCAGGCAAGCTGAAAGTTACCGGCGACCTCACCATTCGCGGCGTCACCAAGGAAGTCGTCCTCGAAGTCGAAGGCCCGACGGCGCCCGTCAAGGATCCCTGGGGCAATCAGCGCGCCGCCATCAGCGCGACCACGAAAATCAATCGCCAGGACTTCGGCGTGAAGTGGAACGCCGCCATGGACAACGGCGGCGTTGTTCTAGGCGACGATGTCGCCATTACGCTCGACGTCGAAATGATCAAGCAGGGCGCGAAATCAGGCGACTGAAGCCCGCGATTGACGCGCAAAGACTAACGTAAGGCACGAAATCTGCGGGCGGTTGGAATATACCGCCCGCGGCAATTCGTTCATCTAATTTCCGCATCTGAATACCGAGGCCAAGAGATCATGCAAAAGCCTGCTCCCACGGATGTTCCGCTTCATACGCTCGTACGTGAGCGCTGGAGCCCACGCGCCTACAGCGACAAGCTCGTCCCACCCGAAGTGCTGCGTAGCCTGTTTGAGGCTGCGCGCTGGGCGCCTTCCAGCTACAACCATCAACCTTGGGCATACATTGTCGCCACGAAAGACGATGCCGAGAATTACGCCAAGATGCTGAGCACGCTGGTGGAATTCAATGCCGGCTGGGCGAGGCAAGCGCCCGTGTTGGTTCTGTCCGTCGCGCAAATGAAAACAGCGAAGGACGGTTCGCCCAATCGCTGGGCCATGCACGATGTCGGGAGTGCAAGCGCGCAGCTCACCTTTGAGGCCAATTCTCGCGGCTTGTTCGTTCATCAGATGGCGGGTTTTGATCCGGAGAAGGCGCGCCGGGTCTTCAACATTCCTCAGGATTGGGAGCCCGTGGCCGCCATGGCCATCGGCTATCCGGGCGACCCGCAATCGCTACCCGATCGCCTGCGCGCTGGTGAGTTGGCTCCGCGAACACGTAAGCCGCTCAGCGAGTTTGTGATCACCGGCGGCTGGGGGCATACTGCTCCTTTCATTGCGAACTAACCCGGAAGCGAGGAATCCCGGCTCCGCGCCATGCACAGCACTGTTGAGTTCCTTCTGCGTCACGGGTACGTGGTTCTGCTGGGCTGGGTCTTTGCGGAACAGATCGGCCTGCCGGTTCCGTCGCTCCCGCTCTTGCTGACGGCCGGCGCGCTGGCCGGCGCGCACCGCCTGAGCTTCTTCTTTGCGCTTTTTCTTTGTGTCATGGCGGCGGTCGCCGCCGACTCCTTCTGGTACACGCTGGGCCGCCTCAAAGGCATCAAGGTCCTCCAGTTTCTGTGCAAGATTTCGCTGGAACCCGACTCCTGCGTTCGCCGTACCGAAGGCGTTTTCGCGAAACAAGGCGCCCGTTCGCTGCTGGTGGCCAAATTTCTTCCCGGCCTCGGCGCTGTTGCGCCACCACTGGCAGGCATTTTCCACATGCGCCCGCGCCGCTTTTTTCTCTTCGATGCCGGTGGCTCGCTTCTTTGGGCCGGCAGCTTGCTTGGCCTCGGGTACGTCTTCAGCGGGCAGATCGAGCGGCTGATCGACCACGCGCTGCAGCTTGGCAGTTCGCTGCTCGTCGTGGTGGTTGCGATTCTCGTCTCCTACATCGGCTATAAATTTATCGTCCGCCAGCGCTTCCTGCGAGAACTGCGCATCGGCCGCATCACCGTGGAGGAATTGAAGAAGAAACTCGATGACGGCGAAGATCTGGTCATTGTCGACCTTCGCCATTCGCTGGATTTCGAAGCCGACCCCGAAACCATCCCCGGCGCGTTTCGCATGGATGCCAAGGAGCTGCAGGAGAAAAACGACCGGTTGCCGCGCGACCGCGAGGTTATTCTCTACTGTACTTGACCAAACGAAGCCACCAGCGCCCGTGTGGCGCTCCTCCTCAGAAATCAAGGAATTCGCCGCATTCGCCCGCTACAGGGCGGACTCGACGCTTGGCGCGAACAGGGCTACCCGATGGCCAACACCACACTGACTCAAATTTCGTCGTGGGAATAGGAAGATGTAGACCAATTAGGTAGGCGCCCGACTTAAGTCGGACGCGTGGCGCCCGCAGATTGTGGCTTGCCACAAGTGGGCGCTCTACAGCCGCGGCAATACAATCCCGCCCTGCGCCTGATACTTCCCCTTCTTGTCTTTGTAACTAACTTCGCAAGCTTCATCCGACTCGAAGAAAATCACCTGGCACAGCCCTTCATTGGCGTAAATCTTCGCCGGCAGCGGCGTGGTGTTGCTGATTTCCAGGGTAACGAAACCTTCCCATTCCGGCTCGAAGGGCGTCACGTTGACGATAATCCCGCACCGCGCGTACGTGGACTTGCCCAGGCAAATCGTCAGCACGTTTCGCGGAATGCGGAAATACTCGACCGACCGCGCCAGTGCGAAGGAGTTCGGTGGAATCAAGCACTCGTCACCCTTGTACGCTACCAGCGACCTCGGATCGAAATGCTTGGGGTCCACGATCGTCGAATTCACATTGGTAAAGATCTGAAATTCGTCTGCCACGCGAATGTCGTAGCCATACGACGACACTCCATAGCTGATCACGCCTTCCCGCACCTGCCGGTCCATGAACGGCTCAATCATCTTATGCTCCAGCGCCATGCGCCGGATCCAGCGGTCTGGCTTAACAGACATCCACTCCTCCTCGTTCGAGCTAACTTGTCATCCTGGGGCGAACCGATGAGGTTCGCTGAAGGATCTCAACCTCAAGACCATGCACGCAAGTGCGTGTTAGGTCGCCCAGGATCATCCACTTAAGATAGGCGAAGGACTTCAGCAACAACCCGAGCAACGCGTAATCGCGCCGTTTACTGCGCGAAAAAGTAGCCAGTGTAGATTACCCCTCGCGTCTTGACAACCCGCGCCGTACCCTCTAGCATCTGCCCACGGAAACGCTGGAGGCATGTGTGATCAAGTTGGACATTGTGAACGCGGTTGTCACCACGACGAGCATCAGCCGCACCAAGGCCGAGCAAGCGGTGGAAACCGTCTTTGAGTCCCTCAAGAACGCTCTCGGCCGCGGCCAGCGCATCGAACTCCGCCGCTTCGGCGTCTTCAGCGTAAAGCCTCGCAAGACCGGCATCGGCCGCAATCCTCGCACCGGCGAAGAGGTTAACATCCCCCCAGGCAAAGCCGTCCGCTTCAAGCCCGGCAAGGAACTGCAAGGCCTCGAAGCCCCCGCAAAGGGCTCCGACTAGACGCTTTCCCGCGAAACGAAGTCGCGGCTTTTGCGACTTCCACCGCAGACGGCAGTCCGCAAGACCAATCCCCAATCGACACGCCGAGTTTGTCGCTTCGGATCGCTAGCACATCCGTGGAGGTACTTACGAATGGCAACCGAGGACGCAGCCACGACGCTTCACGTCAACGGAATCGATCTATTCTACGTGATAGAAGGTCAAGGCGAACCGCTGTTGCTCCTGCATGGCGGCGGAGGCACGCACGAGAATTGGGCCTATGCCGGGCACGATCAATTTCTGCGCGAGTATACGCTCATCGCGCCGGATGCGCGCGGTCATGGCCGATCGACAAATCCGCAGCGGACCATCACGCACCGGCAGTGCGCGCTGGACACTCTCGCGCTGCTCGATCACCTCGGCATCAAACGATGCCGCGCCATCGGCATCAGCATGGGCGGCAACATTCTTCTTCACATGGCCACCATGCAGCCGAATCGCATCGAGGCCATGGTCGTCGTCAGTGCGACAATGTATTTTCCGGAGCAGGCCCGCGCGATCGTGCGGCAAGTCCCGGTGCAGAATCAGCCGCCCAGCGAGTGGGAAACCATGCGCAAGCGTCACACGCTCGGCGATGACCAGGTCGTGGCCTTGTGGGAATGGCAACGCGGGATGAGCGAGAGCTACGACGACATGAATTTCACGCCGCCGTCGTTGTCTCGGATCACCGCTTCAACGCTCATCGTCTACGGCGACCGCGACTTCCTTTATCCGGTCGAAATGGGCGTCGAGATGTACCGCGCTATCCCCAAGTCGGCACTATGGGTCGTCCCCAACGGCACGCACGGCCCTATCTTCCTGGACGCCGCGCCGCAGTTCGCGCAAACCGCACTCAATTTCTTCCGCAACTCCGCCTGAATCGCAAAGCTTCAGTACGGAGGCGCGTTCTGCTGTTGCCCGGTCGGCCGCCCTACTTCGGTTGCTTTTTGCAGAAACAAGGACGTTGTGCTGTACTTATCGATGGTATCGTACGGCTTCTCCGGACCTCGTGACCAACTCGTTTCCAGATAGCGCCACCACTGTTTCGCCCAGCTCGATCGATTGGCGCGCTAGGCCCTTCGCCTCGCACTACTATCGTCCGGTCCCTCCACACCCGCCGGTCAAGACGCTCGTTCTTGCGTGCGCTCTATTTCTTCTCACGCTTTGCACCTGCCTCGTGGCGGGCACGCAGTTCGCGGTTGCCTACGCGCACGATCAGGCAGCTTCGGTCGACGAATTCGTTCGTGCATTCACCCTCGTCTATCGTCACCCCACGGCGCTCGCCAGCGGTTTGCCCTTTGCCCTCACCTTGCTGCTGATCCTGCTCACCCACGAGCTAGCTCATTTTTTCGCGTGTCGCCATCACCACATCCACGCAAGCTATCCGTTTTTCATTCCGTTCCCCACGCTGATCGGCACGTTGGGTGCCTTCATTCTGATCCGTTCGCCCATCCGCACCACTCGCGCGCTGTTTGACGTCGGCGCGTCGGGCCCGCTGGTCGGCTTCGTCGTGGCGATTCCCGCGCTGGTCTTCGGCGTCCTTCACGCGAAAATCGTGCCGGGTCTCGGCGATCCGGCTCACGCCGGATTTGTGCTGGGCACGCCGCTCATCCTGCACTTCCTCGTGGCGGTCCTTCATCCTGGAGTCGCCGCCAGCAACCTCCTGCTTCATCCGGTCGGCCGGGCCGCATGGGTGGGTCTGTTCGCCACCTCGCTGAACCTTCTGCCGGCCGCGCAGCTGGACGGCGGCCACATCCTGCGCTCGCTCAGCCCCCGAGCGCACCGCTACTCCTCGCTGATTCTTCCGGCGTGCCTTGTTCTCCTCGGATTTTTCCACTTCTGGCCCGGCTGGTACATTTGGGGCGTTCTTCTCTTTTGCATTCGCTTCTTCCGTTTTCTTCCGATCTACGATCCGGAGCCGCTCGACTCCAATCGCCGCTTCGGCGCGCTGCTGACGCTTGTGGTGTTCCTGCTGTGCTTCATGCCCAGCCCGTTTGTTGAGTCCTGAACTTCTCGTTGACGCCTCCGAAACTCCGGTTATGATGCGTCCCGCCTCTCACTTCGCCAATATGACCATCAGCATCGGCAAATGACGCCATTCATTCGCACGCTGAGCCAGCGCGATCTATTCCTGCTGTTCGTTGGTTCCGTGATTGGCTCCGGCATTTTTCTCACCCCGGGTCTTATTCTTCGTGAGGTCGATGGCTCGGCCGGACTTTCTCTCCTGGTCTGGCTTGTCGGCGGAGTGCTCTCTCTGCTTGGTGCGCTGACCTACGCCGAATTGGCTGCCGCCAAGCCCGAAGCCGGCGGGCTCTATTGCTACATTCGCGATGGCTTTGGCCGCATCCCGGCGTTTCTTTACGGCTGGTGCCTGTTCGCGGTCATCGCCAGCGGAAGCATTGCCGCTCTGGCCCGTGCGTTCGCAAGGTATCTTGCGGAAATCATTCCGCTCTCCGCGGCGGGCTTGACCGCCGCCTCAGTGGTCATGATCGCCGTGGTCACAGCCGTCAATGTCTGGGGCACGCGCAAAAGCTCGGACCTGCAGAACTGGACGACACTCATCAAAGCAGGTCTTGTCGTCTTGCTTAGCGCGGTCTTGCTTTCCCTCGGCCGCCACGCTGCCGATATTCCACCCGCTTTAGGCAGCACCCAGCATGGTTTTGTGCTAGCGTCCAGTTTCGGTTTGGCCATGATCTCCGTGCTGTGGGCGTATGAAGGCTGGCAGTTCGGCACGTACAGCGCCGGAGAAGTCGTGCATCCGCAGAAATCTTTCCCGAGGGCATTCCTCCTCGGCTCGCTCGCGCTCGTGGCTCTCTATCTGATGGCCGTCTGCGCTTACCTCGTCGCTCTGGGACCGGCCGCAGCCACCGCCAGTGACGCGATCGCCGCCACCGCCGTTAAAGCCGTGCTCGGCGCCTGGGCCGGCCGCATCGTCGCCGCCACCATTCTCATCTCTACCTTCAGCGCCACCAACGGTGTCGTGCTCACTGCGCCTCGCGTCTTCTACGCCATGGCCAACGACAATCTATTCTTCAAGAAGCTGGCCGAAGTCCATCCCCGGTTTCAGACGCCCGCCGCCGCCGTCCTGGCGCTGGGCGCTTGGTCCTGCGTGCTGGCGTGCGTGGGAAAATTCGCCGATTTGGCCAACGGTGTAATTTTCATCGGCTGGATCTTCTACGGTCTCGGCGCGGCCGCCATCTTCCCGCTGCGCCGGGCCTCCAAAGGTGCGCTGCTTCCCTACCGCGTCCCCGGGTACCCCTTTGCTCCGCTGATTTTTGTCCTGGCCGCCACGGCGATCGTCGCCAACGCCATTTTCCTGGCCTTCCGCGATCCCGCGCAGTTCCGCTACCTGGTCGTTGCTATCGTCCTCTTCCTCCTCGGCCTCCCCGCCTACTTCTTCTGGCGCCTACGCGCCTCCGCCTGACTACTCCTCGCTCGCCGTCCCGCCTTGACGGTGCGTGCCCAACGCGCCGCAACCTCCGAACCTGTAGGGGCGGGGCTCGTTTACCCTGAGCCTCGAAGGGCCCCGCCCGGCCGACGCGTCTTGCCGCGACGTCGGTCCGCAGGCTGTCGGAGGCTTCAAATCTTCCTTGACAGATTAAGGGTTAACCTGTGCATCATGCAACGCGCCTGTCTTCGGCGCGTTTTTTTTGTCTCCACTCCGGCTGCATAGAGTCATTCAAGTCTTTTTCTTGTAATCACTTAAGCGCTCCCTTGCGCCGCGCCGCCATTTCGCGCGCGGGAGCAGGGTGCTCTTGCAATCCCTAAACTCTTTAGAATCACATCCTTAATCCATAGTACGAGCTAACTCTCGTCGTTTCATATCCTTGCAAAAAAAGTGGGGGGAGGGGTACACCCGATCCCAAAGGTGGTGGCCCCGCAAGGCCCTAAGCCGCTGATAACACCAGCGATTGGCGTTGAAATGGACTTACAGCAGGCTCAGCGGGTCCATATCGACCAAGACGCCCGTTTGCGGGATCTCCTTGGCGTCGCAATACGCCATGGCTCCGCCTAGCAGCTTGCTCAGCACCGACCGCTTGGGCGATTTCAGCAGGAACTGAAACCGGTGCTCCTTCTTCAGCCGCGCCAGGGGCGCCGTCGCCGGCCCCAGGATTCGGACATCCTTGGCATCGTGCGGCGAAAAGTATTCCGAAAGCTGCCGCGACCAGCGAATCGCTCTCTCCAGGCTGGTGTCCCGCACGATGACGTTGGCCAGCGAGGTGAACGGCGGGTACTGCATCATTCGCCGGAAATGCATCTCCCGCTCGAAGAAGGCCGCGTAGTCCTGCCGCACCGCGTCCTGAATCGCGTAGTGTTCGGGATAATACGTCTGGATCAGCACGCGGCCCGGCAATTCCCCACGGCCCGCGCGGCCGGCCACTTGCGTGAGTAGCTGAAACGTCCGCTCCGCCGCACGAAAGTCCGGCAAACTCAAAGACGAATCCGCGCTAATCACGCCGACCAGCGTCACCCGCTGAAAATCGTGGCCCTTCGCCAGCATTTGCGTGCCGACCAAAATATCCAGCGCGCCGCCGGCAAATGCGCCGAGCGTTTCCTGATACTGCCGCTTGGTTCGCGCCGTGTCCCGATCCAGCCGTGCGATGCGCGCACCCGGAAATTCCTTCCGCAATCGTTCTTCCAGGTGTTCCGAGCCTTCGCCGAAAAAATAAACGTACTTGGACTGGCACTTCGGGCATTCCTTCGGCACCGCCTGTATCGAGCCGCAGTAGTGACACTCCAGCCGGTTGCGGTGCTTGTGATACGTCATCGAAATGCTGCAATTCACGCACTGCACCGACGCGCCGCAGCTCCGGCACAGCACCGACCACGAATAGCCGCGCCGGTTGATCAGCACCAGCGCCTGCGTTCCCTGCGCCAGGCATTCTTGAATCCCTGCGTGCAGCGATGCGCTGATCGGGCTGGTCTGGTGAGTTCGCTGGAAGTCCTCGCGCAAATCGACGACCTCGACGCTCGCCAGCGACCGGTTGGCCACCCGCGAAGCAAGCGTCAGCAGCTCGTACTTGCCGCTTCGCCCATGATGATAAGTTTCGAGCGAAGGCGTCGCTGAACCCAGCAGCGCCACCGCGCCTTCCATTTTTGCGCGCACGATGGCAACGTCCCGGCCGTGATAGCGCGGCGTCTCTTCCTGTTTGTAGCTGTTCTCTTGCTCCTCATCGACGATGATCAAGCCGAGATTCTCAAGCGGCGCGAACACGGCCGAGCGCGTTCCCACGACGACCCGCGCCTCGCCGTTTCGCACGCGCCACCATTCCCGCGCGCGCTCCACGTCGCTGAGCGCCGAATGGAGTACCGCCACGCCTTCAAATCGCGCGCCAAACCACGCGCGGCACTGCCGCCCGATCCATAGCGTCAGTGCAATTTCCGGCACCAGCACGAGCGCGGTCTTCCCGCGCGCGAGCGCCTCCTGGACGCTGCGCATGTACACTTCGGTCTTCCCGCTCCCGGTGACGCCGTGGAGCAGCAGCACGCCGAACTCGCCGAGCTCGAAGCGCGCGCGGATTGCTTTCGCCGCGCTCTCTTGCTCCGCGTTCAACTCGTGCGCCGGCGGCTCGTAGCCCACATCAAACGGATCTTCGGCTGGATCGATGCGCTCTTCCCAGCTTTCGAGCAAGCCGTCGCGCAACATCCGCTCGATCACGGCACGCGAAACATTCGCGAGCTTCAACAACCGCGGCAACGGCAACGGGCCGCACTCTGCTTCTAGGAAGGTTCTTACTCGCCTAACTTTGTCGTTGAAACTGCCAGCGGGCAGGCCGGCGGCTTTTTCCTCCTCTTCTCCGCGATCCCTCTGCGCACTCAGCGTCTCTGCGTTATCTTTCCTCTCCCGCTCGCCCGTCTCGCCGCCCTTCCAAGCGACCACGCGCTGCATCTTCGCCTTCCTCCCCAACAGAGTTTCGCGAATCTCGATCAAACCGCGGCGGCGCAATCGTTCCAAAGCCGCGGTATCGACACCGAGTTTTGCCGCCGCTGCGGACCGGAGTGAGCTTTTTCTCTGATTCAGCTTCGCCAGGAAGTCGACTTCAGCGGGGGTGAGGCCGTGAGAGAGCTCTCCGCCGCTGAGGCTTGCAACGGCGCCGCGGCCTGCTTCGGTGAGCAAAATCTCGCGCTGCGATCGTACCTCCGTCACCGGCGGCAGCATCGCTCGAAAGACTTCGCCGACCGGCGCGAGATAGTAGCCTGCGATCCAGTGCCCGAGTTCGATCAGCTTTGGAGTGAGCGCCGGGCGAACGTCGAGCACCTTCGCGATCTCACGGATCTTGGTGCCTTGCGGCGCGGCGTCGGTGAGTTCTGTGATTACGCCGACGATCGATTTGTTGCGGAACGGGACGAGCACACGGCTTCCGGGGTGCACGCTTTCGCGCAGCGCTGCCGGCACGGCATACGTGAACACCGTGCGCGGCGGCACCGGCAGCGCTACGTTGCAGAGGAAAGAGTTCATGCCGGCGAGTAGTGTATCAGCAGCGCTGAACGCAGCCCGCGAGCCTTACAAAGTCTAGCGGCTGATCAGACCGATACCCGCGAAGATCGCGACAATGCCGAACCATTGCCAGCGCGCAAGATGTTCGCGCAGGAAAATCGCAGCGAGGATGACCGTGACCGCGCCGTAGAGGGAGGCCAGGACGCTGACCACGGAAACCTGCTCGAGCTGCAAGCCGCGATTGTTCAGGACGAACGCGCCGGTATCCAACATGCCCATGCCAAGCAGCCAAGCGGAGACGGAACCTTGGCCCCGACTTTGGCGTGGCAGCGCTAGCGGCTGCTTGAGCAACAGGATCACGCAGGTGGTTAACACCGAGGAAGACAGCCGAATCATCCACACCGTGGAGGCAAAGCCGACGGCGGGCACGATCCGCGTGCCCAGCAGCCAGAAGAGCACGCCAAAGCCAGCCGCCGAAAGCAACGCCCAGCCCATTCCGCTGCGCGCTTTGTTTTCAGGCGCGGGCTGCGATGGGCCGTCGGCCTCCGTTTCGCCCCGCGCGACGACGATCACGCCAATCAAGGTGCAAGCAATACCCGCGGCGCGAAGGCTCGTCAAGCGCTCGCCGGAAAATAGCGACAAGAGGACCGTCAACGCGGGATAGCTGGCGGACAAGGGCGCGACCACTGCCATTTTGCCCACTTCAAACGAACGGTACAGCGATAGCGTTGCGATGCCGTTGACGATTCCCGCGAGCGTGCCCCATGCCCACGGCTGCCAGCCTGAGCCGTCCGTCAGGTGGCCCCAGCCGCCGATCCACCGCAGAAAAACAGTGAGGAGTACGAGGCCGGCCAATTGCATGAACAACGTCGTGCGGAGGGAGCCGATGCGGCGAGCCGCGAAACGCGCGAGAAAATCCGAGCTGCCCCAAGCCAGAGCGGTCAGGAGGCCCAACGCTATTCCCATAGGGAACCAAAGGGGCCCATGACGGGTTACGAGGGCTTGCCTGCCTCGGCAGGCCTGCCTTTCTTCACCTCCAGCCCCAGAACCGCCATCACTTTCTGAAGATCTTTCCAGACTTCGCTCTTTGCATTCGGATTGCGCAGCAAATAGGCGGGGTGATAGGTGGCCAGCAATCTGCGGCCCCGAAATTCCAGCCACTGGCCGCGAAAATGCGAAATGCCGCGGTTGGTTTCCAGCAGCGTCTGCGCCGCCACGCTTCCCAGGCAAACGATGACTTTCGGTGCGATCACGTCGAGCTGGCGCAACAAAAAGGGAGAGCAGGTGCTCACCTCGTCGCGTTCCGGAGTGCGATTCTCCGGCGGGCGGCACTTGATCACGTTGCAGATGTACACGTCTTTCCGGTGCAATCCCATGGCTTCGATCATTTGCGTGAGCAGTTTCCCCGCGCGCCCGACGAACGGAAGGCCCTGCACATCTTCGTCATGGCCGGGCCCTTCACCCACGAACACAAGTTCGGCTTTGGGATTTCCGTCGCCGAATACGATTTTGTTGCGCGTACTGTGCAGCTTGCACCGCGTGCATTCGCCGAGATCGCTGCGGATCTTCAGCAAAGTATCGTCGGCAACGCGGTCCATGGCGTCGAAAAGAGATGCCTCCGGCGGCGGAGGCAGCACATCGATCTTCGGAGCCACAGGCCTGAGGCCGGGTGGAACGAGTGGCGGCGCCGGCTTGGGTAAGGTCTTGGACAAAGTTTCCTCTTCGCCAATCGGAGTGGTGGCGGATGTTTCTGCAAACGCTGCGGGTCCAGGCTTGGCGGTGCGGTCGCGATAGAACAATTCAATTCCAATGTCCTGGTAATAGCTCAGCCGTTTGGAAAGTTTGTTCTGAAGAGCTTCAGGGAGTCGCTCGCCCATGATCAAATCGCGGAGCGCTGCGGGGATCGCAGAACGGAGCGAAGCCGCACGACTTCATCAAGAATGCGCTGGGCCACTTCGCCCTTGCTCATCCGCGGGAGAGGCAGGTCGCGGCCGTCGCGCGCAAAGAGGGTCACGATGTTGGTGTCGTGGTCGAAGCCGGCACCTTCCCCGGTCACATCGTTGGCCACGATGAGGTCTGCGTTCTTTGCCGCGAGCTTCTTGCGCGCGTTTTCGGCGACGCGCTCGGTTTCCGCGGCGAAGCCTACAACAAGCCGCTCGCCTTTGTTTTGCGCGACGCTGGCGAGGATATCGGGAGTGGGCTCGAGTGCGAGGGTGAAAGCCTCGTTGTTTCGCTTGATCTTCTGGTCGAGCGTTTGTGCCGGGCGATAGTCAGCAACGGCCGCCGCGAAAATGGCGATGGAGGATTCCGGGAATTTGTCGCCGACGGCGCGGTGCATCTCGGCGGCGGTGCGGACATCGATGCGCTCGACGCCCGCCGGAGAGTCCAGCGAAGTTGGGCCGCTTACCAAAATCACGTGGGCGCCGCGGCGCGCGGCAGCTTCCGCAACGGCGTAGCCCATTTTGCCGGACGAGCGGTTCGTCAGGTAGCGCACGGGATCGAGATCTTCGCAGGTGGGCCCGGCGGTGACGAGCACGGTCTGGCCTTCGAGATCGCGTTGCAGCCGCAGCGTATCGCGCACGGCCGCCACGATCTGCTCCTGGCCGGCCAGGCGTCCTGCGCCGGTCATGCCGCAGGCGAGATACCCTTCATCGGGATCGACGATGGTTACACCGCGGGCGCGCAGCATTTCGACATTTTCTTGTGTTGCGGCATGGTTCCACATGTTCACGTTCATCGCCGGGGCGACCACGACGGGCGCCGTGCTGGCCAGATAAAGCGTGGTGAGAAAATCGTCGGCGATGCCGCGCGCAAACTTCGCGAGGATGTCGGCGGTGGCCGGAGCGACGAGCAAGAGGTCGGTGCGTTGGGCGACGGCAATGTGCTCGATGGCGCTTTCGAGGTTGGCCTCGCCGCCGGACTCTGCAAACAGGTCGGTGATTACTTTCTGTCCGCTGAGGGCGGCGAAGGTGAGCGGGGTGACGAACTCGCGGGCGCTGCGGGTCATCACCACCTGCACGCTGAAGCCGTCTTGCTGCAGGCGGCGAACCAGTTCCGCGGCCTTGTAGGCCGCTACTCCGCCGGTTACGCCTAGTGTGATTCGCATTTCCGAGTTCCTGGCCGAAAAGCGCCCGCTTCAGAAAGCGGCCGCTACATTTCCTCGCACACGCCGATCGCAAATTCGCCGTGCTGCTTGGCCGCGACTCCTACTTGCGGCGCTTGTTGCCGTCCTTGTCTTCGTCGATCGACGACGGCTCGGTGAAATCGTATTCGATCAACCCGTGCTCCAGCTCTTCGCAGGCGATGCGCGTCGGCTTCAGGGTTCTTGGGTTCTCGACCAGCGGCGGCGCTCCCGCCATGATTTGCCGCGCGCGCCTTGCCGCCAACACCACATACGCAAACTGGCTCTCCGGAGCTTTCGTCAGCACATTCATTTCAGTCATTCCCTCCAAACGATGCCAGAAGTTGTTCCACCCACTTACGGCGCCGCACGGTCTGGCAGCGCAGCGCGATAACAATGGCTTGCGCTTCGCGCCCCGCGCGGTCCACGTCTTCGTTCACCACACAATAGTCGTAATATTTGCCGAATGCTGCAATCTCATCCCGGGCTCTGGCCAGGCGCCGCGAAATCTCTTCGTCAGAATCCTGCCCGCGGCTGCGCAGCCGTCTTTCCAACTCTGCGGGAGACGGCGGCACAATAAAAATGGCCACGGACTCAGGAAGCTTCTCTTTTACCTGAGCCGCGCCTTGCACGTCGATCTCCAGCACGAGATCGAGCCCTTTGCTGCGGGCTTCTTCAAGCCATTTCTTCGGCGAGCCGTAAGAATGCCTGCCAAAAACGCGAGCATATTCCAGAAACTCGCCACGGGAAACCATGGCATTGAATTCCGCTTCCGTAACGTAAGCATAGCACTTCCCGCTGGCCTCGGTCGCGCGACGCGGCCGGGTAGTACACGATATCGAAGGCATCGTGCCCGGCAGCTCCAAAATTCTTTGCACCAGCGTCGATTTCCCTGATCCCGAAGGCCCCGATACGATCAAGATGAGCGGCGCGCTGTCGTCTCCAGTGTTCATTCGATGTTCTGCACCTGTTCGCGCAGCTTTTCAATCTCCGCTCGGATTTCCAGCGATAGTCCGGTGATGGCCAACGCTTCGTCTTCGACGCCCGGCGTTTTCGAGAGCATGGTGTTGGCCTCGCGATGCATCTCCTGAAGGAGAAAATCCAGTTTCTTGCCCAACTCTCCGGCGCCGTCCAGAAGCTTGGCGAATTGCTGCAGGTGACTTCGCAGCCGGTCCAATTCTTCGCTGATATCGCTGCGTTCCGCCAGCAGCGCGGCCTCTTGCGCGAGCCGCGTGGGTTCGATGCCGGTGCCATTGAGCAATTCCTTGAGGCGGGTCTGCAGCCGGCGGGCAAAGGCGGGCGTCAGCGCGATGGCGAGATCCCGAACTTTGTCGGTCTGCTCGCCAATGCGAGCCACACGAGCGCGCAGCTCTTCCGCCAAGTGGCGGCCTTCGGCATGCCGCATGTCGTCGAGCTTGGTCAAGGCCTCGCGAAGGCATTCGTCGAGCGCGTGGCCGAGCTGGTCCTGTTCCTCGTCGGTCTCCGGCAACGGCGGCGCCAGGCCACCGATAACGCCCGGCAGCCGCAACAGCGACACCACGTCCAACTCCGCTGAGGCCCCCATTTGCTGCCGCAGCTCTTCCGCGGCGTGCAGATAGGCTTGCAACAGATCGCGGTTCACCTGCACCGGTGCAGCGGCGCCCGGCTGCACGTTGACGTTCACGTCGATGTGCCCGCGATGAATCTTCTCGCGGATGATCTGGCGAAGCCGCAACTCATAGACATCGAAACCTTCCGGCAGGCGAAACCTGACGTCCAGGAAGCGGTGGTTGACGCTCTTGACGCTGACGCGAATGGCCCAGCCATTTTGCTCGCCGCGGGCTTGCGCGTAGCCAGTCATCGAGAGGCATTCGGCCTTTTTCGTCTGCTGCGCGGTAGTTTTCTGGCTCATAGGGGATCGCCTGATGCGGTCAGATTCGGCGTCGAGGTCTGCGCGGGTGCCAGCATGTCGTCATCCGTGAATTGCAGATCATGCAGCCGCGCGTAGATTCCGCCTCGAGCCATTAATTCCGTGTGCGTGCCGCTCTCGCGAATCTGCCCATCCTCCAGCACCAGGATTTTATCCGCGCGGCGGATGGTCGCCAAGCGATGCGCGATGACGAAGGTGGTGCGGCCAACCATGAGGTTGCTCAACGCTTTCTGGACGAACATTTCGGACTCGGCGTCGAGCTCGGAGGTCGCTTCGTCGAGAATGAGGATCGGCGAGTCTTTCAAAATGGCGCGGGCGATGGCGATACGCTGGCGCTGTCCGCCGCTGAGACGCGTGCCGCGCTCGCCGATCACGGTGCCGTAGCCTTGCGGCAAATCCATGATGAACTCGTCGGCCAGCGCCGCCTTTGCGGCGGCCTCCACGCGATCTGTGGGAACATCCGACAAGCCGTAACAAATGTTGTTCCACACGGTGTCGTGGAAGAGAATGTTTTCCTGGGCCACCACGGCGATCTGTTCGCGTAGCGACTGGATGGTCACGCCACGAACGTCGATTCCGTCGATTCGTATCTGGCCGGAGGTCGGCTCGTAAAACCGTGGAATCAGATTCACCAGGGTCGTTTTGCCGGCTCCGCTGGAGCCCACCAGAGCAATCACTTCCCCTTTGCGCGCGGTCAGCCGGATGTTCTGCAAGACTTGCGCCGCTTCGTTGGCGTAGGAAAAGGAAATGCCGTCAAAAACGATTTCTCGGGAAAAAGGCGGCAGCAACTTTGCGCCGGGCTGCTCCACTTGTTCTTCTTTGAGGTCGAGATACGCGAAGACTTGCGTGCTGGCTCCCCGGGCGGCCTGGAATTGCTGATAGACGTAGCCCATGCGCTTCAGCGGCGTGTAGGCGTTGAACAGCGCGAAGATAAAGGCAAAGAAGACGCCCAGGGTCATCACGCCGTGGTGAATTTGGTCGCGCGCGTAAAGCAAAAGCAGCGGAATGACGATGGCGCCAAGCATGTCCATCATCGGCGAGGTAATCACCGCAGCGCGCACCCAGCGCATATTTTCGCGCAACAGGCGCTTGGAGGTGTCGCGGAATTTCCTGATCTCGAAGCCTTCCATGCCGAAGGCCTTCACCACGCGGTTTCCCGTTACCGTTTCGTTCAGGATCTGGCCAAGATCGCCCAGCCGGGATTGACTATTTTCGGCCGAGCGCCGGATTTTGCGGCCGAATTTGTTTACCGGAAGAACCACGAGCGGAAGAAGCACGGCGGAACCCAGAGCCATCCTCCAGTTGAGACCAAAGACCACGGCGACGAAGACCAGGAGCGTGAAGCCTTTTTGAAACAGATCAGCAAGATATTCCGACAACGCGATGCGTGTGCGCTCGACGTCGTTGATCACCACGGAGAGGAGCCGCCCGGTGGGATGGTGCTGGAAGAAACCGATGGGCTGGCGGATGAGCCGGGCGTAGACGGCGTTGCGCAGGTCGGTGACCGCAGCGTGGCCGACGTATTGGATTTGCGTGCCGCCAAGATATTCGGCAATGGCTTTGATGGCGAAAACCATGACGAGGGTAATGGCGAAAATCGTTTTGACGTTGTGGAAGCTGGAGGGAAGAAACTCATTGAGGTAAATGACGCGTTCGCTGAATGGTATTTTTCCTAGAGGGAGGCTCGACCCGAATACGGACGGGTCGAGGACGTAGTCCACGGCCGGCCGAACCATCAGCGCGATGATGCCTTCGGCGAGCGCGACGATGGCCACCAACACCACGCCTACGCTGAGCCGCAAGGAGTACGGGCGGACATAACTCAGCAATCGTTTCAGCTGTGGTGAAAACAGTGATGCCACGCCTCAGGCTCCCCGGCCGATCGCACTTGGTACGCTATTCGCCGCATCGTGGTGTGTCAAGTTTCGGCGGGCGGGTTGGTACTGGCGCAGCATAGGCGTGGCGTCCTCTACTTCTCGATGTCGCGATGAACGACCTTGGCGGAGTATCCGTGCTTTTCCAGCGCGGTTTTGAGGGCTTCCGCGAGCATCACCGAACGGTGGCGGCCGCCGGTGCAACCGATCGCAATCGTCAGGTAGCTTTTTCCCTCGCCGATGTAGTGCGGTATCAAATAAACCAGAAGCCCCTCGATGCGGCGCAGAAACTCTCCGGTCTGCGGGAACGAGCGGATGTAACGCCGGACCTTGGGGTCCAGGCCGGTATATTTTCGCAGCCGCGGAACGAAGTGCGGATTCGGCAAAAAGCGCACGTCGAATACCAGATCGGCATCGGTCGGCACGCCGTAGCGGTATCCGAAACTGACCAGCGAGACGAGCATGGAGCGTTTCTCGGGATTTTTGAAGCGTTCGGTGATGAAGTGGCGCAGCTCATGAACGTTGAATTTCGAGGTGTCGATCACCACATCGGCGAGTTTGCGAATCGGTTCCATCAACTTGCGCTCATGACGCAAACTCTCGCGCACGGAAAGATGCTTGCCGAACGGGTGGGGGCGCCGGGTCTCGCTGTAGCGGCGCAGCAAGGCGTCCTCGCCGGCTTCGATGAAAACAAGCGCGATCGAATGCTGACGCCGAAGATGCTTCAGCAACAGCGGCAATTTCGAGAGGTGCGCACCTTCGCGAGCGTCAACCAGCAAGGCGGCGCGTGCGAAATCCCCTTCGCCCGCGGCGTGCAGCTCGGCAAAAATTGGGATGAGCTCTACGGGAAGATTGTCGACGCAGTAGAAGCCCATGTCTTCAAACGTTTTGAGGATGGTGCTCTTGCCGGAGCCGGAAAGGCCAGTGAGGATGACGAGTTGGCGCGATTCGCGTCTCGGCTGTTGCTTCACGGTGAGGCGCCGGCTCAGCTCTTTACCCTGCGCTGGTGCGTGCTGGGGATGCGCATGTCTTCACGGTATTTTGCGACGGTGCGCCGAGTCACGTGGATGCCAGCGTCATCGAGCTTCTTAGCGATCTGGTCGTCGGTCAACGGCTTGGCGCCGTCTTCTTCTTCGATCATTTTCTTGACCAGGCGTTTCAGGGTCAGCAGCGACATGCCGCCGCCTTCGGGGCCGTTGACGGCTTCGCTGAAGAACGAGCGCAACTCCAGCACGCCTTGGGGCGTGTGCGCGTACTTGCTGGCAACGGCGCGGCTGACGGTCGAGGGATGCACGCCGACTTCTTCGGCGACTTCCTTGATCATCATGGGCTTGAGGGCGTCGGGGCCCTGGGTGAGGAAGTCGCCCTGGCGCGCGATGATGGACTGGCAGACGCGGAGAATGGTGTGCTTGCGCTGCTCGATGTTTTTCATCAATTGGATCGCGGCGGTGAATCTCTCTTTGACGTAGTTGCGGACGTCGCGGTCGGCGGCATCGCGTACCAGCAAGCGGCGATAGGTGGGGCTCAAGCGAAGCTGCGGCATGTCGTCTTCGTTCAGGAAGGCTTGCCACTGATCGTCTACCTTGCGGAAGTAGACGTCTGGCTCGACGAGGCGGGGCTCGGCCTTGTTGTAGCGCAGGCCGGGGCGCGGATCGAGCTTCTTGATCACGTCCAGGGCGCGCTTGACCACGTCCAGCGGCCGATTCAGCGCGCGGGCAACATCCTTAAGCTGATTGGATTGCACCTGCTTCAAGTGCTCGGAGACGATCTGCTGCGCCAGCGTATTCTGCGGATCGAAGGCTTTCAGTTGGAGTAGCAGGCACTCGCGCAAATCCCGCGCACCGACTCCGATGGGATCGAAGTCCTGCACGACGGCCAGCGCGTCGTCCAAGTCGTCCTGCGAGTACTTGCCCTGTTGGGCCAGCTCTTCCATCGATGCGGTCAAATAGCCGTTCTCGTCGAGGTTGCCGATGATGCTTTCGACGAGTTCACTCACCGCGTCGGAACAAATCGTTACGCTCAGCTGCCACATCAGATGATCGGTGAGCCCGGTGGCCGAGGATAAGAATTTTTCGAAGGAAGGGCGCTCGGAGATTTCGCGTTCCTGGGATTGGCCGCCGTCGCCGCCGGAATCCAGATATTGATTGAAGAAGGTGCCGACATCGAACTCGTCGAAGGGATTCGCTTCCGGCTTCTCGGGAACTTTTTCGGTTTCGGCCTTGAGGAAGGTCTCGTCGCTGTAGTTGTCGGACTGGGTGGGCTCTTCGCTCTGCTCTTCCAGGACAGGGTTGGCGATCATCTCCTGGTTGATCATCTCGCGCAGTTCGAGGCGGTTCAGCGCGAGGACGCTCACCATCTGCACCAGGCCGGGCGTCAGAATCTGCTTCTGCGACACCTTCAGGTTGAGTTTGAGTCCCTGCCAAGCCATGGCTGTTTCTGTCTTGTCCCTTCACAAATCCCTAATTCGCGCCTTAGTTCAGGCGGAAGTGATCGCCGAGATAGACGCGCCGCACTTCCGGATCGTTGCTCAGCTCGTCGGGCCGGCCCTTCCTGAAGATTTTCCCATTTCTCAGGATATACGCGCGGTCGGTGACATTGAGTGTTTCCCGCACGTTATGATCCGTAATCAATACGCCAATTCCCGAACGGCTTAACTCCCTGATGATTTCCTGCAAGTCCTTGACGGTCAAAGGATCGATGCCCGAAAACGGCTCATCGAGGAGAATGAAAGACGGCTGCAAGGTAAGGGACCTGGCAATCTCCAGACGCCGGCGCTCGCCGCCGGAAAGGGTGTAGGCCTTGCTTTGCCTCACGGTCTCGAGCCCCATCTGCACCAGCAATTCCTCCAGCCGGTCGCGCTGCTGTTCGGGCGTGAGCGGCAAAGTCTCCAGAACGGCTAGTAGATTCTCTTCGCTGGTCAGTTGGCGAAACACCGAGGGTTCCTGGGGGAGGTAGCTGATTCCGCTGCGGGCCCGGAGGTACATCGGGAGGTCCGTAATTTCGTCGCCGTTCAGAAGAACCCGGCCGGAATCGGGGCGGGCAAGACCCACAATGATATAGAAAGTTGTCGTCTTTCCTGCGCCGTTCGGTCCTAGGAGCCCAACGACTTCACCTTGACCGATCTCCAGCTCGACGTCGTCCACGACCTTGCGACCGCGATACGACTTGCTCAACTCGACGGCCTGGAGCTTCAGCATACCTCTTCATTTCTCGACTCGATGTTTCGTCAACGTTCGCGAACCATTTTCAGAATCGACGATGATCGTATCATCCGCTAAAAAGAAGGTCAATTGACGGCCGGTGGTGGTACCCGAGGAACCGTCATAGAGGGTCGGATTTCCCCCGGTCATCACGAATTTTCCGTTGGCGGCGGTGTACTCGCCGCGGTCGGCGGTCGCTTTGCGGTCGCCTTGCTCGACGACTACCCCGCCGGTTCCTACCGCGCGGCTGATCTGCTGGGCCCCGCCGCCAGTCGCACCGCCCGCACTTGCGCCGCCCGCATTTGCGACATTCGATCCGCTCGCGCCGGTGGCCGGGCTGCGCGTAAAGTAGAGGTCCAGCACCGGCCCGCGCATCTTTTGGTCCGCGGATTGCACTACGACGTTTTGTTGCAGATGGGCGCGACCCTCGTTATCGAAGTAGGTGAGCGCGGCGCACGTGGCATGCCACAATTGCGGCTTCTTTGGAGCGACCTGCGCGGTGTTGACCTGCCGTGCTCCCGAGTCCGTCGCCGGCCCGGCCGCTTGCTCCCCGGATTGGCCCGCCACCTGTGGGAACACGGCGCGCACGTTTCCCACCGCGTTCAGCACCCGAGTCTCACGCAGCAACTCGATCGAATTCGCCTCCATCACGGAATCGCCCTGCCACAAGCGCGCATGTCCCGTGTACAGGGCGCGGCCCGCCTTTGAGTTCGCCTGGAGCGTATCCGCAGTGATATTGGACGGCGCGGGCGGCGCGAGCTGCACGGTGCTGGTCTTGGACGAAAAGTCTGTCGAGCGCACACCGCCTTCGGCCAGGATGTCGCCGGTGGTCTGTGCGAACGTAATACGTGGCGCGTGGGTCTCCGTCGTGGCGTCGCGGGCTACGGCTTGTCCTGTCAGGGTGGCCGTCTGAGACGCGCGCTGGAACACCGCGTGTTCTGCCTGCCCGCTGCGGTCTCCTTCCTTGAGCTTGACGTCTCCCTGCAAATCCATCTGCGACCACCCGCCCGTGGCGGACATTTGCGCCACTCCGCTCTGCGCCGTGGCCGTCTGCGGCAGACGTCCGGCGACACGTCGCTCGGTCTGCACATTTCCCGTAGCCTGGAGCTGTCTGGCTTTACCTTCCTCGGCGAAGTCCATGACGAGTTTGTCGGCTTGCAATTTCGTTCTCGCCGCAGGGCTGCTCGGCGTTGCGGCGTCGGTCCACTCCATCGTTCCCGGGGTCAACGTTTCTGCTTGCTGTGGCTTGCTGGCCTCGTGTTCCTTGCCGCCGCCAAACTGCATGCGAAAAGCGCTGGTCTGAAGGACGCGCGCTTCCCCGGTTTTCTTGAGCTCGGCCCTGAGGAAAACGCTCCCAGACAAGTTCAGCTCTTTTGGCTGGCTGAAGCGCGGCCACAGGTCGAGGGTGCCGGAATCAGCTTTCGCTTCGTCGTCCTCCGCGTCGCTGCCGCGGAGTCCGTGAACGGCTCCGGTTGCGTCCAGCTTGGTTACCGATCCTTCCGGGGAGAAGTGGGCGGTGAGGGTATCCGCGTCCAATTTCATTTCGCCAGAGGTGCCTTTCGAGGTCAGCTCAGGCCTGTTCCCGCCCGCACCTGCGATAGCGACAAGTATTTCGGCGCGAAAGTCCTCGTCGAGGGCCAAGGAAATTTCTCCCGCAGTCAAGTGTTCCGCCGAGGTCTCGGCTTCCGCGGGCCCCCGCAGGTGCAGGAGCCTGGTGTCGCGGCCGAAGTCGAGGCTGGTGCCTTTCACGTGCACCTCTTGTTCCAGGTGGGATTCCGCCCGAGAGGTCTTTTTGGCGCCGCCGACGTCGGCCGGCTGAACGAGCCTGAGCCGCACGTCCCGGAGCAGGCGCACGGTGCCTGCTTCGGATTGGTACTGCAGCCCGGTGGCATCGCCGGTGCCGCGCGGAAATGCAAAGGTGACTCGCTGGTCTGTCTGGGCGATGCCGCTGGTGCGATCAAATGTGACGTCGCGCGTTTCGACGTGGGTGGTGCGAGCTTCCGCTTGCGCTGGATCGGCCGCCACGAGCTTGGCATCTTCCGCACTCATCAGGTCGAGCTGCACGTCACCGCTGCACCGGATGCCGCCTTTCTCCTTGCCGTAGTCGCAACTCCGGGTATGGATGACGTCGTGCCGGTCTCCGGCCTTGCCGAAAATCGTGATCTTCACATCCTCGAGCAGGCTGGCATCCTGTCCCTTGAACTCCGTTGATTTTGAGGCCTCGACCTCGAAGATGACGGTTTGGTTTTGCTTGTCGAATTGCCGGAAGTTAATTCCGTTGGACTGGCGGGTGACGTCGATGGGTGTCGGCGGGGGCGCTTTCTTGAGTTCCAGGTGCCGGACCCAGCCGCGGTTCAGATACACCACGGCCGTGGCGCCTGCGAGGAGCAAGGCCACCACCGCCGACCAGCGGGCGTAGCGTGCCGCTTCACTTCTCAGCATGACTTCAGTGTAAGCAAACTGCGCTCAGGCTGTATAGAAGGAGGTTCGTCGAAAACGATTACTGAATTCGTCCGGGAGAACACCCGCGGTGGGGCGGCGCAGTTTTATCCCGCGGTTTCGGCGGTGGCGGCGGTGTCCGGCAAGATGCCGATATTGGCGGCCGCGACGCTGTCGCGATTGGTGTTCTTCACCAGGTACATGGCTTCGTCCGCCAGGTGCAGCAAGCCCTCTTTTGTGCGCGAATCCACGGGGTAGGACGCGACGCCGATGCTCGGTGTGATGTGCACGCGGAGCCCCGCTTGATCGAGCCACGGAGTCTCGCGAATCAATTTGTGCAGCCTTCGCGCGACGTTGAGGGCATTTTCCTTGGACGTCTGCGGCAGCAGGATCACGAACTCATCCCCGCCGTAGCGGAACGCAAAATCGATCAGCCGGCAATGTCCCTTGAGCGCGTTGCCGATCTCCGCCAGAAGCCGCGAGCCCACCAGATGCCCATGGGTATCGTTGACTTGCTTGAAGTGGTCGAGGTCGATGAAGACCAGCGAGAATTCATAGTTGTACCGCTGCGATCGGTAAATCTCGGTCTCCAGAATGAAGCCCATGTGCCGGGCGTTGTAGAGCGTGGTGCAATCATCGGTGATAGTAAGCTCGTGAATGCGTTTCACGTGCCGGGCGTTTTCCAGCGCGATCGCGGCGAAGTCCGACAATGCTTCGAGGAGCTTGAGGTCTCGCGGATCGAAACCGTCCGGCCCGATGCAATTGATCAGCTCGATGACGCCCAGGCAGGTCTCGCGGAATTTGACCGGGACGGCCACGATCGACTGCGTCTCCATCTTGGTCTTTTCGTCGACTTTGCCGAAGAACCGCGTGTCCTTCGAGGTGTCCGGCACCACCACCGCTTCGCCGTTTTGCGCGACCCATCCGGCGATGCCCTGGCCCACCTTGACGCGCACATCCTTCAGCGCTTGCGATGCCTTGCCTACGGCCAGCTCGAAATACAGCTCTTGCGAGGCTTCATCAAGGAGCAGCAACGACCAGTTGTCCGGCCGCAGGAACTCATCGATCTTCTCCATAATTGTGCGCAGAACTTGATCGAGCTGCAGGGAGGAGGTGAGCGCCTTGCCAAGCTCCTGAAAGACAGCGACTTCACCCGCTTCGCGATGTTCGTAGGGAACCGCGGGATTCCGGCGGCGTTCGACGGCGGGAAATTGTTTGACGTCCTCCACGCTCGGTTGAACCTGTTCCTTTAGATGCATCCCGGACTCCCCGTCGCCGTACAACAGACAGTCCGTAGACGCGATTCGGCCCAAGTTCGCGAATCTTCGCCAGTATAGGCGCCTGTCAAAAACCGGCGCAACATGCTCGTAGTACAGGCGTTGCTATGTTGCCATCATCGACCGGTGTACCTCATTTTCCCCTCCTCCATGGTCTGCCGGACCTCCCCGCAGGGCACTGGGCAACCTTTCGGTAAGATATGCTAGGCATTGATTTCATCGGTCAGGGTTTACCATGGCTCGGGACTTGCTTTTCCTTTCTCTCGCCTCTGTGGTCGCTTGAGGGCTTATGTCGAAACCAACGGTTAACGAAGATCGGCCGGAAACCGGCGAAAGCTCGAACCGAGCTCGGGATCACCTCGCGAATGAGCGCACCTTTCTTGCTTGGGTGCGGACTGGGATTGCAATCGTCGTGTTCGGCTTTGCGATCGGACGTTTCGCCATTGCCATCCGCCAATTTATGCAGATGCAAGGTCACATTGTGCGGACCGCGGGATTTTCAGTCTGGCTCGGCACGATAGCCATCGTTGGAGGAGTCGTGCTGACACTATCGGGTCTACTCCGTTATCGCCGGACGCGTACTCAACTGGAGAAGGGGCGGTTCGAGCCGGCTGGGTTGGTCGTCGATCTCGTCGGTATTCTCACGGTGTTGTTCGGTTTGCTCCTGGCGGGATATCTGGTTTACGTGGAGTTCCGACTGTAGGGCGCACCCCGCACGCCGGGGCAATACAATCCCACAAAATAGTTCCGGAGCTTTGAATTTGGAGGCAAAAATCCCGTTAACTTCCACTTGATTGGTCGGGTAGAGCAATGGCGCGTAGCGGGCTTCAAATGATGCCGACGTTTCCACCATCCCCCCTATCAGTAGGGTCGAGGCCTGGCGCCGTGTCCCGTAGGTTCCGCCGACCTGGGGCTCTCCGTTTCCTTTGGGAGTGGACTCACTAGCCGAACCGTAGACCGGTCTCCAGACCCCGCCACGTCAAACCGAGCATGCCCATTTCGAGCACTCGGCTTTCCTGCTTGCTTCGTCGTCAGATGGGATGAGAAGGCC
>Ga0187819_10000215_pt1 | contig 28025 bp, 18 predicted proteins | sample NC_wetland_sal_i_15_FD_132411 | JGI IMG/M metagenome (GOLD analysis project Ga0187819, IMG submission 132411) | Wetland sediment microbial communities from Neuse River Estuary, North Carolina, USA - SO4_4 | ecosystem: Environmental > Aquatic > Freshwater > Wetlands > Sediment | place: USA... | reverse complement strand
CCTCGCGCTGACCGTGATCCTGCTCGCGGCGGCCGGGGTGCTGCTGTTCCTGCGGTTCCACCACTCGCCGTTCAAGGTGAGCGGCGTGCCGACGTTTTCGACGGCCCAGAACGGCTGCACGGTGAACGTGACCGGGCAGATCCCCACCAACGGCTCGTCCGGGACGATCTCCTACCAGTGGGTGTTCACCCCGCAGCAGGGGGCACCGCAGCCACTCAGCCAGTCCGTGGTGTCCGGGCAGCACGACGTCTTCGTGACCGTGGCCGTCCAGGGCCAGGGGCACGGCACCGCTTCGGAAAAGGTCACCCTCCAGATTCTCGGCCCCAACCAAGAGAGTGCCTCAACCGTCCTTAAGGTCAGCTGCTGACCATATTTCCGCCGCGCTGACGCCGGGCAAGGAGGCCGATCGATATGGCCGAGAAGACTGCTCCGCCGATCGACATGGCCGAGTGGACGGTTCCGGGGTACACCACCCTGCGCGAACTCGGCACGGGCGGATTCGGGAACGTCGTGCTGGCCAGGCACGACGCCACGGGCACGCTGGTGGCGATCAAGTACCTGAAGTCCGAACTCCTGGATGACCCGGGGTTCTCGGTGATGTTCCGCGGCGAGGCGGAAGTCCTGGCCATGATGGATGACCCGAACGTGGTCCGGCTGTACGAGTACGTGGAATCGCCGTCGGGTGCCGCCATCGTCATGGAACTGGTCGACGGGGCCTCGCTGCGGCAGATCCTGGCGCACCAGGGCCAGACCACTCCGGAGGCCGCGCTCGTGGTCCTGCAGGGGTCGCTGCTCGGCCTGGCCGCCGCGCACCAGCGCGGTATCGTGCACCGGGACTATAAGCCAGAGAACGTGCTGGTCAACGGCGGCGGCGTGAGCAAGCTGACCGACTTCGGGATCGCCGTGCGGACCGGAGACCAGCCGCACGCGGCGGGCACCATCGCGTACGCGGCGCCCGAGCAGATGGGCGGCGGTCCGGCCACCCCGGCCGCGGACGTGTACGCCGCCACGGCCACCTTCTACGAGTGCCTGACCGGCCGGCCCCCGTTCACCGGCGAGACCGCCGAGCGGGTGATGTACCAGCACCTGTTCGAGCCCGTCCCGCTCGAGCCGGTACCCGAGCCACTGCGGCCGCTGGTCGAGACCGGGATGGCCAAGGAACCCGAGCGCCGGCCCACCGACGGGACCACCTTCATCGCCGCGCTCCGCGCGGCGGCCGTCGGCGCGTACGGAGCGGACTGGGAGGAGCGCGGCCGGTCGAACCTGGGCGAGGCGGCGCTGCTGCTGGCGGCGCTGTGGCCGCTCGGCTCGCCTCCCGCCGCGCAGGGCTTCGCCGCTCAGCACCTCCAGCTCGCCGAGCACGGCGCCCGGGAGTCCCGCCACCTCCGGCACCTCTGGCACCTCGAGCATCTCCGGCATCTAGCTCACCTCCGGCGGCTCGGCCTGACCGTCGCGGCCGGCGTCGTCCTCGTCGTGGCCGCCGGGCTGTACGCCTCTAACCTCTCGTTCAAGCAGCACGCGTCCAACCACCCGATCGCCGGGCCCACGCAACCGGTACCGCTCAGCCCGCCGCCGGGCTCGAACCCTCCGCCGTCCACGGCGCCCGCGCCCACCGGGCTCTCCCCCGCCAGCGGCTCGACCAGCGGCGGCACCCTGGTCACGATCACCGGGACCCGCCTGGACGGCCCGGTCTTCGTCAAGTTCGGCGCCAAGGACGGGATGATCACCGTCGACCTGAACACGAAGATCTTGGTCAAGAGCCCGCCCGGCCAGGGCACGGTGGAGATCACCGTGATCACGCCCGGCGGCACCGCTAAGGCGGGCGAGTTCAGCTACCACAACCCCAAGGCCCACATGGCGGCGCCGGCGGTCAGCGGGGTCTTCCCGGCCACCGGGCCGGCCGGGGGCGGCACCGCGGTCACGATCAGCGGGACCGGCCTGGCCGAGGCCACCATGGTCAGCTTCGGCGGGCGGGCCGGGATGATCACCTTCGACTCCGGCACGCACATCACGGTCGTCAGCCCACCGGGCAGCGGCACGGTGGACGTCGCCGTGACCACCCCCGGTGGCACCTCGACCGCGGGCATGTTCACCTACCAGGCCCCCCAATCCGCCACTACACCGCCCCCGGCGCACCCGGCGGTCACCGGGCTCTCCCCCGCCAGCGGGCCGACCGGAGGCGGCACCTCGGTCACGATCAGCGGGAGCAACCTGTCCGGCGCCAGCCGGGTCAGCTTCGGCGGCGCGGCCGGGACGATCACCTCGGATTCCGGCAACCGGATCACGGTCAAGAGCCCGCCGGGCAAGGGCGCGGTGACGGTCACGGTGACCACATCCGGCGGGACCGCGACCGCGGGCAAGTTCACCTACAACGCTCCTCCCCCGCCGCCTCCGGCTCGTCCGGTGGTCTCCGGGGTCAGGCCGAACAGCGGGCCGACGGGCGGCGGCACCTCGGTCACGATCAGCGGGAGCAACCTGTCCGGCGCCACCGGGGTCAGCTTCGGCGGCAAGGCCGGCTCGATCACCGCCGACTCCAGCACGGCGATCACCGCCACCAGCCCGTCCGGCTCCGGCACGGTGGACATCACGGTGACCACCAAGGGCGGCACCTCGGGTACCTCAAGCGCCGACAGGTTCACCTACACGACTCCGGCGCCGACGGTCTCCGTGGTCTCCCCGAGGAGCGGGCCGGCGGCCGGCGGCACCTCGGTCACGATCACCGGGGAGAACCTGTCGGGCGCCACCGGGGTCAGCTTCGGCAGCACGAACGGCTCGATCACCGCCGATTCCAGCACGGTGATCACCGTCACCACCCCGGCCGGCTCCGGCACGGTGAACATCACGGTGACCACCCCCGGCGGGAGCGTGGGCGCGGGCCAGTTCACCTACGTCGTCCCGGCGCCCACGGTGAGCCGGTACACCCCGACCACCAGCGCCGGGTGCGGCTCAACGACCGTGGACATCTTCGGGTCGAACCTGTCCGGGGCCAGCGTCAGCTTCGGCGGCACGGACGGGTCGGTCACCTCGGATAACGGCAGCGAGATCGTCGTGACCGCCCCGGCCCCCCCGGCCAGTTTGGGCACGGTGACCATCACCGTGACCACCCCGGGCGGCACGGCGACCGTCGGCTCGTTCACCTGGGAGTCTTGCATCCAGTAGGCCCTCAGTAGCCGAGGTCCGGGTCGACCTGGCCGATTAGCTCCTGGCCCGCCGTCAGGCGCCGGACGTTCTCGGCGATCCGGCCGGCCAGGAGCGGGCGGGTCATCTCCTCGGTGTCCGCGGTGTGCGGGGTGATCAGGCAGTTGGGCAGGTCCCAGAGGGGATGGCCGTCCGGGAGCGGTTCCGGGTCGGTCACGTCCAGGGCGGCGCCGCCGATCTGGCCATCGCGCAGGGCGCGGACCAGGGCCCCGGTGTCGACCAGGCCGCCGCGGCCCACGTTGACCAGCCAGCCGTAGGGCTCCATCGCGGCCAGCTCCGCCGGGCCGATCATCCCCCGCGTCTGCGGGGTAAGGGCCGGGGTGAGCACGACGGCGCGCGCGCCCGCCAGCGCCTCGGCCAGCCGGTCGGGGCGCAGGGTGCGGGCGGCCCCAGGCAGGGGCAGGACTTGCCTCCGAACGACCGTCACCGGGGTCCCGAACGGCTCGAGCAGGCGCAGCAGGACGGTGGCGATGCCTCCCCCGCCCACGACGGTGACGGGCTGGCCGAACAGGCTCACCCCGCCCTGCTCGCCCCAGGATGACGCCCGGGCCCGGACCTTGAGCAGGCGCAGTCCGGCCAGGACGAGCGCGAGGGCGTGCTCGGCCACCGGATCGGCGTAGGCGCCCTTCGCCGAGGTCCACCGCCGCGCGTGGTCGATGACCCCGGCCTGGAAGACCCGCTCGACGCCCGCCTGCGGGAGCTGGACCCAGGAGATCCCGGGCGTCAGCGCGGCGCGCAGGGCGTCCATGGCCGCGCCGTCCGTCCAGACCAGGCCGACCGGATCCTGGTCCAGCGTGACGGGCTCCCCGCCGCCGCGGCGGATCGCGTCGGCGGCCCAGTCGGCGGGCCGGGGGCCCACGGCGACTCGGAGCGGTCCGGCGCTCACCGGACGGCGACGATCACGAGGTCGTTGGCGTTGGTCTGCGTGGCGCCGGTCAGCACGGCGTCTCCGCACGCGTGAAGGATCGCCGTCGTCTCATGGTCCACCAGTCCCTTCCGCAAGCTCAGTCCCTGCCGGCGGGCCTGTTCGGCCGTGGCGGAGTCCACCAGCCCGCCCGCGACCGCGGTCCCGCCGTCCGAGCCGTCGGTGTCGGCGAACAGGGCCGCGATCCCCTCGACGCCGTCGAGGGCGAGGGCCGCCCCGACCGCGGCCTCCTGGCTCGGGCCGCCCCGGCCCAGCAGTCCGCCGGCGTCCGGGCCGAGGCTCACCGTGTACTCGCCGCCGCACGCGACAATCACGGTACCGCGCGCCCACGGGGAACTCGCGCGCCGGGATTCGGCCGCCAGCGTGGCCAGGACGCGGCCGACCGTCGCGGCCTCGCCCTCCAGCGAGCCGCCCAGGCGCACCCCGGCGAAGCCCCTGGCGTGCGCGGCCCGCAGGACCGCCTCGGTGCCGTCCTCGCCGCGGGCCAGCAGGACGCTTCCGATGTCCAGGCCGGACAGGTCCGGTGATTCCGCCGCGGCGCAGCCGGCCAGGTAGTCCCGCACCGAGCGCGGCACCCGGTCGAGCAGTTCCCATTCCGTGAGCACCGACAGGGCACCGGCCACGCTGGAGGTGTCCTGGACGGTGGGATCGGTGATGTAGTCGAGTGGGTCGCCGACCACATCGGAGACCGTCAGGTTGAGGATCCGCGCCGGCGCGATCGCCCGCGCGAGCCGGCCGCCCTTGACCTGTGACACGTGCTTGCGCACCGTGTTGATCTCCACGACGGACATGCCCGAGGTGAGCAGCAGCCGGTGCAGGGCCGCCTTGTCGGCGGGTGAGATCCCGGGCGGCGGCAGGCTGGCCAGCGCCGAGCTGCCGCCGGTGAACACGCAGATGGCCAGGTCCTGCTCGCCCAGCTCGGCGGCTTGCGCGAGCAGCGCCCGCGCGCCGGTCACGCTGGCCGGCCCGGGGACGGGGTGCTCGGCCGGCAGCATCCTCAACTGGCGCGCGGGCCGCAGGGCGGAGTGGTCGTGCGGGACCACGACGATTCCGGCGTCCAGGCGCGGCCCGAGCATCTCCTCCAGGGCCACGGCGACCTCTGCGCTGGCCTTGCCCGCGCCCAGCACGACCAGCCGCCGGACGGCAGAAAGGTCGTAGCTACGGCCGCCCGCGACCAGGTCTAGTCCGTGCACGGCGACGGACCGGCGCAGGCCGGCCGACGGGCTCAGGGCGGCGAGGGCGACCTCGGCCAGGTCGAGCACGATGGCGCGCAGTTCCCGCTCGCCGTGGTCGGTCAGGCGGGCGCGGTTCTCGATGCGAGCCACGGTGCGCCGCTTGACGCGGTCAATGCGGATGCCGGTACGATCGCCCGGCGTAGCTGGCCGCGGGCCCGAGCTCCTCCTCGATCTGGAGCAGCCGGTTGTACTTGGCGGTGCGCTCGCCGCGGACCGGCGCACCGGTCTTTATCTGCCCGGCGTTCAGCCCGACGGCGAGGTCGGCGATGAACGGGTCTTCCGTCTCGCCGGACCGCTCGGAGACCACGATGCCCCACCCCCCGGCCGTGGCCTGCCGGGCCGCGGCCAGCGCCTCGGACAGCGTTCCGGCCTGGTTGACCTTGAGGAGCAGGGCGTTCGCGGCGCCGAGTCGCTGGGCCTGCTCGACCCGCTCCCGGTTCGTCACCAGCAGGTCATCCCCGACCACCTGGACGGCGATCCGGCCGGTCAGCTCCGCGAAGGCGGCGAAGTCGTCCTCGTGGAACGGGTCCTCGAAGGTAACGACGCCCCAGTCGGAGGCGTAGCTCTCGTAGAGCGCCATCATCTCCTCGCGCGTCCGCGGTTTGGAGGCTAGCACGTACGCGTCCAAGGATGCGTCGTAGAAGTGGCTCGCCGCGCAGTCGAGGCCGTACACGACCAAGTTTCCATAGCCCGCCCGGTCGACGGCGAGGTGGAGTTGCTCGAGCGCCTCCGCCGGCTCGCTGATGGGCGGCGCGAAGCCGCCCTCGTCGCCGACGTTGATCGCGGCCTTCCCGTAGCGCGCGGCCAGGATCTCGGCCAGGACCAGGTTGACCTCGGTGGCCATCGCCATGGCGTCCGCGAACGTGGCGGCTCCCACCGGCATGAACATGATCTCCTGGATGTCCAGGTCGTTGGACGCGTGCCTGCCGCCGTTGATGAGGTTGATCTGCGGGACGGGCAGCACGTGCGCGTCGGCGTTCAGGTGCCGGTACAGCGGCTGGCCCGCCGCCGCGGCCGCGGCGCGGGCGGCCGCCAGCGAGACGCCGAGCAGGGCGTTGGCCCCCAGCCGGCTCCGGTCCGGGGTGCCGTCCAGTTCGACGAGCCTTCGGTCGAGTTGCCGCTGCGGCACGGCCGGAAAGCCGATCAGCGCCGGGGCCAGCACGTCGCGCACGTGGCCGACCGCCTGGCGGACGCCGAACCCGCCGAAGCGGCGGCCGCCGTCGCGCAACTCCACGGGCTCATGGCGCCCCCGCGACCGGCCCGCGGGGACATCAGCCCGCCCCAGGATCGTGCCGTCGACGACGACGTCGACCTGTACCGTGGGCAGGCCACGGCAATCGAGTATCTCGCGGGCCCGTATCTCGCTGATCTCTGGCATTCCGTGCACCTTGACACACTATTCCGGCAATCGTAAGGTTGTCAACAATCAGACGATTGGATTGCTAGGGTGGTAGGGACCGTGGGGAGCATGGGGGACGTGCTTGAGCCGCTGCGGCGGGATTCGACGCCGGAGCGGATCGCCGCGCAGCTGCGCTCGGGGATCGTCAGCGGCAGGCTGGCGGCGGGCCAGGCGCTGCGCGAGGTCGAGATCGCCCGCCAGCTCGGCGTCAGCCGGGGCCCGGTCCGGGAGGCCTTCCAGCGCCTGATCCAGGAGGGCCTGCTCGAGGCCCACCCGGCCCGGGGCGTCTTCGTCCCGCAGCTGCTCGCGGAGGACATCGCTGACCTGTACCTGGCCCGGGGCGCGGTAGAAACGGCGGCGGCGAGGCTGCTGACCAGCTCGGGATGTGACCTCGCTGATCTGGAGGAAGCGCTCGCCGAGCTGCAGGCGGCCCCGGCGGACGACTGGAACGTGCTGGTCAGCCTGGACCTGAACCTGCACGAAGTCCTGGTCCGCAGCACGGGTAGCAAGCGGCTGGCCCGGATGTTCGGCACGCTGGCCGCGGAGACCCGGCTGTGCATGGTCGCGCTGGAGTCCTTCTACCCCGAGCGGGCCGACCTGGTCACCGAGCACGCGGAGATCGTGCAGGCGATCCGCCGACGAGACGCGGACGTCGCGGCCGCCCTCCTCGAGCGCCACATGACGGACTCGGTGCGGCGGCTGGCGAACGGGCCGTCCTGAGCCGGCCGCGATCTAGGCCTTCTCCTGCGCGAGGTCGGCCAGGGGGTCTTGACCGGCCATCCGGTCGGCCTGTTTCCGCTCCTGGATCTCGGTGAAGAACGGCGAGTCCGGCGCCGCCCGCCACACGACGAGCGCGCCGATCAGGAAGGCCAGCGCGACGCCGGCGACCGAGACCCAGGCCACGGTCGCGGTCTGCGTCGTCAGCCCGTAGAAGAAGATCACGCCCATGTACAGGCCACCGATCAGCGGGAGGACGCCCACGACGATGAACGTGACGACGCTCCTGCGCAGGTACGCGCGGTAGAACCAGACGCTGGCCAGGGCGATCACGAAGTACATGAACAGCCCGAACATGCCGTCGGCGCTGATGATGTAGCCGATCGCCTTGTTCGCGGAGCTGCTGGCCAGGTAGGGGATGAGCAGGATCGGCGGTATCGCGGCGAGGATCAGCAGCCCCGCCCACGGCGTCTGGTGCGCCCGGTTGATGAGGCCGAACAGGCGCGGGATGACCCGGTCCCTGGCCAGCGCGTACAGGATCCTGCTCGGCTCGATCATCTGGATCTGGCAGGTCCCGATCACGGCGATGAGCACGGCGAGCGGGAGCGCCCGCCCGAGGAAGCCGGGAACCAGCAGCTGGCCGGCATAGGCCAGCACGTCAGTGCCGTGCGCCAGCACCTGGGCCTGGCTGGACACGCCTTCGAAGACCACGATGAGGAACGTGTACCAGACCGTCAGGAACCCCGTCCCGAGGAGCATCGCCCGGCCCGGGTTGATGTTGCGGTTCGTCGACTCCTCCCCGAGCACCGCGGTCGCTTCCCAGCCGAGGTAGAGGAAGCCGCACGGCACCGCCGCCTCGGCCAGGCCCTTGAAGCCGCCGACGCCCGCGACCGCGTGGGAGACCGTGAAGTCCGACAGCGAGGGGAGCGTGGCGCCGCCGGCCCCGGACGATTCGTGGATCAGCGCGAGTACGACGAACGAGATCATCGCGGTGTACTCGATGACGATCAGGCCCGTCTGCAGCCACACCGACGGCCGGATGCCCCGGATCGAGAGCCAGACCAGGACGCCCATGATGGCCGCGGCCACCACCCAGGTGACCGGGCGAGAGAACGTGCTGGTCGGGAACAGCACGAACAGCAGGTAGGCGCCGGCCAGGGTGATGTTCCCGACGTTGGCGAACGTCGAGACGAACACGTTGAGGAACCCCGCGCCGACGCCGACCCTCGGCGAGATCGCCTCGCTCACCCAGACGTACGGCGCGCCGGCGTGGGCCCGCCACCGGTTCAGGCTCGCGTAGCCCGTCGCGCAGAGGAACATCCCGACCCCGGTCACGAGGACGGCGAGCGGTGCGACGTGGCCCGCGAACGCGACGAGCAGGGCCAGCGTGTAGGCGACGCTGCTGGACGGCGCGACGTTCGCGATCGAGACCACGAAGTCGCCCCACAAGCTGACCGCGTTCTCCTTCAGCCCGACGTGGTGGGCGGTCTCAGCGCTCGCGGCCATCCGAATCCTCCTCGCACTCATTTGTCAGATCGTCAGATTGGATGCTTGTCAACAATGGTCAGGTTGGTGATCAAGGGTGTCAAGGTAACCGGGAGAGGCACCACGGTTCGTTCGGCCATGATTCTTTAATTAATATTTTTTAGCGATAGAGTTCCGGTATGCCTGATCCAGACCTGGCCTCGGTGAGCAGCCTGGACGATCCGGTGCGCCGGCGCCTGTACGAGGTGGTGGCGCGGCGGACCGAACCGGTATGCCGGGACGAGGCGGCCGCCGCGGCGGGGATCGGGCGCGCCCTGGCCGTCTATCACCTCGACAAGCTCGTCGAGTCCGGGCTGCTCACCGCGACCTACGCCCGTCCCGCCGGGCGGACAGGGCCGGGCGCCGGGCGGCCCGCCAAGCTGTACGCGCGATCGGACCGCGAGTTCGCGGTCACCGTGCCACCGCGCGAGTACGAGCTGGCGGCGCGGCTGCTGGTCCAGGTGGTCGAGTCGGACGCCAGCGGCAGGGGCCGGGCCGCGCTGCTCGACGCGGCGCGCCGGCTCGGCGCGGAGCTCGGGAGCCGGTCCCAGACGGCCGATCTCGAGGGCGCGCTCGCGCGGCAGGGGTACGAGCCGCGGCGCGACGACGCCGGGACCATCCGGCTGCGGAACTGCCCGTTCCACCGGCTGGCCGAACAGCACAGGGACATCGTCTGCGGGATGAACCTGGGGCTGATCGAGGGGCTGGTCGCCGGGCTCGAGGTGCCCGAAGCGCGCCCGGCGCTTGACCCCTCCCCCGGGCACTGCTGCGTCACGATCGGGGTGACCGGCCATGACGCGCGCCCACCCGGCGCTGCACATCGCGCGTGAGGCGCCCGGCGTCGACCTGGACGCGGCGGAGCGGGCCGCGGGCGACTTCCTCAAGGCCCTGGGGGTCGACGTGAGGACACCGGCCGGCTCGCCGACCCCGGCGTGCCGCTCGAGGCGTTCCTGAACGACGGTCCCTAAGCTTTACTCCATGCCCACCCGCGTCCTCATCCTCGGCGCCGGATTCGGTGGCCTGGAGCTAGCGACCCGGCTGTCCAGCGAGCTCGCCGGCACGGTCGAGGTCACCCTGATCGACCGGAGCGACTCGTTCATCTTCGGATTCTCGAAGCTGGACGTGATGTTCGGCCGGCGCACGATGGATGCGGTACGGCTGCCGTACCGCAGCATCGCCAAGCCGAGCGTCGAGTTCCGGCAGGAGACGATCCTGTCGATCGACCCCGAGCGGAAGCGAGTCGTCACGGAGGCGGGCACCCACGAGGCCGACATCCTGGTCGTCGCGCTCGGAGCCGACCTGGCCCCGGGCGCGACCCCGGGCCTGCTCGAGGCCGGCCACGAGTACTACTCCCACGAGGGGGCCGTCGCGGCCCGGGACGTCATCGCCGCTTTCCAGGGCGGGGCCATCGTGATCGGGGTCATGGGCGGATTCTTCAAGTGCCCGCCGGCGCCCTACGAGACCGCGTTGATGCTGCACGACGACCTGACCCGGCGCGGGCTCCGGGGCGCCACGTCCATCACGCTCGTCACCCCGATGCCGAAACCCATCCCCATCTCCGACGAGGTGTCCGACGCCATCGTGGCGACGCTGGATGAGCGCGGGATCCACAGCTCGCACGCCACGTGGACGGAGCGGCTCGATCCCGCCGCCAAGGTCGCGCACCTGCGGGACGGGCGCGCGCTGCCCTTCGATCTCTTCCTGGCGGTCCCCGTGCACGTCGCCCCGCCGGTGGTGGTCGAGTCGGGGCTGACCGAGGACGACGGCTGGATCGCGGTGGACAAGGCGACGCTGGCCACCAAGTGGCCGGACGTCTACGCCGTGGGCGACGTCGCCAGCGCCCCGGTTCCCCGCGCGGGCGTCGTCGCCGAGGGTGAGGCCTCCACCGTGGCCGATGTCCTCCTCCACCGGCTGGGAGGCGGACCTGCCCCGGCCCCCTTCCCCGGCCAGATCCTCTGCTACATGGAGATGGGCGACGACACGATCGGCCGGGTGAACGCGAACTTCCTGTCGGGGCCGGCTCCCGTCGCCTTGTACAGCCCGCCGTCGCTAGCGGGTGCCGAAGAGAAACGACAGTTCGCGGCCACGCGCCGCGCCCGCTGGTTCGGCCTGGAGACCGGCTAACCGGGGAGGTCGACGATCAGGCCGTCGAAGGCCGCGAAGACGGGCAGGGGCGCCGACGCCTGCTTGGCGGCCAGTTCGTCGATCTCGTCGTCGGTCCGCCACGGGTCGTGGTGGTACAGCGCGACCGCCTTAACCTGGGCGTGCTGCGCGAGCCCCACCACGTACTCGATGGCGGAGTGACCGAGGAAGGCGAGCCGCGGGAGCTCGGCCGCGGTGTGCTGGGAGTCGTGGACGAGCAGGTCGGCGCCGCGGGTCAGTTCGACGGCCGCCTCGTGGTACTCGCCGAGGCCGTCGGGGCCCGGACCGAGGGAGATGGGGCTGTGATCGGACAAGTAGGCCACGGTGGCCGTCCCGTCGCTGACCCGGTAACCGAACGTGCGGCCGCCCTTGTGCGGGATCTCCCGCGCGTCGACGGAAAAGCCCTCGAATTCGTAATGCCCGGGTGAGAGGGAATTGAAGCTCCACCCTTCGCCCAGCTGGCGCGGGCGGATCGGGAAGTGCGGGGGCGAGATGACCCGGGCCAGCAGCTCCTCCGCGTCTTCCCCCTGCTCGGGCAGGTAGACGTCGACCCGGTGGCCGGGCAGCAGGCCGCTGCGGAAGAAGGGCATGCCGTGGGTGTGGTCCCAGTGCAGGTGGCCGAGCAGGATCGTGCCGCGGAACGGCTCGCCGCCCAGCGCGCGCGGCAGCTGCTGCAGCCCCGTCCCGGCGTCCAGGGCGATCGTGGGCGGCTGGCCGTCGTGGGCCAGCCCGACGCACGAGGTGTTCCCGCCGTAGCGGACTTGCCCGGCGCCGCTGACCGGCGTCGAGCCTCGGGTCCCGCAGAAATGAACTCGCATCGCCTATAGCATGCCCTACCGCGGGCTCCGCGGCGACGGCCCGCGTCGCGCGCCGTTTAACTCCGCTTCGTCCGCTGCTGCTTTCGTGCGTTCCGAACGTTTACGGTAGGTATACGCATACCAGCGGGAGCGGGTTTACGTGGAACCAGATTCCGGGCGCGGAACCGGGCGGCCACGGCTGCTCGGGGTGTTCGCCCACCCCGACGACGAGACGTTCTGCGCAGGGGGGACCCTCGCCCGCTACGCCAAGGACGGCGCCGAGATCATGGTGGTGTCGGCGACCCGCGGACAGGCCGGCCAGATCCGGGACGCCCGGGTGGGCACCAGGCGCACGATCGGGGCGGTCCGCGAGGGCGAACTGCACCTGGCGTGCGAGCGGCTGGGCGTGGCCTACGTCCGGTGCTGGGACTACGCCGATGGCGGCCTGGCGGACGCCGATTTCGCTGGCCTAGTTTCCAAAGTGGTGCAGCTCATCAGGGAGTTCAAGCCCGAGGTGGTGGTGAGCTTCGGGCCGGACGGCGGGTACGGGCACCCCGATCACATCACGATCAGCGCGGCCGCCACGGCGGCCTGCCAGCAGGCGGGGGATCCCGCCAGCTACCCTGGCCAGCTGGCCGGCGGGCTGGCCGCGCACCAGCCGGGACGGCTCTACCACGCCTGCTTCCCGCCCCACGACGTGCTCCTGATGAACCGGCTGGCTACCTGGCTGACCACCCGGCCCGACCGGTTCGCCGGGACCATGGAATTCGTCCATGCGCTGCTGCTGATGGCCGAGGAGGCCGGGACGATGGGCTTCATCAGGGACCACGCGCGGGTGCGCTGGTACCCGGCCGGATCGTACGTCGTCGAGCAGGGCGAGGCGGCCACTGAGCTGTTCGTGATCCTGTCCGGGCACGCCGATGTATGGCAGGAGCAGGCGGACGGCAGCCTGGAGAAGCTGCGGTACATCGGGCCGGGAGAGTTCTTCGGTGAGCTCGGCGTGGCCGGCCGCCGGGCGCGCAGCGCACACGTGGTGGCCACGGAGGGACTGACCTGCCTGGTGCTCGCTCCCGCGGCACCGACCCTGTTCGCCGGGCGGGGCGAAGGAGCACGGCTGCCCGGGGGAGGCGCCGACGAGACCCGGGGGGCTCTGGAGGTCCCGGGGGTCGGGGCTGCGGTGGCGACGGCCAGGCTTGACGTCACCGACCAGATCGACGCGAAGGTCGGCGCGCTGTGCGCCTACCGCAGCCAGTTCCCGCTCGAGCCGGGCATGTTCCCCGACTTCCTGCTCAAGGAACTCTTCGGCCGGGAGTACTTCATCCAGGTGCTGCCGCCGCGTCAGGTCGAGACCGAACTGCTCTAACCGGAGGGGAACCCACGATGGCCACCACGCACGAGGAAGCGCCCGGATCCGCCGGTACCGCGCGGGCGACCGGCCCGCAGATGGCGGCGGCGCTGGCCGGGTTCCGCGAGGCCTACCCGGCCTTCGACACCACCGCGCGCCTGGACGACCTGCGCGCCACCGAGTACGCCCGGCTGGACGCGCTCGGCCAGACCTACCTGGACTACACGGGCGGCGGCCTGTACGCCGTCAGTCAGCTCCGCGACCATCAGGCGATGCTGGCCGACGTGGTGCTCGGTAACCCGCACTCGGAGAACCTGCCCTCGAAGGAGATGACCGAGCGCATCGGGGCCACCCGGGCCCGCATCCTGGAGTTCTTCCACGCCTCGCCGGATGAGTACGAGGTGATCTTCACCCCTAATGCCACCGGGGCGCTGCGGCTCGTCGGGGAGGCCTATCCGTTCGGACCCGGCGACCAGTACCTGCTGACGTTCGACAACCACAACTCGGTCAACGGGATCCGCGAGTTCGCCCGGGCCAAGGGCGCCCGCATCAGCTACATCGCGGTAGCCCCGCCGGACATGCGCGTGCCGCACGACCCGCTGGCCCGGGTCCTCACGCACTCCGCGCCGAGCGGGCACCGGCTGGTCGGCTGGCTGTCGGAGGGGCTGCGCGGCGGGCGCCGCGGCGGGCACAACCTATTCGCCTACCCGGCTCAGTCCAACTTCTCCGGGGTGCAGCACCCGCTGGAGTGGATCGCCCAGGCGCAGGCCGCCGGCTGGGACGTGCTACTCGACGCCGCGGCCTTCGTCCCCACCAACCGGCTCGATCTGTCGGTCTGGCACCCGGATTACGTGTCCCTGTCGTTCTACAAGATCTTCGGCTACCCGACCGGGATCGGCGCCCTGCTCGTGCGGCACCCGGCGCTGGCCAAGTTGCGCCGGCCCTGGTACGCCGGGGGAAATATCACCTTCTCCTCGGTGCAGGCGTCCGAGGCTCCGGGCGCCGGCTTCTACCGCACCCCCGGCGCCGCCGGGTTCGAGGACGGGACGGTGGACTACCTGGGCATCCCGGCGATCGGCATCGGCCTGGATCACATCTCGGCGATCGGCATCGACACGATCCACACCAGGGTGATGTGCCTGGCCGGCTGGCTGCTGACGGCCCTGAGCGAGCTCCGGCACAGCAACGGCACGCCGATGGTGCGCCTGTACGGCCCGGCCGAAACGGAGATGCGGGGCGCCACGGTCACGGTGAACTTCGCCGATCCGGCCGGGACCCTGATCGACTCCCAGCTGGTCGAACGGCACGCCAACGCGGTGGGGATCTCGCTGCGCAGCGGCTGCCACTGCAACCCGGGGGCGCGCGAGGTCGCGCTCGGCTTCACGGAAGCCGACATGAAGGCGTCGTTCCGGCACAAGGAGCAGCTGAGCTACGAGGAATTCCTCCACGTCATCGACGGCAAGACCACCGGGGCGGCCCGCGCCTCCATGGGACTGGCCAGCACCTTCGCCGACGTGTACCGGTTCTGGGAGTTCGCGGCGAGTTTCCGCGACGTCGCCCGGGCCGACCTGGGAAGGTTACGGCGCCGGTCGACGCGCCCTGAGCATATGATCCGAGTTGCGCCCAAAGATGACGCGGGGGGGATTCATGTCGTTTTTCGACTACCCGACTTCCGGCCCGGAAACCGCTCCCCCGACCCAGGTGCTGCTGGCGGACGCCTCCGAGGCGGACTGGACGGCGCTTCTGGATTACACGCAGGCCAGGCGGTTCGGCGCCGGGCAGGAGGTCCTGCACGCGGGCGGGGGCGGCCGCTCGCTCTACCTGCTCCTGGAGGGCACCCTCGAGGTCGTCCCCCCGCCGGGCCGGTTCGGCCGCAAGCGCGCCCGGGTGCGGCTCGAAGCAGGCAGCGTGGTCGGCGAGATGTCCTTCTTTGACGGCGAGCCGCGATCGGCGGGCGTCCGGGCCCTGACTCCCGTGGTGCTCGCCGAGCTGACCCAAGACGGCTTTGACGGCCTGGTCGCCGGGCATCCCGAGCTCGCGCGGCGGCTGCTGCTTGACCTCGGCCGGATCCTCGCGGGCCGGCTGCGAAGAGCGGAGGCGACCGCCGGAGCGGCGAGCTCGGACGCCCTGTGATGCCCACGGTAATCCAGATCAGGGAGCCCGGCCGCGAGGCCCGCTCGGTCGTCGTGGACCGGGCGATGGAGCTCGGCCGTGCATGCGAGGGGGAGCTGATCGCGGATCCCGCGGTGTCCCCGCGCCACCTCAAACTGGTGGCGAGCCCGGTGGCGCTATCGCTGGTGGACCTGGGCACCAACAGCGGGACGTTCGTCAACGGGCAGCAGATCGAGGGCCGGGCGGTCCTCGACGTCGGCGACGTCGTCCGGTTCGGCGGAACCGAGTTCGAGGTGATCAGCCGGCCCGGCGCGGCCGTCGCGCACCCGGAACGGGCGGCCGCGCAGCCGAGCCGGGCCGTCATCCCCGCGCCGCGTGAGCCGGACGCGCAGGGGCCGGACGGACCGAGTCGGCCCGGCGGCGCCGGAGGGCTCGGTGGCCTGGCCCGCGCCGGCGAGGTGGTGTTCCTCGGCCCGATCCCCAGGCCCGGCCAGCCGGTGTTCCGCAACTACACCGAGCTGCCCAGGCGGGTGCCGATCTCCGCGTGGCACATCATCCGGGTCATCAGCGTGCTGGCGTACCTCGCGCTCGTGGTCGGCCTGTTCGTCCGGCCGGCCGGCGCGCTGTTCGCCTTCTTCAAGGTCGTAGTCCCGCTGCTGCCTATCTTGTTCTTCGTGGCTCCGGGGCTGTGGCGCAACCTGTGCCCGCTGGCCGCGGCGAACCAGGCTCCGCGCGTCCTGCACTTCACCCGGGCGTTCACCCCGCCGGCCTGGCTGCGCCGCTACGGCTTCGTGGTGGCCATCGTGCTGTTCTTCGGCATCACCAGCGCCCGGATCGCGTTGTTCAACGCGAGCGGGCAGGCGACGGGGATCCTGCTGGCCGTCACCATCGTCAACGCCTTCGTGGCGGGCCTGTTCTTCAAGGGCAAGAGCGGCTGGTGCAGCAGCATGTGCCCGCTGCTGCCGCTGCAGCGGGTCTACGGCCAGACGCCCTTCCTGACCGTGCCCAACAGCCACTGCCAGCCGTGCGTCGGGTGCACGAAGAACTGTTACGACTTCAAGCCCCAGGTCGCCTACCAGGCTGACCTGCACGATGCCGACCACGGCTGGGTCTCGCCGCGCAAGCTGTTCGCCGCCGCGCTGCCGGGTTTCGTGCTCGGCTTCTTCACGCTGGTCTCGCACCCCCACCTGACCAACCTGCAGGCCTACGAGCGGCTCGCACTGTACTTCCTGGGCAGCGTCGCCGCGTTCTACATCCTCGACGCGCTGCTGCCATTTGCGTCCGGGATGCTCACCGCAGTGTTCCCGGCAGTCGCCATCAACCTCTTCTACTGGTACGCAAGCGTGATCCTGGCCGACTCGTTCCACACCGTGACCGGGGTCGCCATCCCGTGGGTCCGCTGGCCGATCCGGGCTATCGTGCTGGGCCTCACCGTCGTCTGGATCACCCGCACCTACGCCGCGGGGCGCCGGTTCGACGAGGAGTCGTCCGGCCGACCCGCCATCTTGGTCCAGGTGGGCCGCGCAGCGGCCAGGGCCCTGGCCAGCAAGGCGCAGCAGAGCCAGGCCGAGGTGCGCTTCGAACCCGACGACACGCCGGTCGGCGCCGGGATCGGGACGAGCCTGCTCGAGGTCGCGGAGAAGGCACACCGGCCGATCGAGGCGGGCTGCCGGATGGGCGTCTGCGGCGCCGACCCGGTGGCGGTCCTCGAGGGGATGGACTGCCTGACCCCGCCGGACGAGGAGGAGCTGAGCACGCTGCGGCGCCTCGGGTACGCCGCGAACACCAGGATGGCCTGCTGCGCGCGGGTCCAGTCGGGGCCGGTAAAGGTCGCGCTCACCCCGGAACCCGGCGGGCCGCCCGACGGCCAGCGGCCGGCCTCGTTCGACCGCTCGATCCTGTCCGTCGTCGTCGTCGGCAACGGGATCGCCGGGGTCACCGCCGCGGACTTCGTCCGGCGGGGCCATCCGGACTGCGAGATCCACCTGGTCGGCCGCGAGACCCACGTGCTGTACAACCGGATGGGCATTTCCCGCCTGGTCTACGGGCGGTCCGCCATGCAGGGGCTCTACCTGCTGCCCGAACCCTGGTATGACGAGCACGGCATCACCGCCTGGCTCAACACGTTCGCGACCGAGATCGACCTGGCCGAGCGGCGAGTGCGCCTGGGCACCGGCGACCTGCTCTGCTACGACCGGCTCATCCTCGCCATGGGCAGTTCGAGCACCGTGCCCGCAATCGAGCGCATCGAGATGCCCGGGTCGTTCGTCATGCGGGAAGCCGCGGACGCGATGGCAATCCGCGGCTACGTCCAGCAGCACGGCGCCCGGTCCGCGGTGGTGGCCGGCGCCGGGCTGCTCGGGCTGGAGGCCGCCTACGCGCTGTACGAACTCGGCCTGCAGGTGACGGTGCTCGAGCGGGGCGGGCGGCTGCTGGCCAAGCAGGTCGATGCGCGGTGCAGCGAGCTTGTGCAAGGGCACTTCGACGAGCTCGGCATCGCGATCCGCTACCGGGCCGAGGCTGCCTCGCTACATGGCGAGGGCCGGGTCAGCTCGCTGCAGCTCAAGGACGGCACCTCGCTTCCGTGCGACGTGTTCCTGGGGGCCGTCGGCATCCGGCCCAACGTTGACCTGGCCGCGGCCGGCGGCCTCGCGGTCAACCGGGGCGTCCTCGTCGACGACCGGATGCAGACCAGCGTCCCCGGGGTGTTCGCGGCGGGTGACGTCGCCGAGCACCACGGCATGGTGCTCGGGCTGTGGCCGATCGCCGCCAAGCAGGCCGAGGTGGCGGCCGTCAACGCCCTAGGCGGTGACGAAAGCCTGATCGCCGATGTCCCCGCGACCATCCTCAAGGGTGTCGGGCTGGAGCTGTCGGCCGTCGGCCGGGCCGAGCCCGAGCCCGGGGAGGAGGTCATCGTCGTCGAGGACGCCAGCCAGCGTTCGTACCGCAGGCTGGTTCTGGCCGACGGGCGCGTGATGGGCGCGGTCATCCTCGGGCACCACCCGGAGAACCTCGCGGCGGCCACCTCCGCGGTCAAGCGGCAGCGCGTCCTGGATGAGGACGCCCGCGCGGCCGTGCAAGCCGGTGACTGGTCCGCGCTGGCCGCACCACGGCAGCCGGCCGACATGGCAACGTGACGGCGCCGGACGCTTACGTCCCGATAGAATCCAGCGTCGGCGTTTACGCCACGATTTGTACACGGCGCCATGCCGTGGGGGCGGACAGCACTGGAGCGGGCGGTATGTGCCGCATGCAGAGAGGCTGGGCGAATATGGGAACACAGTTGATTCACGGTTCCGGGCGAATCTGGCGGGCGGCGAGTCTCGCCGCGAGCGGCGCCGCCGTGGTGCTCACCATCGGGGCCTTCGGGGCCGTGCCTGCGTTGGCGGGCGGCGGGGGTGACCAGGGCCAGCTGGTCGCGGTCTTCGTCGTCCAGCCGACGACCACGCAGGTGGACGAGGCCGTCACGCCCGCCGTGGTGGTGAAGGTCGAGAACCTTGATGGTCAGGTTGACTGGGACTACAACAGCCCGGTGGTGCTGGAGTACGCGGTCAACCGGCTCGGGGCGCCCCTGCCGACCGGGAACGAGGTGAACGCGATCCACGGCACCGCCACATTCCCCGAGTTGACGTTCAGCGCGGTCGGCTTCGGCTTCGAACTCGCGGCGGAGATACCTGGCCAATCCGGGGAGCCCGGGCCCTCGCCCTGGCAGTGGCAGCCGGATTGGGGCTGGATGCTTGGCCAGGGAAGCGGGATGAGCCGGCCGTCTTCCCCGTTCGACATCGTCGACCAGATCCTGCAGTGCGGCGGCGGGTCGCAGGACGATCCCTGCACATCCGAGACGGTGAGTTCCGACGGCACGTCCGGCTCGGCGACCGCCCCCGATGAAACGGGAACGCTCGAAGCGACCGGCGGCGGCTTCCCGGATCTGTCGTGCACCGCCTTCGGCGGCGTGGTGTCCTTCTCCTCCAACCTGTCCAAGACCATCACGGTCAGCTTCAGGGGCTCCGGCGGGGAGCACTCCTGGGACAACTGGCACAAGAAGTCGGTCAGTATCTGCTGGGGATCACCGACGCCGTTCATCACGAAGTCCGGCTTCCCGGCGCAGTTCAATCCGGTTAACGACGAGTTCGAGGGCCTGCTGCCGCACTGCAGCGCGTACCGGCCCGCGCCGTGCGTGTCGTCGGTTTGGTCCGGTTCCTGGGGAAGTTCCGTCAAGGCCACGATCCAGGCGCCGGCCGGAGATCCGCACATTATTTTCGGGTGAGGCTCCGGCTCGGGCGCCGAGATTGACGGTTCGGCGGCCGGGCCGGTGCTGACGGGTTCATCCTCGCCATCAGGAGCTGGGTTGCGGGGCGGACAGCGGGAACTTGGCCGTGGCGACCACGCCCAGCCGCTCGAATAGCGCATCACGCGCGGCGGTCTGGGCCTGGTCGGCCGGGCGGCCGACGTGGCCCGCTAGCCGGATAAGGGCGTCCAGGCTCAGCGCCTGGTCGTACAGCGCGCTGCGCTCCCGCGCGGAGGCCAGGCTCGCCTGGAAGGCGTCCGCGGCCGGTCCTGGCTGTCCCCGCTGCGCGAGCAGATAGCCGCGCAGCCGGTCCAGGGCGGCGGTCTCGGCGGCCATTCCCCGGCCCGCGACCTGGGCGGCCAGGTAATCCGCCAGCGTCTCGGCAGCCGCGTTCTCCCCGGCCAGCACCAGGCACTCGGCGATCCGGACGTCGGTCGACAGCTCCTCGCCGCGCTCGCCAGCCCGGACGTAGCCGGCCTTGGCCACGTCGAGCAGGTCGCGCGCCTCCACGAGGCGGCCATCCCGGGCGGCCGTTCGGCCGAGGACGCTCTGCGCGAAGGCTGTCTCCGACAGCGCGCCCGAGGCTTGCAGCACGCGCAGCGCGGGCCGCACCATGGCGTCGGACTCGGCGTAGTGTCCCTGGTCCGACAGGATCTCCCCGACGTTGCACGCGGCGATGGCCGCGCTCCACTGGTCGCCGACGCGATCGAAGGTCTGCGCCGCCCGCCGGTAGTACGCGAGCGCGTCTACCCAGCGGCCTTCGAAGTACGCCCTGATGCCGAGTTGGTTCAGGACCATGGCCTGACGGCGCAGTTCGCCGAGCTCCTCCCAGATGGCCAGCGAGCGCTCCGCCCAGGGCTCGCTGTCGAATCGGCCCCGGGCGACATCCGCGGCGTCGAGTAGCTGCAGGGCCTGGGCGAGCGCGTCGCGCGCGCCCACGCTCTCGGCCGCCGCGATCGCCGCCTCACAGGCGTGCTGGACGTCGCCGTAGCGGCCCTGCATGAGCCGGATCAGCGCGATGTGCACCAGCAGCCGGGAGTCCAGGCGCCGCGCCTGCAGGTCGGACAGGCCCGCCAGGATCCGGCGGCCGCTGGTAATCCAATGCAGCGCCTGGGACAGGCCGCCGGTCCGCACGACTACCAGGGCGGTCTTCAGCCGGAGCCCGGCCAGCGCTACGGGATCGTCGCGGAGCAGCTTGCGGGCGGAGGCGTACGCGCGGCCGGCCGCGGCGAACTCGCCGAGCAGGAACCTGATATCGGCGTAAGCCTCGGCGGTGCGCGCGATCTCTTCGGGCACGGGCTGGCGCTTGCGCCTGGCCGCGTCCAGGGAACGGGCGAAAAAGCTCGCGGCCTCCGCGTTGGCGTAGACCGCGGCGGCCTGCTCGCCGGCGATCCGCGCGTAGTGCGCGGCGGGCCCGAAGTTCTGCGCGTGGTAGAAGTGCGCGGAGAGCAACCCGGCCTCCGCGTGCTGGGACCGCCGCTCAAGGGCCCGGCCGAGACCGTCGTGCAGGTGCCGCCTGCGGCGGAAGGACAGGCCCTCGTAGGCGGTGTCCCTGACCAGCGCGTGCCGGAAGCGCAGGCTGCCGTCCTCATCGGGCTGGACGAACGCGCCGAGGCGTTCCCACTGGCCCGCTGACGGCGGCTGCCCGAGGACCTCGGCGAGCAGGTCTTGCTCGACGTGCATCCCGGCGACGGCCACGGCCCTGAGCGCGTCGCGGTCAGCGGGCTCCAGGCGGTCGATCTGCGCGCCGACAACGTCCTCGATGGATTCGGGCAGTACCGCCGCGCCGTCGGCCTGGGCCGCGACGCGGGCCAGTTCCCTGGCGAACAGCGGGTTGCCGGTCGAGCGCTCGGCGATGGCCGCCAGCTGGTGGGGCAGCAGCGGGGCGGCCCGGGTCTCCCAGCTGAGCAGCGTCGTGGCGTCCTGCTGGCCGAGCGGCTCGAGCACCAGGCGCACGTCGGCGGCGCCGGTTAGCTGCGGCTGGCGGGATTCCGTGGAGGTGAACGCGATCAGCCAGGGCCGGCCTGCGACGTCGGCGAGCAGCCTGGCGAGCAGGCTGGCGGAGGCGTCGTCGATGAACTGGATGTCCTCGATGACCATGACGGCTGGTCCGGGCATCAGCTCGCCGATCAGCTCGACGACGGTCAGCTCCAGCCGCGGGCGCAGGAATTCGGCGGCCAGCGCGGCCACCTCGGGTGTCGGCGGCAGGTCGGCGCCCACGACGGCCGCCAGCAGCGGCAGCCACGGCCGAAGCGCGGCGGCCTGCCGTTCCACCGCGTCGGCGATGGCCGCGAGCGCGTTCTGGGGACCTGCCGACCCGGGCACGCCGAGCAGTTCCCTGAGCATGGCGTCGATCAGCGCGTAGGGCGTCCCCGCGCCGTACCGGTCGCAGGTGACCAGCAGCGGGCGCCCGTCGGCCATGGTGAGCAGTTCGCCGGCCAGCCGGGACTTGCCGATGCCGGACGGCCCCTCGATCTCCACGATCTGGCCGTGGCCCGTGCGCGCGGTGCCCAGCGCCGCGCGCAGCCTGCCGATCTCGGCCTGCCGTCCCACCAGGGGCGGCACGTCCGGGTCACTACGGCGCGCCGACCGCTGCGCCGCGCCGACCACGACCGCGGTCACGGGCTTGGACTTGCCTTTCACCGAGAACGGTGGCAGCGGGGTGAGGTGGAACCCGCTGTCCCGACCGTCGAACAGCGACGTCGTCGCGAGCAGCTGGCCCGGCCCGGCTCGGCCCATCACCCGCGCGGCCAGGTTGACCGCGTCTCCCTTCACCGAGTACGTGCGGCGGTCCGGGTGCCCGAAGGTTCCGGCGAACACGCGCCCGGAGTTGGCGCCCGCCCGGACCGGCAGCGGTCCGCCGTACTCGATCACCGCGCGGGCCGCACGCAGGAGCCGCTGCTCGTTGTGACCCTCGCTGCGCGGGGCGCCGGCGACCATCATGATCTTCCCGCCGTCCGGGCTGACGTCGGTCTCGAAGAACGTGACGTCGGACCGGCTGCAGGCTTCCTGGGCGACGCTGACCAGCTCGTGCAGGGCGGCCGCGGTCGCTTCAGGACCGCCGTCGGCCAGCAGCTTGTCCGTCCCGGAGAACTCCACGAAGGCCACCGTCACCCGGCGGTGCTCACCTTCACGGGCGCCGCCGAGCACGTAGTCCGCGATCGGGCGGGGCAGGCATGTGACCAGGTCGAGACCGGTCACGTCGCTGCGCCCCCAGTCGCGCTGCTCCACCGCGGGCGCGGCGCGCAGCAGCCGCCCGGGCCCCTTGGCCGCGCCCAGGACCCGGGGGTCAACCAGCGCCGCGGTCGCCGGGCTCAGGAGGATCTCCCCTGCTTCGGCGGCGTCTTCCATGAGCGCGACCTCGGTCGCGGCCGGGCCGGTGATGACCAGCTCGCGATGCTGGGTACCGACCAGGAAGAAGGCCACGGGACCGGAATGCACGCCGACCGCCAGCCTCAGGCTGGCCGAGCCGGCCGTGGCCCGGACCTGGCCGATCCGGCGGAGCACCCTGCGCATCTCGAACGCCGCCCGGCTCGCCAGGACCGGGTGCTCATCGCCCTCGAATAGCAGCAGCACGGCGTCGCCGCCCCACTTCACCAGCCAGGCGCCGTAACTGAACGCGACGGCGAGCAGGTCGGTGAAGACTGCGCTCAGGATGTCGCTCATCTCCTCCGCGCCGACCGCCCCCGCACGCGCCAGCCGCTCGGTCAGGGCCGTGAATCCGGAGATATCGACAAACGCGAGCGTGCCGTCGACCTCGCGGTACACGGCGTCCGGGGAGTCCCTGAGCCAGTCGATGACCAGGTCGGCCACGTACGGGCGCAAGATCTCGCCGTCACGCACCCGGTATCACCCCCCAAGGGGTCATATTGGCGGCTACCTGTGGGCAGGAGGGCAAGTCGACTACACCATCGTAAGCACCGACATGCCGGATCGGCGGAGCGCCGGTCAGGCGGCGGGGAGTTCCACGGTGACGTCGACCACGCCCCGGCGGGTAACGCCCGAGGACACGCGCCCGGACCCGGCGAGCAACGCCAGCGACGCCCGGTTGTCGGCGTCGACGACCGTGTGAATCCGGCGGAGCCCCGCAGGGCGCCGCTCCATCAGCGCGCGGACCAGGGCCGCGCCGACGCCACGGCCCTGGTACTGGTCGGCGACCGTGACAGCGATGTCTCCGGTGGCCGGATCGGACGGGTCCTGGATCAGCCGGGCGACGCCGACCGGTTGCTCGAGCCCGTCGGCGGGCAGCACGACGAGGACCACGGCGACGTGGTGCACCCCGTCCACGTCATCGACGAGCCGCTCGATCATCTCCTCGTCGAGGTCGCTGAGCGGGGACAGGAACCGGCTCCGCCGTGACTCGGGCGACAGGTGCCGGAACCCCTCGCGGAGCATCCTCGCGTCGGACGGCAGCAGCGGCCAGATCAGCGCGGGGGTGCCGTCACGCAGCGCGAACTCCCCCGGCAGGGTGGTGTCCACGCATCTGACAACGCCGCGAGCCCGGCGGTTAGTCCGTGACGTGACCCGCCTCACACTGACACGGCCGGCCAGACCACCGGGAACAGGGGGTGGTCCATGGGGGCGCCGGCGGGAAGCTCACCCAGGTCAAAGGGCGGTGAGGTACGCCAGGGGCGGGGTGCGTGCCTGGCGCCGGCCGACAGGTACCGCAGCGACAAGATCCTGCGCCGGGTCGGGTAGCCGAACCCGGGCGCTCCGTGGACGGTCAGGCTCAGCCCGCGGCCGTCGACGTTGTAGTAGGGCTGATCCTGGTGCCACGGCGTCCGCTGCCTGGTCCTGCCCTCCTTGACCAGGACGTGATCGTGGTAGAAGCGCACCTGCGGCGTCGCCATCAGCGCGGCGGCCAGCGCGGGGACCTGCGAGTACCGGGCCAGCTGCCCGATCTGCGGGATCTCCTGCCACCGGCAGAAGTCCTCGGTGAAGGCGCCTGGGTCGTCGGCGGCGCTGGCCACCTGGGTCAGCGGGCCCGGCGCGGCCAGCACCGCCTCGATCGCCTCAGCGGCCGCCGTCACCTGCCCCGGGTCGAGCACCGAGCGCAGGCACACGACCCCGTCCCTGGCGAACGCCGCGACCACCTCGTCAGTCACCATGGGCTCGTTCATGACCTCTTCCTATAGCACCCGTCGGACCGCGACTATAGGCTCCATGGCTGATGTGACGTCGAAGCGCCCGTATGAGCTGGTCTCGACCTCCGAGGGCATGGTGGCGCGGATCCGGCTGCGGGGGCGGTCGGTGCTGTCGATCCCGCTGCTGAACCGGGGTACGGCCTTCACGCTGGACGAGCGCGAGGCGCTCGGGCTGACCGGCCTGCTCCCCGACGGCGTCTCGACGATCGAGACCCAGCTGCACCGCGTCTACGCGCAGTACCTGCACCAGCCCGATGACCTGGCCAAGAACCTGTTCCTCGGCAGCGTGCGCGACCGCAACGAGGTGTTGTTCTACCGGCTGCTCGTCGAAGACCTCGAGGAGATGCTGCCGATCGTCTACACCCCCACGGTGGGCACCGCGATCGAGCGGTACAGCCTGGAGTTCGGCCGCCCGCGCGGGGTGTACCTGTCGGTGAACCACCCCGACCAGGTCGAGACGGCCCTGCTCAACTACGGTCTGGGACCCGATGAGGTCGACCTGATCGTGGCCACGGACTCCGAGGGCATCCTGGGCATCGGCGACTGGGGGGTCGGCGGCATCGCCATCGCGATCGGGAAGCTCGCCCTCTACACCGCGGCGGCCGGCGTGCACCCCGGGCGGGTCATCCCCGTCGTCCTGGACACCGGGACCGACAACCCGGCCCTGCTGGCCGAGGAGGTGTACCTGGGCAATCGGCATCCGCGGGTCCGGGGCGAGCGGTACGACGAGCTGATCGACGCGTACGTCAAGACCGCTACCCGGCTGTTCCCGCAGGCGATGCTCCACTGGGAGGACTTCGGCGCGGCCAACGCCCGCCGGATCCTGCTGAAGTACTCCGATACCTGCTGCACGTTCAACGACGACATGCAGGGCACGGCCGCCGTGGTGGTCGCCGCGGCGCTGGGCGCGGTCCGGGCCGCCGGGACCCGGATGCGCGATCAGACCGTGGTGGTCCACGGCGCGGGCACCGCCGGGATCGGGATCGCGGACGCGCTGCGACAGGTGATGATCGACGATGGCCGCAGTGCCCAAGAGGTCACCAGGTGCTTCTACGCGGTCGACCGGTTCGGGCTGCTGACCAGCGACTACGCCGGGCCGGTCCGGGACTTCCAGGCTCCTTACCTGCGCGAGGCCGCCGAGGTCGCCGACTGGCGGCGCGACCAGGACGGCGTCATCGGCCTGGCCGAGGTGGTCAGCCGGACCCGGCCGACCATGCTGATCGGGACCTCCACCCAGCCGGGGGCCTTCTCCGCGGCGATCATCACCGAGATGGCCGCCCACGTGGACCGGCCGATCATCATGCCGCTGTCCAACCCGACCTCGCACGCCGAGGCCCGGCCCGCCGACCTGGTCGCCTGGACTGAGGGGCGCGCGCTCATCGCCACCGGCAGCCCGTTCGGGCCGGTCACCTACCGTAATCGCCAGTACGAGATCGCCCAGGCCAACAACGCGCTCATCTTCCCGGGCCTCGGACTCGGGGTCACGGTCTGCCGGGCCCGCCGCGTCAGCGACGGGATGCTGGCCGCCGCGGCGCACGCCCTGGCCGGCCTGTCGGACACCGGCGCGCCCGGCGCGCCGTTGCTGCCCCCGGTCGGGAACCTGCGCGAGACCTCCGCCGTGGTCGGCGCCGCCGTCGCCCGGGCGGCGCAGGCCGAGGGGCTGGCTGACCGGCCGCTCGACGATCCCGACCGTCAGGTACGAGAAGCTATGTGGGCGCCCGCCTACCCGAAGGTGGAGGCCGTCTGATGGCACAGGACCCGCGCGCGGGGCAGCCCGCCGCTGCCGAGGATCTCGTGGATATCGCGAAGCTGGTGACCGCCTACTACGCTCTCCATCCCGACCCGGGGGACGCCGCGCAGCGGGTCTCGTTCGGCACGTCGGGGCACCGCGGATCGGCGTTCACGGTGACGTTCAACGAGGATCACATCCTGGCCACCACCCAGGCGATCTGCGAGTACCGCGCAGGCCACGGGATCGACGGGCCGCTCTACCTGGGCGCAGACACGCACGCGCTGTCCGAGCCGGCCCAGGTCAGCGCGCTGGAGGTGCTCGCCGCCAACGGCGTTCGGGTGCTGGTGGACGCCCGCGGCGGGTACACGCCCACGCCCGCGGTGTCGCGCGCCATCCTGGCGCACAACGCCGGCGCGGGACCTTCTGGGGTCCGGGCCGACGGGATCGTGGTCACGCCCTCGCACAACCCGCCGTCGGACGGCGGGTTCAAGTACAACCCGCCCGACGGCGGGCCCGCCGGCACCGACGTCACCCAGCAGATCCAGGACCGGGCGAATGACCTGCTCGCCGAGGGGCTCAAGGGCGTGCGCCGGATCCCGTACGCGCGGGCGGTGGCGGCCGACACCACGGGGAAGTTCGATTTCCTCGACGCCTACGTTTCGGCCCTGCCGCAGGTGGTAGACCTCGACGCGATCAGGGCCGCCGGGGTGCACATCGGGGCCGACCCGCTCGGCGGGGCGAGCGTCGCGTACTGGGGAGAGATCGGCGACCGGTTCGGCCTGGACCTGACCGTGGTCAACCCGCTGGTCGACGAGACGTTCCGGTTCATGACCCTGGACTGGGACGGCAAGATCCGGATGGACTGCTCGTCGCCCTACGCCATGGCTAGCCTCATCGTCCAAAAGCACGAGTTCACGGTCGCGACCGGGAACGACACCGACGCCGACCGGCACGGCATCGTCACGCCCGACGCGGGCCTGCTCAACCCCAACCACTACCTCGCGGTCGCCATCGACTACCTGTACCGGAACCGCGGCGGCTGGCCGACCGGCGCGGCCGTCGGCAAGACCCTGGTCAGCTCCTCGATGATCGACCGGGTGACCGCCGGCCTGGGCCGTGCGCTGTTCGAGGTGCCCGTGGGGTTCAAGTGGTTCGTGCCCGGGCTGCTCGACGGCTCGGTGGCATTCGGCGGCGAGGAGAGCGCCGGGGCGTCGTTCCTGCAGCGCGACGGTTCGGCCTGGACGACCGACAAGGACGGGATCATCCTGGCCCTACTGGCCTCGGAGATCACCGCCGCGACCGGAAATTCGCCGTCGCAGCTCTACCGGGACCTCACCGACCGGTACGGGGACCCGGTCTACGCTCGGATCGACACCGCGGCGACCCGGGCGCAGAAGGCGGCACTGGCCAAGCTGTCCCCGGCCCAGGTCTCGGCCAGCGAGCTCGCGGGCGACAAGATCACCGCGG
>Ga0187819_10000214_pt1 | contig 28028 bp, 29 predicted proteins | sample NC_wetland_sal_i_15_FD_132411 | JGI IMG/M metagenome (GOLD analysis project Ga0187819, IMG submission 132411) | Wetland sediment microbial communities from Neuse River Estuary, North Carolina, USA - SO4_4 | ecosystem: Environmental > Aquatic > Freshwater > Wetlands > Sediment | place: USA... | reverse complement strand
GAGAGCTCGTCGGTGAAGGCGATCAGCGGCTGCTTCACGGTATCGAGCGCCTCGGTCATGCCGGACAAGCGCTTCTGCAGCTCGTCCAGCCGCCCGACCGGGGTCAGCGCCGGATCGTTCGAGCAGGACGCCTTGAGAATGGCTTCGGCCTTCGCGGACGCCGTCGAGAGCGCATCGAACGATGCGATCTGCTGCTTGTCGGGCTTGACCGTCTCCTCGATCTTGCTCATCGGCAGCGAGGCGACACCGGGGGCAAAGCCGGCGCAAGCGTCGGCCGTGCTGGTCGTATCCTGGTGAATGATCTCCGGGCCGCCGCTGTAGATGTCCTCATGCGACTCGCGTGCGTACTCGTAGTTCATGCCGCTCGGCGAATAGGCATAAGCGCCGTAGGTGTTGTCGGGCCGTGTGTAGGCGCCGTACGGCCAGAACAGGCTGCTCATGATGAAGCCGGCGCCATACCCCCAGAATGCGGGGACGCCGACATTGGGCCACCAGGCCCAGGAGAACATGTCGCCCCACCCATAGGGCCAGAACACGCCGCGCGCCCAGCCCAAGCGGCAGTTCGGGCAATTCCAGTTATGGCCGCCCCAACGGTCGTTCCAGAAGGCGTTTTGGCCCCAGTGGTCCCAGTGCCCGTTGTCGTAGGGATGATTGTAATGATCGTGCTCGGCGACGTCGCGGCGCGCATCTTCCCGATGCGCATCCTCATGCCGCTCTTCGCTCCGATGCTCGGCGTCGTGATGCTCCTCCTCGCGCCCACGACCTTCCTCGCGCGGCCGCTCCTCGCGCCTGAACTCTTCGGGCCGGCGGAGCTCGCGCTCGCCCCCGCCCCTGAACTCGCGGGCGCCGCCAAAATGGCCGCCGCCGAAATGGCCGCCGCCGCGCGCAAACGCGTCGGGGGCCGAATACAACGTGCCGATCGAAAGGGTTGCGATAAGCGCAACGACTGAACTGCGAACCATGATTGCCCTCGTTTGAGCGCCCCAACTCTCAACGCGTCCTCAAGGTGGATCCCGGGGGACGCCAACGGCGCAGATGTAAGGACGATACGCGCGCTTCAAGCCGGGCGCCTCGGCATCCTGGAATGAGGGGTAAGAAACGGTTGGCACCCAAGAGCGGGTTCGATGCATTCCGCCAACCGGGCGGCGAGAAACCTTTCGGCTTCCTCAACGCCAAGTGCGCAGTCCGTTAATTCCGCGGCAATCCCGGTCATGCAAGCCAGCGCTTGCCTCCATCGCGCGGCGGTGCCATCACGCTTAAGGCATGGAGCAAGCCCCGAGCCCGCCCGGCACCCCACGCGTTGTCTCGCTGATCGCGAGCGCGACCGAGATGGTGCACGCGCTGGGGCGCGGGTCCCAGCAGATCGCGCGCTCGCACGAGTGCGACTGGCCCGCAGACGTGCTCGATCTGCCCGGCCTCACGCGGCCAAAGTTCAAGGTCGAGGGCTCGAGCCGCGCCATCGACCAGGCCGTGCGCGCCCTCGTCGAGCAGGGGCTCGCCGTCTACGAGGTCGACGCCGAAGCCTTGCAGGCGCTGGCGCCCGACGTGATCCTGACGCAGGACCAGTGCGAGGTGTGCGCCGTCTCTCTCGCCGATGTGGAGCGCGCGGTGTGCGCGTGGGTTGGCAGCGCGCCGACGGTGGTGTCGCTGCGCCCGCACACCTTGGCCGACGTCTACGCGGATATTCGCCGGGTCGCCTCCGCGCTCGCGTGCGGTCCCGAGGGCGAGGCCCTCATCGCCCATATGCAGAGCCGCATCGCCGCGGTGGCGGCGAAGGTCGCGGGGCGGGATGAATCGTGCCTTGCCTTCATCGAGTGGATCGACCCACCCATGTCGGGCGGCCATTGGATGCCGGAGCTGATCGACGCAGCGGGCGGGATCAACCTCTTCGGCGAGCGCGGGGCCCAGTCGCCGTGGATCACGTGGGAGGGTGTTGCCGCCGCCGACCCCGACGTGATCCTCGTCGCGCCGTGCGGCTACGACATCGCAACGACCGCGCGCGAGATGGACGTGCTCGATGGCAACGCGATCTGGCAGGGTTTGCGGGCGGTGCGCGAGGGCCGCGTGTTCCTCGCCGACGGCAATGCCTTCTTCAACCGGCCCGGTCCGCGGCTCGTGGAAAGCGCGGAGATCCTCGCCGAGATCCTGCACCCCGATGCTTGCGACTTCGGCCACCGCGGCAATGCCTACGCGCCGTTTGTGGGTGTGCAGACGCCGACGACGAAGAAGGCCTCCCAGGGATGAGCGCCAGAGATTGGCGGAGCAGGCTTATCGAGATTGCGGGTTATATCCTCGCCTTCATGAGGAAACGCGGAGCGTGAACGGGGGCCCAGCACGCGCGATCCTCATCACCGGCTGCTCGTCAGGCATTGGGCTCGCCTCCGCGCGGATGCTCAAGGCGCGTGGCTGGCGGGTGCTGGCGACCGCGCGCAACGAGGCCGATCTCGCGCGGCTCAACACGGCGGAAGGGATCGAGGCGCTGCCGCTCGAGCTCGCCGACCTTCGCTCGGTCGCGGCGGCTGCCGACGAGGCCCTGCGGCGCACGCACGGCAAGCTCTACGCGCTGTTCAATAACGCCGGTCTGGGCCAGGTCGGCGCGGTGGAGGATCTCTCCGCCGACGTCCTGCGCCGCCAGCTCGAGATCAACGTCGTCGCTGGCCATGAGCTAATACGCCGAGTTCTGCCGGCGATGCGGGCCAACGGCGCGGGGCGCATCGTGCAGTGCTCCTCCGTCCTGGGGCTCGTGGCAGCCTCCTACCGGGGCGCCTACTGCGCGTCGAAATTTGCCATCGAGGCATTGTCGGATGCCCTGCGGCTGGAGCTGCGCGGCACCGGCATCGCCGTGTCGATCATCGAGCCCGGGCCCATCCGCAGCCGCTTCGTCGAGACTGCGCTCGCCAATTTCCGGTCGACCGTGGACATCGAAGCCTCGCCGCACCGCGATATCTACTTGACGCGGCTTTCGGCCATGGAGGCCGGCGGCAAGACGGCGTTCAAGCTCGAGCCGGAGGCCGTGGCGGCAAAGCTCGTGCACGCGGTCGAGACCCGGCACCCGAAGGCGCGCTACTTCGTGACGACGCCCACCTACCTGTCGGCTTTTGCGAAGCGCGCGCTGCCGACCGCGCTGCTCGATCGCCTGGTCGCCTGGATGTAGGCGGCGGTGCTGCTAAAGGCTCTCGGTGGTTCGCCGCAGCCGCGCGGCGAGCAGGCGCAAAAGATCGAGCGCGAACGCCGGATTCTTCTCGACGAGGTAGAGAAACGCCTTCTCGTCGATGACGGCGACCTCGGTCGGCTCGCGCGCCACCGCGGTTGCGCTGCGCGGGGCTCCGTCGATCAGCGCCATCTCGCCGAAGGTGCCGTTGGGACCGATATTCTCGAGCACCGTGCCGCCGGACAGGATGCCGACCCGGCCCGTGCGCACGACGTACATGCACTTGCCCGGATCGTCCTGGACGAAAATCCTGGTGTTGGCCTCGAAGCGTTGCAGCGGGAAGCCGCCGCGCGCCAGAAGATCGAAGTCGAAGCGCGGCTGGGCCATGTCTTTGACCATGTCCTTGAGCCATTTTCTTGCGCCGAGAATACCTTAGCAGAGTAGGACGGGGGCCTACTCTCTACAACGGATCGCAAAGCGTGGCGGCGGCGTTACGCTGCCCGAAATTGCGCCATCGGGCTCGCGACAAGCGAGGCGACAACGCCGCGATTTCCCTATAACGGCCTATACAAGGTTGGGATGGGGGACGTGACAATGGCCGAGAGAAAGACGGCGTCGCCCGGGAGCTGGGGCCGCGCGGTCGACTACCTGCTGGGGCGTAACACGCTGATCGGCGTGGCATCGCTGATGCTGCTCCTGATCTCGGGTTTCGCCACCTGGCACGGCATGCGCGATTTCATCATTGGCGTGTCGAGCTCGCCCGCCGCCAACTCTCAGCAGTTGCCCGGCGGGTTGTCGTTCTCCAACGACTTCCTAGTCATCGTCGTCGTATTCGCGCTCACCTTTCTGATGTGGCTCTGCCTGCGCGAGACGTTCGGCGAGCAGCGCCGCTTCACCGACCGGCTCGTTACCTTTCCGCTCTACGTATTCCTTGCCATCTGGTCGATCGGGTTCGGCTACGGCTTCTGGTGGAGCCTCATTGCCGGCGAGGAGGCGACGCGCACGGGGCTTGCGGGGTTGCAGCAGGATGCGGGGGACGCCGCGGGCGCCGTCGCGGCACGGCTCGATGCGGTGAAGGTGCAGCTCGATTCTGTCGTCACTTGGTCGGAAAGCCAGATGACGCGCGAGGAGACGAGCGGGGGTAGTTGCGGAACGTCATCGGGGGCCGGCCGTGGGCCGCTGTACAACGCGCGCGTCGGCGTGCGCGATCAGATCGCGTCCTTGCGCAACAGCGTGCAGAACTCCTGGCTGGCGCCGGTGCAGACCGATATCGAATCCCTGCAAAAGAGCGTCGCGTCGCTGCAGGGCGCAACCGTCGCCGAGCGCCAGCAAAGCTTCGACGCCATGGCGAGCAACATCCGCTCGCGCGCCCGCGACATCGCCGCCCGCTCAAACGAGCTCGGCAAGTCGACGGCCACCGAGATGCGCGCGATTGCGGCGGCAGTGTCGGTGGCGCCGGGGCAAAGCGGGTTTACGTGTCACGATCCGACGCTGGCGCAGCGCTTGACGCAGGCGGCGGAGCAGGCCGACCAGCCAGCGACGCTGAACTTGCGCGAGGCGGCGTTCAACGAAGGCCCCGCCGGCGTCGCCAACGCCATCAAGCGGTTGTGGGAGAACATCGGCACGTATCTGTCGAGCCTGTTCGGCTACGTATCCTCCGGCGGCAAGGCGACGGGCGCGACGACGCATACGGGCCAGCCGATCACTGGCCGCGACATGATCGCCCTGCTGGCGACGATCGGCATCGATCTAGGGCTGTTGGCGCTGGCGATCCTCAACCCGCCGCCAGCCCCGAGCCGGCGTCCCTCATCGCAGGTGATCCGCCAAATCCGCGCCGCCATCAACACAGCGATTGAGCGGGCGCCCGGCGCAAATATGGAATGGGTGCGCAGGCACTTCATCAATCACAAGGAGTCGTCCTACCTCATCATCCCGAATCTCTACAGTGTTGACCCAAAGAATGAGGAGGAAGGGGCAAGAGCACTTGCGATGAATCAGCTCGCAGGTGTTCTCGATGATCTGAACCTGGTGCGCTGGCCGCACAAGTCAAAGTGGTGGAAGTTCCAGAAGAATGAACTGAAACAACTCAAGGCTGAAGAGAGTCAGCCCAGTCTGACGGACCTCACCGACATTCGTAAGAAATGGATCGCGGAGAAGAAAGCGGACAACAAGAGCGAGGAGGACATCGTCTTCGAAAAGGCGCAACCCATCCGCAACCACGGCCTGTTCTCGAAGGCGGAGCGTGCCCTCACAATTGCCGGCTGGAGCGAGCGGGCACGGCGCGACGTCGAGATCTTCCCGCTCGAGGATGTCGAAGGGCTGACGCCGATCCTGATGGTGCTCGCCGACGACGGCACCTTCAAAGCCGAAGAGGAGGCCGCAGCCAAAGCCGCGGCGGCCAAGAGATGGTGGCCGTTCGGCAGCTCAGCAAAGAGCGCTTAAACCTAGCGCCCGCGCCACAGGTAGATGGTGAGGCCCGCGCCGATGATCGCCAGGATGTAGAGCAGGATCGGCGTCCCAATCCCCAGGATGAGGCCGATCTCATTGCCCATGAACGATCCGGCGATGCCCACGAGACCGTAGGTGATCTCGCCGCTCGTCGTTGCGAACTGCCGCCTCAGCCAAGTGCTGCCGTAGTGGAGCATGGCGTAGCCGACGGCCGCGCCGATGATCACCAGAATGATAAAATTGACGATCATGTCCGTTCCCTCGCGTCCCCTTTGCACCAGCAACGAATCACTTGACGCATTCTAGCGAACGGTGCGGGCAAGCGCGTCGGTTCCTTAAGGCCACTGAGCCTCAAGCGCGATGATAGGGATGGCCCGACAGGATTGTTGCAGCGCGGTAGAGCTGCTCGATGAGCACGATGCGGGCGAGCCCGTGCGGCAGGGTCATGGCCCCGAGCGATAGCCACAGCTTGGCAGCTGCCAGAGCTTCTCCCCCGTGGCCGTCAGGACCGCCGATCAGGAACGCCATTGTCCGGGCGCCGCCGTCCCGCTCTTTGGCGAGCAAGCTCGCAAAGGTTTCACTCGATAGGGAGCGGCCGCCTTCATCAAGCGCGACGGTCACGTCAGCACCGGCTGCCGCCTTTAGGAGCCGCTGCGCCTCGTCCGCCTTGCGCAGCTCAGCCGTCGCGGCGCGGCCTTCGGGGATTTCGCAAATCTGCAAGGGCCCGAGCTTCAGGGCGCGACCCGCCGCGTCGAACCGCTCGACGTAGCGTTCGCTGAGCTCGCGTTCGGCGTCCTTCAGGCGCCCGACCGCCGCTATCATGAGGCGCATCAGCGCTTCTCCCGCTTCGCCGGCGAGGACGCCGCATAGGGCGCCGTGGCCTCTCAAGGCCTGGTCAGTGCGCAACCTCGGCCGGACGCTCGGCCGACCACATCTTCTCGAGATTGTAGAACTCGCGCACCTCGGGCCGGAAGATGTGCACGATGATGTCGCCGGTATCGAGTAGAACCCAGTCACAGGCCTCGAGGCCTTCGACGCGTACGCGGCCGAGGCCCTTGTCTTTCAGCTTGCGCTGGAGCTGCTCGGCGATCGCTCCCACGTGCCGGTCCGAGCGGCCGCTCACGATCACCATGTAGTCGCCGATGGAAGATTTCCCCTTGAGGTCGATCGTTACGACCTCCTCGCCCTTGGCCTCGTCGAGCCAACGGACGATCTCCTTCACCAGAAGAGCCGGCTTGTGCCCGTTGGACAAAAGCTCAGCGCGAGGCGTGCCCCTGCGGGCACCCTCAGTTGCGGTTCGCATCGTTTGCTGGTTGTCCTTTCCTCATCCACCCTTAGAGGGCTGACGCCGTGCGTGCCGTTCTGCCTCCCGAGCACTCCGGCGCTTATCAGCGGGCCTCAACGCTCCCGCCGAAGCAATAGATAAGCGGTCGGGCCGGGGTGCAGCAATAGGCTTCGCTCCGCAGTCTGAATGCAGAGATCGCAGAGCTCCAGGAAAATAATAGCAATTTCATTATGTTAACTTGTCGTCTCGGCCCGTAGCGCGGTCGAGGAGGCCTCCGAGAGGCGCGTCCCCAGCAGGACCCAAGCCGGTGGCTTGCAGAACGGCAGCAGCGCCGCCGCCGATTCGGGTAGCCGCCGGCGGGAGAGCGCTCGCGCGGCCGGCGAAGCGAGCGCCTTCAGGTGCCAGCCCGGCCGGTCGACCACGGCGATCGGCGCCAGCCGGGTGATCTCGCGCCAGTGCTGCCAGCGGTCGAAGGTGGCAAGGTTGTCGGCTCCCATCACCCAGACGAAGCGCGCGCGCGGGAACCGCCGGCGCAGGTAGCGGACGGTGGCGTAGGTGTAGGGGCTGCCAAGCTCGGCCTCAAGGCCCGTGACCCTGATGGCGCGGTCGGAAATGAGCGCGCGGCTCGCAGCCATACGCCGCTCGAGGCTCGGCAGCCCGGACGCCGACTTCAGCGGGTTGCCGGGCGTGACGATCCACCAGAGCGCGTCGAGCCTCAGCCGCCGCAGCGCCGTCTCGGCGCAGATCACGTGGCCCTCGTGCGGCGGATTGAAAGTGCCGCCCATCAGGCCGATCCGCTGGCCCGGCAGGGCGAGCGGCGGGTGTGCATGCAAGGTGCCGAAACTCTGCAGCGCGGATTTGAGCATAATGCCGATTGTAGGGGGAGCGGCCTTCCCGCGATACGCGGCTTTAAGTGCGCGGATGCAACCTCGGTAACGGCCCGGTCATTATTGCTCTGCCAATCCTGTGGCGACGCCCATGACATGAGGCTGATCGGAGCTGACTTTGCTGAAGCCCGACATTCGGCGGCGTGAGTTTTTGGTGCTGGCAGGCACGCTCGCGGCATCGGGAGCGATGGCACAGGCGCGTGCCGGCGCGACGTCGACCGGCAGCGGCGGCATCCCCGGTCTGCTCGACGATTTCCTGGCTCTGCCCGGAAGGAAGAGCGCGCAGCTCGACGTCGACGCCGTGACCGATCCCTGGCGCGTCACGCACGACCCCGATACGCCGCTGTTCTGCGGCAGTGCCTTCAAGACTTTCGTGCTCGCAACTTACCTCAAAGAGGTCGAGGCGGGCCGGCTCTCCGAATCCGAACAGCTCTCCATCGACGACAATGTCCGCTCCGTCGGCGGCGCCGTATTCGAGCACTTGAGCGGCACCACCGAAGCCCGCAACGTGCTTGAGGCGATGATCGCGCACAGCGACAATACGGCGACCGACGTCGCGCTTCTCCGCGTCGGCCCCGACAAGGTGCGCGGCTTCATCAGCGAGGTTGGCCTCAATCAGGCCCGCATCCCCGACTCGACGCGGCGCTTCTTCTCTTACATCGCCGGCTATCCGGCGGGGGAGGACATGGGCTGGAAGGGCATCGAGGAGATGCAGGCCGGCAAGACGCACGGCACGCCGCGCGATCCCATCAACGGCGAGGAGACGATGGTGTGCCCGGCGGCCGAGTTTGTCTCCTATTACAAGCGCGCGCTCGCCGGCGACTTCTTCGCGAAGAAAGACACACTCGTCCAGTTCAAACGCATTCAGGCCATGGCCGACGCGATCGCGCTCGTCGTTCCGCAGGACACCCCCGCCTACCTCAAGGGCGGCAGCATCGATTGGAACGGATTCCATTGCCTGGCGGTTGCCGGACAAATGATCGTGGCGGCGACGCCGGTCACCTTCTGCCTCATGCTCAACTGGACTGACAACGACGGCGAGAAGGCGGCGGTCGAAGCCCGCTACAAGCAAACCGTGGCCGAGATCTTGCGGCGCACCCGCAAGCAGGTGCTCGAACCACAGACATGAGGCGCAACGCTGGAATGCGACATGCTCAATGTCAACGTCTTGAATGGCAAAGTGCTCGGTCTTGCTCTGCTGGCGCTGGCGGCTTTCCTGCCGCCGTTGAAAGCGGCCGCCGAGGACAGCGCGGAAGCGGCGATCCGCTCGAGCCTCGCGCAGTGGACGCAAGACTTCAACGGCGGCAATGCGGAGAAGGCCTGCTCGCTGTTCGCGCAGGATCTACGCTACGACTTCCGCGGCTACCCCGAGCGCGACTATCGCGACATCTGCGATCGCATGCAGCGCTCGCTCGGCGACAAGAGCAAGACCTACTCCTACGACCTCGACGTGCGCGAGATCATCGTCTCCGGCGACATTGCGGTGGTGCGTCTTATCTGGAGGCTCACCGTCACGCTCCCGAGCGGCCAGCAGGTCGTCTCGGTCGAGACCGGCATGGACGTGTTCCGCAAGGAGCCGGACGGCGCCTGGAAGATCATCCGCTACATCGCCTACGAGGCACCCGAGCGGGCAGCTCCGCCATCCCCGTGAGTTTCCAATCCATGAGTTTTCCAAGAAGTGAGTTCTGCTTTCAAAAAACAGGAGGTGTCCATGAAAGCTAGACTGTGCCTTGTCGCGTCCGCGTTGCTTTTTGCCGGCCAAGCCTTGGCGGAAGAGGCGATGACGCCAAAGTCCGACCCAGGTCTGCCGGCGCCCCCGGCGGCAGCCACTGAACCCGCTCCCGCACCTGCCCCGCAGACGGAAACGATGTCTCCCGCGCCCGAGCCTATGAAGGACGCAGCGACCCCTGCGCCGGAACCGCAGAAGGAAGCAGCCACCCCTGCGCCGGCTCCTGCGCCTCAGCAGCAGGCGGAGGTCCCCGCCGAAGTCGTCATCACCGAGCTCACCGCCGTCGACGACCAGAAGAAGCTCGTGAAGCCATGGGCCGTTCCCGTCGACAGAGTCGCCGAGATGGATGTTTACGACGCCAAGGGCAACAAGATCGGCGAGGTCGACGCCGTTCTGCAGGACAAGAAGGGCGAGGTCAAAGGCATCGCCGTGGTGCACGGCGGCTTCCTCGGCTTCGGCGCGAAAGACTCAATCATCACGCTCGATCGCCTGAAGCTGAAGGATGGCGATATCGTCACCGAGCTGACCGAGGACCAACTGGACGCGCAGCCGGCCTGGAATAAGAAGTAGGCGCTCGAGGTGCGGCGGCCTGAAGCGCGCCGCCGCACCTTGCTTTACCGGTCTTTCACTTGGTCTCGCGGCGCAACAGCTCACCCTTGCGCTCGACGCCCCAGCGATAGCCGGAAAGGCCGCCGTCGTTTCTGACCACGCGGTGGCAGGGGATCGCGACAGCGAGCTTGTTGGCCGCGCAGGCGGCTGCGACGGCACGCACCGCCTTCGGCTCACCGATGCGTTTGGCGATCTCCGCATAGCTCGCGGTTTTGCCCGCGGGTATGTCGCGGAGCGCCATCCACACGCGGTGTTGGAAGGCCGTCCCGCGCACGTCGAGGGGTAGCTCGAGAGTGGTGTGCGGGGCCTCGATGAAGGCCACGATCTTCGCGACCAGCGCGGCAAACTTGCGATCCCCGGGAACGAGCCGCGCTCTTGCAAAGCGGCCGCGAAGGTCGCGCGCCAGCGCGTCGGCGTCATCGCCGAGCATGATCGAGCATACGCCCTTGGCGCTCGCTGCGACCTGAACGATGCCGAGCGAGCAAGGGGCCGTGGCGTAGCGGATCTCCGCGTTGGCGCCGCCGGCACGGAATTCGCGCGGCGTCATGCCGAGCGCCTGCTCGGCCTCGGCATAGAAGCGGCCGCTCGAATTGAAACCGGCTTCGTAGATGGCTTCGATCACGGACTTGTCTCCTTTCAACGCGTTGCGAACGCGAATTTGTCGATGCGCCTGGGCGTAGGCCTTCGGCGTGACACCGGTGACGGCCTTGAAGACGCGGTGGAAGTGATAGGGGCTCATATTGGCGCTCAGCGCGAGCTCCTCGAGCTTCGGCGGCGTCTCGGCCGTCTCGATCATGCGGCAGGCCTCGGTAATCTTAGCGGCCCGTTGCGCCTCGCGCGGCGCGGCGCCGGGTGTGCACCGCTTGCAGGGGCGAAAGCCCGCGGCTTCGGCGTCCTCGCACGTGGCATAGAAACGCACGTTCTCCTTGAGCGGGCGGCGCGCCGGGCAGGAAGGACGGCAATAAATGCGCGTCGTCGTCACCGCAGTGACGAACTTGCCGTCGAACGCTTTGTCGCGTGCCACGACGGCCGCCCAGCAAGCATCGTCGCCGTAGCGGACGGCAGCCTTGGCAGGAAGCTTGGGGCGCGGCTTGGCCTGCACGCGGATCATAGGGGTATCCTGCTCGTTCCCGTGCCGGAAACATAGGGCCAGTCGGGGCGTGCTACACCCCGATCCTTGCTTTCAAATTTCGAGCTATTCAGCCGCGCCCCAGGTTGAGGCCGGCGGCGACGCATCTCAAGCCTTCTTCTCGGCCACCGCCTTCAACTGTCCGAGGCCTTGGTCGAGCTGATCGCCGATCATCTTCTTGCCGTTGAGGACGAGGCACATGGCTTTCGCGAGGAAGTTCTGGTGTCCGCCCATGCTCCAGGTGACGGCGGTGCCGTCGGCCGCCGGCTTGAAGCTGAACGTGGACGCGTTGGTGCCTTCGAAGGGCTTCGTGAAATCGACCTTGATGTCGACGAGTTCGGGCGCGCGGCTCTCGACGATCGTCATGCGCCCTTCGCCAACCTTGTCATTGCCGGCCCAGGTGAATGCGGCACCCTTGCCCGCGGGCGCGCCCTCGTAGCCGACCTGGGCGCTGGGATCGAGCTTGGCCCACGGTGACCACGCCTCCCACTTGTGCAGGTCGTCGACCTGCGCGAACACCTGAGCCGGCGGCGCGGCAATGGTCGCCGTGCGCTCGACGTGGAACTCCGACGGTTGCAGCGCGACGACTGCCACAAAGCCCGCGACGAGAAGCACGAGGACGATGAGGATCTTTTTCAACATGGGCCCTCCTCCGGCGATCGCGGACCTTGGCCTCACTCGCCACGGCATTCCGGCGGGACGGAGGCCTGGTTCTGAGTGGGCCTAGCGGCGGCGAGCGTCCCAGCGGTCCCAGCTGAGCTGCTCGGAGGGAGTGCACCACGGGTTGCCGTAGTAGCCCCAGCGGCCGTTGAGGCGCGTGCAGTCCTTGAACGGGGCTTCGGCGTAGAGACGCCGCGCCTTGTGCGCTTGCGCAACGCCGGACGCGAGGACGATGGCAACGAGTGCGGCGAGGACAACTCTAGTGGACATAGGGCTTCTCCGACTACTTCTGCGGCTACTTCGGGCGGATCTGGCCCGAGCCGCGCACCATGTACTTGAAGCTCGTCAACTGCTCCACGCCAACGGGGCCGCGCGCGTGCAGCTTACCGGTGGCGATGCCGATCTCGGCGCCGAAACCGAACTCGCCTCCATCGGCGAACTGAGTCGAGGCGTTGTGCAGCACGATCGCCGAATCGACCGCCTTCAGGAAGCGCTCGGCGGTGCCGGCGTTGGCGGTGATGATGGCGTCGGTGTGCTGCGTGCCGTATTTGGCGATATGCGCGATCGCCTCCTCGACGCCAGCCACGGTCTTCACGGCGATGATGGCATCGAGGTATTCCGTGCCCCAGTCGGCCTCGGTCGCCGCCTTGACGCGCGAGTCCGCCTTTTGGGTGGCCTTGTCGCCCCGCACCTCGCAGCCCGCTTCCAGCAGCGCCTCGACCAGGCTCGGGAGCACGGCGGGCGGCGCCTCGCGGTCGACGAGCAGCGTCTCGGTGGCCCCGCACACGCCTGGGCGCCGCATCTTGGCGTTGAGGGTGACGCGCACCGCCATGTCGAGGTCGGCATCGCGGTCGACGTAGGTGTGGCACACGCCTTCGAGGTGCGCGAACACCGGCACGCGCGCCTCCCTCTGCACGCGCTCGACCAGGCTCTTGCCGCCGCGCGGCACGATCACGTCGATTGAGCCGCTCAAGCCCGCGAGCATGTGGCCAACGGCCTCGCGGTCGGTCGTCGGCACGAGTGCAATGGCCGCCTCGGAAAGACCGGCAGCCTTGAGCCCGGCAACAAAACAACCGTGGATCGCCAGCGACGAATGATGGCTTTCCGAGCCGCCGCGCAGGATGGCGGCATTGCCCGCCTTCAACGCCAGCGCGCCGGCATCCGCCGTCACGTTGGGGCGGCTTTCGTAGATGATGGCGATGACGCCGAGCGGTACGCGCACGCGCTCGAAGTCGAGACCGTTCGGGCGCTTCCAGTGGGCGAGCACGGTGCCGACCGGATCGGGCAGCTCGGCGATCTCCTCGAGCCCCTTCGCCATCATGGCAACGCGCGCCTCATCGAGCATGAGCCGGTCGATGAAGGCCGGCGGCCGTCCGGCTTCGCGCGCGGCGGCGAGGTCCTTGGCGTTGGCGGCGAGAATGTCGGCGGTCGATGTGCGCAGCGCCTGCGCCGCAGCGCGCAGCGCCGTGTTCTTCGCTTCCGTCGAGGCGAGCGCCAGCTCACGCGCGGCCGCGCGCGCGCTTTTCCCCATCGCGTGCATCAGCTCCGCGGTGGACGCCGTTTTCTTGTCTATGCGCTCAGGCTTGTTCATGGCCGTCGCTTAAGTCCTGTTGAGCGCCATGTCGTCGCGGTGGATGAGCTCATCGCAGCGCGACACGCCGAGGATCGCCGCGATCTCGCGGCTCTTCTTGCCAATGATACGCTCTGCGTCGGCGCTCGCATAGGCAATCAGCCCACGCCCGAGCTCGCGCCCGTCACTGGCGCGGATGATCACGGCGTCGCCCCGGTCGAAGGCGCCCTCGATGCGCGCGACACCCGCTGGCAGCAGGCTCTTGCCGGCCGCCAGCGCCCTCTCGGCGCCGGCATCGACGTAGATGTGACCCTTGGGCTCGAGCTGCCCGGCGATCCAGCGCTTCTTGGCCGTCAGTGGGTCGGAGGGCGCGAGGAACCACGTGCAGGGCGCGCCGTCGGCGATGGCTTGCAGGGGGTTCTGCACCTTGCCGCTCGCGATCACCATGTGCGTGCCCGCCCCGAGCGCGACCTTGGCCGCCTCGATCTTGGTCCTCATGCCGCCTTTCGACAGCTCCGTGCCGGCATCCCCCGCCATCGCCTCGATCTCGGGCGTGATCGCCGATACGACGTCGAGGCGTTTTCCCGCCTGCTTGCCGCCGGGCGGCGCGGTGTAAAGGCCGTCGACGTCGGACAAGAGCACTAGGCAGTCGGCCGAAACCATGGAGGCGACGCGGGCCGAGAGGCGGTCGTTGTCGCCGTAGCGGATCTCGGTGGTGGCGACCGTGTCGTTCTCGTTGACGACGGGAATGGCTTTGAGCGCGAGCAGCGTCTCGATGGTGTGGCGTGCGTTGAGATAACGGCGGCGCTGCTCGGTATCACCGAGCGTGAGGAGGATCTGTGCGGCGACGAGCCCGCGGGCGCGCGCGAGCTCCTGGTAGGCGTGCGCGAGCCCGATCTGCCCGACCGCCGCGGCGGCCTGGCTCTGCTCGAGCTCGAGCGCGCCTTTCGGCAGCTTCAGGGCATGGCGGCCGAGCGCGATGGCGCCCGAGGACACGAGCACGATCTCCTTGCCTTGCGCCGCGAGTGCGGCAACGTCGTCAACGAGGGAGGCAAGCCACGCGGCCTTCAGCGCACCGGTCGTCCGGTCGGCGAGCAGCGCCGATCCGATCTTGACGACGATGCGCTTCGCCTTCGCCCATTCCAGGCGCGCAGGCGTCGCTGCAGTGTCCCTGGCGGATTTGATCTGCGTGCTCATTTTCCGGCGCGGACCTTGAACGTGTGCGTTTCGGCTCAGCCTGATAGCTCAGCTTGCCAAAAAGAGGTAGCCCCGGCAGCAACTGCGCCTGCGCGCCGCGGCTCAGGCATTGGCGGCGCGGCGCACGTCGAGTGCGAGCAGCGTCAGGCTGATGCCCTGCAGCAGGAGCACCGCGCCGACGATGGTGCCGAGCGTCCAGCCGGCGGAGGACGGCAGGTCGAACAGCACGAGGAGGCCGGCGACAATCGAGACCACCGCCGACAGGATAAGCCACTTGCGCCCGCCCCAGTCGGGAACGCCGCCGCTGACGAGTAGCGAGGTGATGCCCTGGGCGACGAGCGTCGCCGCCACGATCATGGTGATCGAGACCAGCCCAAAGGTCGGATCGACGAAGATCACCAAGCCGCCGATGATAAAGGCGATGCCGCCCAGCATCTGCCAGGAGCGGGCGCTCCAGCCCTCGGCCTTGAACCCGTGCGCGAGTTGCAGGATGCCGGCGACAACGAGGGCCGCTGCGATCCAGACTTCGGTCGTGAGCGTCGCCGTAATGACGCCGAGCGGTGTCGTCAGGATGAGGCCGCCGAACAGGATGAGCACGACGCCGAGAGCGAGGAGCCAGCCCCAGCTCTGGTGCAGTTTGCCGCGCAGGTCCATCGTCGCAGCCATGGCAAACCTCCTGTCGGTCGAGCGCCCCAGGCCATTCAGGGCCGAGTAGCACAAAAGGTGCCTATTTTTTCCTAATCGGCCGCCCGCTCAGCACCGCGTCGGCGGCGGCCGCTCCTGCCAGGATTGCCCCCGTGTAGCCGCCGCTGCCGGCATAGGAAGAGGCAAGGTAAAGCCCTTCAATCGGCGTCTTGGGCGAGCGTTCTGGCCCCCTCCAGATCGGCCCCCTCGGCGGCCGCGGGGCAAATCCGTAGACCGCTCCATCCGGTGCATTGAGATAGGAGTTCATTGTGCTCGCCGTGCTGAGCACGGAGGCAACCACGTGGGCGGCAAAGCCCGGGAACACACGGTCGATCGCCGCAACAATCGCGTCACGCCAAAGCCGGCGCTTTGCCTCATAGGCGGCCGGGTCGAGGCCCGACCAATTGCTCGTTCGGTCGACGCCCACGACCGACACCGGGTAGGGCGCCCCATCCAACCCGCTGTCGATCGCCGAATAGTCGACGACGGCGAGGGGGGGCATGGCTTCGTCCGGCGCCCCCGCGAGGATGGAGGCGCAGCGGCGATAATCGGCAAGCGCCGTCATCCATTCCGGCAGCAGGAAGGTCGAGTAGGAGGAAAGGCCGAGATCGCAAGGGCGCACCGACAGCCCGAACGTTGCCGAGAACAGCGAAATTGACAGCGGGCGATCGGCGTAGGGCGCGAAGAAGCGCTGGCGCGCCGCGGCCGGCAGCATGTCGGCGAGGTGGACCGGCGCGGCGTTGCCGACGACGACCGCGGCACCCGCCTCGGCCCGCTCTCGACCGTCCCTACCCTCGTGCACGACGCCGGCCGGGCGCCCAGCATCATCGAGGAGAATTTTCGTCACTGAGCGACGCAAGAGCAATTCGCCGCCGGCAGCTTTCAGCGCCCGCGCGAGCGCGTTGCTCAAGCGCTGCGAGCCGCCTTGGATGTAGCGGCCGCCGGAGGCGAGGTAGCCGCCTTGCGCCACGGCAAAGAGCACCCACCACAACGTGGCGGGGTCGTCGTGCCAATAGAGGATGTTGGCGGCGAGGGCGCACTTTGCCGCCTCGTTGTCACCGAAGGCGCGGTCGAGACGCTCGGTGAGCGAAAGGCGCCACCCCGTCAGCAAGGGGCTGAGCTTCAACAGCGCGGAAAGGCCATGCAGGGGGCGATCGAAGGCAGCGCGGCCTTTGCTCAAGGTACCGAGCCCGGTGGCGATCGCCTCCATCTCGTGAAGAAGCGGGCCGATGCCGTCGCGCGCTGCGGGGAAGCGGTCGAGGAGGGCCGCGCGCGCTTCCTCGAAGCCTTCCGGCAGCACGAACGGTACGCCGACGGGCCCGCCGCGCACTTCGTAGACGGCTCCGGTCGGCACCCACGTCACTTTGTCCAGCACGCCGATCTCGGCGAGCACATGATGCTTGGGATCGAGCGGGTCTTGCGGATCGCTGGTCTCATGCAGCGACGCCTCGACGACGAGATCGCCGGCTTTGTAGGTCGAGGCCGCGCCGCCGACGCCATGGTTGCGCTCGATGAGCAGAGTCTTGCGTCCGGCTTGCGCGATGAGCGCGGCCGCGGTGAGGCCGCCAAGACCCGCACCGATGACGATGACGTCGTAGCGATCGCTCATGGCCCGGTACCTGGCGTGAGGTTGAGAATGGCGCGGCTGGCGCTCTGATAGCCCACCCGCATCGTGAGGGGTAGCCTCGCGCTGCCGAGAGCACCGGCCGGGAAATGGGACTCAGCCCGCCGCGGCGATCGGCCGGTGGGCTGCGAGGAACAGGGTGAACTGCCCGGCGCTGAGTGGGCGCGAGAAGAGGTATCCTTGAATCTGGTGGCAGCCGAGATCACGCAGCACGCGGAGCTGTTCGGGCGTCTCCACCCCCTCCGCCGTGATGGTCATGCGCAAGCCAAGTCCGAGCTTAACGATCGAAGCGAGGATGACGGAGCTGTCGTCCGGCGTGCCGAGGCTTTTGATGAAGCCGCGGTCGATCTTCAACTTGTCGAACCCGAATTTGTACAGATATTGCAGGCTGGAGTAGCCCGAGCCGAAATCGTCGAGCGCGACCTTGACGCCGAGGTTGCGCAGGCCGCTGATCTGCTCGTTGGCACGCTTCTCGTCGGCAAGCAGGACGCTCTCGGTGATCTCGATCTCGAGGCGGTGCGCTGGGAATCCGCTCGCGCGCAGCTCCTCGCCCACGACCTCGACGATATCGCCGTGATGGATCTGCGCGGCCGAGACGTTGACCGCGATATCGATGCCGGGCCATTCCATGCCGTCGGCGAGCGCGCGCCGCAGGACCTGTTTCCCGAGCTCGGGGATAAGCCCGGTCTCCTCTGCGAGCGGGATGAAGAGGTCGGGCGCGATCGGGCCCAGCAGGGGATCGCTCCAGCGTGCCAAGGCCTCGACCGCAGCGACTCGCGTTCCCGACGAGTCCAAGATCGGCTGGTAGACGGCGTAGATGTCTCCGGCGGCCACCGCCTTGCGCAGAGCGTTCTCCAGGGCACGGCGACGGAACAGCTCGAGATCCATCTCGGGAGCGAAGGCCACGCCCGCACCCCCGCCGTCCTCCTTGGCCTTGGCGACGGCAAGCTCGACGCGCCGGACGAGGTCATCGGTGCGGTCCCCGTCGGCCGGGGCGAGTGCGTAGCCCACCGATGCGGTGACCATCACGCGTGTTCCCCCGCCGACGTCAATCGGCTCGGCAAGCAGCATGACAATGCGATCGGCAAGCTCCATGACCCCATCACGGTCAAGCCCCGGCACCAGCAGCATGAACTCATCGTTGCCCGGGCGGGTGACCAACGATGGTGGTTCCAACAATGCCTTGAGACGCCTGCTGACCGCGAGCAGGACCGCATCGCCGCAAGCGTGCCCAAAGCCGTCGTTGATCTCCTTGAACCGGTCGAGGTCGACGCTGAGAATCGCAAGCGTCGAGGTACTCGCTTTGGCCTTCTCGATGAGGCCGGGGAAGCTCTCGCTCAAGCCGACGCGGTTCATCAAGCCGGTTAGCGCATCGGTCTTAGCGGCATGCTGGGCGTCGGCCTCGCTTTCGACGAGCTGGCGAGCCTGCTGGCGGCCCCACCGCATCAGGAACGCGGCAAGAACGACGAGCAGCAGGAGCGATATGGTGAGACCGACCGCCACGTGGCGGACGAATTGCCAGCCCGGCTGTGCGTTGCGCCAGGCCAGTGTCCCGACGTTCGCACCGTCGAGCGCGGCGAGCTTGAGGCTCGAATATCCCGGCGGCACCTTGCCCGTGATCCACTGCAAGTCGCCGAGGGTAAATGCGGCCCCCAGCTTTTTGGTCAGGCGCGCGTCAAGGTTCTCCACCGCCACCAGCAGGTAGCGCGGCACATCGAGCGCATCCGCGGTCGGACGATCGGGGACGATGGTCGAGACGATGACGGTCGCCGGCGTTTTGAGGACGTTGCGAACGTCGGCGACAGCGAGGTGCTGCAAGCTTTGCCCGTTGCCGAGCGGAACGTCCGTGTCGACCACATCGTAGTTCGGCGCGCTGCCGGGCTTGCGCACGGCGGCGACGAGATCCTTGATCTTCGCGCCAATCGGCGCGTACGCGGCCGGGGGAACGTCGTGCCCGGCGACGAACGCATAAACCGGCGTGTCGTCGCCGGAGAGCACGTAGATATCGTCATAGCCGAACAGCTTGCTCAGGAAGACGCCGTAGAACGCGTGCATCCAGGCCTGATCGGGGGCTTGCGTCTTCTCGAATGCTTCCGTCCACACCGTCTGGACGCGAAGCTCACGCGCCAGCGCAAGCCCGTGCTGGGTTAGGGCGTGGCTGATCGTCTCGCGCTGGCGCGCAAGCGCGATGTCGTTCGTCTCGCGCCCGCCAATGACAAGGGACGCCAACACCACGAACAACGCCGCAGCGGCCAGCATCGCGACCGGCGCCGTGGCGAACGCCGTAGTTTTCTTTTGCGATCGTCTTTCCACAGCCGTCCCGGCGGATGCGCGGCTATTCGCGATCCTATTGATCCGCTTCGTAAATGCGGGCGGCCGCTGAATATCCGGGTAATGACGTGCGCAAGTTTGCGGGTGCAGTGAGCTTTTTGTTAACGGATCGGGGAATTTGCCTCTGAACGGCACAATGCGGCTCTTCCCGTGTACGCCGGGCTGCCGATCCTATGGACGCCAGGGGGCGTCCTTCTCCGGCTCCTCGGGCGCGTGCGTCTTGGCGCTGCGGCCAATCTCGCGAACGATCGCAAAGAGCGCCTCCTTCATGCCCTCACCCGATACCGCCGAGATCTGCAGCGGAGTTTTCCTCGCCGCCTTTTTCAACGCCGCGGCCCGCTCAGCGAGCGTGTCGGCGTCGAGCGCGTCGCACTTCGACAGCGCGACGATCTCCTTCTTGCGATTAAGCCCGGCGCCGTAGGCCTTGAGCTCGCGCCGCACGGTGCGGTAGGCGCCCGCCACGTCCTCCTCCGTCGCGTCGACGAGGTGGAGCAGCGCCTTCGTGCGCTCCACGTGGCCGAGGAAGCGCGTGCCTATCCCCGCGCCTTCGCTCGCGCCTTCGATGAGGCCGGGGATGTCGGCCAACACGAAATCGGTGTCCCCCGCGCGCACGACCCCGAGGTTTGGGTGCAGCGTGGTGAACGGGTAAGCTGCGATCTTCGGCTTCGCCGCGCTCACCGCCGCAAGGAACGTCGACTTGCCGGCGTTGGGCAGGCCGACGATGCCCGCATCCGCGATCAGCTTCAGCCGCAGCCAGATGGTCAGCTCCTCGGCGGGCTGGCCCGGGTTGGCGTGGCGGGGCGCTTGGTTGGTCGAGGATTTGAAATGCGCATTCCCGAAGCCGCCGTTGCCGCCCTTGGCGATGAGCGCGCGCTCGCCGGGCTTCGACAGGTCCGCGAGCAGCGTCTCCTGGTCCTCGGCAAAGATCTGCGTGCCGGGCGGCACCTTGATGATGCAGTCGGCGCCGTTCGCCCCCGCGCGGTTCTTGCCCGCGCCGTTGCCGCCCTTCTTGGCCTTGAAGTGCTGCTGGTAGCGGTAATCGATCAGCGTGTTGAGATTGGCGACGCACTCTGCCCACACGTCGCCGCCCTTGCCGCCGTCGCCACCGTCGGGACCGCCGAACTCGATGAACTTCTCGCGCCGGAAGCTGATGCAGCCATCGCCGCCCGCACCCGAGGCGATGTAGATCTTGGCCTGGTCGAGAAATTTCATGGCGCGCCGCTCCGCCAGGCGGCGAGCAGGGGGCGCCGCCGCGCGTAGCGGATCGTGTCGACCTCGCTCTTGCGTGCCTCGCACCACTGCCGGCCGTTGCCGACGCGGCGGAACCCGAGCTTGGCGATGACGCGAGCGGACGCAGGGTTGTCGATGAAGTGGCCGCACGTGAGGCGCAAGAAGCCGACCGGTCCGAAGCAATGTGCAACGAGCGTCTGCGCCGCCTCGGTGGCGAATCCGTGTCCCCAGAACGGCTTGCCGATCCAGTACCCGATTTCCGCTTGGCGGTCGCTGCCCTCGATGTAGCCGACGGCGCCGATGAGTTTGCCCTCGTGCTCGACGCCGCGCACGAACTCGTCGTTGCCGATCGAGGCGATCCACAGGTCGGCATCGATGAGCGTATAGGGGTGGGGAATGCGGGAGGTCATGCGCGCAATGTCCCACTCGCCGGCCAACGCGGCGATGCGGCCCGCATCCGCGGCCTTAAGCGGCCGGTAGCTCAGCCGGGCGGAGCGCATTACGCGCTGGCCCTGTTCCTCTGTCGCCTCATCCCGCATATGAGATCGGCTCATGAAAAAAGGGGGACGTTGCGGCATCCCCCTTCAACTCTAAAGCGGGCGATCGGCCGTGTCCGCTATTCGGAGGTTCCGGCTTCGCCACTGCGCACCGAAACGTAGACGCGTCCGTTGCGTTTGGTCGTGAACTCAACCGCGCCCTCGACGACGGCGAAGATCGTGTGGTCGGTGCCCATGCCGACGCCGGAGCCCGGGTGCCACTGGGTGCCGCGCTGGCGCACGAGGATGTTGCCGGGAATGACGCGCTCGCCGCCGAAGCGCTTCACGCCGAGGCGTTTGGAGTGCGAGTCGCGGCCGTTCTTCGATGAGCCGCCAGCTTTCTTTTGTGCCATGGGTCAGTTCCTTGGATACGTGTCGGCGGCAATCTATGCGCCGATGATGCTCTTGATGCGGACGGTGGAGAGGTCCTGGCGGTGGCCGCGCTTGCGGCGGGAATTCTTGCGGCGGCGCTTCTTGAACGAGATCACCTTGGGCCCGCGCGTGTGCTCGACGAGCTCGGCCACGACCTTGGCGCCGGAGATGAAGGGCGCGCCGAGCTTGGCGGCGTCCGAGCCGCCGCCGATCATGAGCACCTCGCCGAACTCGATTTTGGCGCCGGCGTCGCCCGAGACTTTCTCGATGGTGATGACGTCGTCCGCAGCAACGCGATACTGCTTGCCGCCCGTCTTGATGACAGCGTACATGGCTCTTCCTTCACTTTATCCGCGCCCTGTGGCGCCGCAGGTTCCTGCGGTCTTTGGTGCTCGCCGAAAGGTGGCGATGCAAGCCTCGGGCAGCGCATCTTGCGCGCCCGGCTCGAAGGCCGGACGCGATCGCGCGGCTTTATCGCTTCGACGCGTCAAATTGTCAATCTGCAGCGGACTTTGGGCCAATTTGACCGCGATCAAAGCCGGGCGCGGCGGTGCTTGCGAATATGCCCCAGCCTGGCTGATTGCGGGGCACCCTGGGGACGCCGAACCCTTAGGACCATCGGAGTTGGCCGGGCTACTCACTTCAGGCATGAAAACGACCTTGGCCGCCGAGCTACCCATCGGCGGCCTTTTTGCCTTCGGGCGCCGCGCTGCCTCGTGCTGGGGTGAAATAGCGCTTACCAATGCGCACATTGCCACCCGAGGGCATCTCGCTCCAGGGGCTTTGGCATGGCGCATCCGGTCGAAACTCACCGCCTCGTGCGCATTCCGGTGCATCGGGTTGGCGCGGCTTACCCGATGGAGACGCTCGAGCGCGAGGAAGCCCGCGCACACGCGCTGATCGACGATGCGACCGGCAACCTGCCTCCCTCTGCGCTCAAGGCGCTCGACGCCATCTCGCGCCGGTGGCTCGCCAAGCAGGACAGCGACTATCTCCCTGAGATCGACGCCATTGCCCGCCGGCTCGCTCGCCCCGGCGCCTATTTCCTGTCGGTCAACTACGAATGGGGCTGCACCTGCAAGGTAGGCCCCTCTCCCGATCACGGAAGCGCGCGCCTCGTGCGCGTGCTCGACTGGCTCATGCCGGGGCTGGGGCGCGAGGTCGTCGCTGCACGCGTCGCCGGAGCGGCCGGCCCCTTCACCACGTTGACGTGGCCCGGCTATACTGGGCTCCTGCAGGGAATGGCGCCGCAACGGTTCTCCGCCGCCCTCAATCAGGCGCCCATGCGCGCTCCCCTCGGCTCCTTCCATCTCGACTGGGTTCTGACCCGCGCGCGTGTGTGGAGGATGCCGCACCTCACGCCGGCGCATCTTTTGCGCGAGGTGTTCGAGACGGTGCAAACGTTCGCTGAGGCCAAGCGCATGCTCATCGAGCGGCCGATCGCGACGCCCGCCATCTTCTCGCTTGCGGGCGTGAGACCGTCCGAGACCGCCGTTATCGAGCGCACCGAGACGGAAGCGCGCGTGCACGAGGGCGGCAACGTCGCCGCCAATCATTGGCAAGCGGCCGGCTGGCGGGGACATCAGCGCGGCAGCGACAGCGCCGGGCGCGCATGCCGGATGCACGCGGTATCGACGGGGTTCGATACGGACTTCTCCTGGCTCGTCCCGCCGATCCTCAACCGCAACACGCGTCTCGTGATGATCGCCGACGCCGCTGAAGGCCGGCTGATCGCGCGTGGCATCGAGGCTTACCGTCCCGCCACCGAGACGCTCGACCTTGCGGCTTGAGCCTATCCGGCGCGGGCCTTCTCGCCCGACCAGTCGACCTTCAAGGTCGAGAACATGACGACCGCCAGCATCACGAAGCCGGCGACCGCGCCGGCGAGCAGCGCGTAGTCCTCGAGCCGCAGGATCAGGTAGAGCAGCCCGTAGAGCAGCGACAGCACGAGCAGCATGGCGAGGCCCTTCACCGCGCTGCCTTGCACGCGCGCCACGTAGAGCGAGATAAGGCCGATCGTGGCGGTCGCGGCAATGAGATACGACCACAGGAACCCGATCTGCTCGGCCAGCGACAGCAGCAGGATGTAGAACAGGATCATGGCGAAGCCGACGAACAGGTACTGCACGGGGTGCACGTGGCGCGCCGATCCGAGCTCGAGCAGGAACACCGCCATGAAGGCCGTCGCCAGGAACATCATGGCGTACTTCGCGGCGCGGGTGACAAGCTGATAGAAATCGACGGGCACGATGAAGCGCACGCCGAACTGGTAGGGGTCGATGCGCTCGAGCCCCTGATCGAAGTGGCTCCACGCTTGCGGGATTGAGCGCGCGAGATGCGGGACCAGCCAGTGCGCGGAGAATTGCGCGGGCTCGAGGGTGCGGTCCGTCGGCAGGAAGGCGCCGGTGAAGCTCGGGTCGGGCCAGTCGGAGGAGAGATTGACCGTCGTCTCCTGGGCTATGGGCGCGAACGTCAGCTCCGAGGAGCCGTTTAACGTCAACGCGAATTTGAAATCGAAGGCGCTCATCGGCGCCGCCGCGGGGCTGGGGCCGGGCATCGCGCCGGCGGCGGGGAACAGGCTCGTCGCCGACATCAGCCGGGCATGAATGCCGTCGCGCGCGCCAGAGACGCCGATGCTCGGCTCGAATGGTATCTTGGTGCCGCCGTCGATGAGCAACGATGCCGCGGTCTTGAGGCCGGAAACGTCGCTGACTGCGAGCGCCAGCACCGCATCGTGCCAGCGCACGCTATGCACCTCCGTTGCGACCTCGCTCAAATCGGGCGCGGCGAAACGGCCCTCGAATTCGAGCTCGCCGGTGTAGACGGCCACGTCGTAGATCGAGCGGTGCAGCACCTTGGTGGCGGCGCTGCCGTTGACGTTGAGCGTCTGCGGCAGGAAGACCGCGCGACGCTCCTGCACCTCCTCGGTGCGCTTATCGCCTAAGCCGGTCACCACCACGACCGTGTACGGGACGATCAGCACCGGCCCGATGATGCGCTGTGCGCGGCCCCACTCCTGCGCCACCTCCTGGCGCACACCCTCGGCGCGCTGCTCGCGCTCTTCCACCAGTGCCCACACGAGCAACAGCGGGATAAGCAGCGCCAGCACGAGGCCGCAAATGAGGAAGAACTTGAAGCCGGGGCTATTGAGGAAGCGCCTGACAGCAACCGTTACGCTCTCCACGACGCACGTCCTCCATCGCCTATGGCTCCCGTATCATTCGAACACGAGCGCCGTGGCGCGAACAAGACGGCAATTGGGCAGGAGTTCCGGTAGCTTGCGGCAGGCTTTAGGCGCTGGCGGTTTTCAACGCGGGTGCCCCGACCTCATCCGTCCACACCTTGAAGCTCTTCAGTGTATGAGGGCCGAAGGAGTTGATCAGGGGCACGTCGGTGGCGTCGCGTCCGCGTGCGACGACGATGCGCCCTACGCGCGGCTCGTTGTGGCGCGGGTCGAAGGTGTACCAGCGGTCATCCAGGAACACCTCGACCCAGGCGCTGAAATCCATCGGCGCGGGATCCGGCGGCACGCCGATGTCGCCGAGATAGCCGTTGACGTAGCGCGCGGGAATGTTGAGGCAGCGGCAGAAGGTGATGAAGAGGTGCGCGAAGTCGCGGCACACGCCGAGGCGCTCTTGGTGCGCTTCGATCGCGGTGCGGGTGGCGCGCGCGTGCTGATAGCCGAACGTCAAATGTCTGTGCACGTAGTCGGAGATCGCCTGCACCCGCGTCCAGCCGGGCGGTATCGTGCCGAAGAGATCCCATGCCGTCTGGCTCAGCCTGTCGGTCTCGCAATAGCGGCTGCCGAGCAGGAAAACGAGCACGTGGTGCGGCAGGCGCTCGACGGGGATCTCGGCGGCTTGGGGCACCACTGGCTCCTTCCAGCCACTATCTGCGATTGTCCCGTTGAGGGTGAGCGTGATGTCGCCCGCGGGTGCCATGAGCCGCCGGCACTGGTTGCCGAACGCGTCGATGTAGGTCGAGGTGGCGACGGGAGGCACACTGCGGAACGGCGTCTCGGCTTGCACACCGGCGCGCCGCTCCGGGTGCACGTCGAGCAGGCAGATGATCGGCGTCGGCTTCGCGACGGCGATCGTGATTTCGTAGCCGTAGTTGATGAGCATGGATGGGCCCGCTGGCGAGACACAATCAACCTTAAGCTCGCGCGAAAGGCTTCGCGCGCGGAATTGAAAAGCCTGAACCCTGAAGGCGTGACCTCTTTTCCAGCCTAGCATCGCGAGGGCGGCAACGAAATGGCGCACAATGTCCGCCGTTGCCGGAAGCTCGGCCTGTCACTGCCCAAAAACCCGGCAGTTACGGCACTTCCTGCTGTCAGATCGCGGTCAAGTTTGACAATGCGCGCTGTCCGTCGGATATTTCTGTCATGACAGAAATTACCGTAAGCAAGTCCCTGCCGCCGGCGATCGAGCGCTTTGTCGTGCACTGGGGCGAGATGGGAACCGTGTGGGGCGTCAACCGCTCGGTCGCACAGATCCATGCGCTCCTCTACCTCTGCGATGAGCCGATGACCGCCGACGACATCGCCACGCAGCTCGCCATGGCGCGCTCCAACGTCTCCGTCAGCCTGCGCGAGCTCCTCGGCTGGAGCCTCATCCGCCGCGTGCACGCGATGGGAGATAGGCGCGACTACTACGAGGCCGAGGCCGACATGTTCGAGATGGTGCGGCGCATCGCTCAAGGCCGCAAGGCGCGCGAGATCGACCCGGCGCTCATCGTGCTGCGTGCGTGTGCGTCGGAAGCGAAAGCCGACCAGCGCGTCTCGGCGGGCGCGCGCAAGCGTCTCGCCGCCATGCTGGAGTTCACCGAGACCGTCGACCGCAGCTTCGTCGAGATCATCCGCCTGCCGGCCTCGACGCTGATGGCGTTGATGAAGATGGGCGGTGCGGTGGCTCGGCTCGCGACGCGAAGCAAGAAGCAGAGCCGCGCGAAGTCGGCGTGAGGGAGAGCCGTGGGGGGTAGGCATCGTGGTGGCGATCGAGCACGTCAAGACGCAAGTTTCTCCAGAAACAGTCGCGGCGCCGGCTTCAGAGCAGAAACCGTCGGCGCCCACGCTTGTCGATTTGCGTTTCCGCACCCTCATCGGCGAGACGGCCTGGGCGCGCTTGCCGGAGGCAGTGTGCCGGCGTTTTTCCAAGTGCCTGGCGCCGGAGGGCGCGCTCATCTATCAGGGTGAGGTCGTCGCGACCGAGCTGTCGCGGTTGGGCCGCATCCTTGCGTTCCTCGCGCGCGCCGTCGGCTCGCCGCTGCCGTTGACCAACGGCGCCAGCGGGCCTGCGCTCGTCGTCGTCACCGAGGATGAGCGCCTCGGCGGTCAGAGCTGGACGCGCATCTACACGCGCCCCGGCCGCCGTCCCCAGACGGTGCACTCGGCCAAGCGGTTTCGCGGGCCCACGGGGCTCGAGGAGTACGTGGGCTACGGCATCGGCATGGCGCTCGAGGTCACGGTCGAGTATGGCGCGCTCGTGTTCCGCTCCGACCACTATTTCCTGACGCTCGGCCGATGGCGGGTGCGCCTGCCACGGCTGCTTGTGCCGGGGGGGATGTGCATCACCCACCGCGAGGAAGGCGGCGGCGCGTTCTCCTTCCGGCTGACGCTGACGCTGACGCATCCGCGGCTGGGCTGCCTCGTGCACCAGCTCGCCTATTTCCGCGATCCCTAGAGCTTCACGGGGGCGGCGGGAAATGCGATACCGTCGTTTGAGCTTTCCGTCGAAAGCTCAAGTCTCGGCGTTGCCAATGCCTTTCGGGCCTCAGGCGATAGCAATGACCAGACGAGCGGTGCGCGTCATCTGGATTCTCGTGGGGCTTTGTCTCGCGTTCGGAGTGCTCGCCAGCATCGTCATGCTGCTGGGCGCCCCCGACCGGCCCTGGCAGCAGGCGCTGCATGAGCTGTCGACGCTTCTCGATGTCGTGGCTGCTTCTGTGGATGGGCATTTTCGCCATCTACTGGTCGCGGCGGCGCCCGCGCACTTGAGCGCGGCGGAGCTTGCGGACGGAGGCGTGAACGCGCGCGCACTCTGGCTTGCGCGGGGCTGGGGCTCACGATAAGAAGCCTGCCTCTTCCCGCCCGCTTCCGGAGAGGTGGCTGAGTGGTTGAAAGCACCGCACTCGAAATGCGGCATACTCGCAAGGGTATCGAGGGTTCGAATCCCTCCCTCTCCGCCAGATGTAATTTTCTTCCTTGAAATCAATCAGTTACGAGATCGAATGAGGGATTCGAACCCTCGACGTAAGATCTTGACCTGACAGAACATTTCGGAACCTCCCGGCACTCACTCAGTCCCCTAATGAATGCGAATTGTTGGATAAATTGTGGGACAGAATTCGCGCCGCCGCTATGGTCCGCCTCACCGATATGAGCACGCGAACCCTATAGGTGTGCGTTTTGCCAAGAGCCGCTGTGGGAAGCCGTGAGCTCGGTAATGTCAGCTTCGCAGAGAAAGCGGTCATCGCCGGTTCGAGTAGGCGGCTTGCTTCCAGACGCTAAACGTACGTCTGCGAGTCATCCAGAAGCAGACAACTAAGATCCGACGCGAAGGGCCAACAGCCGACGTCAGCGCCTCCT
>Ga0187819_10000213_pt1 | contig 28063 bp, 28 predicted proteins | sample NC_wetland_sal_i_15_FD_132411 | JGI IMG/M metagenome (GOLD analysis project Ga0187819, IMG submission 132411) | Wetland sediment microbial communities from Neuse River Estuary, North Carolina, USA - SO4_4 | ecosystem: Environmental > Aquatic > Freshwater > Wetlands > Sediment | place: USA... | reverse complement strand
CAGCGCCGCCGAGGACGCGTAGGCCGGCACCATTCCGGCGAGCGGGGCGAAAAACAGCGCCGCCACAAAGAGCAGCGCGACAAAAAACGCGGTCAGCCCGGTGCGCCCGCCGGCGGCGACGCCCGCGGCGCTCTCGATATAGCTGGTGGTGGTCGAGGTGCCGATCAGCGAGCCGAACATCGCGGCGAAGCTGTCGGCGACCAGCGCCTGTTTCATCCGCGGCAGATTGCCGGCGGCATCGACCAGGCCGGCCTGGTGCGTGACGCCGATCAACGTGCCGGCATTGTCGAACACATCGACGAAAAAGAAGCTGAAAATGACAATCAGGAACGACGGCTCGTGCAGGCGCGAGAAATCAAGCTGCAGCAAGGTCGGGCTCAGCGACGGTGGCGCCGACACCACGCCGCCATAGGTGGCAAGCCCCAAGGGAATGCCGATTGCCGTGACGGCGAGGATACCGATCAGCGTGCCGCCGGCGATGCGGCGGTAGTTCAGCGCCGCAATCAGCACAAGACCAAACAGGCAAAGCACCGCTGGCGGATTGCGCAGATCGCCGAGCGTCACGAGCGTCGCCGGGCTCGCGACAACGATCTTTGCTTCTTCGAGCGCAATGATGCCGAGGAACAGTCCGACGCCGGCCGATATCGCCAGTTTCAGGTTCCGCGGGATCGCATTGATGATGTATTCGCGAATGCGGAAAATCGAGATGAAAAAGAAGATCACGCCCGAGCAGAACACCGCGGCAAGTGCCTGCTGCCAGGAATATTTCATCGTCAAAACGACGGTGAAGGCGAAGAACGCGTTGAACCCCATACCGGGCGCGAGCGCGATCGGGTAATTGGCGTATAACGCCATCACCAGCGTCGACACGGCTGCGGCAATACAGGTGGCGACGAACACCGCGCCCTTGTCCATTCCGGTATTGCCGAGAATCTGCGGATTGACGAAGACGATGTAGACCATCGTCAGGAAAGTGGTCAGTCCGGCGATGAATTCGGTGCGTGGATCGGTGCCGGCCTTGGCCAGGCCGAATACGCGTTCGAGCAGCGGCGCCGAACTTTTCGGATTGCCGGCGGTTGTTTGCTCCATGGTGCCCCTTGCCCTGGAACCCGTATACTACAAAAGATTTGCGACGCACGGTCTCGCTTGAGTTTTTATTTGTGGATGAACTTTTCCAACCTTTTCCGACCTGCCTTCGCCCGCTGAAGCATTAAACGAAACGAGAAGCGATCGACTTCGTGCAGGCGAGAAACCGGTATCGACCCCGGATCAAGTCCGGGGCAGGCTTCGTCGGGATCATGCGCTAGCGCGATGCGGCTGCGGCAGTCGTTGGAGCGGGCGCCGCGGCCACGCTGCCTGGCCTGATCACCGCCCATCCGATCCGCAACGCCGCCATGCGTCCTTGCACCGGACGGTCGAAGGTGCGCGGCACTTCGGGCACGAGATCCGGGAAATAGGCTTTGATGTCTGGCGGCGGCGTCGGCGTGGTGTCGGCAGCGAGCCAGACCACGATGGCGCCTTTATTACGGATGTCGTCCGCCGTCACCCAGGGCGAACGCTCCGGCGCGGCATCGAAAAGGACGCTGGGCCGGCTCGGCGCGGCAAGCGCGATCAGCGCCGCGGTGCGCGGATCGCCGGTAACGATTGCCAGCGGCTGGCCGGTGCGGCGCTCGAAGCTTTCAGCGAAGAACTGGCCCATCGCGCGCGCCGGCTGCGCGACTTTCAGATCCGTTGCCGCCGCCCAGGGCAACAGGAAGATTAACAGCGGCACGAAAAGCGCCGGCACGAGCAGCAATCCGGTCCAGGCGAAGCCGAGCACGCGCTGGTGATAGAGCGCAATGCTGTCGCCCGCGGCCATCACGACGGCAAGCCCAGAGAGCGCGACGAGCGGCGCCGCGCCGCCGATCGGCGTCGAACGTCCAATCATGACCGCGATGACGGTGGCGAGCAGCGCCGGAACGACCGCCAAGACTTTGACGAAAGTTCCAGCAAACGCATCCACCGGCTGACGCTGTAACGGCGGCGCTGGCGTCGCGCGGCTTCGCGGCCACCCTACCGCGAGCACGACCAGGATTACGAGCCCGGCATGGGCGAGCGCAAGCGCGATCAGGATCCGCAGCCAAGCCACTGTATTGTCGCCTGCAGTCGCGGCGCGCCGCAATGTTTGCAGAATCGGAACGAGGCCGTCGGCGATTCCCTCAAGCCACAACAGATTCAAAAACAAAAAGAAAGTGAGCCCGACGGCAACGATCCATGGCTCGGTCGATTGCAGCGCGGCGCGTCCGCGCTCGGTCAGCAGGGTGAAGGCGACGAGCGTGCCCAACAGAATCGGTGCCGCGTCGGTGGTCAGAAGAATGAGCGCCGCCGCGCCACCCGCGACATACCAGGAGCGTTTATTTCCCTGCACGACCGCTTGCCAGTAATGCAAGAGCGTCACCGCCCAGAGCGCCATCGCCAGGATCGCCGGCCCAAAGTCGGGCGTTGGCACCGTCAAGAGCGCGATGCCGATCATCAGGAGCACGGCGATCGCCGCATGCGCCGGCCCGAGTAGTGCGCGGCCGAGCGCGAACACGCACCAATAGGTGACAACCACGCAGATCTGCGACAAGAGGTAAACGCCGAACAATCCGGCGATGCGAAACGCGATTTCGCCGAGCCAATAAGCGAGCGGCGGACCAACGCCGCTGGCGAGCCGGAATTCATGGCCGATGGCGAGAAGTTGGGCGAGATCGCCCGGCGGCGCGAAATAGAACAGTGCCGGGACCACGAGCCAAATGAAGGCTTGCGTCAGCGCGGCAAACCAGAACAGCAGCTGCGGCCGTGAGCGCAAGAGTTCGAGATAAAGCGGTACGAAAAACATCGCAGAACCCGATCGCACCGGACTATAGCGGCAAGACGCCGGCGATGACATCGTCGGCGTCAGCGCCCAAATTGCCAAGGCCCAGTTCGCCGAGCGCGATTGCCACCGGCGAAAACGAGCGGCGATGGTGGATCGTTGGACCGAGCCGGTCCAGCGCTTCGAAATGTTCGGGCACGCTGTAGCCCATGTGCCGTTCGAAACCGTAGCCCGGATGCGCGGCGCCGAGGCAGACCATCAGCCGGTCGCGCGTGACCTTAGCGACGATCGAGGCGGCGGCGATCGAGGCGACGAGACCATCGCCGCCGATAACGGCCTGACAATCGCAGCCGGCATCGATGCGGTCGCGGCCGTCGACAAAAACGAGCGCAGGCTTCACCGGCAACGCCGCCACCGCTCGCGCCAGCGCCCACAATGACGCGCGCAGAATATTGTCGCGGTCGATACGGGCCGGTGGCGCCAGCGCCACCGCGACCTGGGCGCGCGCGCATATGCGCTCGTAGAGCACGGCGCGGCGTTCCGGCGTCAGCCGTTTGGAATCATCGAGACCGCGCGGAATGTTGTCGGGATCGAGAATGACGGCGGCGGCGACCACAGGGCCGGCGAGCGGCCCCCGCCCCGCTTCGTCGCATCCGGCGATCGGCCAAACGCCGCGCTTGAGCGCTGCGCGTTCGCGGCGGAAGGTCGGCCGGGTAATTATCTCTTCGCCCAGTGGCAGGCGCGGCGCGGCGTCTTTGCCCGCGGCTGCGGTATTGGCGGTTTGCTTGCTGCGAATTTGCCTGCGCGCGGGTGCTGAGCGATTCATGCCGGCCATGATGAGCATGCGCGGCGGCGGCGCGCAATGCGGGATTCGCGGCTAGATCGATCGCGGCGGCTTCGTTTCCACCGCTAAAACAGATCGAGCTGCTCGGCGGACGGTCGCGGCGGTTTAAAATGTTCAGTGGTGGTTTTCACGCTGGTCAAATTGAAACCAAGACGCTCGCAAGCCACTTCAAAACGCCGACCGATCATCCAGGCGATCGGACCGGATCCGGTCATGCGCTTGCCGAAGGTCGAATCGTAATCCTTGCCGCCGTGGGTTTCGCGGATGAGATTGATGACGTGGTGATAGCGGTCGGGAAAATTCTCGATCAGCCATTCGCGGAACAAATCCTTCAGTTCCAGTGGCAGCCGCAACAGCACGTAGCCGGCGTGGCGCACGCCGGTCTCCGCGATCGCTTCCAGAATGCGCTCGATCTCGGCATCGTTGATCGCGGGAATAACCGGCGCGACCAAGGCCGAGGCCGGCACGCCGGCTTTGACCAATTCGCGCAACGCGCCGAGCCGGCGCGGCGGCGTCGAGGCGCGCGGCTCCATCAGGCGCGCCAGTTTCGGATCGAGCGTGGTGACCGAAATCGCAACCTTGACTAAATCGCGCTTGGCCATGCGCGTGAGGATGTCGAGATCGCGCAGCACCAGGGCCGATTTGGTGACGATGCCGACCGGGTGGCCGGCGCGATCGAGAACTTCGAGGATGCGGCGCATGATCTGATAGCGCCGCTCGATCGGCTGATAAGGATCGGTATTGGTGCCGATCGCGATCGTCTTCGGCGAATAGCCGGGCGCCGACAATTCCCGCTCCAGAAGTTCGGCCGCATTTGGCTTCATGAACAATTTGGATTCGAAATCAAGCCCGGGGGAGAGGCCGAGATAGGCATGCGTCGGCCGCGCGAAACAGTAGACGCAGCCGTGCTCGCAGCCCCGATACGGATTGATCGAGCGATCGAAAGAGATGTCGGGCGAATCGTTGTGGGTGATGATCTTGCGGGTGGCGTCGACCGTCACGGTCGTCTTGAACGGCGGCAGCTGTTCGAGGCCTTGCCAACCGTCGTCAAAGGCGACCCGTGCCAGCGGTTCGTATCGGCCAGCCGCGTTCGACGCCGTGCCGCGGCCGCGCCGGCGCTCGCGATCGACGGCGGTGCCCATCTCGCCCGCCGGCGTGGAGGGCAGCTCTGCCGGCGGGCGTTTCAACGCGGATGAACGACTCATCGTTACAGCTCCAAGCACAAAACTAACGCGCGGATTAGAACAAAACAAGAACAATTATTCGTGATCGATGAGCCTGCAATTTGCCCCTGTGGATGGCGGCGAGTGATCGCCGAAAGATCCAGATACTTGACTAAGTCAAGTATCTGGCCGACGCTCTAAGCCATGACGATCGCGACAGCGAAAAACGCCGAGCAGCAGATCGCCGCGGTGCGCCGCTTCAATCGCTATTACACGCGACAGATCGGGGTGCTGCGGAAGACCTTTCTCGACAGCCCTTACTCGCTCGGCGAAGCGCGCGTCCTCTACGAGGTCGCCAGCCGCCGGGCGCCGACCGCGAGCGATATCGCGCGCAGCCTCGATCTCGATGCCGGTTATCTCAGCCGTGTGCTGCGCAACTTCGAGAGGCGTGGATTGATCCGGCGGCAGCCGTCGTCAAAGGATGCGCGGCAAAGCCACCTGACGCTCACCGCGCGCGGCCAAAAATCCTTCACGCCACTTGATGCGCGCTCGCAGCGCGACACCGCCGCCATGCTGGCGAAACTTGAGCCGGCAGATCGCGCCCGATTGATCGCCGCGATGACCGCGATCGAGGGATTGCTCGGTGGCGCGCCTGCAGCGGAAGCGGCACCGCAGCGAAATTACATTCTGCGCCCTCCCCGGCCGGGCGATTTTGGCTGGATCGTCAAGCGCCACGCCGAGCTCTACGCGCAGGAATACCTCTGGCGCGAACCGTTCGAGGGCGTGTGTGCGCAAATCGTCGCCGATTTCGTCAACAAATACGACGCCAGCCGCGAGCGCTGCTGGATCGCCGAGAGCGACGGCGAAAATGTCGGCACGGTGATGCTGGTCAATGACGGCGACGGCGTTGCGCGCTTGCGGCTCCTTTTGGTCGAGCCCAAAGCGCGCGGGCTTGGCATCGGCGCGCGGCTGACCGACGAAGCAGTTCGCTTCGCCCGTGGCGCTGGCTACCGCAAGATTACATTGTGGACTCACAGCGTGCTGACCGCGGCGCGGCACATCTATCAAGGCGCCGGTTTCAAGCTGATGCGCAGCGAGGAGCACCAGAGCTGGCGCCAGCCGGTGGTGAGCGAGCACTGGGATTTGGAGTTGTAGTGGGCCGTCATTCCGGGACCGAGCGGAGCGAGGGACCCGGAATCCATAAGCCCGGAGGCCCAGAACGTATTGGGCTTTCGAGAACCTCCCTACGTGCGTTTATGGATTCCGGGCTCCGGCCTTCGGCCAGCCCCGGAATGACGACCGCAGCCTACACCGTCGCGCCCTTGGCCTTTTCGCGCCGCAGATGCTCGTCGAGCCGCGGCATGATTTCGACGAAGTTGCACGGGCCGTGCCGGTAATCGAGCTGGTGCACCAAAATTTCGTCCCAGGCGTCCTTGCAGGCGCCGGGCGAGCCGGGCAGGCAGAAAATGTAAGTCGAGCCGGCGACGCCGGCGGTGGCGCGCGACTGAACCGCCGAAGTGCCGATCTTCGGAAAACTGACGATCAGAAACAGCGCCGAGAACGCTTCCATCTTTTTTTCGAACAGCGGCTCGATCGCTTCCGGCGTGACGTCGCGGCCGGTGAACCCGGTGCCGCCGGTGGTGATGATGACGTCGATCATCGGATCGGCGATCCAGACCTTGACCCGGGCGCGGATCGCCTCGACGTCGTCGGGCACGAGACTGCGCTCGGAGACGAAATGGCCGGCAGAGCCGATGCGCTGCACCAGCAGCGCGCCCGATTTGTCGTCCTTGAGCGAGCGCGTGTCGGAGATCGTCAGTACTGCGAATTTCAGCGGCACGAATTGTTTCGATTCATCGATCCCTGGCATCCATGGTCCCACATGTTTGCGGTCCTGATTAGAGCACCTTTCGCGCCGATTAACAAAGCGTTTCCCGGCATTTATTGCCTAGCGCACGCTTTGCCAGATTAAGCCGTTTTTTACCTTGCGCCGGCATTATCGCGGCCGTCGGTTTGTAGGTCCCGCGTCGCCGACCGCGTCGCCAGAGTCAGAGTTCTGAGTCATGGTTGTGTCGCGTCGCGGGGCGTCCGTCAGGACGCCCCGCGTCAGTTTTGAATCCGCCGCGTCCGCGCGCGTTGTGGTCGGCGATTGCGTGGCCGCACTGGAAAAGCTTCCCGCGGCTTGCGTCGATCTCGTCTTTGCCGATCCGCCCTATAACCTGCAGCTGCAGGGCGACCTCAAGCGGCCGGATGATTCCCGCGTCGATGCCGTCGACGATGCCTGGGACAAGTTCGCAAGCTTTGAAGCTTACGACGATTTCACCCGCGCCTGGCTCCTTGCCTGCCGCCGCGTGATGAAGCCGAATGCCACGCTGTGGGTGATCGGCTCATATCACAACATCTTTCGTGTCGGCGCGCTGCTCCAGGACCTCGGGTTCTGGATCCTCAACGACATCGTCTGGCGCAAATCCAATCCGATGCCGAATTTCCGCGGCCGCCGTTTCACCAATGCCCATGAGACGCTGATCTGGGCCGCGCGCGACTCATCCAATCGCAACTACACGTTCAATTATGAGGCGCTCAAGGCCGGCAACGACGACATTCAGGTACGCTCGGATTGGTTCATTCCGCTGTGCACCGGCGACGAGCGGCTCAAAGGCCGCGACGGCAAGAAGCTGCATCCGACGCAGAAACCGCAAGCGCTCTTGGCGCGCGTGCTGCTATCCGCCTCGCGCCCGGACGATCTGGTGCTCGATCCGTTTTGCGGCAGCGGCACCACCGGCGCCGTCGCCCACCGCCTGCGCCGCCGCTTCATCGGCATCGAGCGGGACGCCGACTATGCGGCCGCGGCGCGGAAGCGCATCGATGCGGTCGAGCCCCTGGCGCAGCCGGCGCTGGCCTCTTTCATGACCGCACGCGAAGCGCCGCGCGTGCCGTTCGCGGCGCTTGTCGAGCGCGGTTTGGTATCGCCCGGCGCGAGCCTCGTCGACGCCAAGCGGCGGCATCGCGCCTTGGTTCGCGCCGACGGTGCGCTGACATTCGGCGAAACGGTCGGTTCGATTCACCGGATCGGCGCGCTGGCGCAGGGCCTCGAAGCGTGCAACGGCTGGACCTATTGGCACGTGGAAACGCCACGGGGTCTCACTCTGATCGACGTATTGCGGGCGCAAGTGCGCGCCGAAATGGCCTAACCGACGCTACCGTCCCAATCCGTACGCCACGACTTTGCGCATGAGGCTCGGTAACGCTTCATTGCCAAGCTGCGCGACTGCAATCCAGCGCGCTCCAGCCGGCGCTGCGGCTTGGCGCGGAAGCTCGCCCCGGTACACCGTGAGTTCGAGCGGAAAATGGGTGAAGACGTGGCGGACCACACCTGGAAGACGTTGCCACAAAACCTCCCTCTCCCCGGTGGGGAGAGGGTTGGGGTGAGGGGGTGTCGAGCGAGAAGAATTTGGCTGTCGGTTCCCCCTCACCCGGCTTCCTCCAACTGCGTCGGCGGAAGCCGACCTCTCCCCGCCGGGGAAAGGGAAATAAAACCGCGGCGCTTCGACAAGCGCTTTGCTGTCGTCAAAATCCGCCGCCCAGGCGGTGGTCGGCACCTCGGCCATGCCGCCCAAAAGTCCGCGCGCCGGCCGGGTGCGCAACAGCACGCAATCATCGGCGCGCCGCGCGACGAAGGCGGCGCCGCGGCGCAGCTTAGCTTCACGTTTCGGTGCGCGGTGTGGAAACAGTTCGGCCTCGCCGCGCGCATGCGCGACGCATGGGGCATGCCATGGGCACAGTGCGCAGGCCGGTTTCTTCGGCGTGCAGATCGTGGCGCCGAGATCCATCAGCGCTTGGGCAAAATCGCCGGCGCGCTTGGCAGGCGTCATGGCCCGCGCATGCCGCGCGATCTCGGCTTTGCCGGCGGGCAACAGCGTCGCCAGCGCATAGAGCCGCGCGATGACGCGCTCGATGTTGCCATCGACCGGGGTAGCGGCCTGGTCGAAGGCGATTGCAGCGATAGCCGCCGCGGTATAGGCGCCGATGCCGGGCAGTTCGCGTAAAGCGCTCTCGCGCGCGGGGAATTGGCCGCCGTAGTGTTCAACCAATGCGCGCGCGCAGGCATGCATGTTGCGGGCCCGGGCGTAATAGCCGAGCCCTGCCCAGGCCGCGAGGACCTCGTCGAGTGACGCCGCCGCGAGCGCATCGAGATCGGGCCACCGCGCCAAAAAGCGGGCGTAATAGGGCGCGACCGCCTTGACCGTGGTCTGCTGCAGCATAGTTTCGGACAGCCAGACGCGATAGGGATCGCTGCGCTCGCCGGGCCGTGCCCGCCACGGCAGTGCGCGCCGGTGCCGGTCGTACCAGGCGAGTAGGTCGGCGGCGTGCGGCACCATTGGCGCTACATGCGGTTGTCCCCGCTGCTCAATCGGGCTGGAAGCCGGAGACTTCTTTCGGCGCGCCTTTTTTCTGCGCGTGTTGGCTGCTAGCGTTGTCATCGCCCGATCAATGGCGGAGCGTCGCGCCATGAACAAGCCCTCGCGTCCGTTCGCCCGTCCGTTGCGCGAGCTTCTCAACAAGCTCGTCGGCGACGCCTTCGCGCGGCAGGGTTTCGCCTCCGCCGAATTGGTCACCCGCTGGGACGATATCGTCGGCCACGAGATCGCGGCCCACAGCGAGCCGATCAAGCTGCAGTGGCCGCGCCGGACTGACGGCGAAGACAGTGAAGCCGGAACGTTGGTGCTGCGTGTCGAAGGCCCCGCCGCAATCGAAATTCAGCACCTCGCCGCGCTGATCTGTGAGCGGGTGAACCGCTTTCTCGGCTGGCGCGCGGTCGGCCGGCTGGCTTTACGCCAGGCGCCGCTGCGGCGGCGGCAAACGCGCGCGGCGCGCACGATGGACCCGGCCGCCACCGCGCCGATCGCCGAAAACCTTTCCGACATCAAAGACCAGGAGTTAAAGGAGGCGCTGGCGCGGCTCGGCGCCGCCGTCAGCCGCGCCGACCGGCATTAGCGCGCATGTGAACGGCGCCCCTTCCTTTGCAGCGCTTGGCCGCGCTTGGCCGCCCTTGGCCGCCCTTGGCGCAGTGGCGCGCTAATGCCACATTGGTGCTGCAAAACGCCGCTTTCGCCAAATCCGGAGATAGCTTTGTCGTTCAATCGCCGTCAATTTCTTAAGTCTGCTGCGCCATTTGCCTTTACCAGCGCCATTTTGCCTTCGCTGGCACGCGCGGCCTGGGCCGATGACACTCCCTCACCGGCCGATCTCGCCGATGCCGGGCCGGACGGCGACATCATGATCGGGTCCGACAAGGCGCCGGTGACCGTCATCGAATATGCCTCGATGACCTGCCCACATTGCGCGCATTTTTCCGAGACCACGTTTCCCGAGCTGCAAAAGCGCTACATCGACACCGGCAAGGTGCGTTACACCTTGCGTGCATTCCCGCTCGATGCGCTCTCGGCCGCGGGATTCATGCTGGCGCGCTGCGGCGGCAAGGATAAATACATGCCGATCGTGGAGACCCTGTTCGCCAAGCAGCCCGAATGGATCGTCAAGGAGCCGTTGCCGCCTTTGAAGGAGATCGCCAAGCAGTTCGGCATAGGCGAGAGCGAATTCAATGAATGTCTGGCGAATCAAAAGCTCCTCGATGGCATCCAGACGGTCCGCGACCACGCCGCGCAGAAGCTCGGCGTCAATTCGACGCCGACTTTTTTCGTCAATGGCAAGAAGCTGGTCGGCGATGTTTCGATCGACCAGATGGCCCAAGAGATCGACCCCTATCTCAAGGCAGGGTAACGGTTTTTTGCCTCCGCCGGGATCGAGGCCCGGGGCCTGTTCGGCGGCAAAACGAGCTCCACTCACGCGAAGTTTTGGATAATTTGCCGGCCCAGGTTGCGCTCGGAGTCGCGACGATTCATTCTCCGCGCCGACGTGGCACCGTCCCGCGCCCGGCGTTTCCGCCCGTGGCGTGAACCTTGGGGGATTCGCCGCGCCGGCTAGTGCGGTGGATTTGAAGTTCCTACAGTTCAGTTGGAAGCTCTCATAGGAACTTCAAATCCAAAACCCGCACTAGAATCATATATTGCTAGTGTCCCTTCTGATTCCGAAGTTCGCATGAGAGCGTGCCGGTAAAGCGTGCGAACTTCGGAATCGGGACATTAGGGGACGCCTAGGGGAAAGGGACGTAATAAAAGAATGAAGCTCACACGGCTGCGCCTGATCGGCTTCAAATCCTTTGTCGAACCGACCGATTTTGCCATCGAACCCGGCCTGACCGGGGTCGTCGGCCCGAACGGCTGCGGCAAGTCGAACCTCGTCGAGGCGGTGCGCTGGGTCATGGGCGAGGCCTCCTACAAGGCCATGCGCGCCGCGGAGATGGATGACGTCATCTTCTCGGGTAATTCGGAGCGACCGTCGCGTAACCATGCCGAAGTTTCGGTGCTGGTCGACAATGCCGACCGCAACGCGCCCGCCTCCTTCAACGATTTCGAGACGCTGGAAGTCTCCCGCCGGATCATGCGCGAACACGGCTCGACCTTCCGCGTCAATGGCCGCGAAGTGCGCGCCCGCGACGTCGCCATGCTGTTTGCCGACGCGTCGACCGGATCGCGTTCGCCGGCGCTCGTTCATCAGGGCCGGATCGGCGAGATCATTCAGGCCCGTCCGGATCAACGCCGGCGCGTTCTGGAAGAGGCCGCCGGAATTTCCGGCCTGCATGCGCGCCGCCACGAGGCGGAATTGCGCCTCAAAGCCGCCGAGCAAAATCTGGCGCGGGTTGACGATGTCATCGGCCAGCTTGCCGGCCAGATGGCCGCGCTCAAGAGCCAGGCGCGCCAGGCGGTCCGCTACCGCAATATTTCCTCGCAAGTGCGGCGCACCGAGGCTTTATTGTTTCATTTGCGCTGGATCGGCGCCAGCAGCGAGGTTGAGGATACCCGGCGCGGCAAGGACGAGGCTGTCCGCGTCGTCGCGGCGCGAACCGGCGAGCAGGCTCAAGCGTCGACCCGGCAGGCGAAAGCCGCGGCCGCTCTGCCCGCGCTCCGCGAGACCGAAGCGAAGGCCGCAGCCGCGCTGCAGCGGCTCATCATCGCGCGCGAAACCCTCGAACGCGAGGAAGCGCGCGCCAGGGAACGGATCGCCGAACTCGATCGCCGCATCGAGCAGTTCGCCGCCGATTTGGCGCGCGAACGAGCGCTCGCCGCCGATGCCGAGGCAGCGCTCGGCCGCCTCGATGCCGAAGAGAAGAACCTTCGCGATGTGGCGCACGAAACCGACGCGCGGCTCAACGGCGCCAATGTCCAGGTCGGTGCGGCGGAATCCTCGCTGGCGCAATCGGAAAAATCCTTCGCCGAACTCACAGGCGCGCTCGCCGATCTGACCGCGCGCCGCAATCAGCTCCAGGCCGCCTTGCGCGAGCACGAGCAACGCGCCGGCCGCCTTGCGGCGGAGCTTGGCGAAATCGATGCCGGGCTCGCCGAGAGCGGCGCCAATGCACCGGATCTCTCGACGCTGATGAGCGGCGTGTCGGGCGCCCAGTCGGCGCTCGCCGAAGCCGAAGCGGCGACACAACGCGCCGAAGCGGCGCACCGGCAGGCGAGAGAAGACGTCGATGCCGCGCGCGACCCCCTCACCGCCGCCGAGCGCACCGTGCAGCGGCTCGAAACCGAAGCTAAGACCATCCGCAAGCTCCTCGCGGTCGAGAACAAGAATCTGTGGCCGCCAGTCATGGACGCGATCACGGTCGCCGAGAGCTACGAGAAAGCGCTCGGTGCCGCGCTCGGCGACGATCTCGACGCCCCGGTTGGCTCGTCCGCGCCGATGCATTGGGCCGGTGCCGCCGCCGAATCGACCGATCCGGCATTGCCGGCGGGCGCGGTGGCCTTGTCCAAATATGTCAAAGCGCCCGCCGAGCTCGCTCGCCGCCTCGCCCAGATCGGTGTGGTGGACCGCAACGAGGGTGCAAAGCTCGCCAACTTGCTCAAGCCCGGCCAGCGGCTGGTTTCGCGTGAAGGCGATCTGTGGCGGTGGGACGGTTTTGCCGCAGCCGCGCATGCGCCGACCGGCGCGGCGCGCCGTCTCGCCGAACGCGGCCGGCTGCAAGCGATCGAGAGCGAACTTGCTGCAGCGCGCATCGACGTCGAAGGCAAGCGAGGCGCCCTTGAAGCGGCCGAGGCGGCGCTTGCCGCCACCGCGAATGGGGAAAGCGAAGCCCGCGAGCGCTGGCGGCAGGCGCAACGTTCGGCAGATTCGGCCCGTGAGGCCCATACCGCCGCCGAACGCGAGCTCGGCCGCAACGCCGCGCGCGTCTCGGCGCTGAAAGAGGCCCGAGCGCGCCTTGCGGCCGCGCACGCCGAAACTCAGACGACGCACGCCGAGGCCGAGCGGGCACTGGCCGCGCTCGGCGCCGCCGGCGAGATCGAGCAAAGGCTCGCCACGGTGAACGAGGTGATTGCGCGCGAGCGCGCGACTTGCGCCGAAATTCGCGGCCAAGCGCAAGCAATCGCGCGCGAAGCGCAGCTCGCCGAGCATCGGCTTGCGGCGATCGCCGACGAGCGGCAGGCCTGGAGCGAGCGCCGCGACAATGCGGCGGCGCAAATCGCCACGCTGGGTCAGCGCACCGACGAGGCAAATGCGGAGCGGGCCGAACTCATCAATGCGCCGCAGAAATTTGCCGCCCAGCGGCAGGGTTTGATCGGCGAGATCGAAACCGCCACGGCCTCGCGGCGCACCGCCGCCGACCGGCTAGCCGAAGCCGAGAGCGCGCTTGGCGAAGCCGACAAGGCCGCGCGCGTGGCGCTCGAGACGGTCGGCGAGGCGCGCGCCGAAGCGGCTCGCGGCGAGGAACGTCACGAAGCGGCGCGACGCCGGCTCGCCGATATTGAGCATGAAATCCATGAGATCTTGCAGGTCGAGCCCGCCGCCGCGGCGGAGGTCGCCGAGATCAAGCCCGACGCGCAGTTGCCCTCGATCGCCGAGGTGGAAGGCAAGATCGAACGCATCAAGGGGGAGCGCGAACGGCTCGGCTCCGTGAACCTCCTCGCCGAGCAGGAATTGCGCGAGGTCGAGGAGCAACACGACAAGCTGATCGCCGAGCGTGATGACCTGATCGAGGCGATCCGCCGGCTGCGCCAGGGCATCCACAGCCTCAATCACGAAGCGCGCGAACGGCTGTTGGCGTCGTTTCAGGTCGTCAACGCCAATTTCAAGAAGCTGTTCGCCGAATTGTTCGGCGGTGGCACCGCCGAATTGCAGCTCATCGAGCACGACGATCCGCTGGAAGCCGGCCTTGAAATCATGGCAAAGCCGCCGGGCAAGAAACCGGCGACGCTGTCGCTTCTGTCCGGCGGCGAACAGGCGCTCACCGCGCTCGCTTTGATTTTTGCGGTGTTCCTGACCAATCCGGCGCCGATCTGTATCCTCGACGAGGTCGACGCGCCGCTCGACGATTATAATGTCGAGCGCTTCTGTGATCTGCTCGATGAAATGACGCGCTCGACCGATACGCGCTTTGTGATCATCACCCATAACCCGATCACCATGGCGCGCATGAACCGCCTCTACGGCGTCACCATGGCCGAGCGCGGCGTGTCGCAGCTCGTCTCGGTCGATCTCGCCGGCGCGGTGAAGCTGCGCGAGGCGAGCTAGTCCGAACTGAATCAAGATCGTTTTTTGAAAGGCGGCGCTTTTTGTGCCGTAACCAGCCTGACGCGATCTCTTAATTATTGACCGTGCATCGATCCCATCATGTGGCCGTGCATGGAGTCCTGCATCCCTGCATGTGGCTGCATCGGTTTAGAGCCGGACGGTGTATCGGACGAACTGCCGAGTGCGGTATATCCCCGAAGTTCGTTATAGCGGCGTAATTGATCCGGACTCAGCAATGTAGCGGTCGCGAGATGGTATTTGAGATGCGTATTGCGAAGTTTGCCTTGCAGCTCGCCAATACCGGCGGTCATCGCCTCCAGCTTCTCCGGAGTAATCGTCCGCTCCACGAATGTGCGATTGAGGTCTGTTTCGGCTGATACCAATTTTTGCCCAAGGGGGAGCGCCTCCGAGCGCATCGAATCAAACAATCGCTGAATGCTATCGCGCTGTTCGTCAGTGAGTGAAAGCTGTGTAGCAAGTTCAAGCACATGGCGCGGGCCAGGATACCCGTTCAATTCGGCAGCAAGCGCCAGACCCATGCCGCGACCGGCGGCGAGATCTTCCATCTGCTCGTGCGAAAGCGCCTTGATTTCTCGGGTCTGCAGGCCGGCATAAGGCTGGGCCTGCTGTGCCTGCACTGCAGCTTGCCAAGCGATCGGAACTGCAGCCAACGACCCGATGATTGCAATCTTCATCAACCGTTCTGCGAACATGGCTGGCCTCCTTTGCTGATTTTTTCGGCTCATTAAATACCTCATTCCCCATCCGGCATATGATTTGAATCATATTTCTGTATGATGATCTTTCCGCCAGCACGCCTGATTTCGTTATCTTTTTCCATGTCAGCGAGCGTCCGATACAGCGCTTCATGCGTCAGCCCGAGATCGGCCGCGAGCTCCTTCAGCGTTCCTGAAAATTCAACTGTTTGCCCGTCGACGCCGAGATTGAGTGTGAGAAAGTGCCTAATGCGCTCGCGTGCGGACAGAATGTTTCGTTGTTCGAGGCGCGTGCGCAGCGCCATCACTTGCTGAGCAAGCCTGGTGGTAAACGCACGCGCGAGTTTCGGATCGCGCTCCAGCTCCTTGAGAAGGACCTTTTTCGGATAGAGACGAACCAGAGCTTCAGTTGCGGCAATGGCGTTGCAATGATAGGTCGCCGAAAATAGCGATGCTTCAGCCAGTGTTTCGCCGCTTGAGGCGACTTGCAGCACCGCCTCTCGCCCGCTGCGATCGCCACGCGCCAGGCGGACTTTGCCGCTGATGACTTCGAACAGCCCGACCGTTTTCGTGCCGGCGCGGAACAACGTTTCACCGCTTGCCAGCTTTCGCTCGACGGCGGAAGCACGAACAGCTGCTGATAGCCAATCGCTTTGAGCCACGAGCGTAGTATTCCGCAATCAGCTGGCTTTTATAACGCCGCGCGAATTCACTGAGACTATAGTGCACGTCGACCGCCGGCAGTAGCAGTGGGTAAAATCTGAAAATCGACAGTTAGACCCGCTCCGGCCACAGCCAGCGGTCGAGCGTGACGGCGGCGAGCATGCCGATACGGGCGTTACGCACAGGCCAATTTTACTCACCCGGCGTGATTAATTCGTGGCTTCCGGCAAGACGGCTCGCTTGGCCTTGCTTCGCTGACGGGAACAACGCAATCGACAGCAAAACACCAGCCGCGGCGCCGACCAACTGCGCCAAGATGAAGGCCGGCACGTGATTAATAGCAATCCCTGCAAACGTCGTCGTGAAGCCTCGCGCAAGAGTAACAGCGGGATTGGCAAAAGAGGTCGACGACGTGAACCAATAAGCGGCCGTAATCACAAGACCCACCAGCCACGGAATGGCCTGCGCGGCATAGCGGAGACCACCAAGAATGGTCAGCACCAAGGCGAATGTTGCGACCATCTCAGACAGCCATTGCGAAGGACCGCTTCGAGCAGTTGTCCCGATCATGAGAGGTGCCAGGTCAAACATCAGATGAGCAATGACGGTGCCCATGACGCCACCTGCACATTGCACAACGATGTACGGAACGACCTCGCGCCACGGGAATTCGCCGCGTGCGGCAAAGACGAGTGTCACTGCCGGATTGAAGTGCGCCCCTGAGATCGGTCCGAGAATGGTGATGATCACCACAAGGATCGCTCCCGTCGGGATGGTGTTGCCGAGCAGCGCAATCGCCTGATTGCCGCCGGCGAGGCGCTGGGCCATGATTCCCGAACCGACCACCGTCGCAACGAGAATAGCCGTGCCGACGGCTTCGGCCAGTAGACGACGTGACTGCAAAGTTATTTCCTCGCCTATCAAGCCGCCGACGCGGGTTTTTCAGTTGCGTCCTTCGTTTTCCCGATGGCTTCGAGTTGCTTTTGCAGGGTGAGTTGATCGAGCGACTTGAGTGGCAGACTGATAAAAATGTTAATGCGGTTGGTGAGCATCCGCAGCGTGTCGGCAAAGGCAAACCGCACCTCCGCTTCATTACCCGTCGCTTCTGCCGGGTCAGGGACGCCCCAATGCGCTGTCATCGGCTGCCCCGGCCACACCGGGCACGGTTCTTTTGCGGCATTGTCACAGACGGTGAAAACGAAATCGAGTTTTGGCGCGTCCGGGCCGGAAAACTCCTTCCAGCTTTTGGAGCGCAGCCCTGACACGTCGTAGTGAAGTTTTTTCAGCAGATCGATCATACGGATGAATCCGGCCCTTCGGCTGGCTGCCTGCGGAAAACGCCCGGAACTTGCCCATCCCGGCGCGATTGAGAATGGCCTCGGCCATGATCGAGCGAGCCGAATTTCCGGTGCAAAGAAACAGCACGTTGTACGATTCTCTATGGGCATCGTCACGCATTTCGCCTCCTCCGAGCATACAGCGGATCTGACTGATCGTCGTTTATTGGCGCGCCGTTGACGTGACCGCTTGCGGTGCTTCTGGCGCGCAGCATACTTTGTTGTTGTCGATACTTTTGGCGATGCGTGCCTCGCGTTCGCCGCTGCCGTCGCCGTAATCGGTGGTCCCGCCAAAGGTGAGAAACGTCTCCCATGCGATGCCGGCTGGATCGTCAATCCAGGATTTCTCCGACCTGGCGTAACAACAACTGGTTTGTCCCTGCTCGATCACCTGTACGCCTGCCTGCCCGCCCGCCTCACGCAGCCGCGCATAAACTTCGTTGAGCTCGTCCTTGTTCTCGACCTGAATGCCGAGGTGATCGAGTCCGGCTGCGCGGCCGCGCGCCGAAATGGCGAAATTCACGCGCGGATCATCCAACATCCATTTCGCGTAATCCGATTTGATGACGGACGGCTCAGCCGCGAACAGCGCCGAATAGAAGTTGATGGAAGCGGTCAGATCATCGACGGCGACATGGACATGCAGGCGTTTCATGGATTCACCCTATACCGCCGGAAGCGGCTGGTAGCCGATGCGGCTCATCATGGTTTCAAAATAATCTCTGACCTTCTGTGGAAAGCGCAGGCCTTTGACCACAGCTGCCGAGCGGAGCAGAGGCAACACGCGAATATCGTCCAGCGATAATGTCCCGTTGACCGCAGTCGGGCTTTCGATCAGCCGATCGAGCAGTTCGAGATCGGGCATCAGCGCGTCGACGAGTTCGCGAGTCTTGGCGCGCAGCTCGACCAAATCGCCCAGTCGCACTCGTTTCCGGACGACATAGTGATCGTGCGCGGCGATCGTGCCGAACTCCGGAAGACCGAGAAGTGGGTATCGGGGCCAAGTCAGAGGCGCGGTCTTATCTGCCGTGGCGCTGGCCCATTCTGTGAGTTCACTTCGCTGCGGGCCGACGAGAATAGGTGCGCCGAGGTTGTCGATGTACGCGACCATATCCATACTCTCCAGCATGGGCTGCCCGTCGTCCTTGACGAGAATAGGAACACGGCGCTTACCCACAAGGCGAACCATTGTTTCGGTGTCATCTTCGAGAACGATGGTTTCCTGAAGATGCAGGCGCTTGAGCGCAGCGGCCATGCGCACGCCGAAACAGATCGAGCAATGTTCGAACAAATAGAGTCTCATGATACCGGCTCGGTCGTTTCCGCCCAATGCGGCTTGCGGGTTTTACGCCGCGCGTTTTCCTTTTTGACCGGCAGGCATTCCTCCGGGCGGCCGCGGCAGCAATTTTCGGTCAGAAAAGCGATCAGCGCATTCATGGACTCGTAGCGCGCCGCATAGATCATGGAGCGGCCGTCGCGCCGCACCGTGACCAGGCCGGCATCGCGCAGACGATCGAAATGAAAGGTCAGCGTGTTGGGGGCGAGGTCGAGCGCATCGGCGACAGCGCCGGCCGGCATGCCGTCGCGCCCAGCCTCGACCAGGAGGCGGAATATGTCGAGGCGATTATCTTGCGCCAGCGCCGCCAAAGCTGCCAGCGCGTCGGACCTTTTCATATTTCAATAATTATTGAAATATTATCGGCGAGTCAAGTAATATTTCAATGGATACTGAAATAATTATTTGGCCGATCGCAGGGCGAGCGCCCGCTCACTTTAATTTCAATTGCCGCGTCGTTTTCGGCGGCGGAATTTCAAAGCGCAATTGCGCCGCCGAGGGATGATCGACCTTGGAAGCGCGCCCCTCTCGTTGCAGGCGGCGATAGACTTCCTGCCATGGCGGCGGTTCGGGCGAGTCCGCCAGCCAATGCGTTACCGCCGCCTCGTCGCACCATTGTAGAAGTTTCGGCATCACGCGGCGATGCGCCGGCGCGAACATAAACGCGCGCATCGACCGCTCATCGGTCCATAGTGTGCGTGTCCAGAATGCGAGATTGGCATCGCTCAACACGGCAACCGCAAGGTTTCCCGACGCATTTTTTGCCTCGCGCGCCGAGCACAGCGAGCCGAGCAAAAACGCCGGCAAAAAACGGAACGACCGTACGCGCAGCCGGGTGATCGACACCAGCGGCATGGCGGCGCGGTGCCTAGAGCGCGATCTGATAAAGTTGAATCACTATGCGTCTCTAAGATTTTGTTTGCGCATGATCTTATCCGAAAACCGGTTCCCATTTTTCGGGATCATGCGCTAGAACCGATAATTGACGCCCGCGCGCACCACATTCATCTGAATGCGGGCGCTGTCGGTCAAAGACGGCGCACCGGTGACCACGACAGTGTTGTTGACGGTACCCAAATCCACGTAGAGGTATTCGAGTCTTGCGCTCCAGTTCGGGCCGAGCGCGAGTTCGGCGCCGCCGCCGATGGTCCAGCCGCTTGGCGTTGTGTTTTGAGTGAGCGAGGCGCTCACGCCGCCGCCGGTTGCGGTGCCCTTGAGCGCGACACGCCCGAAGGCGTATCCGCCGGTGGCATAAGCAAGCCAGCCGTCGGCAGCGTAACCGATCCGGGCGCGTGCCTGCCGAACCAGTCGACGTCATGTTCGAGCGACGCGTTGGTCACCGGTCCGCAGATCCCGCATTGGGCGCTGATGCTGCCCTTGAGATTGCTCCAGTCGAAATCATCTTCCGCGCCCAAGACCAGCGCGCCGGATTGCCAGTTGTAACCAACCTGAGCGCCACCAACCGCGCCAAAAACCGCGGTGTCGGTGGTGGCGAATGGCGCGCCGCCAAAGCTGAAGGTGCTCTTGTCGCGCGCCAAGCCGACGCCGACATTACCGCCAACATAAAAACCGCTCCAATTGGTGACGGCGCGGTACGCCGGCGGCGGCGCATAGACCGCCGGTCCGGGCGCGGGCAGCGGCAAATCAGCCGCCTGCAAGCTGAGCGGTGCGAGCGTAAGAATCCCCACAAATGCTGCGATGAGCCAGCGCACGGAATCCCCCTCCTCGATGTGTCGAGCGGACATATAGTGGGAAAATACGGAACGCCCAAACGGTTAATAACTCGTTAGGCAAGGAAGCTTGGGCGCGGGGAGCTGCGCACGCGACGGTGCCGCAGTGACAAGAGCGCTTAGTACGTGAGCGCGCCCTGCAGCGCCAGGTTGCCGCCATCGTAACGAAACGCTGCGGCGCTGAAATTCGGCGGACCGAAGCTGCCGGTGGCGTTATTGGAAAAGCCGTAGCCCTGCTGCGGCTTGCCGAACAGGCCGGTGGTCAGCTGCGTCTCATTATGCTCGGCATGGAAGAAAGCCACCGCGTAAGTGCCTGCTGGAACGCCGGCGAACACGCAATTGGCTGCACCACCGCGGATCGGCGCGATCACGCCACGCCATTCCTGGCCGATTTTCGGAAACGCCGCGGGCGAATTAAAGAGCGCGCAGCGTACCACGCCGTCGCTGCTGCGTGCTCCAGTGACGGTGATCGATAGCTTCCCGGCCGGCTGCGAGCGGCCAGCGGTCAGCGTCGATGCAAGAACGAGCGCCGTAACGGCGGCGACCTTCGCGCGGAATGAATGCAAGGCGAAATCCGCCTCGCAAAAACACTATCGTCGGTGCCAGCGGGTGACAAGCCGCGATCGCCGCCGCCATAGCCAGCGAGCCTATAATTTGAGCAACCGACACGTCGGGATGGCGCACAACCGCGATTTACGGCGGCGTGCCTTTGGCGCGGAGATTGCTTAGCATCTGTTCGCCGACATAACAGAAGCCGGGTCGTCATGTTCGACGAGATGACGGGAAGCGCGGATATGGGCGGCGCCGTTCGGCCGCCCTATGCCGAACTGTCGCGCTGGTTGGACAGCGTCAAGCCGGACCTGCTCAATTTGCGCCGGCGCGAGGCCGAACTGGTGTTCCGCCGCATCGGCATTACCTTTGCGGTCCACGGCGATCCCGAGGCTCAGGAGCGCCTGATCCCGTTCGATATCATCCCGCGGATTCTCGCCGCCGAGGAATGGCAGCTTCTGCATCGCGGGCTGGAGCAGCGGGTCAAGGCCATCAATGCCTACCTCAAAGACATTTACGGCAAGCGCGACATCATTAGAGCCGGCATCGTGCCGGAGGATCTGATCTTTCAGAATCCGCTGTTCCGTCCGGAAATGAACGGCCAAACCGTGCCGCACGGCATTTACGTCCATATCGCCGGGATCGATATCGTCCGGGTGGATCCGAAAACGTTTTACGTGCTCGAGGACAATGTCCGCGCGCCGTCCGGCGTCTCCTACATGCTTGAAAATCGGGAAATCATGCTGCGGCTGTTCCCCGAATTGTTCTCCCGCTATCGCGTCGCGCCGGTCGAAAATTATCCGGACGAGCTTTTGGACACGCTCAAATCGGTGGCACCGCCGAGTGCGCGCGGCGATCCGACCGTCGTACTGCTGACGCCGGGGCTCGCCAATTCCGCCTACTACGAGCACTCGTTCCTCGCCGACAAACTCGGCATCGAACTGGTCGAAGGCCGCGACCTGACGGTGCGAGACGACGTCGTTTATATGCGCACGACCGAAGGGCTCAAGCGCGTCGATGTGATCTACCGGCGCATCGACGACGACTTTCTCGATCCGCTGGTCTTCCGTTCCGAGAGCGCGCTCGGCGTACCCGGCCTGATGTCGGCTTACCATGCCGGCAATGTGACGCTTGCCAATGCGGTCGGCACCGGCATCGCCGACGATAAGGCGGTTTACAGCTATATGCCGGAGATCATCGATTTCTATCTGAGCGAGAGCCCGATCCTCAACAACGTGCCGACCTGGCGCTGCCGCGAGCCGGACCATTTGAATTATGTGATGGACCACGTGGAGGAACTGGTGGTCAAAGAGGTGCATGGCTCCGGCGGTTACGGCATGTTGATCGGCCCACAAGCCGAGAAGGCGAGCATCGCCACATTCCGGCGCAAACTGAAATCGGCGCCGCACAATTTCATCGCCCAGCCGACGCTGGCGCTTTCAACCTGCCCGACCTGCACCGGCAATGGACTGGCGCCGCGCCATGTCGATTTGCGCCCATTCGTGCTGAGCGGGCGGGACGGTGTGCGCATTGTTCCCGGCGGGCTCACCCGTGTCGCTCTTGGGGATGGCTCGCTGATCGTCAATTCCAGCCAGGGCGGCGGCACCAAAGACACCTGGGTGCTGGACGAATGAAGCGTGCGTGTCGCACCACCGCGACGCGCAAGTGCCGAGTGTGGAGTTGACGCGATGCTGTCGCGCACCGCCGATAATCTTTATTGGCTCGCCAGGTATGTTGAGCGGGCGGAATATCTGGCGCGCATTCTCGACACCACGCTGCGCTTAAACACGTTGCCGTTGAGCTATGGCGGCGTCACCAATGAATGGGAATCGGCGGTCGCCAGCGCCGGCTGCGTCAATGCCTTCTTTGCCGCCTACGACGAAGCCAATGAAGAAACGGTGACGGACTTTTTGGCATTTTCAGCAAAAAATCCTTCATCAATCCGCAACTGTTTTGAAATTGCCCGGCTTAACGCCCGCGCCGTGCGCACCGCGCTCACGACCGAGATGTGGGACACCATCAACAGCATCTGGCTCGAACTGAAGACCTGGAGCAAGGGCTCGTCCTCGCGCGAGGAGCTAGCGCGGTTCCTGCGCTGGGTGATGGGGTCGTCGCTGCGTTATGACGGCTCGGCGTATCGGACCATGCTGCGCAACGACGCTTATTGCTTCTCGCGCATCGGCGTCTATCTGGAACGCGCCGACAACACCGCGCGCATCCTCGATGTCAAATACCATCTGCTGCTGCCGCCGGTCGCCAAAGTGGGTGGACCGCTCGATTATTTCCAATGGGCATCGATCCTGCGTTCGGTCTCGGCGTTGACCTCTTATCACTGGGTCTACCGCCAGAACGTCAAGCCGTGGCTCGTCGCCGAACTCTTGATGCTCAAGGATGAAATGCCGCGTTCGCTGGCGAGCTGCTATGAAAATCTGGTGGAGGACCTCGACCATATCGCGACCGCTTACGGACGGCAGGGACCGGCGCAGCGCCAAGCCCACGCGGTGCGGGCGCGGCTGATGAACAGCCGGATCGAGGATATCTTCCAGAGCGGATTGCACGAATTCATCGGCACTTTTATCGAGGACAATAACCGGCTCGGCTCCGCGGTCGCCGCGCAGTATTTGCTGTAGATCAGCGCAGTGCTTATTTAAGCCGATGCTTGCTGCAAATTCCGAAATTGCGACACCATGCACGTACGAATTCACCACAGTACTGTTTATCGTTACGACCCGCCGGCGGCCGGGGCGATACAGCTCTTACGGCTCACCCCGCGCGACTTCGACGGCCAGCATGTCGTGCGCTGGCGCATCGAGCTGTCGGCGGATGCGCGCCTGACGCCTCATGAAGACGCATTCGGCAACATCACCCACGCGTTCACCGCCACCGGCCCCTTGGTCGAACTGCGCGTCGATGTTGACGGCGAAGTCGAGACGCACAACACCCATGGCGTCATCAGCGGCGCCGTCGAACGTTTTCCGCCGCGCCTGTTCCTGCGTCCGACCCGCTTGACCGCGGTGGACGAAGCGATCCGCGATTTCGCAGAAAGGGCGCGCGCCGGCTGTGAAGGCGATGCATTGGCGCAAACGCACGCTTTGTTAGAGGGGCTACACCGTGAAGTGGCGTTCGACCTTGACATGACCGAGGTGGTGCCGAGCGCGAGCGAAGCCTTCGCGCTCAAGCGCGGCGTCTGCCGCGACCACTGCCATATTTTTCTCGCCGCCGCGCACTACCTCGACATTCCGGCGCGCTACATCGCCGGCTATCTGCAGATGGCCGACGGCCGGATCGAGCAGGAGGCCGGCCACGCCTGGGCAGAAGCTTTCATCCCCGATATCGGCTGGGTCGGGTTCGACCCGGCCAATGGCCTTTGTCCCACTGAGGCCTATGTGCGCGTCGCCGTCGGGCTTGATTCGATCGGCGCGGCGCCGGTGCGCGGCGTACGCTTTGGCGTCGGCAGCGAAAACCTCGAAGTCGCCATCAAAGTCGGGCAGTGATCGTTCTGACGCAGCCTTGCCGGCTGACGGCGTGCCAAGCTTTGGAGCCCGTCAGTTCTTGAGCTTGAACAGCTTGCGCGCATTATCGCGGCCGATCTTGCGCCGGTCCGGTTCACTGATCGGGCAGACGTCGAACCAGTGCGCGGCGTGATCGATGTTCTCGAACGGCCAGTCGGCCGAAAACATGATGCGGTCGGCGCCGAGCACCAAAATCGCATCGATCAGCGCTTGGGTGTGAAAATTTCCGGACGTGGTGATGTGGAAATTGCCGCAGAAATAATCGCGCATCCGCTTCTTCGCCGGATAGCTGTGCCGGTTCTCGATCCAGCCATTGGCATTGTCGATCCGCCACATCGCATAGGGCAGGTTCTCGCCGAGATGACCGAGAATGATGTTGAGTCGCGGATGTTCGTCGAACAGGCCTGAGCCCATCAAGCGCAAGGCGTGAACCGCGGTCTCGTGGCCGAATGCCCAGATCGGCCCGAGCAGCCAGGAATGCCCGTCGTATATTTTGCCGTCGCGCGGCAGCGGATTGCGCGGATGAAGATAGAACGGCACATCGAGCCGCTCGACCGTCGCCCAGAACGGTCGATATTGCGGCAGATCGTAATAGACAACTTTATCTCCATCGCCGGTCTGCGAGAAACCGTTGACCAGCGCGCCGCGAAAGCCAAGCTCCTTGACGCAACGCTCGAGCTCCCGCGCCGCGCCATCGGGATCCTGCATCGCCAGCGCCGCTAGTCCCTGAAATCGATTGGGCCGCTTGGCAACTTGTTCGGCGAGATAATCATTGGCCTTGCGGGCGATCTGCGCCGCGCGTTTTCCATCGGGGATCGCCTGCACCGCCGGCGCATTGAGCGACAACAGCATCAACTCGATGCCGTTGTCGTCCATTTCACGTAAGCGCCGCTCATGAATGTCCATGACGCGGCTTTTGATTTCCTGCCACACCCGATCGGGGAAATAGCCGTGGGAATCTTCAAGCGTATCGGGAATGGCAAAATGCTCCTCAAGCGCGACCTTGCCCTGCATGATCCCTCCCTCTCCTGTTTCCTTAAGCCGACGCAATCGCGCGATTATTATCTAGCCACGCCTGACCACGTTAACACGTCGTCAGCCGCTCGTTGCCCACTTTGATACATCGTTGCAACCGGTCACGGACAAGCTCTCGCGGCGCGCGCGTGCAGCCCCTATATTCCCGGCTATATCATCGATCGCGGTGGTGAAAGCCGTTGCGCCGCCGAACAAAGGAGCTTGCAGTGTCCACTTCGACCGTGATCATCCTTGCCGTCATCGTCATCCTCGTTATTTGGGCCATCGGCGTCTATAACAGCCTGGTTTCGATGCGGCAGCGGGTCAATCAGGCCAATGCCGATATCGACGTGCAGCTGCGGCAGCGGCACGATCTCGTCCCGAATTTGGTGGAAACGGTGAAAGGCTATGCCGCGCATGAGCGCGGTACGCTCGATGAAGTGGTGAAAGCCCGCAATGCAGCGATGACCGCGCAAGGCCCGGCGCAGCAAGCGGCCGCTGAAAACATGCTCACCGGAGCGCTGCGGCAGCTCTTTGCCGTGGCCGAGGCCTACCCCGACCTCAAAGCCAGTACGAATTTCCAGCAATTACAGGCTGAGCTGACGGACCTTGAGAACAAGATCGCGGCGGCGCGGCGTTTCTTCAACAATGCGGTGCAGGAATACAATACCGGGATCCAACGCTTCCCCGCCGCTTTGTTCGCTTCCACCTTCGGTTTCGCACCGAAAACCTTTTTCGATCTTGGCGACGAGCGCGCGGCCGTTGGCGAAGCGCCGCCGGTCAAGTTCTAACCTCGTTTCGGCGTAGTCGTTCACGATGGCTGCCTATGGTCTCTACAGTCACATCCAATCGAACCGGCGCCGTTCGATAGCGCTGCTGATCGGGCTGTTTTTTCTGGTCTATGTGCTGGTCTATGCCGGCGCGCTATTGGCGGCAGCGCTGTCGCTCGACGCCGATCTCGACACGCTGATGCAGATCGCCTGGATCGATCTCCTCAAGGCGGCGCCGTTTGCGACCATCGGCACAGCGGCCTGGATCGTGATCGCCTATTATTTTCATCAAAGCATGATCGATGCCGTCACGGGCGGCCGCGAAATTCAGCGCGCCGACGACCCGCGGCTCTACACCATCCTGGAAAATCTTTGCATTTCGCGCGGCATTCCTACGCCGAGGCTGAAAGTGATCGAATCCGATGCGCTCAACGCCTTCGCCACCGGCATGAACGCCAAGCAATATTCCATCACCGTCACCACCGGATTGCTCGACCGGCTCGACGATGCCGAAATCGAATCGGTGCTCGGCCACGAGCTCACCCATATCCGCAACGGCGACGTGCGCATGATGGTCGTCGCCGTCATCATTGTCGGCGTTATTTCTTTTTTTGCCGAACTTATCTTCCGACTGTGGTTCTACAACGGCTTCAGCTTTCGCGGCTCGCGTTCGGATGAACGACGCGGCGGCACCGGCATAGCCATTCTTGTGGCGATCGGGCTCCTCGTCGTCGCCTATCTATTGTCGTTCCTCATTCGCCTAGCGCTGTCGCGCTCGCGCGAATTCCTCGCTGACGCCGGTTCGGTGGAGCTGACAAAGAATCCCGACGCCATGATCTCGGCGCTGCGCAAGATCGAAGGGCGCGGCGAACTGCCGGGCGCTACCTCCGCGATCATGGAAATGTGCATCGACAATCCGCGCGAAGGATTCGGTGAGTTGTTCGATACTCACCCCAGCGTTGAGAAACGCACAACCGCTCTGGTGAAATTCGCAGGCGGACACGATCCTGGTCCGCTGGCGCTGCCGCCGCCGACCGATGAAGATGATGATCGATCCAGCCCGCGGGAATCGACAGAACAACAAACAAACGCTGAAACATCGACGGAATCCGACACGCGCGATGATCGCGGACCGTGGTCGCAACCGTCTGCGGAACCGGCGCCGGCGCCCGGACCGTGGGGACCGCACCGCGGTTAACCATACGCGGTTACAACTTGCGCAAAAGCATCGTCGTGGCGTGACGCGAGAGCGATCAGCCTTTCCAACGTTCCGACGGCTGTGTAACAATCAATTCCGGATGGAGACGCGAGTAGTTTTTGTTGTGAGGGTGGGACCATGGCTAAACCAGCATTGATTTTAGTCGGCGCGGACAAGGGAGGCGTCGGCAAAACCACCGTCGCCCGGACCTTGCTCGATTATTTCACCGCACATCATGTGCCATGGCATTGTTTCGGAGCCGACGACGAATTTAATTCGGAATAACAGGTATTTATAAAGCCGGTGCTTCCCCGAAATCTGTCCGGGAAGCGCAGGGGAAGCGCGAGGCTGAGGAAGATTGGGCGAATTAAGTCTTACCTGTGCGGCATCTCTCCAAAGAAATAGAATACTGGCCAAAGCGCGATAACAGCGACTACACCGCCACTGATCCAGAGCAAAATGGCGGTCCACCATGTCTTGCTTTGCGGCATTCGTTGAGCTGCCCATATTGAGCAACCGGCGACTAGTAAGCTAACGATCCCAACCCAATTAGAAACCGTCTTTGTCAGCGCGTCGTGACCGAGATAGAGCATTCCCGATGCATCGAAAGTCAGGAGTGCAGCAAGCCCGCAAAAAAATGGGCGCGTCATGCAAATCTATTCAGTTTAGAACTTGCGACGCTTGATCGGTCGCGGATGATATGTAAACGGATCGTCACGGCCACCGCGTCCACGTCGCACAAGTAGTCCCCGCGCAACGAGTAAT
>Ga0187819_10000212_pt1 | contig 28142 bp, 24 predicted proteins | sample NC_wetland_sal_i_15_FD_132411 | JGI IMG/M metagenome (GOLD analysis project Ga0187819, IMG submission 132411) | Wetland sediment microbial communities from Neuse River Estuary, North Carolina, USA - SO4_4 | ecosystem: Environmental > Aquatic > Freshwater > Wetlands > Sediment | place: USA... | reverse complement strand
CGGGGGCTGGCCTGCTGACGGGGGCTGACCTGCTGACGGGGGCTGACCTGCGGCCATGACTCCGCCGGCGAGCAGTTCGGCCGCGGTGGCGCCGGACCAGGCCGCCACCGCGGTCGGCCCGGCCGCCGCCAGCCGCGCCGTGGCCTTAGCCGCCACCAGCAGGGACGGCAACGCGTAGTACCTGGCCACGTTCCAGAAGGCCGCCGCGGCGTCGGCCAGAGCGGGCACGTCCTCGTCGGCGACGCCTGCCCGCTCCAGCAGGGCCAGGGCGTCGAGTTCCGCCGGGCCCAGGAACTCCTGCGCCCTGATCAGCCCGGCCACGAGATCATCCAGCGCCTCGGGCGCGGACGCGCCGCGGAGCGCGGCCGCGCCGCGCAGCGAGCCGGCCAGCGTCACCGGCCCCGGCAGCAGGGCCACGATGGCGACCCGGTCCCGCAGCGTGGCCCTGAGCCGGTAGAGGTCCTCCCGCAGCACGGCCAGCCCGCCGGCGGCGGGATCATCGCCGGCCGCGACGGCCAGCACCTGGGCCGCCGGGATCTCGACCAGGACGGCCTCCAGGCCGAGCACGGCGACCGACTCGGTGAACGAGCGCACGAACAACCCGGGGTCGGCCAGCAGCTCGCCGGTGGTGCACTGCGCCAGGCGAGCGGTGTAGTCGGTCGCCATGGCCAGGAACGGCGGCCGGTCCGCGGTCCCGCGGGCCAGGAACTGCCGGACCCGGCTCCTGGCGTCCATGGACGCCATGGGTGGACTCAGATCCTGATCACCTCGCGGTTCTTGCGCGCATCCGGCCAGCTGCCGTAGTACTTCAGCGCTTCGGCCGGGGGCCTGAGCTGGTCCCATTCCCGGTGGAAGTCATCCCAGCTCTGGCCGCGGGCCAGCCGCCTGGCGCGTTCAGCCGCGCGCAGCCGCTCGGTCTGCCCGCCGTCCACGGCCAGGCCGTCATCGGTGACCGCCACGCAGTACACGCGCTCTGCCACCCATCGCGTGATCACGTTGCCGCGCAGGTCGGCCAGGACCTGCCCGGGCTCGCGCTCCAGCACGTCACCATACCCGCCGCCGCCCTGGGTGCTGGCGCACAGCAGCTCACCCCGGTGCATGACGGTGGCCGGCCGGGTCTGGTGCTCCAGGTGCAGCTCGCCGCCGAGCGTGTTGCGGGTGACCAGCTCGATGTCGTCCAGCGGGATATCGGGGTCACCGCTGGCCAGCCGCGCCATGACGTCGGTGCCGGTCACCCGGATGCCGGGCACGACCGTCTCGGCGTAGCCGCCGAACAGGCCGGCGTGGGTGGGCAGCTTGGATTCCTTCTGGGTGGAGGTCCACACGGCGTAGGGGACGTGGTGAGTGACGTAACCGATCGCCGCGCCCGCGCCGCCGCGCCACCGGCCGAACCCGCACGTGTTCGGCAGCATCCTCTGGTACAGGTGCAGGACGGGGAACTCGCTCTCGGTGTCCTCGACGTCCGGCTGCTTGCCCCACGGGCAGTGTGGGAAGCCGAAGACATCAACCCCGTCGGCGTCGGACCTGGCCGACAGCCCCCAGGCGTTCAGCGGGTAGCCCATGAAGTCGGTGATCCGGACGCCGTGCTGGTTCACCGCCGAGATCATCGGCGCGGATGAGTTCGACGAGGCGAAACCGCATACCTGGGACCGCTGGTCGCTGTCGAACATGATCTTGGAGAACGTCACGCCGAGCAGCGGGAACACCGCCGACGCGGCCAGCGGCGAGCACGAGATCGCCGCTTCGGTATCGGGGTCAAGGATCGTGCCGTGCGGGATGACGAAGTCGACGGGCTCGAGCATCCCGGCCGAGACCGGGAAGTCGTGGAAGGGGAACGAGTAGAGGTTCACGGCGCAGTGCGCGCGGGTGGACGCGGCCAGCGCCTGGAAGCTGCCCTCGTGCTCGGGCGAGGTGCCCGACAGGTCGATGGTCAGGTGGTCGCCCTCCTTGACCAGGGCCAGGCACACCCGAATCAGCCCGGCCTCGGCGCCGGTGGTGTCCAGGAACACGGTGTGCCGATAGGTCCCGTCGTTCCAGGTGCGGATCCGGGACCTGGCCCCCTCGGCGGTCTCGGTGATCATCTTCCGGAACAGGCCGGACAGGAAGGTGACGCCGCGCTTGGCCGCGAGCTGCTCCAGCCGCATCCGGACCCGGTCGGCGCCCGACACCCGGGCCCGCACGTCCGTTACCTGCATCCGCGGGGCACGGGAGATGAAGTTCTCCATCATCTTGAGCAGGTCGTCGCGCAGCTGGTACCGCTCCCCGATCTTGATGGGGGTGAGCTTCATGCCCTCGTCATGCCGTGACCTGGCGGTGGTGATCTCGCCGCCCGGCTCGCTGCCGCCGGTCTCGGCCTGGTGCGCGCCCACCACCGTCCAGGCGATCAGCTCCCCGTCGAGGAACGCGGGGACCACGGCGAACTGGTCCGGGTTGTGGATGCCGCCGTAGATGGCCTCGTTGCAGTAGAAGACGTCACCCGGCGCGATGCCGACGGTCGGGTTGTCCTGCCAGTACTTCAGGATGAACTTGATCGGGATCTGCCCGGTCACGCAGTGCAGGTAGGTACCGAGGATGGCGGTGACCAGGTCTCCCCGCGGCGTGTAGATCGCGGCCACCGAATCCCCGGAGTGCAGCATGGCGGAGATGCCCATCTTCGTCATGATGTCCTTGCCCTCCTGGCAGATGATGGAGAGCATCTCGCTGTAGATCTCGTAGTCGGCCGGGCCGAGCTCGGCCATCGCGGCCAGCTCGGCCGGCGTCGCAGGCAGCGGCTTGATCCCCTGCTCGATCAGGTCAAGGTCGACGGCCATCACGGATCCTCTCGGCCGGGGTCGGGCTGGCGTTCGATCACGCCGTCTAGGTACTCGCCGATGCGCAGCATCCACCCCGGCTCGATCACCACGGTGGTGTCCTCGGCCTCGACGATGGCCGGCCCGGCCAGCACGTGACCGGGCCGCAGCAGCGCCTGCCGGTAGACCGGGGTCTCCAGCCACCCTGTCTCGCGGCCCCAGTACGCGCGCCGCTGCCCGGACCGGGCGGCAGACGCGTCGGCCGCACCGAGCTCGTGCCGTTCCAGCTCGGGCTTGGGCTGCGGCACCCGGCCGCGCAGCGCGAAGTTCTGGATCTCGATGCCCGCCTCGGGGTTGAGCCCGAGCGGGCTGTAGGCCTGCGCGTACTCCTGCTCGAAGGCCTGCCGGATGGCGAGCACGTCGGCCTGGCCGGCGACCCGCAGGACGGGCGAGGTGGCGCGCTTGACGTTCAGCTGGCCGCCGAACTTCATGTCCAGTTCCAGCACGTAGTCGATCTGCCCGCTCTGGTAGCCCTCGCCCTCGAAGTCACGGCGGGCGGCCTCCTGCAGTCCGGCGACGATCTCGTTGAAGGCCTGGTAGTCGGTCAGGTACTCGCCGCTGACCGGGTCGAGCAGGTGGAGGTGCCGGGACCGCTCGTACAGGTGAACCACGTCCATGGTCGCGGAGCCGAACGCGCAGAACGTCGGCGCGAACGGGTAGATGACGACCTTGTCCATCTCCGCGGCGCTGGCGTAGCCGCAGCAGTGGGTCGGCCCGGCCCCGCCGAAGGCGAACAAGATGAAGTCACGCGGGTCGAAGCCCTTCAGCACGGTTTCCCGCCAGATGGCCTGGCCCATGTTGGCGTCGACGACCCGCCGGATCATCAGCGCCGCTTCCTCGGTGCTGACGCCGAGCGGCTCGGCGATCTTGCGGCGGATGGCCCGCTCGGCCCGCTGCCGGTCCAGCCGGATCGCGCCGCCGTGGAAGTAGTCGGGGTTGATGTAGCCCAGGACGATGTCGGCGTCGGTCACGGTCGGCTCGGTGCCGCCCTGGTTGTAGGCGGCGGGACCGGGCATCGACCCGGCGCTCTCGGGGCCGACCTCCAGCCGGTTGGCGATCAGCTCGTTGACCCGGGCGATGGATCCGCCGCCGGCCCCGATCGAGTGCGTGTCGACCATGGTCGCATCCACCAGCCACCGGTCGATGACCGGCATGAACTGGTAGAAGCGCGGGCTGCCCTCGGCCACCATGCCGATGTCGAAGCTGGTGCCGCCCATGTCGGTGGTCACCACGTTGCGGTAGCCGTACAGTCGGCCGAGGTACGAGCTGCCCATCAGCCCGGCCACCGGCCCGCCGTTATAGGTGCTGACGGCGGCCGTCCGCAGCACCGTGGCCATGCCGCCGGTGTTGTGGATCATCATCATGGGTTGGCCGTACCGCCGCTCGCGCAGTTCGTCGCCGATGCCGGACAGCTCTTCGTACATCGACTGATGCAGGTAGGCGTTCAGCACCGTCATCATCGTGCGCGGGTACTCGTAGATGCGCGGCGCCACGTCGCTGGACAGGAAGACCGGCATCGCGCCCAGGTAGGCCGGGTGGAACTCCTGCTCGATCAGCTCGCGGATCCGCTGCTCGTGGGCCGGGTTCAGGAAGCTCCACAGCAGCGACACGACGAAGCCGCGGACACCCTGGTCCACCAGGTAGTGGATCTTATCGATCAGGCTGTCCTCGTGCAGCGGGCGCACGATCGTCCCGGTTGAGTCGACCCGCTCGTTGACGCCGACGATCAGGTCCTTGCCGATCAGCGGCTGCGGCCTGCCGATGCGGGCGATGTTCCGCTGGTGCTTGACCGGGATGCCGTCGGCCCACTGGGTGCCCCGGCCGATCAGCGTGGTGTCCTCGAAACCCGCGGTGATCAGCAGGCCGAGCCGCGGGCCCGTGCGCTCGATCAGCCGGTTCATCGCCAGCGTGGTGGAGTAGCGGATGATGCCGGTCTCGGCGAGCAGCGCGTCGATGCCCACGCCGAGCCGCCCGGCCGCTTCCGCGATGGCCTCGTTCATCCCGACCGACAGGTTGAAGGCCGTCGTCCTGGTCTTGCACCAGACCCGGCGGTCACCCAGGGTCACGTAACAGTCGGTGAACGTACCGCCGATGTCGATGTCGATGGAGGCGGTCATGCCGGCGACCCTGGTGCGGTGGGCCTGGCTTTCATGGCGTCGAGGTCGAGCTCGATGTCGTGGGTCAGGGGATGACCGGGCGGGAGGTACTCGACCTCGACCAGCGCGGCGCACCGCGGGCAGTAGAACTCGACGATCCGGCACCAGTCCCGGTCCGGCGCGAAGCTGTAGGCGGAGCCTTCCACCAGCGGCGGGTGCACCTCGGCCGGGTCGCGCGCCGCGATCAGGCAGCCCTTCTTGTACGTGTCACGGGCGTCGCCCAGGTCGGCCCCGCACCTGTTGCACCGCCAGCGCTCCGCGGCCAGGTCGAGGTCGATGTACTCGGTGATGCGGCGCGTGGACTCCATGGCTGCCTCCTTCTGGCCGTCAGGCGCCGGGCGCCAGGACCGCTGTGCCGAAGTGATCGATCCGGCAGCTCATCCCGGCCGGGACCAGGCAGGTGCTGCCGCTGGACTCGATCAGGCAGGGCCCGCTCATCGCATGCCCCGCCTGCAGGCGGTCCCGCGCGTAGACGGGTACCTCGCGCCGGCCGCCGGGCAGCAGCACGGCCCGCTGGCCGGTCTGCGCGCTGGCCAGCGGCCCGCCGGACGCGGCCTGGCCGAACAGGCCCGGCTTGCCCACGACGCAGGTCGCCCGCAACCGCACCAGGATCGGCTGGTCCGCGGTCAGGCCGATCTGCCGCACCGCACCGGCGACCTGGACCGGCTCCAGGCCCTCGGCCAGCACCGTGCCGTCGTCGCCCAGCACGCTGACCGCCATCGCGGCCGCACCGGGATCGAATCCCTCGCCCCGCGCGTCCCGCCGCGCGGCCGCGACCAGGGCGGCGACTGGGTCCAGCCCACCGTCGGCCAGCCTACCGGCCGCCATCCGTGCCTCGTAGCAGTGCTCTACATCGAAGGTGCTGACGCCGAAGGCGGAGAAGACGGGGCTGAGCCCCGGCAGGTACACCGGGCCGAGCCCGGCGCGCGCCGCCACGGCCGGGAGCAGGCATCCGCCGCCGCCGCCGTAGCAGATCAGCGCGAGGTCACCCGCGGGCAGGCTCCCGATCGCGTCGCGCACGGCCGGGCGGGCCAGCATCTCACCGACGCCGCCTGTGGCCGTCTGCACCGCCGCTTCGGTGACGGCCTGGGCGGCCTCTTCCGCCGACAAGCCCAGCGGCGCGCCGACCGTGCGCATCAGCGCGCCGGCCGCCAGGTCGGGGAACAGCCGGCGCCGGCCGCCGAGATAGTTCGCCGGATCCAGGTAACCGAGGACGAGCCACGCGTCGGTCGGCGTCGGATCGGTCCCGCCCAGGCCGAAGCAGGCGGGCCCGGGCGCGGCCCCGGTACTGGCCGGACCGACGGCGATCGCGCCGTCGGTGACGGAGACCACCGAACCGCCGCCCAGGGCGATCGAGTGCAACTCGACCGACGGCTGCCCGATCTGGAGGCCGCCGACGTCAACCCGCGGCCGCCGCACCGGCCGCCCGGCCAGGACCAGGCCGAAGTCGGTGCTGGTCCCGCCCACGTCGGCGGTCAGCGCCGCGCCGAGGCCGTAGGCCCGGGCCAGCAGCGCCCCGGCGTGCACCCCGGCGGCGGGGCCGGACTGGTAGGTGGCCAGGGCCCGCGTCTTGGCCACCCGGGCGACGGAGCCGTCCGCGGTCACGATGAGCAGCGGCCGGGCCAGGCCGGCGGCGCGCAGGTCGTCCTCGGCCTTGTACAGCGAGGTGGCCAGGCGCCGGTGCAGGTAGCCGTTGACCACCGCGGCGGCCATCCGGTCCGCATCGCCGGCGATGACGCTCACGTCCGTGGACTTCAGGGTGGGTACCGCGCCCAGGTAGTGGCGGGGATAGCTAGCGTTGATGATCCGTCCTACCGCTGCCTCGTTGGCCGGGTTGACGGCGCTGTTGCGCAGGCAGACGACGAGCAGCCTGGCCCCTCGCTCGAGCAGGTCACGGACCGCGGCGACGACCTCGCTCGCGGACGGGCTGAGCAGCACCTCACCGGCCGGCGAGACCTCCTCGGCGATCCCGGTGATCATGTCCGGCGCGATGAACTGCGCGAGCCTGGCCCCGTCGGCGGTGCCGGCCAGGCCGTACAGCGCCTGCCGGTCAGCGGCCGTCACCAGCAGGCCCAGCTTGGGCCCGGACAGGGTCAGGACCGTGTTGGTCGCGATCGTGGACGAGAACCTGATCACCGCGGTCCGGCGCAGCAGATCGTGCCGGGCCAGGCCGACCGCCTGCGCCGACGCCTCGATCGCATCGGAGAAGCACACGGTGAGGTCGTGCGGCGTGGTCGGGACCTTGACCGTCCAGTGGCCGCCGGCCTCGTCGGCGATGAAGGCGTCGGTGAACGTGCCGCCCGTATCGACACCGATGTTGAAGGTGGCCTGCGAAGCGTCCACCGCACCCCTTCCGGTCGCGTCGTTCAGGCGGGATCGCCCCCGCCCCGCAGCATCGGCGCGGCCAGGCGGTTCTCGGCCACCGCGGCGACCGAGGCGGGGTAGCCGGCGTCCGCGTGCCGGATGATGCCGATGCCGGGATCGGTGCACAGCACCCGGTCCAGCCGGGCCTGCGTGCGGTCGGTCCCGTCGATGATGACCGTCAGCCCGGCCGATATCGATCCGCCCATGCCGCTTCCCCCGCCCTGGTGCAGAGCGACCAGGTCGCCGCCTGCCGCCGTGTTGACCAGGGCATTCAGGACCGGCCAGTCCGCCACGGCATCGCTGCCGTCCAGCATGTTCTCGGTCTCGCGGGTCGGCTGCGCGACCGAGCCGGCGTCCAGGTGGTCCCGGCTCATGGCCACCGGCGCGGTCACCGTGCCCGCGGCGACCAGCCCGTTGACCATGGTGGCGAACTCCAGCCGCTGCCGGTAGCCGAGCCACGAGGTCCGGGCGGGCAGGCCCTGATGCGGCACCCGCTCCCTGGCGATTGTGATCCAGCCGGTGATCGAGGCGTCACCGGCGAAGCGCTCCAGCATCGCCTGGTCGATCGTCTCGATGTCGGCGGGATCGCCGGACAGGGCCACCCACCGGCAGGCGCCGCGGCCCACGCACAGGTTCGGCCGGATGTAGAGCGGCACGAAACCGGGGAAACCGAACGCGCCGTCCAGGCCGGCGCGGGCCGCCTGCTCCCTGATCGCGTTCCCGTACTCGAACACGACGCTGCCCGTGCCCAGGTAGGCCAGCATGGCCGACACGTGGGTGCGGATGGAGGCCAGCGCCTCCCGCTGGTAACGGTCCGGGTCCTGCGCGCGCGCCGCGCGCGCGGCGGCGGCCGAGTACCCGGCGGGGATATACCCCTCGAGCGCGTCGTGCGCCGCCGTCTGGTCGGTCACGACGTCGGGCCGGAAGCCCAGCTCGTGCAGATGCGGCAGGGCGTCGGCGGCGTTCGCGTGCAGTCCCACCGACAGCGGGCGGCCGGAGGCGGAGGCGGCGCGGACGAGCCTGACGGCCTCATCGATATCGGCCGTGGCGGTCCGCAGGTAGCCCGCGGCCAGGGTCTTGTCTACCTTCGCCTCGTCGACCTCGCAGATCAGCGACACGCCGCCGAGGAACTCCACGGCCAGGGGCTGGGCGCTGCCCATGGCGCCGAGCCCGCCGGAAAGGACGGTGCGGTGCCGCAGGGTTCCGTCGAAGTGCTGCCGGGCGCACTCGGCCAGCGTCTCGTAGGTGCTCTGCAGGATGCCCTGCCTGCCGATGTACTGCCAGGCGCCCGCGGTGTACTGGCCGTACATCATCAGGCCGCGGGCCCGCAGCGCATGGAAGACGTCCCAGGTGGCCCAGCGCGGCACCAGCTGGGAGCAGGAGGTGAGCACCCGCGGGCTGTCCGGGGTGGTCCGGAACCTGGCCACCGGCTTGCCGGACTGGATCAGCAGCGTCTCGTCGTCTGCGAGGTCACGCAGCGCGGCCACGATCGCGTCGTAACAGGCCCAGTTCCTGGCCGCCTGGGCGGCACCGCCGTAGATGACCAGATCCGCCGGGCGCTCGCCGATCGCGACGGTGTTCTCCAGCATGCGCAGCAGGCCTTCCTGCCGCCAGCCCCGGCACCGCAGCGCGGGCCCGGTGGCCGGGCGCACGGTCCGCTGGTCGCCGATCGTCACGGTAGGACCGCCCGCGAGCACTTTGGACTCATGTATCCAATTGTCAACATGCGTGCATAAGCGCGTCAAGAGCTAGAGAATCAAACTATGTGTAGTCAGATATAGCAATTATTGGATCCATGGATATCCTGCTGGTATGAGCGTAGCCTCCGAGCCGATCGTGACCACGGGCCTAGCGGACGAGCTCGCCTTCCGGCTGGAGACCGAGATACTCGACGGCCGCTACCCGCCCGGCACGCGGCTGCCGCAGGAGGGGCTGTGCGAGCGGTTCGCGGTCAGCCGGACCCCCGTCCGGGAAGCACTGCGCAAGCTGCAGGCCAAGAACCTGGTGGTGGTCGTGCCGAACAAGGGCGCGACCGTCCGGCTGCTGGGCCGCAAGGAACTGCTCGACATCTATGACGTGCGCGCCGAGCTCGAGGGCTTCTCCTGCGAGCTGGCCGCAGCGCGCATCACCGACCGCTGCATCACCGAGCTGGATGAGGCGCAGAGCGAGCTCGAGGCCGCGGTGCGGCTGCTGGACCCGGCGGCGGCCGATGACGCCGCGGCCGCCGGCACTGGCTTGCGGATGAAACACGCCAACGACTGGTTCCATACCGCGATTCACCAGACGGCCGGCAATGTCCCGCTCCTGCAGGTCATCAAGGACCTGGGCGACAGGTGCCCGAAGGACTACATCTCCCGTGCGCTGCGGGTCTCACCCGAAGTGCACGACCTCAACATCGACGAGCACCGGCGGATCCGCGCCGCGCTGGGCGCGGGCGACGGCCGGGCGGCCCGGCTGGCCATGCGTGATCACATCCTGCACGCCCGGACGGTGATCGCGGCGTACCTGGACGAGCAGGGATTCTGGGGTGAGCGATGACCGGGACCCCGGGACCCGGCGGCGCAGGCTCGGCGCCGGAGCCCGGTACGCCCCGGCCGCCGGCCTCGGTGGCCTGCGTCGGCGCGGGCACCATGGGCGCCGGGATCGCGCTGGCGTTCGCACTGGGCGGCTCGGCGGCGACGATGGTGGCGCGCCGGCAGCCGACGCTGGACGCGGCCTGGCGGCGGATCGAGGAATCGGTCGGCCTGCTGACCGGGGCGGGCCGGGTGCCGAGCGCCGAGCGTGAGGCCATACTCGGGCGGATCACCGGGACCACGGACCTGGACGGCGCCGACCTGAGCGCCGACCTCGTCGTCGAGTCGGTAGCAGAAGACGTCGCGGCCAAGCGCCGGCTCTACCGGGCGATCGAGCCGCAGCTGGGACCGTCGACGGTCCTGGGCACCTGCACGTCGTCGCTGTCGCTGGCCGAGCTGGCCTCCGGGCTCGCCCGGCCCGAGCAGTTCATCGGCTATCACTGGTTCAACCCGCCGGAACTGGTCGCCCTGGTGGAGATCGTGCCCGCGGCGCAGACCGCCGCCGCGGTGATTGACCGGGTTGAGGCGTTCTCGATCGCCATCGGCAAGCAGCCGGTCCGGGTCGCGGTGGACGTGCCGGGATTCATCGCCAACCGCCTGCAGTACGCGCTGATCCGGGAGGCCTACCACCTGGTCGCGGCCGGCGTGTGCACGCCCGCCGACGTGGACCGGGTGGTTACCGCCGGCCTCGGCCCGCGATGGGCGGCCATCGGCCCGTTCCTGTCCATGGACCTGGCCGGCCTGGACGTGCACCGGGCGGTGGCCGAGCAGCTGTTCCCGCAGCTGTCGGCCGGCGCGGCCGTTCCGCCCGTGCTGACGGCCCTGTCGGGGCAGGGCGCCCTCGGCGTCAAGTCCGGGCGCGGGCTGCTCGGCAGCTACGACGAACAGCAGGTGCGTTCGGTCATCGAGCTGCGGGCGCGCGTGCTGCTCACGCTCGACGGCCTGCGCGGGTTAACCCGGGCGGCCGCCTACCACGCGGGCGCGGTACCGATGTCGACCTCGGCCCGGACCGGCTGCGCCGAGCATCTTCTAGACGGGAACCACCGCTCGTTCGGGATAAATGAGATCTTTATTTTCCCGAACGGGCGGTGTGCTACGGACCTGCCACCAGCTCGGCGTCGGCCAGTTCGAGGCCGTGGTGGAGGGCGTCGAAGACCTGCGCGAGCTCGGTGTCGGAGATGACCAGCGGCGGGGCGAGGAACAGCGACGTCTGCTCGCCGCTGGTGGCGATCAGGGCGCCGGCGGCCAGGGCGCGCGCAACCACCCGGCTGGCCAGCGGGTTGGCGTCCTCGCCGCGCCAGCTGCGCCAGTCGGGGCCGTGCAGCTCGACGGTCCAGTGCAGGCCGCGCCCGTCGATCCGCGCCACGCTCGGATGCTGGGCGGCGACCTCGGCCAGCCGGTCGTACATGACCGCGTCGAGGTCGGCGGCGCGCTTGTACAGGCCTTCCCGGCTTGACACCCGCAGGTGGGCGCGGATGGCCGCCATCGCGACCGGGTGCGCGCGGTAGGTCGAATAGCTCTGCCAGCTCGTGCCCTCGAGCCGGTCGAGCATCCGGCGGGACAGCACGATCGCGCCCGCCGCGGCGCCGCCCGCGGACAGGCACTTTCCCATCGTGACCAGGTCGGGCCGGGCCGTGCCGTGCTGGAACTGGAACCAGCCGCCGACCCGCCCGAACCCGGTCACGGTCTCGTCGGCGATCCAGTACGCCCCTTCCTGCCTGGCCAGGGCGGCCACCCGGTCCTGGTAGCCCGGCGAGTGGTAGATCCCGCCCTGGCTGTAGTCGAGCAGGACGGCGGCGCTGCGGGCGAGCCGGGCCCGGGCGTCCGGGATCCAGTCCTGGCCCGCGGTCGGGTCGGGCTGCCCGGTGACGCGCGCGCCGGAGGGGGCGGGCAGCTCGTGCACGGTCGCCAGCCGGGGCGGGGCCGCACTGGCGGGTCCCGGGGTTCCGGCCGTCCCGACCCGCTTCGGGCCGGCCAGCCCGCCGTGCCACTGCGGCTGCACGGTCAGCTCCCTGGCCAGGCCCGTGCCGCCGTGGTAGGCGCGCTGCCTGGTCGCGAGCTCCTTCCGGCCGGTCAGCGCCTGGCAGAGCGAGAGCGCGGCGTCGTTGGCCTCGCTGGCGCTGATGAAGAAGCGGACCGCCGCGGCCCACTCCTCCCCGGCGAAGGCGATGCGCAGCAGGTCCTCGGCGGCCTCCTCGCGCTCGGCCCACCGCCAGCCCTCGTTGATCACGGGAGCGTCGGCGGCTCCCCTGACGGCCTCGATGATCTCGGGGTGGCAGTGCCCGAGCGGGGCCGCCGTGTTGCTTGCGTCGATGACCTCGCGCCCGTCGGACAGGCGGAACCAGACGCCGTGCCCGCCGACGATCTGCGGGTTGGACTCGTCGCCGGTGGTCAGGCTGGTCGACAGCAGGCGGCCGGCGGAACTCATGCGAGCGGCTTGCCGCCGACGCCCCACTGCTTAGCGGGGACCGGTTCCACCACGACCCAGATGCTCGGCCGGGCGTCTTCGCCCCAGACCTGGCAGGCCGCGTCGGTGAGCGCGGTGATCAGCCGCTCGCTGACGTCCGGGTCGGCGAACCGCCGGTCGGTGGCCTTGACTTCGATCAGTGGCATCGTGCACCTCCGCTTGTCATACGTCCCAGCCGGCGTCGACGGGAATGTCGTGGCCGGTGATGTTCCCGGCGCCGGGCGAGACCAGGAACCTGATCGCCGCCGCCACGTCGGACTCCTCCACGAACCGGCCGAGCGCGGTCTGCGCGGTGAAATCCGCGTACACCTCGTCCGGCGTCTTGCCGGTCACCCGGGCCTTCTCGGCCACGATCTTGTCCATCCGCACGCCGTGCGTGACGTTCGGGCAGACGTCGTTGACGGTGACGCCGTACCGGCCGAGTTCCAGCGCCAGCGTCCTGGTCAGGCCCCGGACCGCCCACTTGGACGAGGAGTAGCCGCTGCGGTTCCTGTAGCCGCGCAGGCCGGACGTCCCTGAGATGTTCACGATGCGCCCGCCGCCCCGCTCGATCAGGTGCGGGATCACGTGCTTGCACGGCAGGAACGTGCCGATCACGTTCAGGTCGAGGATCCGGCGGAACTCCTCGGCCGGGTAGTCCTGGGCGGGCGTCTCGATCGGGCCCGTCCCGCCCGCGCTGTTGACCAGGATGTCGATGCCGCCGAAGTTCTCCGCGACGGCCGAGACCATGGCCCGCACCTCGTCCTCGTTGGTGACGTCGCAGCGGACGGGCAGGCTGGCGCGGCCGGGGAAGTCCCGGTCGAGTTCGGCGGCCCTGGCCCGGAGCGCGTCGGTGTCCCGCCCGGCCAGCGCGACGTGGGCGCCGTCCTGGGCCAGGTACTGGCAGACGACCGAGCCGATCCCCTTGGCCGCGCCGGTCACGATCGCGACCTGGCCATCCAGCGGGCTGGTCATCGCGGACTCCCCCCACGTCGCGGGGCCTTATTCGGCGGGCCGATGCTTGTGTCGGTGACCGTCACCGGGGGCGCGCTCAGCCCGAGCGCCCGGGCGATGACGGTGGCCGCCTCGTGGGTGAGGCGGACGTCTTGGCGGACCCTCGTGTCGGTCAGGCGCGGGCTCGGCCCGGCGATGCCTACCGCGCAGACCACGTCGGCCGGCGACAGGACCGGCACCGCGATCCCCCACACTCCGACGTTCGTCTCCTCGTAGGAGCTCGACCAGCCCCTAGCCCTGATCGCCGTGAGCTCGCGGCGCAGCGCCGGGCCGCTGGTGATCGTGGCGGTGCAGAAGCGCTCCAGGGGCTGCGCGGCCAGGTGGTCGATCTCGTCGGCCGGCATGAAGGCGAGCAGCGCCTTCTGCGACGCGCCCGCGTGCAGTGGCAGCTGCCGTCCCGGCTGCACGGACAGCCGGAGGGGCTGGGAGGTCTCCACGCGCTCCAGGCACACGCTGCGGTCCCGGGCCGGGCTGAGCACGGTCAGCAGGGCCGTCTCGCCGGTCGCCTCGGACAGCTGGCGGAGCGGGCCCATCGCGACCGGGCGGAGATCGGCCAGCGTACGCGCCCGCTCGCCGAGGCTGAGCGCGGCCACGCCGAGCCGGAAGCGCCGGGTCTGGTCGTCCTGGCTGACGTAGCCGAGCCGCTTCAGCGCGGCCAGGATGCGGTGCGCCGTCGGCACCGGCAGGTCGAGCTCGCGGGCGACCTGGGTGGTGCTCCAGTCGGGGCGTGCCTCGGTGAACACCTCCAGGATGCCGAACGTCCGCTCGAGGACCTGGAAGGCAGGCCTGGTATCGCTGACGGCCACGGAGGCATGTTAACATCCCGCTACCGGCTGGCGAAATGTCATCTCGGGTGACGAGAATGCGGACGGGAGTGAGCGTGGACCGACCCGATCTCGAAATACTGCGCGGGGCCATCGACATGCACGCGCACACGGCCCCTGCCCTGTTCAGGCGGCACATCGACGACGCCGCGCTGGCCGAGTACGCGATCGCGTACGGCATGCGCGGCTTCGTGCTCAAGGATCATGACGCGTCGACGACCGGCCGGGCGTACTACGTCAACCGGATGCATCCGGAGGTTTCGTCGTTCGGGTCCGTGGTCCTCAACCGGTCGGTCGGCGGGCTGAACCCTTACGTCGCTCAGGCCGCCATCCACTACGGCGCCAAGGTCGTGTGGATGCCGTCCAACCACTCGAAGTACCACGCCGAGTTCTTCGACATGCCTGACTACCCGCAGTTCGGGCGGCCGAAGAAGCAACTCCCCGGCGAGGGCGTGACCGTCTTCGAGGAGGACGGTGTCACCCTTAGTCCCCAGGCCAGGACAATCTGCGAGGTCGTCGCGGAAAACGACGTCGCGCTGGCCACCGGGCACCTGTCGCTGCCGGAGATCCGCGCCCTGCTCGACGCGGCCACGCAGGCCGGCGTCACCCGGTTCATCGTGACCCACGCGAACTGGTCGCTGTGCAAGCTGGACCTGGACACCCAGCGGGAGCTGATCGCCAAGGGCGCGGTCATGGAGTACGTGGCCTGCTCCTGCGTGTCGCCGATCTTCTGGGAGCAGCAGCCGGGCGAGCTGGCCGAGTGGATCATGGCGCTACGCGGCGAGAACATCGTCCTGGGTTCCGACCTCGGGCAGTTCGCCGGGCCGCCGCACCCGGAGGGCCTGCGGATGCTGCTGGCCGCGCTGATCGACATCGGCGTGCCGCAGGAGTACCTGGAGAGGATGGCCAAGCAGACCCCGGCCCTGCTGCTCGGCCTGGACCCGGGCTGGTCACCTGGTTCCGCGGCCGGTTCGTGATGTTCACGCGGCCGTTCAGGTTCGAGCGGGCCGACCGGCTGGCGCAGGCCTGCGACCTGCTCCGCGAGCACGGCGAGGGCGCCAAGGTCATCGCGGGCGGGCAGAGCCTGATGCCGCTGGTGAACCTCGGCCTGGTCCAGCCCGAGGTGGTCATCGACATCTCGCGCGCGGACGCCCGGCGGGACGTCAGCGTGGCGGACGGCTTCGTGACGGTCGGCGCGCTGATCACGCACGCGCGGCTGGCCGCCGATCCGGTGGCCGCGCGCGCGCAGCCGCTGCTCGGCGCGGCGGCGGCCAAGATCGGGAACGCTCGGGTCAGGGCCCGCGGCACGCTGGGCGGGTCCCTGGCGCACAGCGACCCGGCGGCCGAGCTACCGCTGGTCATGGTGGCGCTGGGCGGTGTGTACGAGATCACGGACGGGCGCCGGTCGCGGGAAGTGAAGGCCGAGGAGTTCCATCTCGGCTTCCTGACCTCGCAGCTGGCCGAGGACGAGCTCGTGGTGGCGGCGCGGGTCCCGGCGCTCGGGCCAGGGTGGGGCTGGAGCTTCCAGGAGGTCTCCCGCCGCGACGGTGACTTCGCGCTCGCGGCGGCCGCGGCGCTGGTCCGGATGGCGGGCGGCGGCGTGGTGGAGAGCCGGGTGGCGGTCGGCGGGGTCGCTGACCGGCCGGTACGGCTGGCGAACGTGGAGATCTCGCTGGGCGGCGCGGCCGCGGCCGAGCTGGGCTCCCGGGTCGGGCCTCTCAACGGGATCCGGCCGGTCAGCGACACCGGGGCCAGCGCGGGCTACCGGGCGCACCTCGCCCGGGTCCTGGTGGAGCGCGCGCTGGCCGAGGCCGCCAGCAGATCCGGGGAGGCCGCGTGACTGAGGAGGTTTCGCTCACCCTGACCGTCAACGGCCGCGAGGTGTCCAGGACGGCCGGGGCCCACCTGACCCTGCTGCGCTGGCTGCGGGAGGCGGCCGGGGTAACGGATCCGAAGTACGGCTGCGGCGAGGGGATCTGCGGGGCGTGCACGGTCCTGGTCGACGGGCAGCCGACCTCGGCGTGCCTGGTGCTCGCGGCGCAGGTGGACGGCGCGGCCGTGACCACCGCGGCCGGCCTGCTCGAGGCCGACGGTTCGCTCGGCCCGCTGCAGCGCGCCTTCCACGACCAGCACGCCGCGCAGTGCGGCTTCTGCACGCCGGGCATGCTGATGGCGGCGGCGGCCGCGCTGGCCGGCGGGCGCCGGCTGAGCCGCCGGGAGATACGCCAGGAGCTGCACGGCAACCTGTGCCGGTGCACCGGATACGGGCCGATCGTGGACGCGATCGAGATGGCGCAGGAAGAGGCGGGCCAGTGACTGCCGCGGCCGGGATCCGGACGTCGAAGGAAGACGAGCTGCGCATCGTGCGCCAGCCGCTGCCGCGGCATGACCAGGCGGAGAAGGTGGCCGGCAGCACCAGGTACGCGGGCGACCTGGCCTTCGCCAGCATGCTGCACGCCCGCCTGGTGCGGTCGCCGGTGCCCTCGGCGCGGATCACCGCCCGCGACGCCAGCGCGGCGCTCGCGGTCCCCGGCGTGGTCAGCGTGCTGTTCGGCGAGGACGTGCCGCACAACCTCATCTGGGTCGACGTGCCAGGCCAGACCGTCGAGGTGGCCGCGCTGAAGGCCAGCATGGAGGTGCTCGCCACGGACCGGGTGCGCTTCCACGGCGAGCCGGTGGCGCTGGTCATCGCGGAGACCGAGGAGGCACTGGCCGAGGCGTGTGACCTGGTGTCGGTGGACTACGAGGAACTGCCCACGGTTTTCGAGCCCGACCAGGCGCTGGCCGAGGGCGCTCCTTTGGTTCACGTGGCAGGAAATCTGCTCGGTGAGTGGGACATCGACCGGGGTGACGTGGACGCGGCCTTCGCGGCCGCCGACGTCGTGGTCGAGGGCACCTACCAGACCCAGACCGTCGATCACGCCTACCTGGAGTCCGAGGTGGGGGTCGGCTGGCTGGACGACGAGGGCGTGCTGACGCTCCGGGTGGCCACCCAGGTCGTCGAGCACTACCGGGACGTCGCGCGGATCCTCGGGATCCCCGAGGCGCGCGTGCGGGTGATCGCGCCCTACGTCGGCGGCGGGTTCGGCGGCAAGGAGGACATGACGGTCGAGCCCTACCTGGGGCTGGCCGTGTGGCGGACCCGGCGCCCGGTGCGGATGCAGTGGACCCGCCAGGAGTCGCTGCTGGCCAGGCCGAAGCGGCACCGGATGCGGCTGCGGTACCGGACGGCCGCCGACTCCGGCGGCAAGCTCCTCGGCCAGGAGATCGACATCACCGCGGACTCCGGGGCCTACGCGTACCTGTCCGCCCTCGTGCTGCTGTACTCGGCCGTCCACGCCTGCGGTCCGTACCAGGTGAGCAACGTGCGGCTGCGGGCCAGGTGCGCGTACACCAACAATCCCCCCACGTCGGCGTTCCGCGGCTTCGGCGGCATGCAGGTGGTGTTCGGCTACGAGGCGCAGATGGACCTGCTGGCCCGGGAGCTCGGGCTGACCCCGGCCGAGATCCGGAAGCGGAACGCCCTCACCCGGGGTGACGCCCTGCCCGTCGGGCAGATGATCGAGACTGAGGTCCTGCTGGCGCAGACCATCGACGCGGTGGTCGACCGGGCCGGCGCCAAGCCGCAGCCCTCCGGGCCGCGCAAGGCGGTGGGCCGGGGCCTCGCCTCCAACATGCAGTCCTACGGCAGGCTCGTCTGGCTGAACGACTCGGCCGCCGCCTGGGTCGGCTTCCAGCTCGACGGCAGCCTCTCGGTGCGGTGCGCGGTCCCCGACATCGGCGGCGGCCAGGCGTCGTCGCTGGCCCAGATCGCGTCGGAGGTCCTCGGCGTGCCGATGGACCGGATCACGGTGCACTTCGGCGACTCCGCCCTTAACCCGCTGGCCGGGACCACGACCGCGACCCGGCAGCTGCTGATGTCGGGTAACGCGGTCTACGAGGCGAGCGTGCTGCTGCGCGACGGCCTCCTGGCCGCCGCGGCGGAGGCCCTGGGCGAGCCCGCGGACGGGCTTCGGCTGGAGGATGGCCTGGTCAGCGGGCGGGCGGGCGGCGGCATGAGCCTGCCCGACGCGCTGGTAACCTGCCGCAGGCGCAACGTGCCGATCGAGGCGCTCGGCACGTTCTTCGGCCCCAAGGGCCAGCCCGTGGTCAAGAGCCTGCAGGCGGACCGGGTGTTTCCCGACTTCACCTTCGGCACGCACCTGTGCGACCTCGAGGTGGACCTCGATACCGGGCAGGTGGAGTTGCTCGGCTACGTGGCCGCGCACGACGTCGGCCGGGCCATCAACCCGCGATCGGTGCAGGGCCAGATCTCCGGCGCCGTCGCCCAGGGGCTCGGCATGGCGCTGCTCGAGGAGATCGTGATGGCCGACGGGATGAACCTCACCGCAGGCTTCTTCCAGTACCTCATCCCGACCGCGACGGACGTGCCCGAGATCGACGTGGTGGTGCTCGAGTCGGGCGAGGGGATGGGACCGTTCGGGGCGCGCGGCATCGGCGAGCCTCCCATCGGGCCGCCCGCCGCCGCCGTGGCCAGCGCCATCCAGGACGCCATCGGGGTCAGGCCCGCCACCTTGCCGATCACCCCCGAGCGCGTCCTCGACTGCCTCGGCGAAGATTTATCGCCCGGGACAGTTACGTAACGGCCGTGCGGGACGCAGCGTTCCGGCGGAAACGGCCATCGCCGGGGAGCAGATGCACGAGATCGACCCTCAGGGTTCTATCGGGCTAGGCACAAGCTAACGGCGGTCAGGGCGGTTTACTCTTCTTTTGTGACCAGGGGTCCTGTTGCGCCCCATAGGACCGGAAGATGAGCCAGATAGGCGACGGGTCATCCGGTCCTGGCTACTACGGGCCGGGGCACGGGTACGGTCCCGGCGGCGGCCGGGCGGGCTGGCGCGTGCCCGGGTATACCGAGCTGCGCCCGCTGGGCCGGGGCGGGTTCGGCGACGTGGTGCTGGCCAGGCACGACGCGTCGGGCATCCTGGTCGCGATCAAGTACCTGCGCGGTGACCTGCTCACCGACCCCGGGTTCACGGAGAGCTTCCGCCGCGAGGCCGCGGTGCTGTCCTCGCTGGACGACCCGAACGTGGTCCGGTTGTACGAGTACGTCGAATCAGACGCCGGCGCGGCCATCGTCATGGAACTCGTCGACGGCGTCTCGCTGCGCGAGATCCTGTCTCACCAGGGCCAGACCACGGCGGAGGCGGCGCTGGTCGTCTTGCAGGGCTCCCTGCTCGGCCTGGCCGCCGCGCACCGGCGCGGCGTCGTGCACCGGGACTACAAGCCGGAGAACGTGCTGGTCAACGGCGACGGCGCGAGCAAGCTGACGGACTTCGGCATCGCGGCCCGCGCCGGTGACCGGCCGATCCCGGCGGGCACGCTGTCGTACGCGGCCCCCGAGCAGATGCGCGGCGCCCCGGCCACCCCGGCCTCGGACGTCTACTCGGCCACGGCCACCTTCTACGAGTGCCTGATCGGCCGGCCCCCGTTCGTGGGGGACAGCGCCGAACGGCTGATGTACCAGCATCAGTTCGAGCCGGTGCCGCTGGGGCCGTTGCCCGGGCCGTTGCGCCCGCTGGTCGAGGCGGGGATGGCCAAGGAACCCGGATACCGGCCCACCGATGGCACGAGCCTGGTCGCCGCGCTGCGGACGGCCGCCGCGGGCGCCTACGGACCGGCCTGGGAAGAACGCGGCCGGTCGCACCTGGCCGGGGCGACGCTGCTGCTGGCGGCGCTGTGGCCGCTCGGCGCGCCGCCCACCGTGCACGGCTTCGCCGTGCAGCACCTGGACCTGTCCGACGGGGCCCGCGAGGCCGGGGAGAAGGGGGCCCGGGCCCCCGGGCGCCGGGGTGCTCACGCCGCCCGGGGCAGGAACCTATGGCACGTCCTGCACCTGGACCACCTGGCGCACCTGCGGCACCTGCTGGATCTGCGGCGCCTCCGCGGGCTCAGCGCGGCCGCCGTGGCCGGGATCGTGGCCGCGGTGGTGGTGGGCGGCGCGGTCCTGGCCTACGCGCTGGTGCACGGTACCGGGCCCGCGCCCCAGCCCACGCCGGCCGCCACGGTCTCGAGCCCGCCGTCGACGTCCCCCCCGACCCTCTCGCCGCCGGCGAGTCCCTCACCGTCGCTGTCATCGTCCTCGGCGCCGCCGGCGTTCCTGACGCCTGCGCCGACCCCGCCGGCGCCCACCTCGGCGGCACCCTCGCCGTCCAAGACCTCGGCCTCCCCTACCGCCTCGCCATCCTCCAGTCCCTCGCCGTCTCCGTCACCCAGCCCGTCGCCGACGCCGTCGCCCACTCCCTCACCGACGCCATCCCCCACTCCCTCGTCGTCCTCCTCCTCGCCCAGTCCGTCGCCAAGCACGACCACGCCGAGCATCATCTTCTAGGCGGGAACCATCGCTCGTTCGGCGTAAAAAGATCCTGATATGCCCGAACGGGCGGTGTGCTACCTCCAGGGCATGGTGGCGGGCGGCGAAGATTTATCCCCCGGGGTAGTTACGCAACGGCCGTCAAGGACGCAGCATTAGAGGTATGGACTCAGGTGCGCCGGGCAGCCCGCCGGAACGCAGCAGCGTGCGGTCGCCTTCGGTGATCCCGCCGCCGCCTTCTACGGCGCTATCGGGGACGGCCATCCCGCCGCCCCCGACGACCTTCTTGTCGTGCTCGGCCATCCCGGCTCCGCCCCGTACCACGCTGTCCGGGACGGCCATCCCGCCGCCCCCGCGGACCGCGCTGGCGTCCTGCTCGGCCATCCCGGCCCCGCCGACCACGGTGGTGTCATGCTCGGCGATCACGCCGCCCCCGACCACCGCGCTAAGCGGGACGGCCATCCCGCCGCCGCCGACCACGGCGCTGTCCGGGACGGCCATCCCGCCGCCGCCAAGTACCGCGCTGTTCGGCGCGGCCGACCGCTAACTGTCCTGGTCCTGCCTGGCCCGGGGATGGGGATGCCGCCCCAGGTGGCCGGTCAGGAAGAGGACGGCCACGGCCAGGAACGCGATCCAGAGCCACGGCACGAAGAACCACGAGACCACGTGCGTGCCCACCACGATGAGCGCGATGACCACCGCGAGCAGCAGGATCGGGTGACGGCCGCGGCGCCTGGACCGCGGGTGCTCGGGCACTACCGGAGCCCCAGTTTCCGGCAGGTCCGCGAACAGGCCGCCCAGGTCTGCCCGGGTCTTGGCGCCCATGGCGCGCCCCACGCGATCGTCGAACTCGGCCTGGTCGAGGCGCCCGGACGCGAAGTGCTCGGCCAGGCGGTCGGCGACCTCCTGGCGCTCCGCGTCGGAGACGCGCATGTGCTGGTCCGCGTACGGGGCGCGGAACAAGGGCGAGAAGCCGCGCGACCGGGGGGAGCCGCTGGGTTGTGAGTACATGATGATCTTCCTGTCTGATTACCGTGAGCGGGACTGCACGGACTCGATGATGGAGCTGGCGATGGACACGTCGCTGCCCTCTTCGGGGATCAGCAGCAGTCCGGCCAGGTAGAGGGGGATGCCCGCGCCGCCGACGAAGGTCAGGACGACGAAGGCGATCCTGACGATCACGGCGTCGACGCCGAAGTAGTGGGCCAGGCCCCCGGCCACGCCCCCCAGCATCCGGTCGTGGTAGGACCGGCGGAGGAGGACGCGTTCCGGCTGGGCCGCGAACTTCGGCTCGGTGTCGCTCTGGGTGTCGTCGGTGATGGCTTGCGGGTTCATTTCGTTAGTGTTCATGGCTCAAGAGTGGCTCCGCGGGCCCGGCCAGCACATCGGGATGATCCCCGGCCTCCCCCCGATCTGTCGGCCCGGGTATCCGGGACGGATCAGGGTTGGCCCTGATAGCCAGCTCAGGGATCGCGCGCCATGATGGATAGGTGGAGCAACCACCACGCTGGTCACCCGGCTTCGACCACGCTTCGATGCAGCACTGGCACCGCGGCCCGTTCTGGATGAGGCGCCGAGGCGGCACCGGCGGGCCGCTGCGCCGCAACCCGGACGACCGCCTGCTCGGCGGGGTAGCGTCGGGCGTGGCGGCGTGGCGGGGCTTCAACCCCACGGCCGTGCGGATCGTGTTCGTGCTGATCGCGCTGGCGACCACCGGATTCGGCGTGGCCGGATACACCGCGGCCTGGCTGCTGATCCCGGCGGCCGGGGCGGACCGCAGCATCGCCAGCAAGGCCCGGACCGACGCCCGGGGCATCGCGCTCGCGTTCGGCCTCGGGACGCTGCTCACCCTGTTCCTCCTCGTCGGCGGGGTGTTCAACGACAGCTGGTTCGCCAGCTGGGCCTGGCCGCAGGTGGGCACCGTGGCCGGGCTGGTGCTGATCTGGCGGAACGGCTCGGCGGACGAGCGCTCCGCCATCCGGCATTACGCCGAGCCGCTGGGCGCCGCGGTCGGCGAAACGTCGCGGAACCGGCGATCGGCGATCCGCCTGGCGATCGCGACCGTGCTGATCCTCAGCGGAGCGGTGTCGCTGGCCAAGACGCACGCGAGCCTGGCCCTGCTGGCGCCGCTCGGCGGGGTGGCGGCCGTGGTCGCCGGCCTCGTGCTGTTCCTCGGCCCGTGGTGGCTGCGGATCGCGCGCGACCTGGGCATCGAACGCCAGGCCAGGGTCCGGGCCGAGGAACGCGCCGACATCGCGGCGCGCATCCATGACTCCGTCCTGCAGACGCTCGCGCTGATCCAGCGGCGGGCCGACGACCCGCAGAAGGTCGTCTGGCTCGCCCGGATGCAAGAGCGCGAGCTGCGGTCCTGGTTGTTCGAGGGGCGGGGGCCGAACGAGGCGGACGAGGACACGACGGTGGCGGCCGGGGTGCGGCGGATCCAGCAGGACGTCGAGGCCAGGTACGGGGTTCCCGTCGAGGCGGTGACCGTCGGCGACTGCGCGCTGGATGAGAACCTGAGCGCCCTGCTCGCCGCCGCCCGCGAGGCGACGGTCAACGCGGCGAAGTGGTCAGGCGCCAGCGTCATCTCGCTGTTCGCCGAGGTCGAGCCCGAGGAGGTCTCGGTGGTCGTCCGGGATCGCGGCAAGGGGTTCGACCCCGAGTCGGTCCCCGAGGACCGCAAGGGCCTGGCCGAGTCCGTGCACGGCCGGATGACCCGGCGGGGCGGTGCTGCCACCGTGACCAGCGCCCCGGGCGAGGGCACCAAGGTCTCGCTGAGGATGCCCAGGGCGGCCGGCCAGCCTGCGGGGCGCACGTGAACGTCCCGAGGGTGGTGCTGGTCGATGACCACGGGCTGTTCCGGTCCGGGGTCCGCGCCGAGCTGGGCCGGCAAGTCGACGTGGTGGGTGAGGCGGAGGACGTGCAGCCCGCGATCGACCTGATCGGCTCGCTCCTGCCCGACGTGGTGCTCCTGGACGTGCACCTGCCCGGTGGCGGCGGCCAGGCCGTGATCCAGGCGGTCAAGGCCGACCATCCGCAGGTCCGGTTCCTGGCGCTGTCCGCCTCGGACTCTCCCGAGGACGTGATCGCGGTGATCAGGGCGGGCGCCCGGGGCTACGTGACCAAGACGATCTCCACCGCCGAGCTGGCCGACGCGATCCACCGGGTGGCGGCGGGCGACGCGGTGTTCTCGCACCGGCTGGCCGGGTTCGTCCTCGACGCGTTCGCGGCGGCGCCGACCGCCGACGACCCGAAGCCGACCTTCGATCCCGAGCTCGATCAGCTGACCAGCCGGGAGCGCGAGGTGCTCCGGCTGATCGCCCAGGGCTACACCTACAAGGAGATCGCCCGCGAGCTGTACATCTCGGTCAAGACCGTGGAAAGCCACGTCTCCTCGGTGCTGCGCAAGCTCCAGCTCTCCACGCGCCACCAGCTCACCCGGTGGGCCGCCGAGCGGCGCCTGACCTGATGACCGCGGGTGAGCACGCGCAGCGTGCGGCCCGCACGTACGGGGCGGCGGCCGATCACTACCGGTCGGCCGCGCTGAGCTTCTGGGATCGGTACGGAGCCGCGACGGTCGCGCGCCTGGGGTTGGCCGCGGGCGACACCGTGCTCGACCTGTGCTGCGGGGCCGGCGCGTCGGCGATCCCGGCCGCCCGGGCCGTGGGCGCGGCCGGCCGCGTGCTCGGCATCGACATCGCGCCGCCCATGCTGGAGCTGGCCCGCGCCCGCGCGACGGACGAGGGGCTCGCCAACGTCGAGTTCCGCCTGGGCGACGCGACCCGCACGGGGCTACCCGACGCCGGCTTCGGCGCCGTGGTGTGCGTCTTCGGGGTGTTCTTCCTGCCCGACATGCCGGCCTTCGTCCGGCGGATGTGGCGCCTGGTCAGGCCGGGCGGCATGCTGGCCGTCACCACCTGAGGACCGGGCCTGTTCGAGCCCGCCAACGGCCACTTCTGGCGGTGCGTCGGCGAGGAGGAGCCCGCGCTGTTCAAGGCGTTCAACCCGTGGGACGAGATCACCACCCCCGAGGCCCTGACCGGCCTTTTCTCGCGCGCCGGCGTGCCGGGGCCGGCGGTGGTGGCGCAGGAGGGCCGGCACCACCTGGATCATCCGGACCAGTTCTGGGACGTCGTGCTCGGGACGGGTTACCGCGCCACCGCCGACGCCCTCGGTCCCGGGTCACGGGACCGCGTACGCGCCCGCCTCCTGGCGGAGCTGCGCGCTGCGGACGTCACGACGCTGCGCACCGACGTCGTGTTCGGGACCGCCCGGCGGCCGGGATAGCGTCGAGCGGGCTGTGACGCCGGGCCGCCGGGGACGGGGGTGGCGCGACCGGTGTCGGCGGGCCTACGCTGAGTCGCTATGCGGCTGAAGGGTCGCCGACGGTGACGGACGAGGCGGTGAGGGGCACGACCTTTTCTTCGCCCCCGCCCAAGATCGACGCCAGCGTCGCCAACGTCGCGCGGGCCTGGAATTACATGGTCGGCGGGAAGGATAACTTCGAGGCCGACCGCGAGGCCGCCCGGCAGCTCATCGCGGTCGCCCCGGTGATCCGCATCGCCGCCCCGGCGTCGCGCGCGTTCCTCCGCCGCGCGGTGCACTACCTGGCCGCCGACGCCGGGATCCGGCAGTTCCTCGATATCGGCACCGGCCTGCCGACCGCGGGCAACACCCACGAGGTCGCGCAGTCCGTCGCGCCGCAGTGCCGCGTGGTCTACGTGGACAATGACCCGGTCGTGCTGGCGCACGCGCGCGCCCTGCTCACCTCGGTCCCCGAGGGCGTGACCAGCTACGTCGACGCGGACGCCCGGGACCCCGGTGTGATCATCGCCGAAGCCCGGGCGACCCTGGACTTCGGTCAGCCGGTCGCGGTCATCATGGTGGACCTGCTGAACTTCATCGAGGACGACGCGGCGGTCCGGTCGATCATGGCCGAGCTGATCGCCGCGGTGCCGGCCGGCAGCTACTTCGCGATCATGCACCCGGCCAGCGACCTGGACCCCGCCCTGCCCGAAGCCGAGAAGCGGTGGAATCAGCTCGCCCCGCAGCACGTCAGGCTCCGCTCCCGCGCCGACCTGACGGACCTCCTGGCCGGCCTGGAGCTGGTGGAGCCGGGCCTGGTCACGGTGCCGGAGTGGCGGCCCGACGAGGGCGAGCCGGTGCCGTCGGAGCCGATTCCGCTCTACGCCGTGGTGGCCAGGAAGCCGTAGCGACGGCGTTTGGGTCGCGACCCAAGATCTGGCGGACCGAAATGGTGCGGTTCGCCATTGAATGGCCCCGATCGCTATGCCAGCGTCGGCGGTGCGGACCTGCGCCTTTTGGCCGACTGAAGGAGTACGCGATGGACGGGAACGAAAGCGCGCCCAGGTTCCCCCTCCCGTCGGAGATCGCCGACGCGCCGGGGGCCGAGGGCTGGCGGTCGATGTACCCGTACTTCACGCGCTTCCAGCCCGAGGACGACCAGCGGTTCTGGTTCTACAACTCCATGCACTTCCCCGAGCCCATGCCCGCCTTCGACACCGTCACGGCCGAGGTCCCGTACAGCGCGATCGGCGCCAACACCGCCCGCGTGTTCGTCTTCCCCACCACGCTCGGCATCGAGCACCGGATCGTCAACGGGCGCGTCTACATCACCGCCATCCCGGTCACCGACCCCGAGGAGATCGGGCGGCGCGCGGCGATCTTCGGCGAGCGGGCCGCCCACTACTACGAGAACTGGGACGCCCTGTACGAGGGCTGGAAGCTCCGCATGCGGGCCCTGATCGGGGAGATCGAGTCCATCGCGGTGCCGGAACTCCCCGAGTTCGAGGATCTCGAGGTCGTGACCGAGGCCAGGGGCGTCGCGCAGAACCACTACGTGCGGGAGAACTTCCACCGGTGCATCGACCTGTTCTCGAAGATGTGGCACCACCACACCGAGATGCTGATGCTGGGCTACGGCGCCTACGTGGTGTTCTTCCAGTTCTGCCAGCAGGCCTTCCCGGAGATCAGCGACCAGACCGCGGCCCGCATGGTGGCCGGCATCGACGTGATCATGTACCGGCCCGACGACGAGCTGCGCAAGCTCGCGCGCATCGCCGTGCAGGCCGGCGTGGACGACCTGTTCACCGAGGGGTGCTCGCCGGATGAGGTCCTGGCGGCCCTGGCCGACCGCGGCTCCGCCGGCCAGACGTGGCTCGCCGCGTTCGAGCAGGCCCGCGAGCCCTGGTTCAACGTCTCCACCGGAGACGGCTTCTACCACCACCACCGCAGCTGGGCCGACGACCTGACGGTCCCGTTCACGGCCCTGCCGCGCTACGTCGCCCAGGTGCGCGACGGCAGCCTCGCCGACCGCCCCACCGAGGCGCTGCGGGCCGAGCGGGAACGCATCGCGACCGAGTACCGCGAGCTGCTGGTCAGCGAGGAAGAGCGGGGCGCGTTCGACCAGATGCTGGGCCTGTGCCGGCTGGTCTTCCCGTTCGTCGAGGACCACAAGTTCTACTGCGAGCACTGGTTCACCAGCCAGTTCTTCGGCAAGATCCGGGAGTTCGGCGGGCTGCTGGCCCGGTTCGGGGTCCTGGCCGAGGCCGAGGACGTGTTCCAGCTGCACCATACGGAGATCGACCAGGCGCTGTCCGACGTCATGCTGGCCTGGGCCGCGGGCGGCCCGCCGCTCGGCGCCGCGCACTGGCGGCCCATCGTGGCCGAGCGCAAGCGCATGCTCGCCGCGCTGCGCGACTGGTCGCCGCCGCCCGCCCTGGGGCCGGTGCCCGAGGCGCTCAACGACCCGGCCGTGCGCATGCTCTGGGGGGTGACCCAGCAGACGATCGAGGCCTGGCTGCGCCCGGACGAGAGCGCGATCCGCGGCTTCGGCGCCTCGTCCGGGATCGTCGAGGGCCCGGCGCGGGTGCTGACCGACGTCAACCAGATCGGCGAGGTCCGCGACGGGGAGATCCTGGTCTGCCCGGTGACCGCGCCGAGCTGGGCGCCGGTGTTCGGCAAGATCAAGGCGGCGGTCTCCGATATCGGCGGCTCGATGTCGCACGCGGCGATCGTCGCGCGGGAGTACGGGCTGCCGGCCGTCGTCGGCACCGGCGACGCGACCAAGCGGATCAGGACCGGTCAGCTGGTACGCGTCGACGGTGACCGCGGGATCGTCCGCGTCATCGGGTGACCCGCGGGTCATGGAGTCCTCTGGTGCGCCAACGCGCCTCGTCCGGGAGATCGCCGACCTGGGCGCCGGCGATCTCGCCTCGGCGGGCGGCAAGGCGGCCAGCCTCGGCGAGCTGACCCGCGCCGGGCTGCGCGTCCCGCCCGGGTACGTGGTGACCGCCAAGGCATTCGCCCTGGCCATGGCCGCGCTGGATCCCGACGGCTTGTTGCGTGACGAGATCGCGCGGCTGCCGGCGGACGACCTCGGCGCGATCGGGCGCGCCGCGGCCGGGGTCCGGGCCCGGATCACCGCGGCTCCGCTGCCGGCGTACGTCGCGGCGGAGATCACCGCCGCCCACGGCCGGCTGGGCGCTGGCGCGGCGGAGGTCACCGCCGCCCACGGCCGGCT
>Ga0187819_10000211_pt1 | contig 28145 bp, 37 predicted proteins | sample NC_wetland_sal_i_15_FD_132411 | JGI IMG/M metagenome (GOLD analysis project Ga0187819, IMG submission 132411) | Wetland sediment microbial communities from Neuse River Estuary, North Carolina, USA - SO4_4 | ecosystem: Environmental > Aquatic > Freshwater > Wetlands > Sediment | place: USA... | reverse complement strand
TCATCCACCACGATGTCGGCCACGCCCACGCCTTCCGGTCCGTCACCTGCAGCCGCGCTCATCTGCGCTTCGAAGACCGAGGCAAAGGGCGACACCGTGTACTCCGTCGCGAACACCGCGTCTTTGCGGCGGTACGGCCCCCCTTCCGGGGTCCGGGTGGTTTCCGCATTGGCCAGGTTTTCCGTGAGCAGCTCGGCCCGAGTCCGTTCGGCGCTCATGCCCGAGGCACTGACGGAAAGCGCGGAGAACAGGCTCATCCGTTCTTCCCTTCGGTGATGGCTGACCGCACCGTGCGAAGCTCGGAACGCATCAGCTCCGTGGCCATGTGGAAACGCATGGCGTTTTCGGCCACCAGGCGCGCCTCGCGATCCAGGCTTACATTGTTCCCGTCATTGGTAACCTTGAGCCCGGGTACTTCCACGGCCGCCGGCTGTGGGCTCGACGTCTGAGAGGTGGCGTTCCGAAATTCCGCCTGGAAGTCCAGGTCCCGCGTTTTGTATCCAGGGGTGTCGGCGTTGGCAATATTTGCGGCGACCAGCTTTTGGCGTGCGCTGAGCAGGTCCATGTAACGCTCGATATGTGTGGCCACGGGATCCAGCATTCCGACCGTGGGAATGCACGCCCGCTGCCACCCCGCCACACTGATTCCAAATAGGATGCCGGTACGCCGGGGCGCCAAAGAATTGGCGCAGACAGAATCTTGCCGCTATCCGGCTAACCGTTCACGCGCCGTTCCCGCAGGCCGCCGGAGGCGACGGTTTCGACGTACTCGAGCGCCTGCCGCGCCAGCTCGGGCGCCAGCGGATCGGGGTGCCGCAGCAGCGTGACCAGCAGGCGCACCCACTCGATCTCCTCCGAGCTCAGCCCGATCATCGAGCAGCGGCCGGTTTGCTTCTTCACGGGCATATGCCTCCACCCTTCCCTTTCGGACCGCCACGGGAATCTTTGAGAAGTTTTCTTTTGCGGAAGGAGCACGGTGCACACAAAAAGTGCCGATAGATTCTACAGGGCCCCATGCTCTGGACATTGCTTTTCGTGCTGTTCGAGACGCCGCCCCCGGCGGGCAATCCGCTCGCTGCCATGGACGCGTCGCTGGAACGGCAGCGCTCCGCCATCCGCAGGCAGGTGGGCGAATCTGCAGGAGCGTTCTTTATCCTGCCTCCACCCGCGCCTTTATCCCCTCCCGCCCGCCTCGCAGATCTCGCCGACTGCCCCGCCCTCAGCGATCAGGAATTGCAGCCCCTGGTTGCAGAGCCGGCGCGCACTTACGGGCTCAAAGCCCAAGAGTTCGCCGTGGCGGTCCGGCAAAAATCCGGCGGCCGGCCCTGCGCGGTCTCGCCCAGCGGTGCTCTAGGGCTGATGCAGTTGATGCCCGAAGCCCTCGAGACGTTGGGTGTGGCCGATGCCTTCGATCCCCGACAAAACCTGGCCGCGGGCGCTCGCCTTTTGAAACAGTTTCTGGACGCCCATCACGGAGACTGGGGACACGCGCTGGCCGCTTATGACGGCAAGCCGGTTCGAGCCGCGTCTCCAGCGGCTCCAACGCCAGTGCCGCCCGCTGAAGCCACCCCTGCCCCGGCCGATAAGACCCAGTGAGGGGGGCCAAGAGACCCCACCCGCCTCTCCAGCACGAGTCCGAATGGCGGTCGAGAAGGCACATATGGACGTCGCACCCCTCGATACCACACCCCTGGCTGTGATGCCGGCTCCCGTATCCGGCCCGCCCGGAATGCAGGCTCAAAACCGGCAAAATGGATCCAGGCCGTTCCAGCCAACCACGTGGCGGAACTCTCCGGCGAAGCGAGCGAGCTTACGGATGTTCTCGAACGCGGAGCGCCCGTCGTTCGCCGGGTCCGGCGCAAATCGCGCGAACGGTTCCGGCAGATTCAAGAAGTGCGAGCCTGGTGCCCGGCACCGTGCGCGACGCCGGATAACTCGCTCAAGCGTTGTACCCGTTGACCGATATGAGTGGTGGAGGCCATACGAATGTCGATGCGAGCGCTTGCAGCATACCGGATAGAAAAGATTCTTTCAGCAGATCCCCTGGATCTGGTGCGCTTGCTCTACGGAGGCGCTATGGAAGCCGTGGACACGGCGCGGCGTTGCCTCGCGGCGCGGGACATCCGCGGCCGTTCCGCGGCCATTTCCAAAGCCATCGAGATTCTGAGTGAACTGATCGTTTCGCTGGACCGCGATCGCGCCCCGGAACTCAGCCCCCGTCTGGCCGAACTTTACGATTACATGCAGCGCCGGCTGCTGGCGGCGAATTTCGAACAAGTCGACGCCCCGCTCGCCGAAGTGTTCCGGCTTCTCGAAACTCTGGCCCAAGCCTGGAACCAGGTGCCGGCTCCCGCACCACCTAAGCCAGCCCCACTACCGCGTGCCTGGAATCCGCAAGCCGAGCCCGCGCCCGCCGCTCAGGGCTGGAGCTTCTGAACGGGGTGCGCGCCGGCCGCTGCACCGGCTTTCTGCGAAAGCGATGCTTTCTGCAATCCCGCCACCACCAAGCGCGCCAGGCCTAAACCGCCTCGTTGGGCCAGCGCCTGCGCCATTTGTTCTTCCGCCAGTTCCATCGCCTGAGAGCCGGCTTCATCGTCCCCCGTGCCCAGCCATCCGCCCGCACCGGACTCGTGCACGGATTTCAGAAGCTGGCCGATCAGCAGCGATTCAAATTGCTGGGCGGCATCCGCCACGCGTTTGGGGTCGTCTTGGGGTTTGGGAGCCGCGGACACCACTGGCGCCCGGCTCACCCCGGTGATCCCGTTCATCAGATGACCACCAGCTCGGCGTCGAGCGCGCCTGCGGCTCTGAGGTTCTGCAGAATCACGATGACATCGCGCGCCGTCGAGCCAATGGCATTCAGCCCGCGCACCAGTTCTTCCACCGTGGCGCCCTGTGGGAGCACCACATTGCGCGCCTTTTCCTGCTTGGCCGATACTCCGACTTGCGGGACGACCTCGGTGGTTCCGCTCCCCATCGGCGCGGGCTGCGAAACCGCAAAGGAGGTTTGAATCTCGACGGTGAGATTTCCCTGCAGGATGGCCACCGGCCCGATTCGCACGTCTTTTCCCATTACGATGGTCCCGGTTCGTTCGTTGATCACCACCCGCGCCGGGCGATCGACCGGGACGGCCAGCGTTTCCAGCTCCGCCACGAACTCGGTCGTGCGCGCCGCATACCCGGCGGGCAGCTTCACGCTGACCATTCCTGCGTTGTCCGCCCGCGCCACGGGGGCTGCTGGCGTTCCAAACCTTTCGTTCACCGCCCGGGCGATGCGCGCCGATGTGGTGAAATCCGCCTGGCGCAGTTGCAGCCGGATCGGGTTGTCCGGCGCGCGTGAGGGCGCCGGCCGTTCCACGATGGCCCCGTTGGGCACTCGGCCGACGGTGGGATGATTCACCGTCTGGGTGGTTCCGCCTTTCCCCGCCACAAAGCCACCGGTAACCAGCGGCCCTTGCGCCACCGCGAAGGTCTGGCCGTCTACTCCCTTCAGGGGTGTGAGCAGCAGCAGCCCGCCCTGCAGGGTCCGGGCATCGCCGATGGACGACACCGTGATGTCGATATGCATACCCGGCTGCGCAAAGGCAGGTAACGTCGCGGTGACCATCACCGCGGCCGTGTTTTTTACCTGGATCGACTGAACCTGTGCGGGCGAAATGGACACGCCCATGCGTTGCAACAAGTTCGTCAGGCTCTGTAGAGGGAACATGGTCTGCTGCCGGTCGCCCTGGCCCGCCAGGCCGGCCACCAGCCCGTAGCCGATCAACTGGTTCTCGCGTACGCCTTCAAGCGTGACCAGGTCCTTAAGGCGGGCGGCCGCGGGCGTCACGGGATCGGCCGCACGCAGCCCATCGAAGGGAACCAACAGGAGAAACGCAACGGCAAATGAAGAGCGCATAACTTTAAAAAGGCAGGATTCCCATCAGCAGGCGGTAAAGGATGAACGGCCGGCGCACGGCATCGTTGATCACGCCCTTGCCGTTCAGCCGGATCTCCATCTGGCCCAGGTGATCGCTGGGCACCTCGTTGGCCGTCGATAAGTCGGCTGGCCGCACCACGCCGCGCACGGTGACCGTCTGATGTTCGGAATTCACCTGGATGACCTTGGATCCCTCGATGGCCAGGTAACCGTTGGGTAGCACGTGCGTGACGCGGGCGGTTATGGTGGTGGTCAGAGTGACATTCCGGCTGGTCGTGCCCGAGCCGTCGAGCGACGAATTTCCGCTCATGTTCGCCAGGTTGGCCCAGGGCCCGCCCGCATTCAGCTTGCCTCCCAGCGCATTGATCGAGGCGGAGGCGGCGGACGCGCGCGACGTCTTGGTGGCGCCGGTGGCCACCGCCGAAGCCGCCTCGTTCACCAGGATGGTCACCACGTCATCCACGCGGCTGGCGCGGATGTCGCGGGTCAGATCGACGAACGCGGCGTCGGGCGACCAGATGGCGCCGGGCGAAGCTTCGGCGGGTACACCCGAACGGGCGCGCATGGCCTCTTCCACGTAGCGGTCGAACGCGGTCGGCTCCGGCGCCTTGGGCTTCTTGGCGGTGCCGGCCACGGCCGTGCACGCCACCAACAGAAGGATGCATTTCGACGGCATTCTATTTCTCTCCTTGACCGGCCACCCCAAGCACCGCTTTGCCCGCGCCTTCCACACGCACGCGCAATACTTTGCCGGTTACGGGGTTGCGCACCGGAATCCAGTCTCCGCGGCGCCCGCCTGCCCCGGCCCGGGCTTCGAAGCTCAGCCGGGCCTCCCCGCTCGAGACTTCGACGGCCACCGTATCCCCGCTGTGAATCTCCAGCGGAGGCTCCAATTCTCCGGAAAAGATGGGCGCTCCTGCGGTCAGGGAGCGGCGCGCCACCTGCCCCACCACGTCATCGAGCGAGGAGGCCGGCTGCGTCCCGAAGGGAAACGCGTCGACTTCTTCCACCGCCACCTGCTCGGCCCGGATGGCCTTGCCCGCGGGCAACGCGACGCGCGCCACCACGCGCTCGCGGCGCAACCAGACGCGCACGCGCGCCCAGATCTCGAACCTGAGGTTGGTTCCATACCGCACGTAGCCGCGCCAGATCCCTACGCCCGCGCGAAACGCCTCCATCCCGCCCCGCGGGAATTGAATCTCGCCGCGCGGAACGGCCACGCGGCTCCAGTCCAGCAGTTCGATGTGTGCCTGCGGACTTCCGACGGCGGCTCGCAAACCGGCCTCGAGCGCTTCGGGCGTCAGCGCTTCAGTGGCGCGCTCGATGCAGATGGGGCCCACTTCCCCGGGAATGCCGCCATGCCGTGCGATCATCCGCGAGAGTTCCGCAGCGTGAAGGATTCGTTTCACACCCGGAGCAGGCGCATAGCCCATCTCGGTGTCCGGCGCCAGAGCCGCGAAGGCCGGCGAGGCCGGCACCAGATCGCGCGCCCGAATTTGATCTCCATCCACCGCCACGCACGAGGCGGCCGCCGCCACCAGGATCGCCATCATTGCCGGAGGTTGTTGACCATCTGATACATTTCGTCGGAGGCCTTCACTACTTTGGAGTTCGCCTCATAGGCCCGCTCCGCCACGATCATGCCGATGAACTCCTCGACGACGCTCACGTTGGATTGCTCGATGTATCCCTGCTGCAGCGTGCCCATGCCTTCCTGGCCGCCGGGGTTGCCCACCGTGGGATCCCCGGACGAGTCGGTCGGCAGATAGAGATTGCGCCCGATGCTGTTCAGCCCGGCGGGGTTGGGAAAGTTAGCGAGCTGGATCTGCCCGGCGACCTGCGCGGCCGTCTGGCCGGGCAGCGAGTAGCTGACCGTGCCGTCGGTGGCGATGGTGATGTTTTGCGCGGCGGCCGGTAGCGTGATCTGCGGCTGGATGGGGTCGCCGTCGCTGGTCACCACGTTGCCGTCCCGGTCCAGTTGGAACGAGCCCGCCCGCGTGTAGGCCACGTCGCCCGCGGGCCGGCGGACCTGGAAGAACCCTGGACCCTGGATCACCACGTCGAGCGGGTTGTCGGTTTGCTGGAAGTTGCCCTGCGTGAACACGATTTCATTCGAGGACGTGCGCGTTCCCAGGCCTACCTGCAGGCCTGCGGGGACCACCGTCTGCTGTCCCGCCGAAGCGCCCGGTTGAATCATATTCTGATACAGCAGGTCCTGAAACTGCGCGTGCCGCGCCTTGAAGCCCGTGGTGTTGGAATTGGCCAGGTTGTTGGCGATACTGTCTACGTTTAACTGCTGCGCCGTCATGCCGCTGGCGGCGCTGAAAAGGGCCCGTATCATGAAAAATACCTCCTGATCATCTTCGGCGCGGCTCCCACTAGGACACGCGCGCCACTTCCTCCACCGCTTTGCGATTCATTTCACTGCCCAGCGCCGCCGCCTTCTGCAGCATCTCGAACTGGCGCATGACGCTCACCAGGCGAATGGCGCCTTCGGCGTTCGAAGCGTTGGAGTTTTCCAGCTTTCCTTGTTGCACCTCGTAGGCCGAGGCCGGGGCCGCGCTCAATTCCGGTGCCGGGCGGAAATAGTTATGGCCTTGTTTGCTAAGCCCCGCCGGGTCGGCGAAATCGACGACGGCAATCTGCCCGGCGGTCTGGCCGTCCTGGACCACGGTGCCGTCGGGCGAGATCTCCACCGGCGCCGACGAAGACAATTCGATCGGGTTGCCGTCCACCCCGCGCACCGCGTATCCCTCCGCGGTGACGAGTTGTCCCCCCGCCGAAACCCGGAAGCTGCCGTCGCGCGTATAGAGCGGTCCCCCTGTGCCATCCACGGAAAAAAATCCCTTGCCCACCAGCGCCACATCGAGCGGGTTGCCGGTTGGCCGCAGTTCGCCTTGCGAAAAATCGGTCCACGGCCGTTCGATGAGGGGCAGCGTGTCGGGGCCGGAGATCACGCCCGCGGCTTCAGGCGCCGCATACAAGCTGTAGAACTCGCGATCGGCTTTGTAGCCGCTCGTGGAAGCGTTCGCAATATTGTTGGCCAGCATGTCCAGCGATTCCATGCGGGACCTCATCCCCCCCGCAGCCGAAATGGTCAGTGAATCCATGGCAGTTCCGCTAAGGAGAATGCAAATACGGGACCGAAGCGAAAAAGCGTCATAACTGTCTAAAAATTCACGGTCGGGTGCCGAAGAGAACCATGAGGCGAGGCGCCAAGATCCTGTCGAACCGGCGCAAGCGGCATGATCTTGCCGCGCGCCCCCTCGTCTAACCAGATGAAAAAGGGGTCTCACCCCTTTGGCTTGCCATCTGCAGTACCCCCCAGCGTGAACATCTCGGCGCCTGCCCCCACCGCGCTTCTCATCACCCCGGCGTCCCATCCGTCGACCGGTGCTGCGCCTCAGGCTGGCTTGGCCCTTGCGGGCGGGCGAAAGACCACGTCATCGTCCGGGGCTCAGCCGAGGCCGCGTTCGAGCGAGCGGAGCCACGTCATGCCCGGCTCTACGCCCGACGTGCCGTCCGCACCCCAGTACACGGAGGATTCCCCTGCCGCTGCATTCTCCGACGTGCTGGACAGTTTCTCGGCTCCTCCAGGTGGTGAGAATCCCGCAACCCTCCACCTCTTCTCTTCTGCATCTCTTCCGCCGGCTCCCACGCCCGGCACGGAAGCCGCAGTCAAAGGCGCGGACTCGTCTGCTCAAGCCGGTGGTCTTACTTCGGGTTCCGGCTCGAAAATGCCGAACGCGATGCAGGAAGCGGTGTCGGCTGCACCGTCGGCCTTCCTAGCCCTGGCAACTCCAACCCGCTCTGACAAACCTGCTGCCCCTCAAAGGAGTGACTCGGCTCTCCTTTCGCAGCCATCCGCCGCCCGCCGGCTCCCGCCGGAACTCGAGGCCGAAAAGCGAATTCCCGTTTCGCAGCCGGCATGCGCTGCGGCGCCGGCCGCCGGGGGCATGGCTGCCTCGGCCACGCGCCTCACAGCCACTGGGGCACTAGGGCCGGAGGCGGAAACGCGGCCGCGGGAAGCCGTCAGTCGCCCCCTCGATTTGGTGAATGCACCGCTTGAGACGGCATCCGGCGCCAACCAATCCATCCGTCCCATCTCGACGCCGCCCTCGCTGGCTTTCGCGGCGCGACTGGTGGAGCAGCCCACGAATCGAGCGGAGCCGGACGGGGTCCGCACTCCGCTGACGTCATCGAACGAATCCCTCCACCCGCTCTCTCCGCCGCCCTCGGTCCCGTTGCCAACGGTTGAACAGCCGGCAACCGAAGCTGCGGACCTCGGCCATGCGGCGCCGATCTCGCAAGGGGAGCCGGCGCCCGAAACCGTGGCGCACATCACAACGGAAGGGGAATTCCAAGGCGTTGGCGCTTCGGCTGGGCTGCCGGTGACTGTGCCTTTGGCTAAGGATGCCGCGGCGCTGTCCTCCACCCCACAAACGGGATCGGAACATCCTCAAGTCTTGGACACGCCAACCAAGGGTATACAGGCGCCCGGCCCCGCGCGTGAGGACGCCGACAGCGTGCCCTTGGCACCCAGAGTCGAGCACCGCGACGGGGCAGCCAATCCGGGGAGAGCCGACGGCCCCTCCACCCCAACTGGGGGCAGCGTGCAGCAAACTCCCGCATTCGAGATGCAACAGACCCCGTCGCGAAGCGTTGCCGCCGCTCCTGCCGAACCCGGCAAGCCGGACCCAACCGCCATGGCGCAAGTCCTGAGCGGCAGTGAACCTTGCGAGACGGCGGCCACGGGACCTGCGCAGAACATCTCCGTCCGGCTTTCCACGGACCAGAGTCCGGCGGTCGAAGTGCGCGTCATGGACCGGGGAGGGGAAGTGCATGTCGCCGTGCACTCGCCAGACGCGGCCACCTCCGAGTCGGTGCGCGCCGGTCTCCCGGACCTGGTCGCCAAGCTCGGGCAGCGGGGTTATGAAGCAGAGATCTGGCATCCGCCCGCCGGGTCGTCCTCATCCTCCACAAATACCCAGCGCGAGTCCGGCGGCGCATTCGGGCGCGGAGAGCAGCAGCAGCCGGGCGGCCAACAGCCGCGCCAGCAGCCGCGCCAGCAGCAACCCGCCTGGGTCGAAGAGATGCAAAAGAATATGAACCACACCACAGAGAGGAGTCCATTTACATGGCCACCGCAACCAACCCGCTGACGTCGTCCAACCTCGCACCGTTTAACGCACAGACCGGTACCCAGCCGTCTGCAACCTCGTCGCAGCCGGACCAGACCGCTGATCCATTAGCCAACGAGCAGACGTTTCTCACGCTGCTGGTGTCCCAACTGGAAAATCAGGATCCGGACAATCCTCAGGACCCCACCCAGTTCGTCACGCAACTCGCGCAATTCACTCAACTGGAGCAATCCATCGGTATGAAACAGGATCTTGACGGCATTAAGCAGGATCTGGACCAGATCACGCAGAACGCCACGCCGCCCGCATCCACGCCGGCGCCATAGCCACGATCTTGACCAAACGAAAAGGAGACCATATCCATGCCATTTACTGCATTTTCAGCGGCACTGTCCGCACTCAACGCCGACACCACCGCCATCGACGTGGTGGGCAACAACCTCGCCAACCTGAGCACCACAGGATTCAAGGCCAGCACCTGCTCGTTTCAAGACCTGGTGACGCAATCGCTGGGCGCCGGCCTGGGCGAGACGCAGGTTGGCTTCGGCACCGGCGAGCCGCTGACCACGCGCCAGTTCACTCAGGGCGCTCTGCAGGCCACCTCGGGCGTCCTCGACGCCGCCATTCAGGGTGACGGCTTTTTCGTGATGCAGAATTCCTCCGGCGCGCAATTGTTCTCGCGTGCGGGCAATTTTCAAGTAGACGCGGAAGGCCACTTGTTGAGTGCCTCGGGAGACTCGGTGCTGGGCTGGGCCGCCACCAACGGCCAGGTCGACACGAACAATCCGATTGGGGCCATCACCGTACCGGTAGGCACCCTGCAGCCGCCCCAGGCCACTTCGACATTTTCGCTGGACATGAATCTCGACGCCTCGGCGGCCGTGGGTTCGACCGATGGGACGTTCTCTTATCCCGTCACCGTGTATGACTCGCTGGGTACCTCGCACGTGTTAACCGTCGCGTTTACCGACGCGGGCGGCGGCTCCTGGAACTACTCGGTCAGCATCGACGGCGGGGACCTCACGGGCGGCACGGCGGGAACCCCCACCGTTCTGACCACAGGGGCCCTGACCTTCGATTCTTCGGGCAATCTGACCTCTCCGGATGCCACCGGACGGCTCATCAATATCCCGGCTACGGGCTTGGCCGACGGAGCGGCGGATCTCAACGTGAACTGGGACCTTTACAACGGCAGCGCCAATCCGACACCCCGCCTGACGCAGTTTGCGTCGGATTCTGCGGTCGCCTCCAGCACGCAGGATGGCCAGCCGGCAGCGCAACTGGTGCGCGTGGGACTCGCCGACGGGGGGCAGATTCTGGCGCAGTATTCCAACGGCCAGCAAATGGTCGTGGGGCAGGTGGCCATGGCCGGAATCCGAAATCCCGACTCCCTGATCGCGGTGGGCAACAACGACTACCAGGCGAGTTCGCTCACGGCCACGCCAGCCATCGGGCTACCGAATACCGGAGGCCGCGGCCAAGTCCTGGGCGGCCAACTCGAATCTTCGACCGTGGACATCGCCACGGAGTTCACCAACATGATCATCTACCAGCGTGGGTATGAAGCCAACGCCAAGGTAGTGAATACCGCCGATCAACTGAGCCAGGACACCATCAACCTGATCCGCTAACTCAGCACCCAGCCGGGAACTCAGGCGATGGCCCTAAACGAAGTCCAACGTTTTGCCGATGTACCCATTGAGGTCGAGGTCGAGCTTGACCGCCGGGTGCTCTCGGTCCGGGAAATTCTGGAGCTGGAAGAGGGCAGCGTGATCGGCATGTCCCGGTCGGCGGGGGAGAACATCGATCTCTACGTGGGCGGCAAGCTGGTGGGCTACGGAGAGATTGTGCTCATCGAAAGTCGCATCGGCGTCCGCATCACGGATTTCAACATCGAGGATTGACCTATGGAGATGACGGACCCCATGCCGGCGGTGCTCGGCGTTTTGGCGGTAATGGCCGCAGCCTTATGGTGGCTTCGCAAGAAAGGGGCGGTGCGATTCTTCCGCCCGCAGGCGCGTCACCGGGCGCGGCGCCTGGAGTCGGTGGAGCGGTTGGCGCTCGCGCCGCATCACACGCTGCATCTGGTGAGGTTAGATGACCGCACCCTTCTGGTGGCGCAATCGCCCTCGGGGCTGGTCTTGCTCGACGGGCCGGCCTTGCGCACCATGGCGGAACATGCATGAGCGGGCGGAACGCTCTGGCGCTGGTCGCCTTCCCGGTTGCGGCGCGGGCCGCCACGCACCCGCCCGCTTCGATCCCGGGCCTCCCTTTTCCCGCTTCGGGCGCACTCGGTGCGCCCATGCAGATCATTCTGCTGCTCACCGCGCTCACGCTGCTGCCTGCGGTCATCATGTCGGTGACCCCGTTTCTGCGGCTCACCGTGGTGCTGCACTTCCTGCGGCAGGCTCTGGGCACCCAGAACACCCCCTCCAACCAGGTGCTCGTCGGGTTATCCCTTTTCCTCACGCTGCTCATCATGCAGCCGGTGGGATCGGAAATCTACCACAAAGCCTGGGAACCGCTGGACCAGGGGCAAATCACCTGGCAGCAAGCCCTGGACGCGGGCTCTCAGCCCCTGCGCACGTTTCTGTTGCGCTTCGCGCGCGAAAAGGACATCCGCTTGTTTCTCGAGGCTTCCCACCGCCCGGCACCCCACTCGCCGGCCGACGTCGAACTCACGGTCCTGATCCCCGCCTACATTCTTTCCGAACTGAAAACCGGCTTCCAGATCGGCGCCGTGCTGTTCCTGCCGTTTCTGATCATCGATCTGGTAGTCGCCTCGGTAACCCTGTCGCTCGGCATGATGCAGCTCCCGCCGGTCATGGTTTCGGCACCCTTCAAGATCCTGCTGTTCGTGCTGGTGGACGGCTGGAACCTGGTGGTGGGCTCTCTGCTCCGGAGCTTTTATACCCCCCTATGAGTCCGCGCCGATGACCCCCGAATTCGTGATCCAGATTCTTCGCCAGACGCTCCTGACCGCGCTAAGGATGAGTGCTCCCTTGTTGCTGATCGGTTTCGCCGCTGGGATCGTCATGAGCCTGGTGCAGATTGTCACCTCGATCCAGGATGCCGCCTTCAGCACCATTCCGCGGCTGGCCGTGTTCCTGGTCAGCACGCTGCTGCTCATGCCGTGGATGCTCAAGCAAATCACCGCCTACACCGTCGCGGTGCTGGGGGACCTCGGCAGGTACGCGCACTGATGGAGACCTCAATCCTACTCCCGTTCCTCCTGGTGCTCAGCCGCGTCGCGGGTTTCTTCGCCTTTCTTCCGTTGCCCGGCGGCAAGGACGCGCCGGCACTGCCCCGCATCCTCCTGGCGTTGGGATTCACGCTGGCGCTATTCCCGCACTGGCCGGCGCTCAGCGTGGAACCCTCCTTGGGCGGACTGGTGGCCGCCTTGCTGTCCGAACTGGGGCTAGGCGTCACCGTGGGGCTGATGGTCGCGTGCCTGGCTGAGGCCCTGCTCATGGCCATGCAGGTCGCGGGTCTTGAGGCGGGCTACGGCTATGCCTCCACCGTGGATCCCACCACGCAGGCGGATGCCTCTATTTTGCTGGTTCTGGCGCAACTGATGGCCGGGCTGTTGTTCTTCGCCATGGGCATCGACCGCGAGATTCTGCGCTCGCTGGCACGCAGCTTGGAAAGCCATCCGGCCGGAAGTTTTGCCATCACCCAGCCTCTGGCCGCGATGATGGCCCGCCTGACGGCAGAGATTTTCTCGTCTGGCATTCGCCTGGCGCTGCCGGTAGTGGCGCTGCTGATGCTGGTCGACTTCGCGCTGGCCCTGGTGGGGAGATTGAACGCCCACCTCCAGTTGATGCTGCTGGCCTTTCCGGTCAAGATGCTGGCCACCCTGGCCGCCATGTCCTCGCTCGCCGTGCTGTTTCCTCGCGTATACGCCGTCACGGCGCGCCATACCCTGAGCGCGATCGCGCGCCTTCTGGGGAGCTGAAACCGCATGGCAGACCGCGGACAAAGAACCGAGAAACCCACTCCCAAGCGCCTGGAAAAGGCCCGGCGCGAGGGCAATTTCCCGGTGGCGCGCGAGATGGTGAGCGCGCTCCAGTTTCTGGCCTTCGCCGCCATGCTGGCCGGCTGGGGGGCAGGCTGGATCGCTCAAATGCGGCTGACCATGCGCTGGCTGCTGGAGCGGGCCTTCCGGTCCGGCTTCAGCGATGGGGAAGTCGTTCGCTGGGGCGCCGACATCGCCCGCAGGGTAGGTCTTCCCTTGGGGCTGGCGGGTGGGCTGCTGCTCGGGCTCACGCTGGCCCTCCAACTGGCCTTAACGCAGATGGGCGTGAGCTTGCAGAAAGTCGCGCCGGACTTCAAGCGCCTCAACCCACTGCGCAAATTGCGCGAGCTGCCCCGCCAGAACCTGCCCTCGCTGGTTCAGGCGGTGGTGCTGATTCCGTTGTTCGGCTACGCGGTGTACGCCATTGCCCGTGACAGCTACGAAGCTTTCTTCTTGCTGCCGCTCGCAGGCGCCGAGGCTGGCGCGCGCCAGCTCGGCGCGTCCCTTCTCCAGCTTCTGTGGAAGGCGTGCGCGGTGTTTCTGGTTTTCGGCGCCGTGGATGTGGTGCGCCAGCGGCGGCGTTACCAACAGGATCTGCGCATGAGCAAGCAGGAGGTGCGGGACGAAACCAAGGAATCCGACGGCGACCCGCAGATCAAGCACCGCATCCGGCGGCTGCAGCGCGATCTGCTGCGCCGGCAAATGATGAAAGAGATCCCCACAGCTACCGCCGTCATTATGAATCCCACGCACTATGCCGTGGCTCTGCGCTACCGCTCGGAATCCATGGCGGCGCCGGTGGTGGTGGCCAAAGGCAAAAACTACCTGGCGCTGCGCATCCGCGCCAAAGCCGTGTACCACCAGGTGCCGGTGATCGAGAACCCGCTGCTGGCCCAGGCGCTCTACCGCTCCACCTCGGTGGGGCAGGAGATTCCGGCTCATCTTTATCGCGCGGTGGCCGAGATCCTGGCCTACCTCTACCGCCTGATGCACGGGCGTCTGCCGGGGATGGCGTAAATGGCGGACGCCAAAGTCCTCGCTCTGCCGGCGCCCGGCGCATCCCGCTTCAGTTGGGGCGAAATGGCCGTCCCCATCGCCGTGCTGGCCATTATCCTGGCGCTGATTACCCCCATCCCCTCGTTTCTTCTGGATGTTCTGCTGGTCACCGACATCATGATGTCGGTGATCGTGCTGATGGTCTCCATGTACATCATGCGCCCGGTCGAGTTCAGCGTGTTCCCTACCACGCTGCTGCTCCTGACGTTGTTTCGCCTGGCCCTCAACATTTCGTCTTCCCGTCTGATTCTGCTCAACGGCAACACCGGCACCAGCGCCGCGGGCGAAGTGATCCAGGCCTTCGGCAACTTCGTGGTGGGCGGCAACTACATTGTGGGCGCGGTCATTTTTCTGGTGCTCATCGCCATTCAGTACGTGGTGATCAACCACGGCGCGGTGCGCATCTCCGAGGTCACGGCGCGCTTCACCCTGGACGCACTGCCGGGCAAGCAGATGTCCATCGATTCGGACCTGAACAGCGGGCTGATCGACGAGGCCGAGGCGCGGCGGCGGCGCAAGCAACTGGCTCATGAAGCCGAGTTCTACGGAGCCATGGACGGAGCCTCGCGCTTCACGCAGCGCGACGCCGTGGCCAGCGTGCTGATCACGGGGATCAACATCATCGCCGGGCTGCTGATCGGCGTCTTCCAGAACGGCATGGATTTCCGCCGCGCCATCGAGACCTACACGGTGCTGACCATCGGCGATGGCCTCGTGACCGTGGTCCCGGCGCTCATGATCTCCATCTCCGGCGCCCTGATCGTGACGCGCGCCGGCGCCGATGCCCGGCTGGGAGTGGAGTTCCGGCGCCAGGTCTTCGGCGCGTCGCAGCCTCTGCTGCTGGCGAGCGGCGTGCTCGTGACGCTGGCCGCGTTCCCCGGCCTCCCTGGGCCTCCCTTCCTGCTCCTGGGAGCGGGCCTGGGTGCGGTGGCCTGGCGGATGCGCAAGACCCAGGCGGTGGAGGCCCAAGCCACAGCCCGAGCCGAGCGCGAGCCGGCGAAAGAGAACCTGGAATCGCTGCTCAAGGTCGAACCTCTGGCGGTGGAAGTCGGCCTGGGCCTGGTCGGATTAGCCGAAGGCGGCACCCAGTCGCCGCTGTTGCGCCGCATCGCTGGAATCCGGCGTCAGCTCGCCGCCGATCTTGGGTATTTGTTGCCGCCGGTGCGCGTGACCGATAACCTGGCGTTGCGCGCGCGCGAGTACGTGATCCTGCTCAAGGGCAGCGAGATCGCACGTTACGAACTGCCCCAGGGCTCCGAGCTGGCGATCGCTGCGGGGCGCTCCGGGCCGCCGCTCGAGGGCCAGCCGACGCGCGAGCCCGCCTTTGGCCTGCCGGCCTTCTGGATTCCCGCCGAAGCTGCGGAGAAAGCGCGCGGCGCCGGTTACACGGTCGTAGACACGGTCAGTGTGCTGGGCACGCACCTTTCCGAAATCTCGCGGCGCTATGCCCATGAACTGTTCTCGCGCCAGGACGCCAAGAAACTGACCGACCGCGTGGCCCTGGACAATCCGCGTCTGATCGAGGATCTGGTCCCCAAGCTGTTGCCGCTCGCCGCGGTACAGCGCGTCCTGCAGAATCTGCTGCGCGAGCGCGTCTCCATCCGCGATGCGGCGACCCTTCTCGAGGCCTTGGGTGAGGCCGCAACCGCCAGCCGCAATCCCGTGCTGCTCACCGAATATGTGCGGCAGACCCTGCGGCGAGCCGTGGTAAAGCCGTACCTCAACGCCGCCGGCGAGTTGCCCGCCTACTTCGTGGACGGCGCCATCGAGCAGGCGGTGGAGAAAGCCGTGGAGCGCGGCGAGCAGGCGAGCACCCTGGGGCTCGATCCGCAGGCCCTGCGCGACATCCTTCAGCGAATTTCGCAGAAGACAGGCAACCCGGATTCGCCGGTGGTGGTGATTACCAGCGCGGGCGCGCGCTACTTCCTGCGCCAGATGCTCGAAGCCGCGCTGCCCAACGTGTTCGTGTTGTCGCATAACGAAGTGCCGCCCGGGGTGAAGGTGGTCTCGCTGGGGGTCGCCGGGTAATGGGAGGATCGAAAACCGCTGGGAACAGGGGTGCCGCGCGATGCGGCGCCCGGAGGGTTGACGGATGCTAGTGAAGTCGTTTTTCGCCGCCACAGTAGAAGCCGCGCTGGCCGAAGGCAGCCGGGAACTCGGCCCCGAGGCTCTCATCGTGCAATCGAGAAAGGCGCCTCCCGAAGCGCAGCACCTGGGGCGATACGAGGTGGTGCTGGCCGCCGCCCAGGCGCCCGGCAAGGCGGTGTCCGCGGCGGCCGCTGACCCGGCAGCAGCCGGAGAACCGCTGGCGCGCGAGATCGCCCGGATGCGCCGCCAGTTGGACAGCCTGCGGCGGTCCCTGTCGCGTCCGGCCATGCCGGCGGCCCTGTCTTTCGAAGCCGCGGAGATTTTCGAAACGCTGTTGGAGAGCGAGACCGAAGCCAGCCTGGCGAGCGAGATCGCCCAGACCGCAGCTGCGCAATCCGGAGCCCAGAACGCGCGGGACGCGGCAGCGGCGGAAATCGAGAGCCGGTTCACGGTGGACGCCACGCTCGGCAGGCAAGGCGCGGCCCGCTCCATCGCTGCGCTGGTCGGGCCTCCCGGGTCGGGGAAGACCGTGACGTTGGTGAAGCTGGCCGTGCTCTACGGCCTGGCGGCGCGGCGGCCCGCAGTGCTGATTTCCGCGGACACGCACCGCATTGCGGCCGCCGACCAGTTGCGTTCCTACGCCGCCATTCTGGGCGTGGGCTTCGAGCTGGTCGAAACTCCGCGCGCCCTCGATCAGGCGCTCGACCTACACCGTGCCAAGGGACTGATTCTCATCGACACCCCGGGTCTGGCCGCGGCAGACATGGACCTGGGAGCCGACTTGGCCGCGTATCTGGCTGCGCATCCGGAAATCGATACCCACCTGGTCCTATCGGCTTCCATGAAATCCGCCGATATTACCCGTGCGGTGGAACGATTCGAGATTTTTCAGCCCGCCAAGCTGCTGTTTACCCGGCTGGACGAAACCCCGGCGTTAGGGCCGGTTTGGAGCGAAGCGGCGCGCACCCGCAAGCCTCTCTCCTTCTTTGCCGCGGGCCAGTCGATCCCGGAAGACCTGGAGCCGGCCACCAAGCGCCGGATCATCGAGCGCATGCTGCCGCGGCAGGACCGTTCCCAGGCGGCCGCATGAGAGCCTGCCAGCGCCTATGACCCCTTATTCCATCCCCGAAGAAATCAGCGCCGAGGAGCGCGAGCGGCTGATTCTCGAACATCTGCCGCAGGTCCGGTTGATTGCCCGGCGGATTCACGAGCGCGTGCCCGGCAACGTCACCCTCGACGATCTGATCTCGGCGGGAGTGGTGGGGTTGATTTCCGCCATCGATCATTTCGATCCCAAACACAACGTCAAGCTCAAAACCTATGCCGAGTACAAGATTCGCGGGGCCATCCTGGACAGCCTGCGGGGTCTCGACTGGGCGCCGCGCCAGAAGCGCCGCATGGCCCGCCAGGTGGAATCGGCCATCCTGGCCGCCAGCCAGCGGCTGCATCGCGATCCCACCGAAGAAGAGATCGCCCAGGAGCTGGAGCTGGACTTAGAGCAGTATCACCAGTGGCTGGCCGATTTGCAGGGGCTGGGCATGGGCACGCTGGAGGGCTCCGCCGAGGAGGGCCGGGACCTGCTGGCCTACACGCCCGACGATGAAGAGAAGCTGCCCTTGCGCCTGCTGGAGCGCAGCGAGCTGGAAAAACTGCTGGCGGAAGCCATCGAGCAGATGCCGGCCATGGATCGTACCGTGATTAGCCTGTATTACCTGGAGGAGCTCACTTTGCGCGAGATCGCCGAAGTCGTTCATCTGCACCAGTCCCGCATCTCGCAACTGAAATCTCAGGCCATCCTGCGGCTGCGCGCCTACATGGCCAAACGCTGGCCCATGGAGCGGGGGATCTGAAGCCGGGTTCGAATATGCCGCAAACACCGGAAGAGAACGCAAGCTGGCTCATGGAACAATGGACCGCGGCCCTGGCCGCGGCTCTGGACTCCATGACCGACGAGCGGCCGGAGGCGACCTTCACCCTGGCCGACAGGCCGGCCGAGGGCGAAGCACTTTCCTGGGAACAGAGCTTTCAAGGCATTCCCCAGCCGGGCCTGTGGGTGAAGGCTCCGGAGAAGACCTGGCTGGAGTTGGGCCGCCGCACGCTGCGCGCCGCCGGGATTGAAACGGTCGAGCCCGCCGACGCACGCAACACCTATCTGGAGATTCTCAACCAGTCGCTCTCGAGCCTGGCGCAGAGCCTGAGCGCGCGGCTGGCGAAGGAAGTCGTCTGCGAGCGCGGATGCGAGCGGGAGCCGGCGGATCCGGCCGCCACGCGCTTCTCCGTCACGCTGCGTTTTCGGGAGGGAGAGCTGGTACTCGAGGCGGCTCTCACGCCCTCGCTGATCGCGGCGCTCGAACCGGGCCTGCCAGCCGCGAGCCCGGAGAGCAACCCCCCTCAGGCGCTGGCGGCATCCGCCGCCACCGGCGCTGCGCCGTCCAAGACCCTGGACCTGTTGCTCGACGTGGACCTGCCCGTCAGTGTGTCGTTCGGCCGCACGCGCATCCCCATCAAAGAGATCCTGAAGCTGACCACCGGCTCCATCGTCGAGTTGAATCGCGCGGTGAGCGAGCCGGTGGAAGTGATCGTCAACAACTGCATCGTAGCGCGCGGCGAGGTGGTGGTGATCGAAGGCAATTACGGCGTCCGCATCCACCAGATCATGAGCCGACAGGACCGGCTGCGGAGCTTGCGGTGAGGGCCGCACCCGCCCATGCCGGGTAACCCTATGACCTGGATCCTTCATCCCTTCACGCAGTGCGCCCTGGTGGCGGTGGCGCTGACGTTTGCGCTGCATTTGATTCGCACGGTGAAAGTCCGAGTCCACGGGCCCGCCCCGGAATCCGAGGGCCGGCTGAATTCCGAGATCGGCGCACTCAAGCAGCGGCTGGAGGAACTGGCCGCGCGCCCGCCCGCCCCGCCGGGCGCAGCCGCGGCCCAGGAACCCTCCACGGCCTATACCGAGGTGCGTCCCGGGATGAACCTGAGCCGGCGCAGTCAGGCGCTGCGTCTCCACCGCCGGGGAGAGACACCGGAGCAGATTGCTTCGTCGCTGCGGGTGCCCACCAGCGAAGTCCGTCTGCTGCTCAAAGTCCATCGATTGGCGATGGAACGGGCGGTAGCCGGTCCCCTGCGCCCGGACCTAAAGCCGGGGACAGAATCCGCCGATAAGTCCAATAGCGCCGGAATCGCTTACCGGCACACATCGGAACCCATATGAAAGTCCAGGATGCCAATCTAACAGCAGCGTCGATCGCCACCACGCCGCTCGCGGCGCCGTCGCCGGCGAGCACGACGAGTAACTCCGAGCGTTCCGGAGCAGACGACCGGGTGGAGCTTTCAGGCGTTGCCGGCCGGCTGGGGAGCACGTTGCGGGCCGACGCTCAGGCGCGGGCCCAGCGGGTCGCCGCGCTGGCGCAAAGCTACCAGTCCGGGCGCCTGAGCTGGGACGCCCGCCAGACCAGCCGCGCCATTGTCAACGAAACACTGAGCGCCAGTGCCGGCGAACCGGCCGGGCACACGAGCCAATGAAGCCGACGACCAACGCGGCCGCATCCATCGACCAGGCTCGCACCGCTCTGGAATCGGTGAGCCGGCTCCTGGTCGATGGCCGCGTCCAGGACCTTGAGGCCTGCGGCCCTTATCTGGAGCAGTCAGCGCGGCTGTTGGAAAGAGGTTTGGCGGCGATGCGCCAAGGGCAGGCTCTAGGAACGGTGCTCGATCGCTTCGGCCGCGAACTCTGGAAAGCCCGTGCGCTTCATGAGCACGCGGGCGGGTTCTACGGCGGGCTATTGCGCCTGCTCACGCCCAGCGAGCAAGCAGGCTATTCGCCGCGGGGGGAAGAAGAACTGCCGCGGCTGGCCCACCCTGGCCGCCGGGTCTCGGTGGACGCTTAGCGGAGGAAAACCATGTCGCTGCTGGCCTCTCTCACCAACACGTCGAGCGCCTTGGACGCGTTCGACCGAGCGGTGATCGTTACCCAAAACAACGTCGCCAACTCCTCCACTCCGGGTTTCGCCACCCAGCAGCTCGATCTGGACGCCATGCCGTTTGATCCGTCGGCAGGCCTCGATGGCGGGGTCGAGGCGGGTAACGTCGAAAGTTCACGCAATGAATTCGCCGAGGCGGCCGTCGATCGTGCGCAGACCTCGCTGGGCACCGCCACCCAGCAATCCTCCAGCCTGACGGCCGTCCAAAACGCACTGAATCTCTCGGCGGCCAACGGCATCCCGGCGACGCTCGGCGCCTTGTTCTCGAGCTTTTCCGCCTGGAGCCAGGATCCCACCAATGAAGCGGACCAACAGGGGGTCATCACCAGCGCTCAAGCCGTGGCCCAGAGCTTCCAGACCACGGACGCCAGCCTGCAGCAGGTGCAGCAGGATACCCAGAGCCAGATTGGCCAGGCCGTGGATCAAATCAACGCCTATGCCCAACAACTGGCCAGCTATAACGCTCAGATTCAGAATGGAGACCGCAGCGATCCCGCGCTCGACGCCCAGATTCACAACACCCTGGAAAACCTGGGTCAAATCGTGAATTTCACCACCGCCGTGCAGACCGACGGCACGTTTACCGTCCTGGTGGACGGCCAGACGCCGCTGGTGATTGGAAACCAGTCCTACAGCCTGACCTCCCAAATCGCAGATCCCGCCAGCCTGCCGGCGGGAAATCCGGTCGTTCCCCCTTCGGCGAGTATTCTCGACACCTCGGGCCGCGACGTTACCGCGCAGGTCACGGGCGGCAGCCTGGGTGCGCTGCTCCAGACCAATAACCAGGTGCTGGCCTCGCTGCTGGGAGATGCCAACCAACCGGGCACCCTGAATCAGTTGGCGCAGACGTTCGCCGATCGGGTCAACGGGTTGCTGATGGCGGGCAACATTTCCGACGGGGTGCCCGGCGTGGCCTTATTCTCCTACGACACCACCAATGCCACCAACACGGCGGCCACGCTGACGCTCGCGCCCGGAATGACGGGGGACCAGCTCGCCGCCATCGATCCCGGGCCGCCTTACGTCAGCAACGGGACCGCGCTCAGCCTGGCGGGGTTGGCCAATCCGCAGGATCCCGCGGACGAGATTAACAACACCAGCTACGTAAACTTTTTCGGCAACCTGGCCGCCGATGTAGGCAGTCAACTGTCGGCGGCGACGGATCAGCAGAACATTCAGCAGCAGGTGTTAACGCAGGCCCAGAGCCAGCGCCAGCAGATCTCGGGTGTGTCGCTCGATGAACAGGCCGCGTTGCTGGTCCAGTACCAGCGCGCTTACCAGGCAAACGCGCAGCTTTTTGCGGTTCTGAACGGCCTGACCCAAACGGCGGTCAACATGCTGCAGCCCCTGACCTAATCCAGCCTGGAACGGGCGGATGGGAGGAGAAACGTAGATATGGTTTCCGGCATCGATCCTTCGACAGCGCAGTTCCTCGCGGACCTGTCGCAAACGCAGTCCAAAATGGAGACCGCCGAGCGGGAAGTCTCTTCCGGGCTCAAGTTCCAGGATGCCTCGGATGCGCCCGACCAGGTCAGTGACATCCTCGCGTTGCGCGCCGATATCAGCCGCAACACGCAGGTGCAATCCAATTTGAGCAACGTCACGACCCAGGTGGATGCCGCGGAGCAAGCGGTGTCCAACGCCGAACAGCTTGTGGAGCAGGCGCGCACTCTGGCCGCTCAGGGCGTCACCGGGACTCAGACCCCGCAGACGCGCATTGCCCTGGCGCAACAGGTCCAGGCCATCCAAAGTCAGTTGATCTCGCTCGCCAACACCCAGGTGGGCAACACCTATGTGTTCGGCGGCGATGCGCCGGAGTCGGTGCCCTATGCGGCCGATACCGACAACCCGGACGTCGGCGGCGGCGTGGTGCAGGAGACCGTCACCCAGGCCACCCGCCAGATTGAGGATCCACTGGGCAACACCTTTTCCGTCGACCTCACGGCGCAGCAGATCTTCGACGACCAGAACCCCGATGGAACGCCCGCTTCCGATAACGTATTCGTGGCCGTGAACCAGCTCCGTGTCGCTCTCCAGAACAACGACGTGACCGGGATCCAGAACTCCATGGACGCGATTACCCAAGCCGACGATTTCCTCAACAACCAGCTCGGGTTTTACGGCGCGGCCCAGAACCGCGTGAGCGCTGCCACCAACCTGGCCCAGAGCCTGGGGCTTGATTACCAGACGGCCCTCAGTGATAAGCAGGACGCCGACCTGACGGAAGCGATTACTGAACTCACTCAGACTCAGACTCAACAACAGGCGACCTTGCAAGCCCAGGCTCAGATGCCCAGGACCAGCTTGTTTGACTACTTGCCGCCCGGAGCCTAAAGAATCCAGGCCGGCCCAGCGATACATCAGCAGAAGGGATTCAGTTGAACCGCCAGCTCTCGCAACAGGAAATCGACGCCGTATTTGAGAATCTGGAGGACCGGAATACCAAAGCGTCCGCCGCCCAGAAGGGGGTCCGCTTTGATTTCCGCCGCCTGGACCGGATCGCCAAATCCCAGCTCCGCGCCATCCACCTGCTCCACGACACTTTCGTGCGCAACCTGGGTTCGAGCCTTTCGGCTTACCTGCGCTCCTATCTCACGGTCAACCTGGTCAGCGTGGAACAACTTTCCTATGCCGAGTTTCTGGAGGGCCTGCCCTCGCCCACATGCATTACCTCGCTGAGTCTCAAACCGTACGAAGGCAATGCTGTGCTCGAGCTCAATCCATCCATCATCTTCCCCATCCTCGAGGTCCTGCTCGGCGGTGACGGCAAGAGCCCCGCCGTGCTGCAGCGCGAGATTACCGAGATCGAGCAGAACCTTCTGGATGGCCTGTTTCGCATCATCCTGCACGATTTGAAGGAAGCGTGGAAGGGCGTCACCACCATTGACTTCAACATCGAAGCCATGGAAAAGGAGCCGCAGTTGCTGCAAGTCCTAGCGCCCAATGAAGCCGTGGTCGCCGTCGGCGTGGAAATGCGCACAGGGGATTCCAGTGGCATGATGAATATGGCCATGCCGGCCATCGTCATCAAAATGATGCGTCAGAAGTTCGAGCAGCAATGGTCCGTGCGCCGAGCCGAATCCAGCGAGAGCGAGCAAGAGCGAATGCTGCACGTCCTCGAAGGCGCCAGCGTCGAACTGGACAGCCGGCTGGAAGGCGCTTCGCTTACCATCGAGGATTTTCTCAGTCTCCAGGAGGGGGACCTGCTCGAGTTTGATCACCCCCTGGAGCGTCCGCTCGATTGTCTGGTCAACGGCAAGCTGAAATTCAAGGGACAGGTGGTCTCGCTCGCGCACCGCATGGGCTTCCGCATCGAGTGACGTCCTCGAGCCTTCCCCTGCCTGTCCGCTCCCCCAGTTGTCGCCCTCGGCGCGAACCCGCTACAGTGGAATTCTGAATCACCTGGTCGCCACCGGCGGAATGGGAATTTCGCTTCTCGCAACTCTGGCCGCTCTGCTCGGCGCCGGGGTCGGCGTGTTTCTACGCGGCGCCCACCTCAAGGCCCGGTACCTCGTGCCCTTTGCCGGCGGACTACTGGTAGGCGTCTCGGTCTTCGGGCTGTTTCCTGAGCTGGTTTCGGACATCGGGTGGGCCGCCGGACTGGTGCTGTTCGCCGCCGGCTATCTGGTGCTGCGCGGTATCAACCGCTATATTGTCCCGGTCTGCCCGTCGTGTTCCCACGATCACGATCACGAGGCTTGCGCCACCGCTTTGCACGGGTTCGCCGCGCCGCTGGTTGTGGCCGCGGCGGTTCACAGCACCCTGGATGGCTGGAGTATCGTGACGGCTCAATTCGCCGCACCTCTGGGCGTCCGCCTGGCTCTGCCCATGGCGGTCGTCTTGCATAAGATTCCTGAAGGCATCGCGCTGGGAGCGATCCTGCGAGCCGCCGTCGCATCGCGCAGCGCGGCACTGGGATGGTGCCTTTTGGCCGAAGGCGTCACGCTCATCGGCGCGGCTGCGGGGCTCGCGCTTGAGCCTTTGCTCGGCCAGGCTTGGCTGAGCTTTCCCCTTGCCATTGCGGGCGGGTTCTTCTTCTACCTTGGATTCCACGCGGTGCATGGCGAATGGAAGCGGCGCGGTGCGCTCCCGGCCTTCATGCCCGCGCTGACCGGGGCGGCAGGAGTGGCAGCGCTCGAGCAAGGCGTAAAGGTCCTGCTCGGCTGAGGCCGCCAACTTCCGTTCACAGGCTGGCCGCAATTTTCTTAGCGCCTCATACATCAGGACTTGCGGCACTTGAAGGCGAGCCGGGAGCTAACGCATCGGGGTCCAATCATTAGCATGAGGTTAGCAACGCATGCCCGCTCCCTTCGAGATCCTGGATGTAGACGTCGATCCGCAGAATTGGACACCCCTGGTGGTGCCATTCGGCTGCAACAACGTGGCCATCAAAAACACCCTCTCTTCTGATCTCAAAATCTGCACGGACCTTTCCCAGCCCGATCCCGACACCATTTCCTCCTATGTGCAGGAAGCCGTCGTGGCGCCGCTCTCCGGAGCTCCGTTCTGGAGGGATGCCACCGCCAGCCCCTACCGGTTCATGCCCGGCAGCACGGTGGCCTATTTGCAATCCACTTCCGGCACCGGCACCGTCAAGGTGCGCTTCGTGAGGTAGGATGCGGGTTCTCATCGCGGGTGATTGTCCCACGGCGAAAGCCGTTCGCGGCTACCTGGCGCGCCACGACTTTCATCTGACCGGCCACGCTCCGGATCTGACCGTGCGCATCGAGGAGCAGCCCGGCGCCCTCCGTCCGATCCTCAGTAGCATTCCGGGCGAACTCGAGCAGGCCATTCTGCGGCATCTTCGCAAGCAGACCTCTTCTCCCCTCGAGATTCACACCGGGAGTGGCATCGAGAGCAACCGTGCAGTCCGCATCGTCCTGCCGGCGAACGAGGATGAGCGCAAGGCCGTGGAAATCAGTGTATTCCGCGCGTTGCTCGAAATCTCCGGACAGCGGGAAAAACGACCGTGGTGGCAGATTCTATTTCCCAGGAAAACGAAATGAACAAACACTCGACTCCCGTGTATATGACGGCGGCGCTGTTTCTGCTGCTGGTGGCGGCAGGGATTCTGGGTCCGGTCTACGCCCAGCTTCAGCAATCCGGCGGCCCCGGCAGTGCCGTCAGTGCCACTCAGGCCGGTACCTGGAATATCAACAACATCTCCGGAACCGTATCGCTGCCCACCGGCGCCGCAACCGCTGCGAAACAGCCGGCGCTGGGAACGGCAGGGACGCCATCCGCGGACGTGATCACGGTCCAAGGCGCAGCCTCCATGACACCGCTCACCATCACTGGATCGATTTCGAACAGCGGATTCAACGTGACCGGTTCGTTGCCCACCGGAGCGAACGTCATCGGGCAGGTGCAGACGATTCCCAAGACCGCTTGTAACACCACGGCCTTCACCCCGGCGTGGCAAGCCGTGCCCACGAGCACCACTTCGCTCACCTCGACGACCTCCTGCGTGATCGCCGTGATCATCACCAACACGAATGCGGCCGCGCAGACGGTGACGGTCACAGATGGCCAAGGAACGCCGGTGACTGTCATCAATGCCTTCTCGGTGCCGGCGAATTCGCAGGTGACTTTCCCGCTCTACGGATCACAGATGACCAGCGGCATTAAATGGTCGGCCGGCGGCACAGGCATGACCGGAACCGTCGTCGCGTATCAGTAAATTGTGAAACCAGCCACCGCGCTTCTCACCGCGCACTTCTGCGCTCTCACCGCGTTCGGACAGCTCAACGTTTCGGGCAATCTGCCGGTAGCGACGCCGGACACGGCGCCGGCATCGCAGTCAATTACAGCGCTGAACGGGACGGCGCAGGTCGCGCTGGCGGGCCAGGCAGGCGCGGGCGTCAGCCTTTCCGGGACCTGGACAGCGACCATCACTCCGGAGCTTTCCTTCGACGGGGGCGCCACGTGGGTGGCGACATTTTTCAAAATTCCCAACACGGCTCAGTACGTGGCAACCGCGTCGGCAAACGGCCCGTATGCCATCGTTTGCGCCACCGGGGCGTCTCATGCGCGCGTGCGAGCTAGCGCGTTCACCAGCGGAACGGTCACCGTGCTGTTACGCGGGAGCCAGTTGATCGATGTGCCGGTTTTGTTCACAGGGCCTGCGGGAAGCACAGCTCCCCAGACAACGGCACAGGTTGGCGGCTCCGATGGCGCCAACTTGCGCGCGCTTTCTACCGATGCCTCGGGGCGGCCAGTGCTGGCGGGTTCGTCGGGGAGCAACATCACCTCCGCCGCAACGACGTCGGTCAAAGCTACGGCGGGCATTCTGCGGCGCATCATTGTGGGCACGGGTGTGGCGAGCGCTACCGTGAAACTGTTCAACGTGGCGGCGGCCTCGTGCAGCGGCACGCCCGGCTCGGGAGCGGCGGGAGTGATCACGCTGCCCTCGACGCTCGCGAATCCGTTCAGCCTGGAATTCAACCAAGTCTTCAGCGCCGGAATCTGCGTGGTCACTTCGGGCGCCACCAACATCATGGTGATTTTCGACTAGCGATGCAGCCGACCTTTCTGGGAAAAGTCACCGTGGCATCCGCGGGCACGCCGGTTCCGCTCAGTACCGACCCCACGCTGCGCGCGTGCGCCATCCTGGTGGCCACCATTCCCGGCCTGACGGGCAACATCTACCTCGGCGGCGCCGGTCTCGATCAAAACTCGCTCGCCGGTGTCATGACCATGTTCAACCCGCCGTCGGTGTCCGGTCCGCTGGATTTCTTCCTGCTGGAACCGCGAAGCGGGCACAATTCGCTGCAGGTGTCAGAGTACTTTCTTGACGCTTCCGTCAGCGGCGAAGGCGCGCTGGTCACGTACTTCCAGATCTAGCCCGTTCCTCCCAGTACCACCCTCCAAAAATAATTAACAGAGCCTTGCTAACGCTTCAGACTTTCCATAGTCTATCTATAGGACAGACAGGCTATGGGAACACGACGGACCGAAATACCACCTGGCACGCTGGACATGTTGATTTTAAAAACGCTGTTGCGAGGCCCCATGCACGGCTACGGCATTGCCGAGCATATCCACCACATGTCGGAAGACGTGCTGGAGGTGGAGGAGGGCTCGCTTTATCCGGCGCTGCAGCGGCTGCTGATTCAAGGATGGGTGTCGGCGGAATGGGGGCAATCGGCAAACAACCGGCGGGCGCGGTTTTATCGTCTGACCAAGGCGGGCCGGAAGCAGCTGGATCGCGAACTGTCGGAATTCCAGCGAGTCATTCGGGCGATTGGCCGCGTGATTCAAACCGCTTAGCCGGCGCTGCGCGCCGGGCGATGCTTCGCATCGCGGACGGGGGGACGCGGAGACACGGCGAGGAAGAACATGACCAAGCTCTGGCGAAAGCTGCTATTCGGGATCCGGCGCTTGCAGTTTGAGCGCGATCTGGAAGACGAGATGCGCGTACATCTGGAGATGAAAGCCGAAGCGGGCGGCGGAACAGAGGACGCTCGGTACGCGGCGCGGCGGCAGTTCGGGAACGCGCTGTTGTTGCGCGAGCGAAGCCGGGAAATGTGGGGATGGGCCTCGCTCGAGACCTTCGCGCAAGATCTGCGTTACGGCGCGCGCATGCTGGGCAAGAATCCCGGATTCACCATCGCAGCGACGCTGACGCTGGCGCTGGGGATTGGCGCGAGCACTGCGATTTTCAGCGTGGTGAATGCCGTGCTGCTGCGGCCACTTCCTTATCGTGATCCGAATCAACTTGTGGCGCTGTGGGAATGGAACATCCACGAGCAACACATCAACACGGTGGCCACGGCGAACTTCGCCGATTAGAAAGCTCGCAATCACGTGTTCGAAGACATGGCGTACTCGTGGGATGAGGGGTACACGTTCACGGGCACGGCCAATCCAGAAGCCGTTGCGGGCTACACATTCTCCTGCAATATGTTTCCGATGCTGGGCACGAAGCCGCTTCTGGGCAGGAC